>Ga0163144_10017844_pt1 | contig 14426 bp, 14 predicted proteins | sample OliLak19BULKMAT1_FD_123175 | JGI IMG/M metagenome (GOLD analysis project Ga0163144, IMG submission 123175) | Freshwater microbial mat bacterial communities from Lake Vanda, McMurdo Dry Valleys, Antarctica - Oligotrophic Lake LV.19.BULKMAT1 | ecosystem: Environmental > Aquatic > Freshwater >... | reverse complement strand
TGGTTGACGCTGCATTCCCCCGATTCAGGAGACCATCGACCATGCGCCACAGTTATCGGAGTTCCGTCGCAGTCTTCGCGCTGCCGCTGGCACTGGCTGTCCTCGGATGCGGCGGCGAGTCACGGGAAACGCCGCCGGTGACGGACACCGCGATGGCGGCGGCATCGACGAGAACAGCGGCACCAGATACCACCGCCGAGCGGCTGTGGGCCTATCTCGAATCAGCAGACTACAAGACGTGGCCGATGTGGCCGGGCAAGACGGCCCACTACGCCGGCACCGAGCCGCACGGCGCGCTCCTGACCACGTACGTCAACACGCTCGCGCTGGATGCGATCACCAACGGCGCCGGCATGATGCCGGTGGGGACGATCCTGGTGAAGGAGAACTACATGCCGGATAGCACGCTGGCTGCCGTCACGGTCCTGTACAAGTCGGCAGGCTACGACGGCGCACATCACGACTGGTTCTGGATGAAGCGACTCGCCAACGGCACCGTCGAGGCCAGCGGACGGGTGGCCATGTGCATCAGTTGCCACGGCGGCAAGGAAGGCAACGATTACATCATGACGGCCGCGCTCAAGTAACAGCGTTGCTCTCCACCTGCCCGCGGTAGCGATGGTGGCACATCTCCCCACCAAGCCACGATGAAACTCAAATCCAGCGCGTTTCGCGTTCGCGAAGGTGACCCGGTGGACCTGACCACGTGGTCCACGCTGGTCGATCCGTTCTATGACACGAAGGCGGATTACGAGGAGAAGCTCGCGGCGCAGGTGGCGGATCTCAGTCGCCAGCAGGTGCTGCATTACGCCAACAACAGCCGCGCCCTGCTGCTGATTTTCCAGGCCATGGACGCGGCGGGCAAGGACGGCGCCATTCGCCATGTGATGTCCGGCGTGAACCCGCAGGGATGCCAGGTGTTCAGCTTCAAACACCCCAGCGCGACCGAGCTGCAGCACGACTTCCTCTGGCGCACCACGCGCAACCTGCCGGAGCACGGCCGCATCGGTATTTTCAACCGGTCGTACTACGAGGAAGTACTGATCGTCCGCGTGCATCCCGAGTTGCTGCGCGCCCAAGGACTGCCGGACGCCACGCGCACGAACGGGACCATCTGGGCCGAGCGCTTCCGCTCCATCAGCGATCTCGAACGGCATCTGGACGTCTCAGGCACCAAAATCGTCAAGTTCTTCCTGCATCTCTCGAAGGACGAGCAGCGCCGACGCTTCCTCGACCGCATCGACGAGCCGGACAAGAACTGGAAGTTCAGTGCCGCCGACCTCACGGAGCGTGGCTACTGGGACGACTACATGCATGCCTATGCCGAGTGTCTCGGCGCCACGAGCACGAGAAACTCGCCGTGGTACATCGTGCCGGCCGACGACAAGGAGAATGCACGGCTCATCATCTCGGAGATCATCCTCGACACCTTCGAGGACCTCGATCTCAAGCCGCCCACGGTGGACGCGCAGCGGGTGGCGGAGCTCCAGGCGTTTCGCGAGCAGCTCGTGGCCGAGGGCTAGTCGCCGAGGCCGGGGCCATCACCAAACCCTCGCGTTGGCGGGCCTCGCGGGGAGAGAAGTACGATGCGTGCAAACGCTCACGCGATTACGGGGTAGTCGATTCAGTGCGTCATCTGCTCGCACCTTCCTGCGGAGAAAGATCATGGGCTCGTTCAATGACAAGGTTGCACTCGTCACCGGTGGCGGGTCGGGACTCGGTGAAGCCATCGCTAAATCGCTCGCGGCCAAAGGCGCAAAGGTCGTGCTCACGGACATCGACCTCGAAGGCGCCAAGCGTGTCGCGAAGGAAATCGCAGACGCCGGAGGTGTGGCGAGTGCAATCGCTCAGGACGTGTCCAAACCGGAACAGTCAGAAAAAGTTGTGCGACACGCGGTGGCCACGTACGGCGCCCTGCACTACGCCATCAACAATGCCGGCATCGGCGGTGCACAGGCGCCCGTGGGCGAAACGGATCTCGCGGAATGGGATCGAGTCATCAGCGTCGATCTGAACGGCGTGCTCTACGGCATGCGATATCAGATTCCCGCCATGCTCGAAGCCGGCGCCGCGAACTGCGCGATTGTGAACGTGGCATCCATTCACGGCACTGTGGCAGCGATCGGCAACGGCGCGTATACCGCCGCCAAACACGGCGTTGTCGGGTTGACCAAGAACGCGGCCGCGGAATACGCTGCGCAGGGGCTGCGCATCAACTGCGTAGGTCCGGCGTACATCAAGACTCCGCTATTGGACGACTTGCCGGACGAGTTTCTCGCCGCGCTGATCGCTCGCCATCCGCTCGGACGTCTGGGCCGACCCGACGAAGTCGCGCCGCTCGTCGCGTTCCTGCTGTCAGACGAAGCGTCGTTCATGACTGGCGGATACTACCTCATCGACGGCGGCTATACGTCGGTCTGATTTCGTGATGCACAGTCTGGGCAATGACACCGGGATTTGCTGTGTATGCTGCGCCGCAAGCGTCATTTGCCGGCTTCGTCTCCCCAGATCTCCTCAAGCCGTCCTTCACGCCCGCAGCTGGCCCGATAGAACTTGTAGCGCAACGGATTCTTCGTGTAATAATCCTGGTGGTATTCCTCGGCGACGTAAAAGGGCGTCGCCGCGACGATCTCGGTTGCGATTGGCTGCGGGAAACGCGCCGCAACGATGCGTAGCGATGCCTCGGCCAATGCCTGCTGCGACGCATTGCGCGGATAAATGCCGCTGCGGTATTGGCTGCCGCGGTCGCAGAATTGCTGGTTGCGCGCGAACGGGTCGATGTTGCGCCAGAACACGTGCAGCAGACGATCGTAGGTGACGCGCGCCGGATCGAACACCACCTGCATCGCTTCGGTGTGCCCTGTGCTGCCGGCCGACACCTGTTCGTACGTTGGGTTCACCACCGAACCTGAGGTGTAGCCGCTGGTGGTGGAGAGCACGCCATCGAGCTTGTCATACGGCGGTTCCATGCACCAGAAGCACCCGCCCGCAAAAATTGCGGTATCGACTGCCGCAGCAGGCATCGTGCTGACAGCAGCTGCAACGGACATGTCGGCAGACGGTGCATCTGTCGCGACGTCAGCCGCGGTCGAGCCGGTCGCCACGCTGGCCGACGGACCGTCGTCCCCTGCATCAGACGGCGCACTCCCCATACGCGCGGGGACATCGCTCGGGCCGCAACTGACCATCGCGAGCGATAGTGCGAATGGAACGAGGAACAGTCGCATATGTCAGCCTCTCAATTCCGGAAGTTTCTCGCTTGCCTGCACGAATCGCAGGGCAATGCCGTTGTTGCAGTACCGCTTTGGATGTCGACCGACGCATGGGGCACGTGCACGATGAGCGCGGACATCGGTGCAAGATAGCCGCTCAAATCACCAGCGACCCAATTGATCTGCGCCTATTCGTCAGCGGCGCGATCGCGCGGGCGAGCGATGATTGTCTCGAATCCTGGCGGAGGCACCCTCACGCCGACCTGAAGCGCGGCAACGGGCCGTGACACTCCTGCACGGTGTCACGTGCGATCTTGTGGCAGGAGGTCGGAGCAGGACGTCTCTCCGTACCTTGATTCGCTCGCACCTGTTCCCATTCAGAGGTTTCGTCATGCGAAATCGCACTGGACTCGCACACCAGCACGAGAGCCCGGCACAGATCGCGAAGGAAGCCAAAGCCGAGGCGCCCACGATGTCCGAGGGGAAGCCATCGACACGCTAAGCGACCAGCGGACCGCCAGGTCATGCGATTGATGCGCAACCACCGCCGTTGGCGCCGGTTCGTCACGGCACGACTCAACCCGAAGGCGTACCTCGGTCTTCACGTCACTGTTGGGCTGCTGGTGGCGGTCCTTGGGGCCGTCCTCTTCAGCGCCATTCTCGAGGAGGTCCTCGACAGCGCGTCGCTGGTGCAGTGGGATGTCGCGCGGAGCGCGGCCTTTCACGACCGGCAAACCCCCGCCGGCGTGGACATTTTCTACCTGATCACGCAGCTCGGCTCTCCAGTAACCGTAACGGCCATAGGCGCCGTCGTCGTCGCGATGCTCTGGCGGCGCCGCCGGCGGACGCTGATCCTCGCCTGCGTCGCCGCGTGGGGAGGCGAGGCGCTGCTCAATCAGGCGATCAAGCATCTCGTGCACCGCACGCGTCCGCCGTTCGGCGCAGCGTATCTCCACGGCGCGTCCTTCAGCTTTCCCAGCGGTCATTCGATGGGCGCGACCGTGGCGTACGGCATGGTCGCCTACCTGTTGATTCGACACGTGGAACGGCGGTCGCTGCCGCCATGGCTCATCGTCACTGGCGCGGCCACGACCATCGTTCTGGTCAGCTTCAGTCGCCTCTACCTCGGTGTGCATTACCCGAGCGACGTACTGGGCGGCATCGCCGTCGGGGTCGCGTGGCTGGCGGTCTGCATCACGGGTGTCGAAGTGGCTGTTCGTCGGGCGACCAGCTAATGACAGTCCACAAGCCCTCGCCACCGGATCGTCGGACCGCGTCCCCGTCGGATGCGTGCCACACTCGTCCATCCGAAGGACTTGCTCCGATTCTTGCGTCAAGCAATTTTACGCCGAGTAAAGGTCAACGGTTACTTTCCGAAATCGACTTCCCTCGTCATCGAGCTCCGTGCCCAAAGACCCCGTGCCACGACGTCGCCCCGCAATCACCTCCACCACGCCCACCCCGCGCCTGCACGACACCGTGCGCCTGTCGGCGGATGGCGTCGCCAAGGTGCTGGGCGACCTGGAGGCGCGCGTGCTTCAGACCATGTGGGCAATCGGCACGCCGGCGTCGGCGCGAGTAGTCCATGCGGCGGTCGTGAAGCGGCATCCGGTGTCGCCGCTGACCACGATCACGGTGCTCAACAAGCTCGTCGACAAGCAAATTCTGACGCGGCGCAAGGTCGACGACCTGTACCACTACGAACCCACGATGGACGAAGCCGCGTTCCGGACCATGGTGTCGCGCCGCGTCGTTGAAGGCATTCTGTCGTTCGGCCCTGAAGCAGTGTCGGCTTCACTGGTCGACGTGCTCGCCGAGCGCGATCCTGCGCAGCTCGAAGAACTCGGTCGGCTCATTCGTCGCCGCCTGCGTGAGCAGGGCTGAGGCAGCGTGATATGACGCGTGGTGATTCCTTCCTGACCGTGCGCATGCGCGAGCGTGAGCAGACGCATCGTCGCCTCGTCTTGTGGGGCATCGGCGCGCTCCTGCTGCTGAGCCTGAGCCCCGTGGTCGGCCACCACCTGTCCTCGCGGGTCGACACTGCGCTGATCGGACAGGATCATTTGTGGGACATCTGTCTGATCGCGCTACACACGCTGCTCGCGCCGGTGCATGGATTGTTTCACGTGCTCCTGATCGCCGGTCTCCTCTACGCCACTTGGGATCGCGCGCGGGCGGTGTGGCGACTTCGTCGGACGCTGGCCATGCTGACGCCTTGCGCCGAGGCGCCCGGCAGTCGCATCGGTGCCGCGATGCGGGAACTGGGACTCGGCGACGGTACTGTGTGCGTCGTTGATGGCGTTCCGAATCCGGCGTTCACGGCGGGCTGGTGGTCGCCGCGCATTTACATCGCGCGGGAAATCGGTGAGTCGCTGTCACCAGAGCAGTTGATCGCCGTGCTGGCGCACGAAGCCGAACATGTGCGCCGACGCGACCCGCTGCGTCTGTCACTCCTGCGATTCCTCGGCTGTACACTGTTCTGGAACCCCGCCTTCCGGCGCCTGGCGTCCGACATGGCTGACGAGGCCGAAATCGCTGCCGACGATGTCGCGGCTCGCGGCGCTCCGCTCGTGCTCGCGTCGGCAATCCTGCTGTTGGCAGCATGGCGCAGGCCTGCAGCGAGTGTGGGTGGCCGGCACGCCATCCCCGCCGGTGCGGTCGTCGGACTGGTCGAGAACGGCGCAGCGCGCCGAGCGCGGTTTGATGCGTTGCTGGACCGGCGCGTGCGTCGCCTGGCCGGAGAAACCACTGTCGTCTCGACGCGTCTGACGCGGCGTTCGATCCTCGGCGCGGCGGCGATGCTCAGTGTGGTCTGGATCTCTGGTATCGCCGTCGCGCATCCGATGCCCACGCCCGGTACGCACGCGGATGCGACGCACTGCGAGCACAAGGGCGAGGGTGCGTTGTCCCATCTCTTCTGTCGGAGCGCTGGCCATTCTTCAGCGACATCAGTCGTTGGCGCGTCGCGCTGTCCGCACGCTCATCCGGCGGGCTAGGGATCAGTCGTAGCTGTCGCACGCATTGCTTTTCCAATCATCCAACGGCCGCTCGAGCCCCGCGCGCGGTTTGACCTTTACGCTCAGTAGAATGCCGCAGTTACATGCATGCTTTGCGTGGCGCCCGTGTCGGCCAAGTCTGCCGACAGTGTTCTTTGCCACTACCCTGGCCCTGGCGGCCATGCGGCCGTCGACGGCGCGCGCACAGACGGACTATTTCAACACGGACGCCGGTCGTCCGGTGCGTATCGAGGATGCGTATGCACTGGAGCGCCGCGGCTTCGAGCTGCAAGTCGCACCGCTTCGGCTCGAGCGCAGTACCGGGGGGCAGTACCGCTGGGGCATCGAGCCGGAGCTTGCGTACGGTATCTTCCCGCGTACGCAACTGGAAGTCGGCTTTCCGCTCGCGTGGATCGACGCGGGCATTGGGCGCCGAACCAGTGGCCTCGCCGGCGTCGACGTCTCGCTGCTGCACAACCTCAACGTCGAAACGCGCATTCCGGCGCTCGCCATCGCGGCGGACGTGCTTCTCCCGGCCGGCAAGCTTGGCCCCGACCGTGCTTATCCGTCCCTCAAGGGTATTGCGACGAAGACGTTTTCGTGGGCGCGGTTCCACCTCAACGGCCAATACACCTTCGGTGACGCGCCAGGTGAACAACCAGGCTCAACCTCCATGCTCGTCGGCGCCCAGGTTGTCGAGGTAGCCCGCTGGCTGGGCGGCGTGGCCGTCGATCGCACCTTTCCGCTCCGCTCGGTGCTCGTGACCGGCGAGATCTACGCACAGGAGGGCTTGGACGAGGACGCCATGACGGAATGGAACGCCACGGTCGGAAGCCGCTATCAACTCTCACCGCGTTGGGCGCTGGACGCGGGTATCGGACGTCGCCTGACCGGCGCCGACCGTGTGTGGTCTCTCACTGTGGGCGGCGCCGTCGCGTTCGGCCTGCCCTGGAGTCGCTGATCATGTCTGTATGCCTCTCTGCATGCATCAAGAGCACTCGGCGGCGCGGTCGCGCGATGCTGCTCGCCCTCGGCGCCACGCTCTCCACGACCGTCGCGCCGGATGCGGCGCACGCGCAGTGGTCGACGACGTACGAAACGTTCTATCTGCAGGCCCCGCACAATTGGGTCTTCCGCAACAACTATCAGGGGGCGGACCGTCTCTTCAACGCCTTCGACTACGGCCACGCCATCCTGTACGAAACCTTGTGGACGAAGCCGGATGCGCCCGCATCGGCGCTCGAGGAGAAGATCTACAACAAGCTGACGCGGGAAGTGCTCGTGCGTCCGCCCCGCGTGCCGCTCGAGGAAGCGGCCATCGAGATCAAGTACGCGCAGCTTGCACCGGAGGCGAAAGTGATGTTCGACTGGTCGCACATCCTCCACCGGCAGATCTACGACGTGCTGGCCGACGAACGCATCGCGCAGGCGGCGAAGGACCGCGAGGTGCAGCGCCTCATCGACTACTACAAGACGCGGCCGGATGTCGCGTTCAGCTCGAAGCCCAAGAGCATGAAGTTGATGCAGGAGCAGCCGTTCTCGCTGGCCTTCCGCGAGAAGTATCCCAGGTTCAATGGCTTGATCTGGGGCTACCACTGGTTGCAGGTGGGTTTGTATGAGCCGCTCATCGTCGGCACGACGCCGGAAGCGCGCCAGGCTGGCGTGCGCGCGACGGTCGCCCGGTTCTGGCAAATGCTGGAGCAGCCGCCGACATCGCTGCCGTATCAGATGCCGATGACGGCCGCCGTCGCGCCCGCGTTCGCCGCGCGCTATCCCGAGGCTGCAATCATCTTCGACAACCTGCATTCCATGCACGACGTCGTCAGCGATATCCTGACCAACCCCAGCGTGCCCCGCAATCGGAAACGGGCCGAGATCATGCGTGCGGCGGCGCGCTTCCGCGACGACACGTCGTATGTGATGCCGGTTGCCGCATGGCGCACGATGTCCCTGGCGATGGGCGTGGAGAACATGGGTGGTCCCGCCGTGAACTTCCTCACTGCACTGCCGACACCCTCGGTGACGCGTGGCGCCGTGATGCAGCACGACGACGCGACCGGCAAGATGATCGGCATGAAAACGGGAGCCATGACGGGCGCGATGGCCGGGATGGATCACTCGCAGATGGACATGGGCACGACACCTCCCGTCGTGCCGCCCGCTGGGGCCGGCAAGACGCCGCCGGTCGATCATGCCGCGATGGGACATGGCGCCCCCGCGCGTGACGCCGTGCGTGACACAGCCAATACCGACGCAAACAGCATGGGCGGTGCGCATGCCATGCCGGGTATGATGGATCTGCACATGCGCATGCTGCACGATCCCGGCATTCGCCGCCGCGTGATGGCCGATACCGCGATGCGTCGACTGATGACGGAGAGCATGGCGACCATGCCGGCCGAGCACCAGGCGATGATGGCCGACATGCTACGCGCTGACAGTCTCGACGCCAACCGCGTGGTACCTGCCACGACGGTCCCGAAAAAGAAGACTGCGGCGAAAGCGGCGAAGCCAGCAGCGCCCAGGAAGGATCCGATGACCGGGATGGATCACAGCAGGATGGCCGTGCCGCCGCGCAAGAAGTAGGAGGTCGTGGTCATGCCGCAGGCAGCGAACCGGCTGATTCAGGTGAAGGCGAGCGGCATGATGTGCAGCTTCTGCACGATGTCGGTGGAGAAGTCGCTCGGGCGCATGCCCGGGATACGCAGTGTGCAGGTGAACCTGGTGCATGGAATCATTCTGGTCGATGCGGATCGTGCTCAGGTTTCCGAGGAGCAGGTGGCGCAGCAGGTCGAGGCGCTGGGCTACACGGTGGTCGCCACCGAAGCGCAGCAGATCGAGACCGACGATGCGATCTTCGCCACGATCCGCCGCCGCGGCACACTCGCCATGGGCCTGGCGGTCGCGGACCTGGTGTTCGATCCGCTCAACCTGTTCGCGCTGCCGGAGCGAACGCGCGCCATCGTCAGCGGACTGCTGGCGGTCGTTGTACTGACGTGGATCGGCTACCCGATTCTGCGCAAGACACTGATGGCGCTCGGCCAACGGGTGATCAATGCGAACGTACTGCTGTCCACGGGGGCATGGGGCGGGTTCGCGATCGGCGTCGGTCATCTCGTCGCGCCGTCGGCGTGGCCGAACTTCTTTCCCGTCGCCACCTGGTTGATGGCGTTGCATCTGTTCTTCGGCGCTTTCAAGCTCGGCACGCGGAAACGCGCGGCCGAATCGGTGCGGCGCCTGTTGTCATTGCAGGCGCAGAGCGCGCGGGTGCTGCGTGATGGCGCTGAAATCGAGGTACCAGTCGCCGAGGTGCGTATTGGCGACGTCGTGGCGATCAGGCCCGGCGAACGTGTGCCGCTCGATGGCACCGTGCGCGATGGCGCATCGAGTTTTGACCTGTCCGCCGTGACCGGTGAGAGCGCACCCGTCTACCGTGAGGCGGGCGGCGACGTCGTGGGCGGCACCATGAATCTCGATGGCTTCGTGCGCATCGAGGTCACACGTCCGGCGTCGGAGAGCTTCGTCGCGCAGGTGGTGCGCCTGATGCGACAGATCGAGGAGCGGAAGCCGCCGATACAGCTGCTGATGGACCGCTTGATGAACTACTACGGCCCCGTGGTTTATGCGGTCGCGGCGGTCGCCTTCGTGGGATGGCTCCTGTATGCGGGCAGTGTCCAGCAGGCGACACTCATCGCGCTGACCGTCATCATCATGGGCTATCCGTGCGCGCTTGGCATCACGACGCCGATGGTGCTTGCGATTGGCGGTGGCCACGGCATCGCGCGTGGGCTGCTGGTGCGCGCCGGGGAATTCTTTCAGGCGCTCGCCGAGACCGACACGGTGGTCTTCGACAAGACCGGCACGTTGACTTACGGTCGGCCCACGGTGCGCGAAGTCATTCGCCTCGGTCATGGGAATCCCGACGACGTGTCCGATGTGCTGGCGCTGATGGCAGCCGCCGAGACCGGGAGCGAACATCCGCTGGCTGGCGCCATTGTGCGCTATGCGCAGTTCCAGGAGGTGCGGGTGCCTGACGCGACTGACTTTCGTGCCGTTGCCGGCAAGGGTGTTGTCGCCACGGTGGCGGGCCATCGCCTGATCGTGGGTCGGCCGTCCTTCATTGCCTCGCAAGGCGTCGACGCACGCATACCGGCGACGGTTCAGGAGCGGCTCCGCGCGCTCGAACTGAGTCACACCGTGGTCTACGCCGCAGCGGACGGACAATTGATCGGCGCCATCGCGCTGCAGGACACGCCGCGGCCCGGGACGGCGCGCGTCATGCGTCGTCTGCGCGATCTGGGACTGCGCACCGTGATGCTCACCGGCGACAGCCGCGGCGTCGCTCACGCAGTGGCGCGCGATGTGGGCATTGACGAGGTGTATGCCGAGTTGCTGCCGCAGGAGAAGGTCGACGTCATCGTGCGGCTGCAGCAGGAAGGGCGCACGGTGGCAATGGTGGGAGACGGCATCAATGACGCTCCCGCGCTCGTGCAGAGTGATGTGGGCATTGCACTGGGCGCCGGGACAGACGTGGCGATGGAGTCCGCGGGCGTGGTACTGGTGAGCGACAAGATCGATAAAGTGGCGAGCGCCATCGTGCTCGGCCGCGCGTCGCACCGCAAGATGCGGCACAACATCGGTATTGCGGTGACCGCGAACGTCGTCGGCATCACGCTCGCGATCGTCGGCGTGATCACCGCGCCGCTGGCGATTGCGATCATGGCCGTCTCCGTGATCGCGGTGCTTCTGTCAACACTCATGCTCGTGCGCCTGCAACTCGACGTGGACGTGGTCGACGACATCGCCAGTGCATCGGACGTCGTGGAGACCGTGATCCCGGCACGTCGCATGCACTGCGAGGCGTGCGCGCGGCGCATACGCGTCAAACTTGGCAAAGTCGCTGGTGTACGGTCCGTCGAGGCTGATGCGGTGCGAAAGGAGGTCTTCGTGGCCTATGAGCCGGCGCGGGTGAGCGAGGCCCAGTTGCGCGATGAGCTCGAGGCCATGGGCTTCCGGTAACGACCGCGTGAATCCAACCGCGTTCATCGACGGACTCTCGGTGTCGGTTGCTCAGTACCCGCTCGCAGCGTTTGGTGTCGCCATGGTGGGTGGAATGCTCTCGACCAGCGTGTGTCCGTGCACGTTGCCGACCAGCGTCGGCATCGTGAGCTATGTGGGCGGGGCGGCAAGTGCGCCGGGTGCGCGAACCGCGGCGGTTGAGATGCCGCATGGCTATGCGAACGACGCGAGCCGCACCAGCGCCACGACAGTGTCGTTCGCATTCTTCATCGGACTCATCGCCGCATTGACCGCACTCGGCACCGGAGCGGCGGCGGCGGGCCGTTTGCTCATTCGCTACGACGCACTGTTCTCGCTGGTAGCCGCGTTCGTCACTGGCGCCGTCGGCGTCACGGCCCTCGCCGGCCCGTGGGTGCGCCAGCGTATTCCCGATCCACTCATCCGCCAGCGAAGTGGTGTCGCTGGTGCCTTCGCCTACGGTATCGCGTACAGCGTCGCGACGATCACATCGTCGGCCGCGCCACTGGTGCTGATTCTGACAGTCGCCGCTGCCATGGGACGGCCGCTCTATGGCGCGCTGCTATCGCTTGCGTTTGCCGCCGGACGCGGGCTGCCGTTTCTTGTCCTTGGCTTGGCGACCGGTCAGGCGGGCCGACGCCTGCGACCATGGCTCGACCGGCTGGACCGCGGAAGACGTACTCTCGAGATCATCACCGGTATCGCATTGGTGGGCTTGGCCATGTACTTCGTCCGGCTAGCAGCGGCGTTGCGATGACGACCACACGAAGCTTTGACATGAGCAGCTGACATGAAAGCACGACCTTCGGAATCGACCCTGCCAGTGAGCGCGCGCGGCGATTCCCTCGGCATCCGTACGGGCTTTCACACCGGGCACAGCGTCGCCCGGTCCTGCGACAACTCGTCAACGCGGCCAACGCCCTTCCCCTGGCCGACCGCATCACCCTGCTCGAGGGGCTCATTCCCGGCATCGCACGCGACATGACGCCTCGAGACTTCGAGGGAGTGGTCGTCGAATTGCGTCTCAAGGGTGAGCGTTTCTACGACGCCGTTCTGCACCCCGGCCAGGGTCGGCTGACGCGACACGTTCTGGGCGAGCGAGATATCGAAGGGCGATGACTCGCGGCGAGATCGGTGCCTCACCGCTGCTTGGGAGTTTATCGCATTGTTCTGCTGCGCGAACGGACTGGAATGTCAGGCGCGCTCGAGCTGCCGCGCTGACCGTACCACAGCAAAACCCCGCCGCATCCACCACGGGCAGGCTTGTCGCCCCATGCTCGTGAAGTTTTCGGCGCGCGACGTCAAGCGATTCGTCCGTGCCGCAGCACGCGGATGCGGGATGCATGATTTACCGCACCGGCACATCGGACGCGCGCCGGTCGTCCGCCGCGACACCGCAGCAGGCTGCTGCGACCTCTGCCACGTCCCTCGGCGACCATCACATCGCCGTCGCCATCTTTCCCATGCCGCGGCATTCCTCGGCGCATTTGCGACACGCTTCGGCGCAGAGGCGGCAATGATCGTGCTGCGTCGCATGCTTTTCGCATTCGGCGGCGCACGCGTCACAGGCCGCCGCGCACGCGTTGCACACCTCGGCGGCGAGCGGTCCTCCACGGGCCATCACCCGCACGGCTGCGGCGCAGGCATCTGCACAATCACGATCGAGCCGGATGCACATCACCATCGATCCAACATCGCTCTCGTTCAGGCAGGCGTCGGCGCACACTTCACACGCCACGAGGCACTCCACGCACGCTTCCACACAGACGTGGTTCGCCGCTCCAGCTCCAGTCAGGTACTTCCCAAGTTCGATCGCAGCCATCGAATTCTCCGGCACAGGTGAGGGACCCGGGAGATTACTGGGCGTAGTCTCGCCGATACGTGCACGAGTGGGACGCACGTTTTATGCCGAGTAGAATGACGTGGACGAGCATGGGCACTCAGTCGTTTTCTTCTCATGTGCAGCCCCCACGTTGAAGACATACGTCGTCCGTGAGACATCCCACTCGTTCGCTGCTCCGCCACGGTTCTTACTCGCATACGCCGACCGCAGCATCCATGGTCCCGCCTCGGTGAGCGGCACATGCACGACACCGTTCGCGTCGGCGGTGCAGGATAGGCGGGCCAGGGTGGCCAGCGGAGTCGCGGCGGTATCGAGCACGGCGGCGGCATCGATTCCGATGTGTGGTACGGCCGCGCCGTTGCCGAGCACACGCACATGCAACGTATCGCCCACGTGCACATGTCCCGGATCATTCAGCGGCACGAATTCGAGGCGGATGCCGGCAGACTTGGCGAACGCGCGCGGACCTTCCGACTCAACCTGAGCGATCGTCGCAGCATAGGAGGCGGCCGTGAAGATCAGGCTGTCGAGGCCAGCGAAGGCATTCGCGCGTTCGAGCCGATCGGCCTCGAGTGCACCGCCTTCAGCGCGAAGGAAGCGCATGGTGCCGGCAGGTGTTTCACGAACGGCCCTCGGCGCCTGCTCCACCACGATGAGATACTGACCGGCGGACGCCGGCTTCTGGTGCAGCCGAAGCGCCGTCCCCTCCACCGTCATCTCCGTGATCTTGAGCGTGGAGCGGCCACCGATCACCCGGGCGTCGACGACACGCTCCACCTGCACGGCGGTGCCGGCCGGAAACCGTGTGCCCTGCCGACCATTGACGTGCCACGTGCTGTGCTCAGGGAAATCGAACATGTGCGGCATCAGCCAGAAGTCGTGCGCCGCGGCGGTGGATGTAAACAGCAAGATTGCCAATGCCGAGGCGGCAGAGCGAATCCCTTGCCGGCAGCCCTACCACCCGACACGAGGTTCCCGCCCTATGTATTCGCCGTCCACTTCCCGAATCCGTTGCGCCCTACTGGCCGCCAGCATCGTAACGGTGGGTGCCTGCACTGCCGACTCCGGCGACACGGCTGCGGCCGACAGCGCAGCCTCAGCGGTCGGCGCCGGAATGACCGGGAGTGCGGCGGGAGCAGGCATGCGGTCGGACAGCGCTGGCGGTATGGCGGGCATGAATCGCGACAGCAGCGGCGCCATGAATCACGCCGGAATGGGAAACATGACCGGCGACCCGGACCGCGACTTTCTTCAGGCGCTGCGGCTGATCGACCAGGCGCTGTTGACGATGAAGGACCCGCAGGTGAGGACGATGGCGGAGCGCATGAAGCGCGATCA
>Ga0163144_10017842_pt1 | contig 14426 bp, 10 predicted proteins | sample OliLak19BULKMAT1_FD_123175 | JGI IMG/M metagenome (GOLD analysis project Ga0163144, IMG submission 123175) | Freshwater microbial mat bacterial communities from Lake Vanda, McMurdo Dry Valleys, Antarctica - Oligotrophic Lake LV.19.BULKMAT1 | ecosystem: Environmental > Aquatic > Freshwater >... | reverse complement strand
CGCCAAGCGTGGGCTCTCGTCAACCGGCAAGGCGGCGCTTAGAAGGCGGTCATGAGGTTTGCAGGGATCGTGGTGGCGGCCGGCTCGGGCTCGCGGGCCGGAGGCGACAAGCAGTGGCGGCTGCTGGGCGGCAGGCCCGTGGTCCGATGGTCGGTCGAGGCCCTGCTGTCGGCCGGAGCCGATGAGGTGGTGGTCGTGGTCGCCGCGGACGCCCTGGAGCGGGCTTCGGAGGCGCTGGCCGGTCTGACGGGATGGCGCGCCGTGGCCGGTGGGGCCGCACGGGCGGACTCGGTGGCGGCGGGCCTTCACGCCCTGACCGGTCAGGCCGGACGCCCGGTCCTGGTCCATGACGCGGCCCGTCCCTTCCTGTCGGGCGAGGTGGTTCAACGGCTGCTGGCCGCCCTGCCCGGCGCGGACGGGGCGATCGCCGCCCTGCCCCTGGCCGACACCGTCAAGCGCGCCGGTCCGGGAGGAATCGAGGCCACCGTCGACCGCGCCGGACTGTGGCGCGCGCAAACCCCCCAGGCCTTCCGGGCCGACCGCCTGCTGGAGGCCTATGCGGCCTGGCCGGCCGGTCAGACCCCCACCGACGACGCCTCGGTGGTCGAACACGACGGCGGCCTGGTGCGACTGGTCCCGGGCGATCCCCGCCTCATGAAACTGACCTATCCGGAAGATTTTGCCATGGCCGAGACGCTGATCGCCCGCCAGACCCGCGTGGGTCAGGGCTTCGACGCCCACCGCTGGGGTCCGGGCGACACCGTCTGGCTGTGTGGCGTACCGATCCCTCACGACCGAACCCTGATCGGTCATTCGGACGCGGACGCCGGGCTTCATGCCCTTACCGACGCCATTCTGGGGGCCATGGGCGATGGCGACATCGGCGATCATTTTCCGCCGTCCGATCCCCGATGGAAAGGGGCCGCTTCCGATCAGTTTCTGGTGGCGGCCGTCGAGCGGCTGACGGCGCGCGGGGGCCGGCTGGTCAATGTCGACGTCACCCTGATCTGCGAGCGGCCGAAGGTGAAACCGCACAGGCAGGCGATGCGCGAGTGTCTGGCGCAGATCCTGTCGCTTCCCCTCGACGCCGTCAGTGTGAAGGCGACGACGATGGAGGGCATGGGGTTCACCGGTCGCGAGGAAGGCCTTGCGGCCTCCGCCATCGCCCTGATCGATTTGCCTGTCTGATCTTATCGTCGGGGTCAGTTCCTGACGTGACGCCACAGGGACCCGAACAGGTTCACATAGTCGTCGGTCCAGGGCCGGACCTGCGTCTTCTCGAGGGTCCGCCATTGCGACTGGCGACGGAACTCCGCCACGCCCTGTTCCGTCGGCGACAGGATCAAGGCCTCGGTCGAGGCCTCGGCCAGGTCGGGGCGGTCGTCGCGCTCGGCATAGATCTGGTGCAGGTTCGGAACCCCCAGGGCCTGGGCCGCCGCAGCCGCCGGCAGGGTGATGTCGAGGTTCCGGTTCGACAGGTGCAGCACGACCACTCCGTCAGGCTTCAGCAGCGCCAGATAACCGGCAATCGCCTCGACTGTCAGCAGATGGGTCGGGACGGCGTCCGATGAAAAGGCGTCGACAATCAGCAGGTCGTAGGCCCCTGCGGGCTCGCGCGCCATGGTCAGCCGGGCATCGCCGAGCACCGTGCCGACGGGGCCGTCGGCACACTCCGAGATGAAGGTGAACCAGCGTGGATCGCGCGACAGCCGGTCCACCATCGGGTCGATCTCGAAGAAGGTCATCCGGTCGCCGGCCCGCTTGTAGCCGGCCATGGCCCCGGCCCCCTGCCCGATCACCCCGATGTTGAGGCCAGGCCGCCGGAGCTGCAGGGTCTGGGTCGTCTGGCCGATGGGGGTCGAGGGCGCATAGTAGAGCGTCGGCATACAGGCGAAGGCCGGGTTGCGCGGCTGGGCCCCGTGCAGGGTCGTGCCGTGCATCAGTACATGGACCTCGCCGCCCAGCCGGGGGTCGCGGGTTACGCCCACTTTCATGACGCCGAAGAAGCTGCGATCGGTGAAGGCCGGGTCGTAGCCTCGGGCGATATAGTGGGTGGACAGGGTGATCAGGGCCGCGATGACGACCCAGGCGAGAGGACGGTTGCGCAACAGGAAGCCCGCGACGACCGCTGCGATAAGGATCAGCTGGGTCAGTTGCGGCACGTTCGCCGAGACATGGCTGCTGAACCACCAGGCGAAATCCCAGTCGGCGCGGAACATGGCGGACAGGAGCGGCGGCAGCCCGCAGACCAGAACCGCCGCGACGAACAGATAGACCTCCCCGTTCCGGATCGGCGACCGGTCCATCGGGCGCGCCAGTCCCACCAGCACCAGCAAAAGCGGATACTCCCACACCATGTTGAAAATCACCGGGGCCAGCAGGGCTGTGAAGGCACCGCCGACCACACCGCCCAGCGACATCAGCAGATAGAATTCCGTCAGCCGGTCCGGGGCGGGCCGGCGCGCTGCCAGGCGCTGGTGGCACATCAGGGCGAGGAAGAAGAACGTCGCCAGATGCAGGCCGAACATCAGGGGCCAGGCCCCGGTCCGGAAGGCGGTGAAAACAATGCAGACCAGTCCCACGCCAGCCGCGATCACCAGGGTGATGGGCAGGGGGATCAGCGGCCGGGTCTGGAAGGCGATGACGAAGGTCAGGAGATACAGGGCCAGCGGCGCGACCCACAGAAAGGGCGCCGAGGCGACGTCGGTCGACAGATGCGTGGTGACCCCCAGCATCAGGCTGGACGGGGCGGCGGCGAGCAGGACCAGCACGGCCTTGTCCCGCCACGCAATGCGCGGGCTGACCGGCAGCGTCGCGACCCCCGACAGGTCGATCCGCCCGCGCCGCCACGCGACGGTGGCCAGCCCGACAATCATCAGCATGAAAACGGCATAGCCACCGCTCCAGCCGGCCCGCTGTCCCGAGAGGCTCGCCAGGGGCTCGATCAGGAGCGGATAGGCCAGCAGGGCCAGAAAACTGCCCAGGTTCGAGGCCGCATAGAGGACATAGGGGTTCTGGCCGTCGGCATGCCCGGCCCGCACCCGGGCGAACCAGGCCTGCAGCAGGGGGGCCGTGGCGGAAAGCACCGCGAACGGCGCGCCCACCGACAGGGCCAGGGTGGCGAGCAGCCAGCCGATCGGCGCGTCGGGGCTGGGGTCGCCGAGCAGGCCGTTGATGCGCAGTGGCAGGAACAGGGCCGCCAGCGCCAGAAGCGTCAGATGCACCCCAATCTGGCCGCGCATCGAAGACAGCCTCTGCACAGCGTGAGCGTAGCCGTATCCCGCCAGCAGGGCGGTCTGGAAAAAGACCATGGCGGTGTTCCAGACCGCCGGCGATCCACCCAGCATGGGCAGCACCAGCTTTGTCACCATCGGCTGGACCACGAACACCAGGGCGGCCGAAGTGAAGATGGCCATGGCGAACAGGGCCGGCGTCACGCGATCGGTCCGGGCCTGTTGCAGCGGTCGGCCGATGTCCTGCGGCAGGGCGGTGTCGCTCATGCAATTCCCGGATTGTCGCCGACCGGTCGACAGACCCCCGTGCCGGGCCCAGTCTAGCCCGACTCCATGCGGGTTCGGAAAGGCCGATGTTTCCAGACGACATTCTCGATCTCGCGGCCGCCGCGATCGCCGCCGCCGCCGTCCGCGGCTGGACCGTGGTGACCGCTGAAAGCTGCACCGGCGGGCTCGTCGCGGGGGCCCTGACCGCCGTGGCGGGGTCCTCGATCGTCGTCGATCGCGGCTTTGTCACCTACAGCAATGCGGCCAAGTCCGACCTGCTGGGCGTCGATCCGGGGTTGATCGCCCGGGAGGGTGCCGTTTCCGAACCCGTCGCCCGGGCCATGGCGGCCGGTGCCCGGGATCGCGCGGGTGCAGACCTGGCCGTAGCGATCACCGGTGTTGCCGGACCGGGCGGCGGCACCCCGGACAAGCCGGTCGGCCGGGTGCATTTCGCCTGCGCGTCGCCGTCGGGGCTGGACCATGAGGTCCGTTCGTTCGGCGAGATCGGCCGAGAGGCGGTCCGCCTCGCCAGCGTCCGGCTGGCGCTGGCGATGCTGATCCGGGCCTGCGACAGACCGTGACCGGTTCAGGGCCGCTGGTGGTCGATGCGCGGGGTCACCGCTGCCCGGTGCCCAGCCTGAGGCTGCGCCAGGCGCTCGCGAACCACCCCGACGGGGCAAGGGTCGTCCTGCTCGCGACCGATCCGATGGCCCGGATCGATGTGCCCTGGCTGATGACGGAACTGGGCGGACAGGTGCTGGCGATCGAGGAGGACGACGGCGTGCTGCGGTTCACCGTCGAGAGGCCCGCCGTTCTGACAGACTGACCACGGACGCGTTGGTCTCCGGCTCGATGTCGGGGGCCCCGCGCGAGCGCGCCGCGATCTCCATCTCGGTGGCGAAGGCCCCGCCGTAGAAGATGGCGTTGACGTTCCAGGACAGCCAGATCAGCAGCACCACGACCGCGCCGACCGATCCATAGGTCGCGCCCAGCTGGGCGATCTGTTCGACATAGATGGCGCAGAGCCAGGACGAGATCATCGACAGGACGGTCGCCACTGCCCCGCCCGCTATCGACGGCCCCCAGGCGACGGGGTCGCGGTGGGACATGGCGTAGCGGTAGAGCAGGGTCAGACCGAGGGCGAGGCCGGCGGCGGGCAACAGGCCGTTCATGGGCAACCCTCCCTGTCCGGTGGCCGGTTCGGCGTGTTCCAGCAGCCGGGCGGTGACGACAGCCCCCGACACGACCGTGAACAGGGCAAAGGCGACCAGGGCGACGAAGAAGGCGAGAAGATTGAACCGGAAAAAGCCATGCGGTTCGGTCTCGTCGTGGATCAGGTTCAGGCCGGCCAGCAGGGCCTTGAAGCCGCGATGCGCGGCATAGGCACCGACGACCAGGGCGAAGGCGCTCTGGGCCGAGACGGTCCGGGCCGACGTCCCCGCCAGACGTTCGATCTCGGCGCGGAAGATGGCGCGGGCCGCATGCGGCAACACATCGGCCAGGGCCGCAGCCTGCTCGCTGACCTGGCTAATCGACAGCACTGCCTTGTAGAAGCCGATCAGGATGGCGATGGCCGGGAAGACGGCCAGCAGGGCGAAGAACGACACACCGCCGGTGTAGAGCATGACGTCGCGGCCCCAGCTGCGGGCAAACGCCCGGCCCGAGAGCCGCGCCCAGAAGCCGGGCGATGTCATTTCCGTGCGCTCACTGACCAAGCCCGTTCCCGCCCCAGCTGATCGCCAGACCCTAACCGAAAATCCCCGGTTGGGAAGCCAGGCGGCCCGGGGGCCTGCATTCGCCCTGCGCCGGTCAGATGGCCCGTTGCGCCCCGGGGGCGCGCCTCGGTAAGGTCCCGCAGTCCCCGTTGGGGGGTCACGACCCGTTCGTCGTGCAGGGGAGACGTCGATCTTGGGTTCGAATCCACGCGTTCTGGTCATCGCCGAGACCGATGGGCCGGTCGTTGAGCTTTGCAGCGGCCTGGATGCGCTCGGCTGGCGCACCATGACGGCACGCAGCGGCGCTGCAGCGATCACGGCCCTGACCGACCTCACGCTGGAGGTCGCGATCATCGACGCCGGCCATCCCGAAATCGGCGCCCTGCCGGAGGCGCTGCGGCTCGCAGCCGGGGCCCGGCGTCTGCCGATCATCGCCCTCGGCCCCCGGGTCGCGGCCCTGGCCGCCGGCGCACCCTTCGATCTGATCATGGCCCGGACCCCGCATCCCGCCCAGGCGGCGCTGCGGCTAGACCAGCTGGTCCGCGCCGCGATCGTGGAGGAGGAGTTCCGTCTCCGCCTCACGACCTTCGCCCTGCACGGCGCTGTGCTGGATCCCGGATTGCCCGACCCGAGCCCCGTCCGGGTGCTGATCGCCGGTGCTCCCGACCACCGTTTCATCGCCCTGTCCAACACCCTGCAGGCGGAGGGGGCCGAGGTGGTGGCGGCCCCGACGCCCTATACGGCCTTCGACTACCTCCATGAGACCCCGTTCGACGCCGCGGTCCTGTGGGGCGCGCCCGACCACGCCCCGGCCCTGTCGATCGCGTCGGGCATGAAGCGGAACACCCGTCTGTATCATATCCCGCTCGCGCTCTATCTGCGCTCCGAGGGTGAGATCAACCTGAGCGAACTTTACAACCGCGGCTTCTCCGAAGTGGCGTCCGCCGATACGCCCGAACCCGAGGCGGCGGGCCGCGTTCTGGCCCTCGCCCGGACCCATCGCCGCCACATGGCCATCCGCAAGGCGCTTGAGGCGGCCCGGGGGGCCGGAATCATGGACCCGTCGACCGGCCTGTTCAGCCGAAACCTGTTCGCCAGCCATCTGGGGCGGGTCGCCGAGGCCGCGACGGCGCGCCGGCGTCCCCTGTCCGTCTGCGTCCTGCGACTGACCGATTCCGAGGCCCTGACCCTGGCACGGAACGGCGGATGGCTGGACCGCGCCATGCCCCAGATCGGATCCATGGTCTCGCGACTGGTGCGCGTCGAGGACACCGCCGCGCGTCTGGCCCCCGAGGTCTTCGCCCTCGCCCTGCCCGCCACGCCCGGCCCTGCGGCCCGTCTGGCGGCGGAACGGATCGCCGCCGTGATCGGCTGCACCGCGTTCGACGCGGGCACCGACCGGTCTCCCTTTGTCGTCGAGTTCAGCGTCGGCGTCGCCGAACTGATGCCGGGTGAAAGCGCCGCCTCGGTGCTGGAGCGGGCCTCCAGCGATCTGCAGGCGTCCCGCGCGGCCCTGACCGAAGTGACCTGACGCGAGCCCGGATCGTCGGGTCCAAGACGCGCACCCGGCCGTCCGGAAGTCAGGCCCCCGCCACCCTCGCCAGATCGGTCGTGATCCGCTCGGCCACCTTCAGCCGGTCCTCGGGGGTGGGCCAGTCGCCCTTGACCACGATCTTCTGATCCGGACGGATCTTCCAGGTCGCCTGGTTCTTCTGGATCAGCCCCACCAGTCCGGCCGGGTTGGGGAAGCGGTTGTCGCGAAGCGTCAGAACGCAGCCCTTGGGCCCGATGTCGATGCGCTCGATACAGGCCGTCTTGCAGCTGGCCTTGACGCCGACGATGCGCAGCAGCTGTTTGGCCTCGTCCGGCAGGGGACCGAACCGGTCGATCAGTTCGGCGGCCAGCGCTTCGCGTTCGCCGGTCTTCTCGGCATCCGAGAGGCGACGATACAGACTGAGGCGGACGTTCAGGTCCGAGACGTAATCCTCTGGAATCAGGACGGCCGCGCCGACGTTGATGGCCGGGGACCAGCCCCGGTCCACCGGGCCGCCCTCGCCGTTCTGACGCAGCTCGGCGACGGCGTCCTCCAGCATCTGCTGGTACAGTTCGACCCCGACCTCGCGGATATGGCCCGACTGTTCGTCGCCCAGAAGGTTTCCGCCGCCGCGCTGGTCCAGATCGTGACTGGCCAGCTGGAAACCCGCCCCCAGATTGTCCAGCGACTGCAGAACCTGGAGCCGCCGTTCCGCCGACAGGGTCATCGGCTTGTTCGGATCGACCGTCAGATAGGCGAAGGCCCGTGCCTTGGAGCGCCCGATCCGGCCGCGGATCTGGTGCAACTGGGCCAGGCCGAACATGTCGGCGCGGTGGATGATCAGGGTATTGGCGGTCGGGATGTCGATGCCGCTTTCGACGATCGTGGTCGAGACCAGAACGTCATAGCTGCCGTCGTAGAAGGCGCTCATCACGTCTTCCAGCTGGGTCGGGCTCATCTGGCCGTGGCCCACGACAAACTTGACCTCGGGCACCTGTTCGCGAAGAAACCGCTCGATCTCCGGCAGGTCTGCCAGGCGCGGACACACGTAGAAGGCCTGGCCGCCGCGATATTTCTCGCGCAGCAGGGCCTCGCGCACCATCACCGCATCCCACGGCGCGACATAGGTCCGGACCGCCAGGCGATCGACCGGCGGCGTGGCGATGATCGACATTTCCCGGATGCCGGACAGCGCCATCTGCAGCGTGCGCGGGATCGGCGTCGCCGTCAGGGTCAAAAGATGCACATCGGCCCGCAGGCTCTTGAGCTTCTCCTTGTGCTTGACCCCGAAATGCTGCTCCTCGTCAACGATAACAAGGCCCAGATCTCTGAACCCGACCTGATCTGACAGGACGGCGTGGGTGCCGACCACGATCTCGAACGTCCCGGCCTTGAGGCCGGCACGGGTTTCGGCCGCGTCTTTGGCCGTCACCATGCGCGACAGATGCCGGACCGTAACCGGCCAGCCGGCGAACCGCTCGCTGAAGGTCCTAAAATGCTGGCGGGCCAGCAGGGTCGTCGGGCAGACAATGGCGACCTGTTGACCGGTCATGGCCACCACGAAGGCGGCGCGGATCGCCACCTCGGTCTTGCCGAAGCCGACATCACCGCAGATCAGACGGTCCATCGGCACGCCCTTGCCGAGATCCTCCAGCACGTCGCCGATGGCGTTCAGCTGGTCGTCGGTCTCTTCATAGGGGAAGCGGGCGCAGAATTCGTCGAACAGACCGTGCGGCGGAGTGATCGCCTCGCCCACCCGCAACGCCCGTTTGGCCGCCAGCGCAATGAGACCCTCGGCCATGTCGCGCAGACGGGCCTTGGCCTTGGCCTTGCGTCCCTGCCAGGCCGCCCCGCCCAGGCGGTCCAGCTGGACGCCGTCGGATTCTGAGCCGTAGCGGGTCAGCAGATCAATATTTTCAACGGGGAGATAGAGTTTGCTCTCGCCTGCGTACAGCAGTTCGAGACAGTCGTGCGGGGCCTGCTGGATCTCCAGCGTCTTGAGCCCCTCGTAGCGGCCGATGCCGTGATCGAGGTGGACGACCAGATCGCCCGTGGTCAGGGCCGAGGCCTCGGCCAGGAAGTTCGAGGCCCGGCGCTTGCGCCTGGGCCGCGCCAGCCGGTCGCCGAGGATGTCGGTTTCGGAGATGACCGCGATGTCGCCGGTCGTAAACCCATGCTCGACCGGCAGGACCGCGCGCAGATACAGGTCCTTGGACGCCGCCTGCACATCGGCCCAGTCTCGCACCGCCACGACGTGATCCAGACCGTGGTCGGTCAGCATGACGCCGAGACGATCCGACGAGCCCTCGGTCCATGAGGCGAACAGCACGCGCTTGCCCGCCGACTTCAGGTCGGCCGCATGGGCTGCCACCGCCTCGAACAGATTAACGCTGTCCTGGGCCCGCTCGGCCGCGAACGCGCGTCCCAGACGGCCCCCGGCGTCCTCGGCGCTGGAATCGAAGGGCGACAGCCGACGCACCGCGCGGCCCGCCAGCGCCGCGTTCCAGTCCGCGTCCGGCAGATACAGCCGGTCCGGAGCCAGTGCCCGGTTGGCCGCCCCACCCCTGGCCCTGGACGCCTCGCGCCGCGCCTCGAACGCGTCGCGGGTCAGGGCCCAGCGCTCGGCGCGCGCCGCCTCCGCCTGATGGTCGAGGAAGACCAAGGCGCGATCGGTCAGGTAGTCGAACAGGGATTCGAGCTGCGGATAGAGCAGCGGCAGCCAGTGCTCCATGCCTTGGCGTCGGGCCCCCTCGCTGACGGCGGCGTAGAGGGGATCGTCGCCGGGAGCGCCGAACAGGTTCAGATAGCCCGTGCGGAAGCGGCTGATGGTCTCGGCGTTCAACAGCGCCTCGGACACCGGCGACAGCGCCACATCCGGCCTGTTGCCGGTCGACCGCTGGGTCGCGGGATCGAAGGTGCGGATCGATTCCAGCTCCGACCCGAACAGGTCCAGCCGTACCGGTTCCTCGAACCCCGGCGGATAGACGTCGATCACCCCGCCGCGCACCGCGTATTCGCCGCGTTCGTTGACGGTGGAGGCCCGCACATAGCCGTTGATGGTGAAATACAGTTCCAGCGCCGCAATATCGAGCTCGCGCCCGACGACGGCGTCGAAACCGGCCGAGGTCGTCACTTTGCGCGGCGGGGTCCGCTGCATCGCGGCGGCGACGGTCGTAACCAGAAGCAGGGGCGTGCGGTCATTCGGGTCGCGACGCGCCAGCGTCGTCAGGGCCGCCATCCGCTCGGCCGAGACCCCCGAGGTCGGGCTGAGCCGGTCATAGGGCAGGCAGTCCCAGGCCGGAAACTCAATGACTTCAATGTCCCCGGCGAAGAAGCGGAAAGCCTGAACGAAGGCGGCGGACCGCGAGAAATCGCGCGCCACGAACACGCCCAACCCACCCGACGCCCTCAGGTGTTCGGAAACGATCAGGGCGTCCATCCCCTCGGGGGCCCCGCCCAGGTCGTGATCGGTCCGCCGCTCAACGGTGGCCCCGTCCATCAGCCGGCCCCTTCGGCGACGACTGCGGCGACATGGGCGCGCATGAACACCCGCAGCCGGTCCATCAGGGGCGTGGCGTGCCGCTCCGGCGTGGGCGCGCTCTCGATGATCCAGGCATAGATCTCGTGGTCATCCTCGCTCAGCAGATCCTCAAACAGGTCCAGTTCGGCATCGCTCAGGTCGGTGCCTTCGCGCGCCATGAACGGCCCGAGCACCAGATCGGCCTCGCGAAAGCCTCGCCGCCAGGCCCGGAAGGTGATCCGGCCCAGCCGCTGCGCACGGCCAGCGTCGGTCGGCGGGGTTTCGGCACGCGCATTGTTATCGGCCACAAGAATCCTTGCCCGGTCCAGTCGTTCAACAGAAGCCGTCAGATAGCGTTCCCGGTCCGGTTTCGCCAGCGCCGCGGCGACGTCTAAGCTGACGCCGTCATGCGGCCCCAGATTCTCTTTCCCCTGTTCGCGGAGGTCTCCAGCCTGAAGGGCGTGGGGCCGCGCACCCTGCCTTCGGTCCAGAAGCTGGCCGGGCCGCTGGTGCGCGACGTGCTGTTTCTGGCCCCCGCCGGTGTCATCACGAGGCGGCGGACGACTGCGGCCGACGCGGTCGAGGGCGAGGTGGGGATCTTTGACGTCATCGTCGACCGGATGATCGTCCCTTCCCGTCCCGGCGCGCCGCTCAAGGTCCGCGCCAGCGACGAGACCGGCTTTGTGCATCTGATCTGGTTCGGGGGCAGCCCCCAGCACATCGACCGCCAGCTGCCGCAAGGGCAGCGCCGGCTGGTTTCCGGCAAGGTCGAGCGGTTCAACAGCGAGGTGCAGATCGTGCATCCCGACTGGATCGTGGCGCTCGACAAGGGCGAGCAGATCCCGGCGGTCGAGCCCGTCTATCCCGCGACGGCGGGCCTGACCTCGCGGCTGGTGCGCAAACTGGCGCTGGGGGCCCTGGCCGTGACGCCGGACCTGCCGGAATGGCAGGATCCGGCCTGGCTCGCCGGCCGGCGCTGGCCGGCCTGGCAGGCCGCACTTCAGGCCCTGCATGCCCCGACCGGCGAGGCGGACCTGTCCCCCGACAGCCCGGCCCGGGAGCGGCTGGCCTATGACGAGTTGCTGGCGCATCAGCTGGCGCTGGCCCGCCGCCGCCACGCCCGCCGGATCACGGCCGCGCCGCGGATCCAGCCCGGCGAGGCGTCGCGCGCGCTGCTCGCCGCCCTGCCCTTCACCCTGACGGGGGCCCAGGCTCAGGCGCTGGCCGAGATCCGCCGCGACCTCGCCTCGGGCGAACAGATGGGCCGGTTGCTGCAGGGCGACGTGGGCTCCGGCAAGACTGCGGTCGCCGCCCTCGCCATGGCCGACGCGGCCACTTCAGGATTTCAGGCCGCCCTGATGGCCCCGACCGAGATCCTCGCACGCCAGCATTTCCAGCGGCTGGGCCCGATGCTGGAGGCCGCCGGCGCGCCGACCATCCTGCTGACCGGGCGCGACACCCCGGCCGAACGCCGCGACCGGCTCGCCGCGCTCGCCTCGGGCGCGGCCCGCATCGCCATCGGCACCCACGCCCTGTTCCAGGACGCCGTGCGGTTCGATGCCCTGGCCCTGGCCATCATCGACGAACAGCACCGGTTCGGGGTCACCGAACGGGCGCGGCTGCAGGCCAAGGGCGACCCGCGTCTGGGGGGCGTTCACCTGCTGACCATGTCGGCCACGCCGATTCCGCGGACACTGGAGCTGACCCAGTACGGCGAGCTGGAGGTCAGCCGGCTGACCGAAAAGCCCCCGGGGCGAACCCCCGTCGCCACCGCCGTCCTGCCGCTGGTGCGGATCGGCGAGGTGGCCCAGCGGCTGAAGACGGCGGTCGAGGCGGGCGCGCAGGCCTACTGGATCTGTCCGCTGGTGGCCGAATCCGAGGTCAGCGATCTGGCCGCCGCCGAGGAACGGGCGCTTGACCTGAGGCGGATCCTGCAGATCGAGGTCGGCCTGGCCCATGGCCAGATACCGGGGGCCCGGCGTGAGGCGGTCATGGCTGATTTCGCCGACGGCCGCCTGCCGGTGCTGGTCGCCACGACCGTGGTCGAGGTCGGGGTCGATGTGCCCAACGCCACCATCATGGTGATCGAGCACGCCGACCGCTTCGGTCTGGCCCAGCTGCACCAGCTCCGCGGCCGGGTCGGGCGCGGATCGAAATCCAGCGCCTGTATCCTGCTGTACGGCGGGGCCGACGGCGGTCTGGGCGACACGGCGCGCGAGCGGCTCGAGACCCTGCGCCGCACCGAGGACGGGTTCGAGATCGCCGAGGAGGACTTCCGGCTGCGCGGCGGCGGCGATCCGCTGGGCTTGAGGCAGAGCGGGTTCCCGGCCTACCGGTTCGCCGATCCCGTGCGCCATCGATCGCTGATGCTGGCGGCCGCCGATGACGCCCGGCTGGTGCTCGGCCGCGATCCCGACCTGACCCGCCCGCGCGGCGAGGCGATCCAGGTGCTGGAGGCCCTGTTCGACTGGAAGAGCGGCAAATCCGGTCTCGACTAGCTCGGGCGAGAGGCCAGCCAGACGGTCAGGCGACGCGTGGAATCCGCTTCAATATCGGCGTAGAACAGATTGTACTGGCGCGCTTTTCGTCGATCCGCCCAGTTACCGACTTCGCGGAAGGACTCGGTTGTCAGTTCGGTATGACGCAGGATGCCGTCGTGACACCGGGTGGCGATGGCCCGGTCGATGAAGGCGGGCCGCACGCCCCACTCCAGACCGGTCGCATTGGCCGCGCCGTGATGCAGCCGGGCCGGGACCGCCGCCCCGCCGGTCGCGCCGCTGACCGGATTGACGCACAGGGCCGGGCGTCCGGCGAGGTCGACCAGCCGGCCGTCGTCGTTCCAGACCAGGGCGCGTCTCAGTCGCCGCAATGCCGCCCCGTCATTGTCTTCTCCCACCTGGGACCAGCCGACCACACAGCCGGCACTGGTGGCGGTGGCGCAGGCGGGAACCGCAGGTGACAGGCTGTCGGCGGCCACGACGACATCGATCAGATAGACCGCCACCAGACGGTCGCGCAGCGCCGCGTCCCCCGCGACACGCTCGCGCACCAGCCGGTCGACCAGTTCCCCGCCCTGCTCCACCCCCGCCAGGATCAGAGGGCCCGCGGGATTTGCGGCCAGCCAGGTCTCGAAGGCCGCGAGGGCGTCCCCGTAGGCGAAGGCCCGGGCGTCGCGGGCATCGTCGCGCAGGGTCAGGCGGGTATAGAGCGAGGCCTGCCGGTACCGCGGAAGGCTGATGGCCCCGGCCCGCGCGAAGGGACCGGCATAGTTCGGAATCACGACCCGTTCCAGGTAGGCGTCGGCCCTGGGGTCGCCGATCGGGCCGTTCCAGTCCGCGCCCCCGTCAAAGGTGGTCGAATGGAGGAAAAAGATGGCCGCAGGGCCGGCGCCGTCCGCCCGCACATCCCGCATCACCCAGGCCGCGTCGGACCCATAGGCCGGCGGTGTCGGTGGCTGGTAGGTCTGGAATGGCGTCTTCGGGTCCAGACCGGCCTGCAGGATGTCTCCGCGCCAGATCGCCACGGCCGCAGCGATCAGCAGCACCAGGACGAACCCGATTCCGCCCAGCCACTGGCGAAAGGTCAGCCGGGGCAGGATCACCGGTAGGGGTCCGACTGCGAGAGATACTGCTGGACATAGCGCCGTACCCCCTCCTCCAGCGGGGTGGATTGCCCGCCGAAGCCCAGCGCCCGGATCCGGTCCATCCGCGCCTCGGTGAAATACTGATACCGGTCGCGGATCGCCTCGGGCATGTCGATATAGACCACGGCGGGTTCCCGGCCTGCGGCGGCGAAGGTCGCATGGGCCAGATCGAGGAACGACCGCGCCTGTCCCGATCCGGCGTTGAAAATGCCGCTGACCTCCGGCGTCGACAGCAGCCATTCGACCATGTCGACGACGTCGTCGACGAAGACGAAATCGCGCAGCTGGCCACCGTCGGCATAATCAGGGTGATGCGACCGGAACAGGCTGACCGGTTCGTTCGCCGACACCCGGGGCCAAATCTGGGCGATCACGGACTTCATGGCGCCCTTGTGACCCTCGTTGGGGCCATAGACGTTGAAGAATTTCAGCCCGGCCCACTGGCGCGGGGCATGATCGCGCGCAGCCTCGCGAACCGCATACTGGTCGAACAGTTTTTTCGAATATCCATAGG
>Ga0163144_10017841_pt1 | contig 14426 bp, 11 predicted proteins | sample OliLak19BULKMAT1_FD_123175 | JGI IMG/M metagenome (GOLD analysis project Ga0163144, IMG submission 123175) | Freshwater microbial mat bacterial communities from Lake Vanda, McMurdo Dry Valleys, Antarctica - Oligotrophic Lake LV.19.BULKMAT1 | ecosystem: Environmental > Aquatic > Freshwater >... | reverse complement strand
TGATCGCGAACGGCTCACCCGCGGTCGAGGTCGCGAGGCGAATCCCCGCCAGCGCATCCTCAGCGGCGGGACCGAGGAGCGCAGCGAGCGGGCGCTGGAGCACGGCGCCGGGTGGCACGCCGAAAAAGTCGGCCGAGTTTGCGCTGATCTGGAGGATGTCGAAGGTCGTCGGGGCGATCGCCACGAGCACGCCATGCGGCTGGATCGCACCGGGGAGATGGATCGGTTCGACGTCGCAGGAGGTGAGGTCGGGCTGGATCACGAGGCACCCAGGGAGGTCTCGAACCACTGCGTCATGGTCTGGAAGGTGTGCGCCGCCGCGCGGAGGGCGGCGTCCGTGTCGATGTTCGTCGATCGGTTCACGTGGTCGACGAAGCACGTCCACATCGCCCCGGTCGTCGCGCCATACCCCGTGAAGAACGCAGCGCCGCTGGTCGCATCGATCTCGAGGCTGTCGCGGAGATGCTTGCGGATGATCTGCCCACCGAGCGTCGCGCCCTCGATGACATAGAGGATTCCGAGCGCGTGCGATGCGCTGTCGAGCACGGGCAGGTCGCGGCAGCGCGGCACCGCGTCGATCTCGGCTGGCGTCGCGCCGAGCGCGCGCAGGTCGGTCACGAGGAGGGGGAGCTTGGCCCGCTGCGCGAGCGCGAGCGCGGCGCCCTCCGCCGCCGCTGCCCGGGCGATCGCGGGCTCGAGCGGAGCGTAGAACCCGTAGAACGCTTCGACCACGCGCGTGTACCGAGCGTGTGTGAGCCTCGGGTCGAGGAGCGGCAACACCCGCTCGATGCGCGCGTGCTCGTCACGCGTCGCTTCGCGCAGCGCCTGCATCCGCGTGACCCCGAGCGTCGGGACCGCGATCGCGTCGGGCACGGCGTGGAGAGGAGGTGAACGCATGGACCGCGGGTGTAGTTAGGGGGATACCGTCGGGGTCTGCAATGTCAATGTGGGCTCCGGCGTCGGGCCGCGGAGTCCGAAATCTGTTTCGAGCGATCGCGCCCGGGCGTGCGCCGCCGCTCGGAGCGCCAACCACGGCGAGCGTCGCTCAGCCGCCCGCGAGCGGCGCGAGCAGGTAGAGCTGGTCGCCGTCGGCGAGGACGCGATCGCGGTGCTCGTCGACGGGGCAGCGATCGCCGTTGAGCATCAGCGTGTGCGCGAGGTGCGGTGAGTGCGCGACGGCGTCGCGCAGCGCGGCGCCGAGCTGGTCCTTGCGATCGAGGAGCGCGCCGAGCGTGGTGCCCGGCGGGAGCTTCACGACCTCGTCGAGGTCGTACCAGCCCTCGCCGATCCGGCCGCGGATCAAGACGGTGACCGCGATCCGCTCGCCGCGCGAGAACAGGCCCATCTACGAGGTGTAGCCGTCGAGGAGCTCGTCGATGCCGAGCTCGGCGGCGCGGGCGCGGCTGACCTTGCCGCTGGTGCGGTCCCACGCCATCGCGTCGTGGTAGTCGTCGCGCAGGACGGGCAGGGGGACGCGCACGCCCTTGAGCGGGCCCGCGGTCAGGTTGCCGTCGCCCTCGCCCATCATCCGCGGGTGGGGCACGAAGTCCGCCGGGACGATGCCCTCGCGCCGGTTGAACGCGTTGCGCAGGTTCTGGATCCGCTCGCCGGCGACGAGCAGGTCGGCGTCGGTGACGCCCCAGCCGGTGAGCGCGTTGACCAGCTCGGACCAGGGCAGCGTGCCGGTGAGCATCGTGAACATGCACAGGCCGAGGCCGTTCATCGCCTGGTGCGCGTTCGAGAACTTCGCCTGAGCGAGGCCCTTGCCCTCGGTGCCCTTCCACTTGACGTTCCACTCCTTCTTCGTCGCCGCGTCGGGCAGCGAGAAGCCGACGCCGAACGTCTCGTTCCAGCTCGCCGAGCCGGCGGTGTGCCGCCCCGGCGTGGGGTCGGCGATGTACGTCACGCCCATCAGCGCGGTGAACCGCGGGTCGTGGTACGCGGGCTCGCCGCCGTGCACGTGCACCGCGAAGTCGGACGAGCCCTTGCCGAGGTGCTCGCTCGCGCGCTTGCTGCCGAGGCCGAGCCACGCGCCGCAGCCGTCGGCCTCGCCCATCTTCACGGTCAGCGCGAGCGCGGCCTCGCCGTTGCCCCACTTCAGATCGATGCCGTCGAGATCGTCCTTGGTGAGCAGGCCCTTCTCCACGGCCTCGCACGCCCACGCGATCGTCGCCGACGAGCCCACGGCGTCGAGGCCGTAGCGGTTGCACGCGTCGTGGCACGCGGTGACCAGCTCGAGGTCGTCGTTGAGGAGGTTCGCGCCGAACCCGACGATGGTCTCGTAGTCCGGCCGCCGGACATCACGCAGCCCGCGCGACTTCACCGCGACGATGCCCTTGCACGGCATCGGGCAGTCGCCGCACGACAGCTTCTTGGTGATGTACTTGTCGACCTCCTTGCCGTCGATCTTGTAGCCGTTCTTGCGCAGCGGGAAGTCGCGCGAGCCGACGCCGAGCCAGTTCTTGATCGGCGCGTCGCCGTTCTCGATCGACAGCGACACCGCCGCGGTGGTGCCGCGGTCCTTCCACAGCTGGCGCATCGCCGCGGTGGGCGCGGTCACCTTCACGCCTCGGCGCGGCATCATCCGGTAGAGCCAGCCGAGCCACTTCTTGGGCTTGGCCATCCACACCATGAACCGCATGAACACGCCGACGTCCTTCTTGTACTCGTCGGTGATCCGCTTGCAGACCGCGCGGAACGCCTTCTCGTCCTTGATCGGGACCTCGCCGGTGCCGCTGACGACGATCGCCTTGAGGTTCTTCGCGCCGTAGACGCAGCCGAAGCCCTGGCGGCCGAACGCGTGGTAGCGGTCGTTCATCACGGAGGCGATCCGCGCGAGCTGCTCGCCCGCGGGGCCGATCGCGCTGACGCCGACGTCGCGCTTGCCGCCGAACCGCTCCTTGAGCTCGTCGAACGTCTCGGGGATCTGCTGGCCCCACAGCTTGCCGGCGGGCTCGAAGCTGACCTCGCCGTCCTTGATGATCAGCAGCGTCGGCTCGGCGGCCTTGCCGCGCACGACGAGCGCGTCGTAGCCAGCGGCGCGCAGGTGCGAGGCGACGCTGCCGCCGGAGTTCGAGTCGGCCCACGTGTTGGTGAGCGGCGACTTGCCGACGATCTGGATGCGGCCGGAGAACGGCGTCTTCACGCCGGTGAGCAGGCCGGAGCAGATCGCGAAGCAGCTCTCGGGAGCGAGCGCGTCGACCTTCGGGGGGAAGTGCTTCCACATCAGCCAGGCGCCGAGGCCGTAGCCGCCGAGGAACTGCTTGTAGACGTCCTCCTCGACCGCCTCCACCCAGTGGCGGCGCTCGCCCAGATCAACGTGAAGGACACGCCCGAGCGTGCCGAAACGAGGGGCCGTCATTGCGGTGTCCGCCATCGGCGGAAATACTACGCGGTCCGGCCTGTTGCACAACCGCGTTCAGCTTGACGTGGAGGGCGTGAACGGGCGATGACAGTGCCGTGCTGCGCTGGCAGCTTGGAAACGACGTCGGCGGTCGGCTGACGGTGGCGCTGGTCGGGGTTCTCGACGAGAACGCGGATCTGCGCCCGCTCGGCGAGCTCGAGGGCGACGTCGCGATCGACCTCAGCGGCGTCCGGCGGATCAGCTCCACCGGCGTCCGCGAGTGGATCGATCTGATGCGCGTCCTGGACGGTCGGTGCCACGTGACGCTGGTGGCGTGCTCGCCCCCGACGGTCACGCAGCTGAACCTGATCGCGAACTTTCGCGGCGCGGCGCACGTCGAGTCGTTCATCGCGCCGTACGAGTGCGCGCGCTGCGGCGCCGAGCGCGAGGTCCTGCTCGACGCGACCGCGGCCTCGCGCGGCCCGAACGTGCCCCACCTCAGCTGCGCGTGCGGCGAGGCCATGGAGCTCTCGGAGATCCCCGAGCGCTACCTCACGTTCCTGATCGATCAGCGCGCCGGCCGGGTTGCTCGGGCGTGATAGGGTCGAGACCTTCCGAGCAGGGGAGGTTGGGATGCATATCGCGTACGGCGCGTCAGCGCTGATGATCGTGGTCGGCTGCGGTGGTGACATGGACATGGAGGGCGCCGGGCTCCCGGGAAGCGCGAACGTGCTCCACGGTCCGAGCTCGCCGTCGGGCCCGGCGCAGGCGGCGACGGGTCCGAACCGAGCCGCGGCAGATGGTCGATGGCAGGTCTCGCCGGATCGCAGCCGCACGACGCTGCTCGGAGTCGACTTCTTCGGCGAGGCGGCCGGGACCGATCAGGCATCGGTCTTCGAGGACTGCATCGTCAGCTGGGATCGCGGTGATGCGGCGCTCAGTCCGCTGCTCACCTGCGACTTCACCGTCCCGCCGGGCACGTACATCGGGATGAGTGTCGGGGTCAGCACGACGTTCGAGGTCCTAATCGATGATGCGGTGAACGGCCTGTTCACCGATCCGGCTGCGCCCTCCGGACTCGCGACCGTCGCGCCGACCGGTGGCGCGGAGTTCGTCGACTTCGTCGTTCCGGGTCCGGGCGGCAGCGGCGATCGGCTCGACTTCCACACCTACTTCACGTCCCCGCTGGTCGTCACGGCCGACGAGCCGGGGCCCATCGAGATCAACCTCGTCGTCGACATGACGCACACGATCGAGATCGACGTCGCGGCCGGCATGCCGAGCTTCCGATCCGACTTCGTGCCGGTGCCGCTGTTCCTGTTCGGCACCGTCGCCGAGGTGGGCAAGGCGACCTTCTACACGGATCTCGGGACGGCCGCGAACGTCCTCGAGAGCTTCCCGCCGAACACGATGCGATTCTTCTACGGCGCCGATGACCAGCCGGCGTTCGTCTGGGCGGGCGCGGCAACGGCGGGCTGCCAGGTGGGGGACACGCCGTCGAACGCGTGGAACACGTCGCCTTCGGAGAGTCCGGTGCAACAGGACGGATCGCGGACCGGCGGCTTCCTCGGGCTCGACGGGGCCGGATCTCTGTGCTGGGCGCTGCCGCAGGACGCCACCTGGGACACGTACGCGACCTTGTTCACGATGCCCGAAGCTGGCGCGGTCGGCTCGACGTCGTCGATGTCGTGTCAGCGGACCGGCAGCGTGCCGGACCCCACGTCCGGATCGAGCTACGCGTCCGGCTGTCCGATCGTCGCGGCCACTGGGTCGGCAACGCTGACGCTCGTCGCCGACTGATCGATCGGCACGCGACGCTGTGAACGCCGCGACCTCGGCACGCTGGATCCGAGCGTAGCGGCGCTGGCCGCGCAGCCTGGGCCCCGCCGCTTTTTGGGGATCAGCGCGGACGGTCGGTCGGGTTAGGTGACGAGGTCGCCGAGGGCGCGCAGGGCGTCGCGGGCGCGCTCGATCTCCTCGGTCGCGGCGGTGATCGCCGAGGACACGATCTGCACGGAGTCGGTCTGGTCCATCACCGCGGTCTCGTCGCTGGCGGCGCGCATGCTGGCGCGCAGCGACGAGATGCTGTCGCTGAGCGCCGCCACATGGTCTTTCAGATCGGTTGGCAGGCCTGACGGCGCGACCGCGGTGGGCGCCTCGACCTGGCGCGCGGCGGCGAGCTCGCGCTCGAGCGTCGCGATCCGATCCTGCGCCTCGAGGACGCGCTCCTCGGCGGCGCGGCGCTCCCGGCGCTCGTCCTCGGCGGTCTGGGCCTGCACGCGGAGCTCCTCGGCCTCGGCGCTCGCGGCCTGGGCGTCGGCGATCCGGCTGCGCAGCCGCTCGACCTCGCCCTCGAGCTGGCTGGTCTTCTGCCGCAGCGTCTCGACCTCCTCGCCCGACGACTGCACGTCGGCGAGCTGGCGCTGGAGCGCCGCCGCGCGATCGGCGGCCGCGTTGATCTGGCGATCCGCGTCGTCCTGCGCGGCCGCGAGCTGCTCGTCGACCGCGGCGACCTTGGCCTGCGCCTCGGCCAGCTGCTTGCCGAGGTCGTCGGCCTGCGCGGCCCTGGCCTTGCCGTCCTGGGTCGCGGCGCCGAGCTTGGTGCGCAGCTCGTCGAGCTGCTGCTCGAGCTCCGTGGTCGCGCCGCCCGCGGCCTCGGCGCGCGCGCGCAGCTGATCGCGCTCGGCCGTCGCGCCCGCCAGGTCGTCCTCGAGCGACGTCACCGTCGCGGCGAGCGCGGCGGCGCGCTGCTCGGCGGTGGCCGACTTCGTGGCGAGCTCCTTCCCATGAGCCTCCGCCGCGGCGAGCTTGCTGGTCGCGGCCTGCTCGGCGGTGGCCAGCGCGTCGGCGATCCGCGCCGCGGCGGCCTTCTCCGCCGCGGCGATCCGCTCGGCCGCGGCGGTCTCGGCGGCGGTGAGCTTGTCGGCGCTCTGCTTGCCGATGGCGAGCGCGGCGGCGAGCTTGTCGGCGGCGGCCTGCTCGGCGGCGGCGAGCTTGTCGGCCGCGGCGGTCTCGGCGGCGGCGAGCTTGGCGGCGGTGGACTGATCCGCGGCGGCGACCGCGCCCTCGGCGGCGGACAGCCGCTCGGCGGCGGCCTGCTCGACCGCGGCGATGCGATCGCTCGCGGCCTGCTCGGCAGCGGCGAGCTTGTCGTTGGCGGCCTGCCCCGCGGCGGCAAGCTTGTCGTTCGCGATCTTCTCGGCCGCGACCAGCTTGTCGTTGGCGGCCTGCTCGGCGCCCGCCGCGCGGTCTTCGGCAGCCTTGGCGGCGGCTGTGGCCGCGGCGAGCTTCTCGGCGGCGAGCTTCTCGTTCGCGGCGAGCTTCTCGGTGGCCGCGGAGTAGCTCGCGGCCGCGGCGGCGAGTTGCTCGGACAGCGTCGCCGCCTGCTGCTCGGCGGCCGCGGCCCTGGCCTGCGCGGCGGCCAGCTCCTTCTCGAGGGTGGCGGACGTGCCGCCGGCGGCGTCGGCGCGGCCGCGCAGCGCGTCGCGCTCGGCGGTCGCGGACGCCAGCTCCCGCTCGAGCGCGGCGAGCTTGGTGGCGGCGGCGGCGGCGGCGGCCTTGTCGGCCTCGGCGAGCTTGGCGGCGCCGGCGGTCGCGGCGGCCAGCTCCTGCTCGAGCGCGGCGAGCTTGGTGGCGGCGGCGGCGGCGGCGGCCTTGTCGGCCTCGGCGAGCTTCGCGTTCAGCGCCGCGAGCTCGTCGGCGGACGCGCCGGTGGCGGACTCGGAGGCGTCGCGCAGCTCGTCACGCTCGGCGGTCAGCGTGTCGACGTGCTTGTTGAGCGCGCGCAGCTGCGAGGTCAGCTTGTCGGCGTTCGCGGCGGTCTTCTCGGCGGCCGCGAGCTTGGTGGCCATCGCGGCACCCGCGGCCTCGGCGGCCGCGAGCTTGGTGGCCATCGCGGCAGTCGCGGCCTCGGCGGCGGCGACCTTGTCGGCGAGCGCCTGCGCTTTCACGGGGTCGCCGGTTGGCGCCGCCACGGGCGCCCCGGCCTTGGCCGCGGCGAGATCCTTCTCCGCCATCGACAGCTTGTAGAGCGCCTCGTCGAGCTGCCGGGTGGTCCCGGACAGCTTGCCGACCGCGAGCTCGCCCTGCTCGATCTTGCCGGCGAGCTCGTCGACCTTGCGTTGCGCCTCGGCGGCGCGGCCCTCGGCCTCGGCGAGCTTGGTCTCCACCGCCGCCGCGGCCGCCGCGCCCTGCTGGTGCGCGCCCTTGGCCAGCGCCAGCTCCTGCACCGCCGCGACCAGCTTCTCCTCGGCGACGCCGGCCCGCTGCTGGGCCTCGACGAGCTTCGCCGCGGCCTCGGCCGCGCGCTGCCCGGCCTCCTCCGCGCGCGCGGTCGCCTCGGCGGCCTTGCGCTCCGCGTCCTCGGCGGCGCCGCCGCCCGCGCGCGCCTCGACGAGCTCGCCGTTGAGCACGCCGATCCGCTCCTCGAGCTGCGCGACCCGCTTGTCCGCCTGCGCGAGCTTCTCCACCGCGAACACGCCCGCGGTCGTCTCCGCGACCATCAGGCTCTCGTTCGCCATCGACAGCTGGTCTTCGAGGCTGGCCAGCCGCTTGTCGTGCGCGGCCTGCTGCGCGTCGAGCGCCGCCTGCGCCGCGACGATCTCGGCCTCGGCCGCGCCGACCTTGGTCACCGCCTCGTCGCGCTCGCGCGACAGGGTCTCCTGCTCGGCCTGGAGCTGATCGAGCCGCAGCATCGCCTGCTGCATCCCGGACATGTCCGTGGAGGTCTTCTCGCTGTCCTCGATGATGCGGTCGTGCTCGGCCTGGAGCTTGGTCGCGAGGCCTTGCAGATTCGCGTAGTCGGACTTGAGCGTGGCGAGCGCGCGCTCGAGGGTGCTGATCCGCTCGATCGCCTCGTCGCGCTGGCGCGTGATCTCGGCGCTGATCGCCGGATCCGCCGCGACCGGCGTCAGCTCGCCCGCGACCTTGGCCTCGGCGGCCTCGGCGCGCTGGTGTAGCTCGCCGACCCGCGCCGCGAACTGATCGCGCTCCTCCTCGACCGCGTTGCGCGCCTTGCGCTCCATCGCGAGCCACTGCGACAGCTGGGTGTGCGCGCCCGGCGCCTGGACCGCGGCCACCGTCGGGTCGGTCACCTGGAACAGCAGGCTGCCCGCGACCACGACCTCGCCCCACGGCACCGCGACGCGCTCGGTGACCCGGTGCGGCCCGACCCAGACGCCGTTCGCGCTGCCGAGGTCCTCGACCCAGCAGTAGCCGCCGTCGAGGACGAACCGCGCGTGGTGGCGCGACATCCGCGGATCGTCGCTGCGGATCGTGCATTCCTGCGCGCGCCCGACCAGCACCGGGTTGCCCTCGAGCTCGAAGGACCGGTCGATGCCGTCGACGTCGCAGTAGAGCAGGGTGGGCATGGACGCGGCGAAGTTATCACTACTGCGGCGTCAACGCGGCCAGCACGGCCTCCGCGCTGGCGAGGGCGCGATCGGTGTCGTCGTCGAGGAACAGCACGTGGCCCATCTTGCGGCCGGGCGCCGGCGCGAGCTTGCCGTAGAGGTGCAGCCGGGCCTCGGGCCGCGCGAGGACGTGGTTCCAGGCGGGGGCGCCGTCGCGCCACAGGTCGCCGATCAGGTTCAGCATCACCGCGCCGGTCAGCTGGCGCGGATCGCCGAGCGGGAGGCCGCACACGGCGCGCACGTGCTGCTCGAACTGCGAGGTCGTACACGCGCCGTACGTGTAGTGGCCGCTGTTGTGCGTCCGGGGCGCGATCTCGTTCACCAGCCACGAGCCGTGGGCGAGCTCGAACAGCTCGACCGCCATCACGCCCACGTGATCGAGCGCCTCGGCGATCCGCCGCGCCATCGCCTTGGCCGCGATCGCGCGGTCCTCGCGCATCGGCGCGGGCGCGCGCGTGGTGTGGAGGATGTGGCGGCGGTGGACGTTCTCCGCGAGCGGCCAGGTGCGGACGTCACCGTCGACGCCGCGGGCGAGGATCACCGAGATCTCCCGGCGGTACGCGACGACGCGCTCGAGCACCGCCGGCTCGCGCCCGATCCTGGTCCACGCCGCCGCGGCGTCGCCCGGCGCGTCGATCCGCGCCTGGCCCTTGCCGTCGTAGCCGGCCCGCCGGACCTTGAGGATCGCCGGCGTGCCGATCGCGATCAGCGCGGCGTCGAGCTCGGCGTCGGTCGCGACGGGCGCCCACGGCGTCTGCGGGAGCGTGTTCGCGTCGAGGAACGTCTTCTGGCTCATCCGGTCCTGGATCGTGCGCAGGACGCCGGGGCCCGGGCGCACCGGGCGCACCGCGTGGAGCTGGTCGAGCACGTCGGCGGGGACGTGCTCGGTGTCGAGCGTGATCACGTCGCAGCGCGCGGCGAGCGCGAGCCCGGCGGCGACGTCGGTCAGCTTGCCGACGACGACCTCGTCGGCGACCTGGCCGGTCGGGCACTTCGGATCCGGATCGAGCACCGCGATCCGGTAGCCCATCCGTCGCGCGGCGAGCGCCATCATCCGGCCGAGCTGGCCGCCGCCGAGGACGCCGACGGTGCTGCCGGGCAGCAACATCATTCCAGCTTGTCCTCGAGCACCTTGGTGGTCTGCGCCTCACGGTAAGCCTCGAGGCGCGCGAGCAGGCCCGCGTCGTGGCGGGCGAGGATCGCCGCGGCGAGCAGCGCCGCGTTGACGGCGCCGGCGTCGCCGATCGCGAGCGTCCCCACCGGGATCCCGCGCGGCATCTGGACGATCGACAGCAGCGAGTCGAGGCCGCTGAGCGCCTTGGACTGCACCGGCACGCCGAGCACCGGCAGCACGGTCATCGACGCGCACATCCCCGGCAGGTGCGCCGCGCCGCCCGCGCCCGCGATGATCACGTCGAGCCCGCGCGACGCCGCGGCGCCCGCGTACTCGACGAGCAGGTGCGGTGTCCGGTGCGCGGACACGACGCGCGCCTCGTGCGGGACGCCGAGCGCGGTCAGCGTCTCGCTGGCGTGGCGCATCGTGTCCCAGTCGGACTTCGAGCCCATGATGATGCCGACCCGAGGGGCCACGACCGGCTTCTTCGCTCGTTCTCGCCGTCGATCCATCCCCGCTGGCTTCGTTGCGGCTCGGTTACGTACGGAGAGTACGCGCCGCTCGCCGCGCCTCGCCATCGGGGCGGTTCGCCGCCGAGAATCGACCGCCGAAGCCGGTCGTGGCCCCTTGGGGTGGGGATCGTTCGTCATGTGCTCCTCGGGCCCGCCGCGCGGCGGAGGCGGTCGGCGATCGCCTCGCCCAGCCCGATCTCGGGCGGCAGCGCGGCGATGATCACGTCGACGCCGGTGGCGTCGAGCTCGCGGAGCGCGGCGTACAGGCGGCGCGCGGCGTCCCCGAGATCGTCGGGGAGCGCGACGATCCGGACGCCCGCGGGCAGCTTCGCCGCGGCGAGCACGCTGGCCGGCGCCAGCACGCCGATCAGGCCGTCCTCGCCGTCGACCGTGGCGGCCAGCTCGTCGGGCGCGACCGCGATCACCCGCGCGCCGGGCGCGTAGTGCGACGGCTGCGAGCCGGAGTACTTCGGCGCCTCGGGATCGGCGAGCCGGACGCCGAGCACGCCCTCGAGCTCCGCCCGCGGGGCGCCGCCAGGCCGGCGCAGCACCGGCGTCGGGCCGGTGAGATCGACGATCGTCGACTCGACCCCGACCGCGCACTCGCCGCCGTCGAGGATGTAGTCGACGTCGTCGCCGAGATCCTCGACCACGTGGTCGGCGGTGGTCGGGCTGACGTGGCCGTAGCGGTTCGCGCTCGGCGCCGCGATCGCGCCGCCGAACGCCGCGAGCAGCCGCTGCGCGAGCGGGTGCGCCGGCGTGCGCAGCCCGACTGTGTCGCCGCCGCCGGTGGTCTCGGGGGCGATCCGGTCGCCGCGACGGACGATCAGCGTGAGCGGGCCGGGCCAGAACTTCGCCGCGAGGACGCGCGCGGCCTCGGGCACGCTCGCCGCGTAGCGGTCGAGCTCGCCGGGCGCGTCGAGCAGGTGCACGATCAGCGGGTGGTCGGAGGGCCGGCCCTTGGCCGCGAACACGCGCCGCGCGGCCGCCGCCGAGGACGCGTCGGCGCCGAGGCCGTAGACGGTCTCCGTCGGGAACGCGACCAGCCCGCCGGCCCTCAACACGCCGGCAGCATGGTCGATGTCGGTGCCTCGGCGCACGGGAGACCGGCAGTGTCGCCAACCCCCGGGGCCGGTTCAACGGCCCCGGGCCGGTTACACTACCGACCCATGGCGCTTCCCGCAGTCAAGGTCGCCTCCCTCCGTGGACTCCCGGTGCTGGGCCGCTTGCTCGACTTCCGGCGTGATCGGCTCGCCCTGCACCTCGAGTGCATGCGCGCCGGCGACATCGTGAAGTTCCCGATGCTGCACAAGCACGTGTGGTGCGTGACGTCACCGGAGCTGGTCACCGAGGCGCTCGTCGAGAAGGAGGCCAGCTTCATCAAGGCGCCGGGGCTGTCGGTCTACGGGCGCCGGCTGCTCGGCGACGGCCTGCTCACCGCCGAGGGCGACGTGCACCGCCGCAAGCGCAAGCTGCTCGCGCCCGCGTTCGCGCCGAAGCGGATCGCGGCCTACGGCGAGGTGATGGCGAAGCTCACCGAGACGCACGCGGCCACCTGGCGGGCGGGGCAGGTGATCGACGTCGCCGAGGAGATGATGAAGCTGACGCTCACGATCGTGGGGCGGACGCTGTTCGACGCCGACACCCAGGGCGACGCGCGCGTGGTCGGCGACGCGCTGACCTACGCGATGGAGTTCATGGTCGACAGCATGACGCTGCCGTTGCCGATGGACTGGCCGCTGCCGCGCAACCGCAAGATGGCGGCGGCGACCGCCGCGCTCGACGACATCGTCTACCGCATCATCGCCGAGCGGCGCGCGTCGCCCGGCGATCGCGGCGACGTGCTGTCGATCCTGCTCGACGCGCGCGACGACGACGGCACCGGCCTCACCGACCGCGACGTCCGCGACGAGATCATGACGCTGATGCTCGCGGGCCACGAGACCACCGCGAACGCGCTGGCGTGGATGTGGTACCTGCTCGCGCAGCACGCGCCCGCGTACGACCGGATGCTCGCCGAGCTCGACGCGCTCGGTCGCCGGCCGACCGTCGAGGATCTCGCGAAGCTGCCGTGGACGCGCCAGGTGATCGAGGAGGCGATGCGGCTCTACCCGCCGGCGTATGCGGTTGGCCGCGTCGCGCGCGAGGACGTCACGATCGGCGGGGTCACGGTGAAGGCCGGCGAGATCCTGCTCGTCGCGATCCGCGCGATCCATCGTCGGCCGGACCTGTGGCCCGAGCCGGACGCGTTCCGCCCCGAGCGGTTCACCGAGGCGGCGAACAAGGCGCGGCCGCGTCACGCGTACATGCCGTTCGGCGCCGGGCCGCGCGTGTGCATCGGCAACCACTTCGCGATGATGGAGGCCATCCTGATGGCGGCCACGATCGCGCGGACCTGGCGGTTCCGGCTCGCGCAGCACGCCGACATCGTCGAGGAGCCGCTCGTGACGCTGCGCCCGCGAGGCGGCGTCCACGTCGAGGTCCAGGCTCGCTGATCCGTGCTGGCGCCCGTCGCGAACCGTCACGAGCTCCTCCGCGATCCCGCGGGGAAGTGGCTCACCAGCGGACACAACGTCGTGTGGGCCCACTCGAGGGAGCTCTGCGGCGTCACGGTGTGGGGCCGCCCCGATCTCGCCGAGACCCGCGAGCTGCTCGCGATCTTCAGCGGGTACCCTCACATGGCGCCGCAGTTCGACATGCTGCTGGACGCCAGCGCCGTCGACGGCCTCGAGCTCGACGCGCTCGGCATCGTGCTCGACTGGCTGCGCCAGAACCAGGTCGTGCTCGCCGAGCACATCCGCCACCGCGTCGGCGTGATCCCGGCGGGCGTCAACGGCCTCGCGCTGTCCGGGCTGACCACCGCGATCGGGATCCAGGCGCCGGTCGAGGTGCTGACCGATCCGCGCGAGGGGTTCCGGATGTTGCTGCCCGACGGCGGCGACGCGCTGTGCGACGAGGTCCACGCGATCGTCGCGCAGTGCCAGGGCGTGCCCACCGAGATGCTCGCGCTCCGCCGCGTGCTGTCCGAGCACCACGGCGCGCTCGACCTCGCGGGCGCGGCGCAGCAGCTCGGCGTGTCGACGCGATCCCTGCAGCGGTTGCTCGGCGACGCCGGCAGCTCGTTCCGCGTCGAGCAGGCGGACGCGCGGTTCCGCGCCGCGTCCGAGCTGCTCGCCTCCGACGACAAGCTCGCCGTGGTCGCCGCGCAGCTCGGCCTGTCCGAGGACGGGCTCACGTTGCTGGTGCGCGGGCGGACCGGGCAAACTCCGGCAGAGCTGCGCAAGCGGATCCGCGGCGCGTAGATCGGATCGATTGGCGCGCCGGTCGGGACCCCAGCGGAACATCTTCGTGCGCTGCGTGACCTTCCCGTGAGCGTATGCTGCGCGCCATGCGCCTCGCCGTACCGCTGGCCTGCCTGCTGAGCTGTCTCGCTGCTTGCTCCGACGACGACCCGCCGCCGTTCCAGGTCCGGGCCAGCGTCGAGCAGCTCCACGTCACGCACGCGCCGCCGGACACCGAGCTGGCGGTGCTGGACGCGGACGGCGCGCAGGTCGCGGTCGGCACCACCGACGAGCTCGGCAGCCTGATGTTCCGCGAGCTGGCGCCCGGCGCCGGTTACAAGGTCGAGACCACGGAGGCGAGCCCGGCGCTGAAGACCGGGCCGTTCGAGGTCATGACCGAGGCGGGCAGCCTGCCCGACCAGGACTTCTACACGCGGCAGGAGCTGGTCGCCGGCTCGCAGTACATCACCACGCGCGACGGCACCACGCTGTCCGCCTACGTCACGCTCCCCGTCGGCGAGCCGCCGTACCCGACGGTGGTCAGCTACTCCGGCTACGACCCGTCGCGCCCCGGCGAGCCGGTCGGCGACGAGTCGCTGTCGATCCTGTGCGACACGATCGCGAGCATCTGCGACGCGCCCAACGATCCGTCGGCGCTGATCGCGTCGTTCTTCGGCTACGCCACCGTCAACGTCAACACCCGCGGCACCGGCTGCTCGGGCGGCGCGTTCGATTTCTTCGAGACGATGCAGCTCCTCGACGGCT
>Ga0163144_10017840_pt1 | contig 14426 bp, 7 predicted proteins | sample OliLak19BULKMAT1_FD_123175 | JGI IMG/M metagenome (GOLD analysis project Ga0163144, IMG submission 123175) | Freshwater microbial mat bacterial communities from Lake Vanda, McMurdo Dry Valleys, Antarctica - Oligotrophic Lake LV.19.BULKMAT1 | ecosystem: Environmental > Aquatic > Freshwater > Lake... | reverse complement strand
TCCGGTCGGCGCTCGATCCCAGCACCACCTGGGTGTCTCCTTCCGACCGGCACACCGACATCATGCTCAAAACCTCGATAACATCACGGAATTCATCGACTCGCTAAACCCTGACTCCACTATATGCGGGGCAACATCAAGCGGCCTACCGTGCGCCTATCAGCGCACGGCACTTGTGAGGTGTAAGTCCTCACCGGCGCAAAGGCATTCCGGCCCCGTATCCAAGCGCAACTGCGTCTTCGCGAGGCGGGGTGGGGAGCAGCGTGCAGAGAACCGGTGGCCAGTCTGCCGTGACTGTATTCGGGGTAGATAAGGCCCTGATGGCATTCTCTTTAGCCCGAGCGTTCACCAAAATTCGACATCCGGTTCGTTGCATTATGCCGGTCACCGTGGAGGCGACCGCCCGCTCTTGGGTAAGGCGCTCGCGATCGCCTTGGCCTCAATACGCAACCAGTCGACCAACTCAGGCGGGCTCTCTGCCCGCATGTTGGTGCCGTTCGCCAATACCCAGTGCCTGCATTCGCCCAGGCCAGTAGTGGTGAAATGAATCCGACGCCAGCCGTTGGGAAGTCCTACGGGATCCTCTTCGATCACCTGGCGATCACCCCACCGGCGACCAACGACATGGTGCCAACCTTCAGGGCTGACGCCTAATACCACACGCTTGCGATCTAGAATGTGCTCGCTTCCTGTTGCGTAAAACGCATCGCGCAGCTTGGAGTCTATCTCATGAGCCGGGATGTGGATCGGGCGACCGATAGGATGCTTTCCGCGGCGTGCGTTGCTGATCCGGGCGACACGATAAACCTTCATTGAGCCGCACCACGCGAGCAGGTACCACTCGGCCTTGATCAACGCCATCCTCAATGGATCGGCGTGTACCACGTGTCGCTTACCTGCCAGGTTGTCGTAGTCGAAGTGCAGGCCGTCGCCGAGCACGGTCGCAGCCAAGATGATTGCGAGGCAGACTGGATCGCCAGCCAGAGCGCCGAAACGACTGACCACGATCGCATCCCGCGCGATGGCATCCGCAGCTTCCTTGACCCCAGCTCTGGAAAAAAGGGAATCGACTGCACCTGCTAACGGATCGACTTCCGCCGCCGGTCCGAATGTGGCTGGTCTAGTGGGATCTGGCTGGCGAAGGAGGCCGCGTGCCGCGATGAAGGCGATCAGTTCCTCTTCAGCCAACCAATAGATAGGACGTTGGAGCAGGAGAGGCGCTGGCCCGACCCATCGATAAAGTACCCGGCTGCCTTCGTGCGCGGGCACAGCCTTCTCGCGCTGGAAGTGCATCGGAAATTGCTCGGTCAACCACGCTATGTCATCGTGCAGGGTGCGCTTCGACGGCCTCGGCTTCAAACGTGTCGTGATCTGGTCGAATCCGAGCCCCTCGCCAGTGATTAGGTCAACGAGCGCGAGTCGTCGGGCAACGACATCATGGGGTGGCCTGCGGCTCATTCCAGCAATCTAGTGTGTGCAGCGGAAATCGCACTCAGCCTCATCTATGCTCCGGGCGGCTCGTTTACATGGCTCCCTAAACACCCATGCTGCGAGATCAGAAAGGTCAGGATTTCGCCTTGAAGATACTCCCGTACCCGCGAATCGATGCTGCTTTCGGTGCATTTACTAATGCCTGCGTCCGATTCTGGCTCATGCCAGGCGGACCGCTGGGTGATGGACCTGTCGATCACTTTCCGGTGTCTGAAGACCTCTTCTTGGCCGCTTTCCAGTCGATACCCGCGCACATCATCGAAGGCTTCCCTCGGAACTACACTGGGTTGCGGCAAATCGTGCGCTACGTGTCCGATGAGTCCCCGCCAGGATGGAAGCGACTGACCTCGGGTTCTCGGCGCGCCAGCCTCGGTTTCCTGCTCGTCGCCGCTATGTCTGAGTGTAAAGCGGCTGACTTGACCTTCCACGCGCGGCTAGCCCAGGAACTCGACGGCGATCGGCGCGCAGCGGACCTACAGGCGGATCTCAAGTGGCTGTGGACCGAACTGGAAGAGTGGGTCACATCTGAACGAGACAGTCCTGGATCCGAATTCCACGCGATCCGGCCCCTGGTGCTTTCCAGTTATGCCGAGTCGATGAGCAGGATCGGCGAGACGGTCGAGATGGCGTTCCCGAACCGCAAGGATCGTCAGACCTTGGAGCCTGCGATACGCAGGTTGGCCGACGAACCCGATCCGTCGGTCGCCACGATCGTTGCCGAACTGGCCAAGATCAGGCGGGCAGATCCTCCGTTGCAGCGCGCCATGCGCGATTTCCAAACTGACCCGTTCCGTTGCACAGGCATTGCTGGGTGCCTGAAGGCATTCCTCATCCAGCGTCTTACAGAAGGCGCTGCACGCCATGCCTCCGGTAGCGCCGACGACACTCCGGTCGATGTCGAGCTGCTCTTCTATCGTTCAGATGATGGGCTCTTGGTGCCGTATCTGGTCGCGGCTAGCGAACGGTCTGGCTACCTCGCCTCGGCATTCCCTGATAAATGGGGGTACTGCCGGCAGGTCGGTGATGCTGATGTTCAAAGTTCCAACCTGGCTAGCCTCGGCATTCGCCTGGAAGTCGTGCGTGCCATTGAGCGCGGTTCTTTGGGCTTGAAGCAGATGGATGGCAACTGGTTCTCCAGCGCAGGGCGAGTGAGCGCGGATGCTCAGGATGCGATTCTGATTCGGAATCCTCCCGAAGATCTGCTCGGTTGCTCCCGTGGATTCCTGCATGGGTGGAATCAATGGTACAAGCGGGACAATAGCAGCGTGAAGGGCCTTACCGCACTGCATAAGCAAGTCGGATTGCTCTGCCCAGAGTTGAACAGCAACTTCACTGGTGGCGTCCGCATCGCCCACACCGGGCAATATCTCCGCGTCCCTGGCTTCGGACCACGTGCCGCATCGTCGAATGCTGCGTGGTGGTCGGCACACCCTACAGGCAGCACGGCACTGACCGTCATCCCCGGCCAGGAACTCGACGCTCGGGATTTGACCGACGGCACCTGGGACTGCCAGTGCTTCGATGCCCTTGGAAAGGTGCTCGGGAATTGCAGCGCGTCGTTCACAACTCAGCCGCCACTGCGGTGCGCCTTTCCCATTATCGGCGAACGAGATCGCGTCGAGACGGCACATCCGGAATCAGACGCCTCCGATCATGCCACCTACTTTCTCCGAGTTACAGCCGCAGGCACGACAGCATTACAGCCGGTTGCCTTCGAGCCGATCAATGATCAAGGCAGGTGCTATTTCGGCGCGACCCATCAGACCGTTGTGGTCGACCATTCAGGATCTGCGACGGCGTCCCAGCTGCTGGCGCCGCTACGGATCGCTCGCGATGATCTGCTTCGAGTCCTCATCGGCCGGTCTTGCGACCGGGTAACTCCAGTCGGCTGGGGAGCATTCGCCGATGATCTGCAGCTCGTGATGAACCGCGCGAATCCCGAGAATGGTAAATGGACCTTCCGACATGCGGGAGCTATCGCGAGGGCTTGGGAGGAGAGCGGTTTCGTCGATATCATCAATCGTCCATGGGCTGGCCTCTGTGTCGTACCGAGGACGCCCCGGTGGACGATCGTCGACCTCGGAGATGGTGTCTGGCGAGCTGTCGCGACCGGATTGATCGGGCCCCAGCAGCGAGATCTCCTGCTCGACCGGCTCAATGGCGGCGGGCCAGCGACCGGATCTGCGCGCCTAAAGCATGCCATCAACCCCTACGTGCCGTCTGTCGTCCAGGTAGACGGTAAAGGCAGCACTGAGCGAATCGAGATGATCGCTCGCGATGTCGGCTTGGCGCCAGCCGAGCGCATTTCGCGTTCCTCCGTTGGTGCCGCACTTTCGGCGCCGCAAGGGATTCAGGTGCTCGCATCCGACCTGCTCGCCGCTGACCTTGATCGTGGCCGATTTGCTGAGGATGCCGACCAGCGCGATCCCATGACGATCGGCGATGTTTCAATCCAGCGCACCAGAGCCGCCGGATACGAGTCCCGTTGGTTCTTGCGCGATGGCCGGTTGCGACCCGGACAGGGCATGGCGACTACTTCTCGGAATTGGGCCTACCTCTTGGCTCGGCAGCAATCCCGGCTGGGCCTTCCTCTTCATGGGGTTGGCGGTATCGCTATCCCATTGAAGTCCGGACTCCCGGACAGCTTCCTCCCAATCTGCGTTGGCAGAGCCATGACGCTCTGCGGCTCCTGCCTCCCGGGGCCTTTCACCAAAGGCACTGATCGATTTTACGGCATACCGATGAATACCGAGAATCTGAACGTCGTCCTCCGCATCCTTCGTTGAGAGACCTATGTACGACCCCATTTCTGTCGTTCGACGCCTGCGCAACAATACGATCGCCTACATGGAGACCGCGTTCCGCATCCGCGATGACGATGAGAACGCCAAGCGGATCGCGATTGAGCGCGGACAACTCCTGCGAAACGACCGGTCATTTTCGCTGGATCCGCTGATCGAACCGATCCCCCGGTACTCGCGCATCAATTGGGAAATGGACCAGCTGGCCGCCACTCCCAGCGCGCTGCCGGGGTTCAACGAGACTGAAAGACAGGCGGCAATGGCACTGTTGTCGGCGGGATTGCTCCCGCCGAGTGCCAAGCCTTACATCCATCAGGCTCGGCTGCTCGCCCGCGGAGTGCAGCCCGGCAAGCCAGGGATCGTCGCCTCGGGAACCGGTTCAGGTAAGACCGAATCGTTCCTGATGCCGGTACTTGCCACGATCATGCGTGAAGCGACGCGCTGGCCTCGCCCGCAATCTGGTTACCTCGGCGGACAATGGTGGAAGACGAAGTTGGATAAGAGCGGGAAGTGGAAGAATGGGCTCGGGCCGCCGCCCAAAGCCACGACTCCTGCTGAAGCCCTTCGCGACCCATTCACCGGCGCGCACCAACGTGTCGGCGAGGCTCCAGGGAGACCGCAGGCAGTCAGGGCGATGATCATCTATCCGATGAACGCCTTGGTGGAGGACCAAATGGTTCGCCTGCGTCGCGCGCTCGCGTCCGCCGAGTCCACTGCCGCACTCAATGATCATGCCAATGGTAACAGAATCTTCTTCGGTCGCCTTACTGGGCAGACGCCGATACCGGGTTGGCGTGTCTCGCCGGGAGAGCAAAGGCGAGCACTGGTAGATGCGGCCAAAGTAGGTCGCGGTCGTCACCGGCGATACGCTCGGTTCCGCAAGGCGGTCTATGGCATCAAACGGGACATGGACATCGCACGGCTCAGTTGCGGCGTGCAGACAGGTCAGGCCCCATCGACGGTCGACTCGAACCATGACAATTCATTCCGATTCCCTGCCGTTGATGGAGCCGAAATCATTACGCGGTGGGATATGCAGGAGGCGCCGCCAGACCTCCTGATCACGAACATGAGCATGCTCAACGCCTTGCTGACGCGCGAGGTCGATGCTCCGATCATTGAGAAGACCAGGGATTGGCTGTTGGGCAACGATGACGCTTACTTCTTCTTGGTCCTAGATGAACTACATCTCCACCGAGGCAGTGCCGGTGCCGAAATCGCTGGTTTGCTTCGGGTCCTGATCCAGCGCCTGGGTCTCGACCAGCCTTCGCATCGTCACAAACTACGGATCCTCTGCTCAAGTGCGTCCCTTCCGATGGACGGCGCGCTTGGTGCCCGAAGCAGTGAATATCTCTACGATCTCTTCGGCCGCGCCGGTCATTGGACCCCTGGAGGCGCTGAGCCGCAATGCGATCCCGTGATCTGGTCCGGTCCCGGCGTCGTCGAAACCGGGTGCCCGATTGCTCCACAAGCAGGCACCAGCCTCGAAGTGGATCCCGCGCCATTCCGGGCCTTCAGAAACCATTCAGCCAGCCTTCCTGGTTGGCGAACCACCGCCGGCGGATCAGGCGATGAAGATGCGCTCACGATCATTCCCGAGATTGATGCCGCGGAAATATCTAGATTGGTTGGACCCCAACTCGCCGCCATCGGCGAGGCTCTGGGCCTACCGGCTACAGCATCGCCAGAAGACATCATTGTCAGGCTTGGCGATGCCCTGGAAATGGCCTGCTCGAATGGCGCATCTCCCCGCGCCACTCAATCGCAGATCATCGCGCAACGGCTCTTCGGCAAGGATGTCGATGGGGACGGCACGGCGCTTGAAGGCGCACTGCTCGCACGTGGCCTAGGGGACCGCCTCAAGATCGAGTCGGCCGCTTCTTTCAGGGTGCACGCGTTCCAACGATCCATCGATGGTCTCTTCGGGACGTTCTCTGCTGACTCCTCCGGGAAGGCAATCCTCGCAGATCTGGACGTAGAGGCCGCTTGGGAACGGACGGTTGATGGTGAATCACGACGCCCGTTCGAGCTGCTGTATTGCGAACAGTGCGGCGAGGTTTTCTTCGGCGGCCGGCGTGCAATCCGTGTTTCTGAGGACCCCACTCCAGCCATGGTCGAACTCTGTCCGGTCGACGCTGATGCCGACAAAGCGCCGGAGACTTCCACGACTCAGCGATTTGAGGATTTAACTTACGACGAGTTTGCAGTGATATGGCCGCGCATTCGCACGGCACCTTTGAACCCCGTGGATATGATCGACCCCTATCGTTGGGACCCGGTCTGGCTCGATTCGACGACTGGACAGGTGGTGACCAAAATTGCGGATCCCATGAATCCGAAACCAAGACCGGCTAGCGCATTCGAGGCGTCCTTGCTGGTCTGGAACGGTGTCGACAAGCAGCATAAACGCACGGCTTCGGGGAAGGGCACGTCAGTCCCGTATTGTTGCCCGGCGTGCGGCACTGACTACTCGCACAAGCGCGATAAGAACGCGCGCCTCAGCCCAATCCGTAACTTCAGGCCAGGCTTTGGTAGGACCACGCAGCTGCTAGCCAGCGAGATTTTTGCGATCCAGAAGCGCTTGGACGGCGACAAGGCGAAGACGATCGTCTTCGCTGATAGCCGTCAGGATGCTGCCTCCTCCAGCACCGGCATCCAGCGCGGACACGGTCAGGATGCGATCCGGCAGCTGCTCATTGAGTTGCTTCGCGAGCAGCACCAAACGATCCAGACGATGCGGACGTCCACACTCCCTGGGCTGAAAGCTCGCTTCACCGATTTTGAAGAAGATCGCCAGCGAACGAAGTCGGACGCCGTTCGAAAAACGCTTTCTGATGAGATCCGCAAAATCCAAAACGAGATCGCCGACATCGTGACCGACGTAATTCCCTTGGCACGCGTTCTGGAGCGGTGCTGGAGGGATCCACAGGGTAGGGAATGGCTCAGCACGGCTCGGGCTGGAGATCCAGTCCAGCCGCTCATCGCCCGGTGCTACGATCTCGGCATCCATCCTGCAGATCCGGTCGGGGCGAAGCAGTACAAGTTCAATGACCGAGAACGCAGGCCCTGGCATGCCTTTATCGTGCGGGATGACCTCGGGGTGATCCGATGGGTGATGGATCCAGACCAATCACGAAGGGAATTCCTGGAGAGAAGTGTTGCGAAGCTCATTGAGGGTTGCCACCGGAACGTGAACTCCGTCCTATTTGGCAGATTGTATTTCGGCCTTGAGGACGCTGGTCTCGGTTACGTGACCGTGCAGGAATCGCCTGATCCAGTCATCCAAGTCCAGGATCTCCGCGAGGCGGCGATGCTTCGCATGCTCGCCGATCACTACCTCATCGACATGGACCAGTGGGAGCCGAAGAATCCCATCCAGGAATGGTCGTCGCCGGCAGATGTGAGCCATAAGCGTCGACTCAAGAAGACGCTTGAGTCGATCTTCGGGGCGGCCTCCTACGCTAAAGATGCATATGATATCGCGGACCGCCTATCCCGCCGTCAGCCATTCGGAAAGGTTCCCGGTTGCTACCACTACCGTGGGAAGCCAATCCAGTCAGCTGTCTACATCCGGGTCTCCAGCGATACTGATCCGTACTGGCGCTGCAGTCGTTGCGGACGGGTGCATCTTCATCTTGGGGTCGGCGCCTGCACGCGCTGCGGGACGCCGCTTGATGCCGGTAAGACGAGACCGGTTAGTGAACTGTGGCCCCATCACTTTCTCGCACGGCGCCTTCAGCGCGGCGAAGGCGCTTTCCGCCTGCACACTGAGGAGCTGACGGGCCAGACCGCCGATTACACTGGACGTCAACGTGAATTTCTCGGCGTCTTCACCGATGTCGAAGACCAACGGATCCGCCAGCACCTGACCATCGACGCACTTTCCGTGACAACGACGATGGAGGTCGGTATCGACATCGGCAGCTTGCGGTCGATCGTCCAGGCCAACATGCCGCCGCAGCGGTTCAACTACCAGCAGCGGGTCGGTCGCGCAGGTCGTCGTCGCCAAGCGTTCGCGATGGCGTTCACCATCTGCCGGTCGAAGAGCCACGATCTCCATTACTTCCGACACCCCGAGCAGATCACCGGTGATCCGCCACCCCCCCCATTCATCACCACCGGGCAATCGCAGATTCCCCAGCGCTTGCTGAGAAAGTTTTGGCTCATCGACGCCTTCAAGCGTATCCGCGATTCAGCACGCGCCACACCAGCGGGTTGGCCAGGTGACGAGCTCGTGAAACAGGACATCCATGGGGAATTCCTTGAACGACTTGGATGGGGAGGGTCCCCATGGAAGGCGCAGCTACGCGAGGTGCTTCACGGTGCCGACAGCCACTCAGTCAGGGATTCTCTTGTACTTGCATTGAAATCGGATGCGCGGATCGATGTCGCCATTGATCTCAATGCCGACAGCCTCCTCGCTGACCTTGATCGCGCCGCGTCGTCAACTTCTTCCGTCGGCTTGGCGGAGTCGATGGCGGACAGTGGTTTCTTCCCGATGTTCGGCATGCCGACCCGGATTCGGGATCTATTTCTAGGCCGGTTCGAGGATGATGGGGAAAATGAATGGCAATCCATGGACCGGGATCTTGACCTGGCCATCGTGGAATTTTCGCCGGGACAGGTGCTCCAACGCGATAAGCGCCTCTTTCGCTGCATCGGCTTCGTCGCGCCATTGGATGAGCCTGTGTATGACGGTCCGAATAGTGAATACCGCGGATCTGATTCAGATCCGTTCTCGGAGCGCCGGGTCATTTACCGCTGTCGGACGTGCGGCGCATGGAACATCGCTGCATCAGCGATCGCAACCGGGGATTGGGATCCGCCCTTGCCGGCCTTCCCTGAACCCTGCTCAGTCTGTGCTACCAGACCAGAGAGCGAAGATCAGCGGTTGGCGGTCACTCCGGCGGGGTTCCGCACCGATTTCGAATATCATCATCCCGATGATGATCTCCGCGACGAGTCGACCTCACGCATTGTCTCCGCGTTGGCCGCCAGTTCGGTAACGCCGGTTCCGATCGCCGGCACCAACATCGAGTTGGGTCGGCAGGAAGACGCGCACACATTACGTATCAACACCAACGTGAAGGATGAAGGCGCTGGTCCTCAGCCCGTCGGTTTCGAGCTGAACCTCTGTGAAACCGCGTTGGATGGCGTGAGGATTGCGCAAAATGTCATCGATTCCGCTTGGATGGGGAGCATTGGCGCCCTAAGCAGACGGGAGCGCGTTGGCATCCAGAGTCCCGCTTTTCCGAGTTGGTCAGGAGGGGCTACTGGCCGCCTTGGGGCGACACTGCCCATCAAGGGTCCATTCATCTTCTCGTCGAAACCTACGAGCGCCTTGGCCGTCCTCATGTCGGGCATCCCTGACTGGTTCGCCGGGCGGCATCTTCCCTTCCTCACCCATGGCACGACGGATCCAGAACGAGCACGCTGGGCTGGCCTCCGCGCTGCGGCCATCTCTGCAAGCTATTTGATCGTCTACGCCGCATCACGAGAGATGGATATTGATCCCGATGAGATCGAAGTGCTGGAACCGCTCATCCGTCGCAACGGCGCCGATCAACCGGCGCTGCATTTCGCGGATCGTGCCGCTAATGGCTCAGGGTACTGCGATTTCCTCGGCAAAGGTGATGTCCCGTTGATCGCCACCATCATCAAGCAACTGGTGGCCGGCACCGACGACAAGTGGCTCGCGGATGTGAAGTCTGCGCAACACCTCGCGAGTTGCAGGAAGTCCTGCTACAAGTGCTTGATGCGTTATGGCAACATGGCTTGGCACAGCACCCTGGACTGGCGTCTGGGGATGGATTGGCTCGCCCTGCTTGCCGATCTGAACTGGAAGCCGTCACCGGCTGATTGGTGGCGCCCGGATCCCGACGGAGACCTAAGGCGCGTGGCGGAAACCGCGCAGCGTCGGTTGCTCGGCAGGGAGATCACGGCTGGGGCCTACGGTCCGTGCGTAGTTCTGGAAAAGCGTGGTTCGCGTCCCGAGACGCGGATCCAGATCGTCCATCCCTTCTGCGAAGTCCCCACGAAACTTCAGCCTTTCGACCAGGTTTGGGATTCGTTCAACATGGACCGCCGACCGTTGCTCGTCCGGCAGTGGATCAAGGACTAGTTCATGGCTCTGGTCGTGGATTCGCATCCAGAGCCGATCCTGCAGGCGACGGCTCGACAACGCCTCTCGGTCACCTTCGCTTCGCAAGATCCGGCGAAAGTCTGCCCCCTGGCATTCTCGCAGGAGGCAGGGCGGGAACGTCAGTTCCCGCCCGTGGCCAGCGCCGTGATTGGCACCCTGGTACACGGGGTGATCGAAGACGCGACGCGACGCGGTATCGCTACCATCGCCGATCCTGCAGCAGCGCTCGCTGAGCGGTGTAACGCGTGGGATGTTGCGTCGGATGGCGGGCAACAATGGCCACAATTGGTACCACTCCGGCGATACTTGGTCGATGAACGGCGACGGGACGCGTTCGCCACGATTGCCGCGGGCTTGGCGCATATCGGGAGATCAATCGGGGGATCCAGTGTACGTGGCGCCGGCGGGGGCCCGCCGCCTCGACCTGATCCAACTCGCGCAGGTCATTGGCCAGAGTATGGCTTTGAGGATGTTGGACTCGGTCTGCGCGGTTGCATCGACCTGCTCATTTCCGATGGGAACGGCGGACTGGTCGTGATCGACTACAAGACAGGGTTCGACCAGGAGGCAGAGGATCAGCAGGACAAGCGCGCAGTCTACCATCGCCAGGTCCAGATCTATTTGCTGATGTTGAAAGGGATCCATCCGGGCGCATCGCTCTCCGGCCGGTTGATCGGGTCGCATGGAGAGGACGAAGTGCCATGGAGCGATGCGATCGCCGCGAGCATCCGCGACCATCTTGATCGACTGCGGGCTAAATTGTCCGCTATCGGCGCGGCAACCACGGTGCCTTCCGAGGTCGCCTGTACGTTCTGTTCAGTCCGGCATCGGTGCCCCGCCTACCGACCGTGGGTCGAGGCTACGCGAATCAACGGTGACCAGAATTTTCTCGCTGGCAATCTCTGGGGGTTCATTCAGCACCCTCCGCGGATCTGCGGTCATCAAGCATCTATGACCATCCGCGATGGCGTCGGCACGATCCATGTGCTGAACGGGTTGGTCCCTCGCGATGGCTACCAGCACCTAATCGAAGGCGCCAAGGTGTCCGTCTATGGAATGAAACCAGAGCGTGACGCCGAAGGAAACATCAAGCCAGCCCGTTTCTGGGAGCGGCGTTCCACGGGTAGGACGCTCTGCGCGTCGGCGTTGATCTTCGCTGGGTACCCGACGACAGTGTGAGTACGTTCCTTCACTGAGGTCGCTGTCTTACTACGCGAAGGTGCCGACGTGTTCCATGAGCGCCTCGCCAAGCGCTTTGGCGAGCTTCGGTGGTACAGCGTTGCCGATCATCCGGCTGATGGCCTTGCGGTTCACTCGCTGATCCTGCGGCCAGAACTCATAGGATTTTGGAAAGGTCTGAAACAAGGCGGCTTCGCGCAGGGAGATTGATCGATCCTGCTCAGGATGACCAAATCTGCCGTTGCCGATTCCCGTGCACAGCGTCGTCATCGTCGGCGCCGGCTCATCCCATTTCATGCGGCCGTAGATGGATCCATAGGTCTTCCCGCTCTTTTTGCGGTGGCATTTGAGGACTAGGTGCGGCGGCCAATCCTTCCAGGTCCCTCCGCTATGGGTTGTGGCGCGAATCCGCTTCATGTTCAACGGGGACAGCTTTGGTGCGGTATGGAGCGGATCATTGGGATCCACCCCGCCGGATTCAATCGGGGGAAGATCGCCGATTGTCTGCTTAACCGTCGACCATTGGCTGGGATACGGGTACGTCTTCCCGGGTATCTCAATTTTTCCCAGGCGCGATGCCAACAGTACGAGCCGACGACGTGACTGGGGGATGCCATAATCTGGGCAATGGACAAAATCCCAATCGACGTGGTAGCCGAGCGATTCCAGGTCTCCCCGGAACTTATCGAAAACCAGTTTCCCACGGTCGGCCAGCTCGGGCACGTTCTCCATGGTCACGAGATCGGGAGCGAGTCCGCGGACGAATTTTCCGAAGCTGTCGAGCAGGTCGAACGCGTGGTGCTTCTCAATGCCGTTCGTCAGCTTCGAGAAAGGAGTGCACGGCGCGCACCCAGCCAGCAGGCGGATCTTGCCCTTGGCGAATAGGGGTTCGATTGAGGGGGAGTACTTCTCAGTCACATCCCATTCGTAGAAGGTCGATCCCGGATTGTTGGTCTCGTAGGCATGCTTTGCCTGGCCATCAATGTCTATGCCGGCTTCGACTTTGATCCCGGCCTTCATCAACCCATGGGTGAGGCCGCCTGCACCGCAGAACAGATCGACAGCCGAGATGGGGCTATCGGTGCACTTGCTATTAATGTTGTTCGCGATCGCGGGAGTAACCATCGTGTCGAGCCGATCCCTGGGTTGGGTCATAGCCTAGTCATCTGGTCGCCTAGCCAAGGGCCGATCTGAGTTGAGCTTAGCGACATAGCTACGGCCGATGCTGTGCCAGTACTTGGCGATCAGATATCTGTCGATCAAGGTCAGGCCATGGTCGATTGGCCATATTACCCCGCGAGGTGCACCGTATGACATATCCCCCGTCTCATCAGGTCATGACTACGGGTGGCGCTTCAGTTCGCCGGCAGGCACTGCACACTGAGATCATGGCCGCCGGCAAGCCCTGGATCCGAGCTGACTTGCTGGTGGCCATGCATCTGTACTGCCAGATGCCTTTCGGACAATTTCACAGTAGAAATCCCACGATCATTGCGATTGCGACCCGCATGGGGCGGACGCCAAGCAGCTTGTCCATGAAACTCTGCAACCTCGCCTCTCTTGACGCCAGCCACCAGGAGCGCGGAGTGGTCGGCCTCAAGGGAGCCAGTCAAGGAGACAGGGATGTCTGGGCTTTTTTCCAGGCTGATTGGGAGGGCATGGCTGCTGCCAGCGCCACGGCCATGGAGCATCTGGGGTTGGTAGCCGAGCCAGTGTCTTTAGCTGGACCGGACCCCATAACGCCGACAGGCCCGACCGAGACCACTGCCTCTGTCCGAGTCCGGCGTGGGCAAGACTTCTTCAGGGCTACGGTACTGACGGCCTATGGTCGGCAGTGCTGCCTAACCGGGTGCGATGTCGAGGACTTCCTGGTTGCCAGCCACATCATGCCGTGGGCCAAGGATGTAGGGCAAAGGTTGAACCCACGAAACGGTCTGTGCTTGGCCGCGCTACAGGATCGTGCGTTCGACCGAGGATTCATAGGTCTGGACGACGATCTGAGGGTGATCATCAGCCGAGAGCTGCGCCTGCATGAGGGGAACTTGGCCGTCAAAGCACAGTTGTTAGCGCTGGAGGAGACATCAATTCGTGTGCCTGAGAGATTTGCGCCAGATCGGGAGCTGGTTCGGAGGCATCGCGAGCAAGTGTTTGCGGCAAGGAACTGACATAAGTGCTTGTCCTGCTGGGCGATACGAGTTTCACCGGTATGAAGAAGTCCACGGCGAACACTACGCGGGTGCGAAGGAGTTGAAACCTGAATAACGGCCGACTCGGGTGGGTCATGCCGAGTCGGCCGACTTCAGATTCCACAGGTATAGATGGTATAGATATCACCATTGGTTATCTCATCGTCGCCAAGCTCGACCTTACGCGTCCGATGAAGCCGCGATGAATCCCCATCCTCCCCGGTCCATGCTGCCCAGCAGGAGCAGTCATGACCGAAAGCATCACCACCATCGCCGTCCGTCCTCCACGCCGCCATCGTAGCACTAAAGAAGCAGCGGCGCTGGTCGCTGACCGGCAGGCGAGTGGGCAGAACAGGGAGGCCTTCTGCCGCGACCGCGGCATCTTGCGGTCGACGCTGTCATTTATCCGGCTATGGCTAACCGTCAGGTGGCAGGCAGGCATGCAGCAGCGTCGGCCCCACCGCCTCACCGATATCGAGTCTTGCGGTAGGACGTGCGCAGTCCTCGTGGTGCACTTCAACCGTTCAGCGGAGCCATTGCATCCAGCGCTGGAACACCTGCTTAATGAACGGGGTAAGTCGCCGCCGGTTGTACTGGTCGGCCGCTTTGCGGATGGCCTCCGCCTGG
>Ga0163144_10017839_pt1 | contig 14427 bp, 9 predicted proteins | sample OliLak19BULKMAT1_FD_123175 | JGI IMG/M metagenome (GOLD analysis project Ga0163144, IMG submission 123175) | Freshwater microbial mat bacterial communities from Lake Vanda, McMurdo Dry Valleys, Antarctica - Oligotrophic Lake LV.19.BULKMAT1 | ecosystem: Environmental > Aquatic > Freshwater > Lake... | reverse complement strand
TCCAGCAGGTGACTCCAGCAGGTGACTCCAGCAGGTGACTCCAGCAGGTGACTCCAGCAGGTGACTCCAGCAGGTGACTCCAGCAGGTGACTCCAGCAGGTGACTCCAGCAGGTGACTCCAGCGAACCATTCCATCGACTGATTCTCACGGCGTGCTACAGCGTGGTATCCAGATCGAGGACGAGTTGGCCCACGGATGGCCGACCTGTCACTGCAGTATCCGCTTCAATTCGTGCGAGCTCCGTGTGAAGGAGCGACAGGGCCGCCTTGCGTCGTCCTTCATGTTGCACTCGGAACGTGTCAGTTTCCATCCAAATCATTGAGGTCGGAGGTACCTGACGCCATGCGCGATAGCCTTGGCGCACTTGCTGGAGATAATCCAGCGACATCCCCTTTTCCATGTCGCGCCCACGACCCTTGATGCGCGAGGCCAACACGGAGAGATCTGCGTCGAGGCAAATCGTGACGTCAGGCAGTCGCACCCCTTCCATCAAACGGAGATACAACTTCTCATACAAGTCATATTCATCCGACGGAAGCGTCAGCTTCGCGAAAATCAGGTTCTGTGGAGCCGACCAGTCGGTAATCACCGTATGCCCGGCCGCGACCATCACACTCGCATCCCGGGCCAAGTCGATGCGCTGACACAAGAAGCTCAATTCGGTCGCCAGTGACCACGTGGGACGGAGGGCTGTCGTGGTACGTCCGTCGGGCACCGGGAGACTCTCCTCGCGGCGCTCTTGATAGAAGCGCTCAAGGAACGGGTTACCAGCCGCATCAAATCGCTCGGGAAGGAAAATTCCATTGACATCGGTCGCGACATGCCGTGCGAGCGTAGTCTTGCCGACGCCAATCGGGCCGCACACGGCTACGTAGCGACCGGCCACCCCGACCGCTGGAGCCACGGGCTCCGACTCAGGAGGCTGCTCACTGAGCCGCCGGCGAGTATACGCAGACGGAGGAGGCATTTCTCCGTCGTCCTCTGTTGCGAATCCGCCTCGTTCTTTTCGACTAGCCATTGTGTGGATCCGGTTGGGAGTGTCTCTTAGTATACCTGCCCTCTCGTGTCGCTCGCTGCGGCGCTGTTGCCGACGGCAGCGTGCGGACCCACGCCTTGAAGTATTTGGTGCGCTCCCGTTCGCTGCTCTGATAGATACAGAAGCCCGGCAGCGCCTCTCGGCAGTACCGGGCTGACTTGGTCGTGACTGGCAACCGTGATGGGTTTGCTCCGGCCAGTGGATTCTTGGATTTTAGAACACCAAGAACACGCGCAATAGTAGCTTGCAGCAACACCTCGCCGGACTCTCGTGGCTCCGCTCCCTCGCTCCGATTAGACGACTAGCGAAAGCGCGACCGTTTGGTCTTGCCGCCCTCGGACGGCACCAGCCAGTCCGGGATACTGGGTTTTGATGACTTCGGCGGTGCTCCAGAACTGGACGGACCGGCTGGCGGTCGGGCCACGGAGTGCGACGAGGCGACAGATCGTCCCTGTGACGCCGAAGGAGAGAGCATATTTCCCCACGACGCCATAGGCTGGGCCGACGCAGAGGCCTGCCCTCCATCGGACTGCGGCTCGCTCTCCCACGGACTGGGGACACCCGCAAACGCCTGTACTTTCCGCTGCGCACGCGTCAGCCGCCAGCGCTGAAAGCCGAACCACCCGACGGCGACGGCAAGCCCAGCCCACGTTGATTGAAACCCGACCCAGAGCACAAAGGCGGCCATGAGGCCCGTGACGCGCGAGCCCCACGACGCACGAACCCACCACCCCAGTACGAGGCGGAGCGGCCAGAAGACGATGCGACCAAGGAAACCAATCATGGGTCTAACATACCGGGTGGGGGACTGAGAGCGGACCACGTGCCACCATGGGCTTTCCTCGGAGAGTGTGCGTCTTTCGAAGCGCCTCGCCCCACACTCCCGGACCGTCCGCTAGCGCCGCACACGAGTTGAGACTGACTGAGCCTGTGGCAGGGTCGTAGCATCGGCAGCAGTCACAGCAGGAAGCACCCCTTGGGTCGCAGGGGCGTTCGTCTGGGTCGGTAGCCGCTCGTCTGCCTGGTCGCCTGTTGTCTCCGCCGGTCGGAGGTGCGGCGGCAGCAGCTGGCGAATGGTCGGATCCAGTTCGAGGGAGAGCATCTCACGAGCGCCTTTTTGAAATAAGAGCGGCCCAATCACCTGACGACGCAAATTGTCCCGCTCATTTGTGGGGCGAAAGAGAAGCATGGCGGCATGAAACCACGGATCAGGCGACAGCCCACGCGTCACTAATTCCTCTCGAATGCGCGCCACGGCGGTTTTGCGGTCCTGCGTGGTCAGCGGCGTCACCCACGCCACTAAATCGACAATCTGTAACTCGACGGGCAAAAGCTTGGCAAAATAGTCCTTTGCCTCCGTCTCCAGCATTGTCAGCGTTTCAACATCAACACCGAGATGCATCAGCTGATCTCGCCACGTCTCGGGGCGACTGTCGAGCACGTAAAGCAGTGGCGCCATGCGACCTTCAAGATTCATCCGCAACGCATGGAGAGCTAAGTATTCCCGCGACTTCATCTTCGTCAGCCGAGTGCGCCCGTGTTCATCCATCCACGCGGCCACGACGCCCTCGGTCGAGATGCGGGCGGCAATGTCACGGAGATAGATGGTGAGTTCGCTGGTCGAGTGCTCTTCCGTTGCCACCAATGGTACTCCGGTGAGCACACTTGCAGCCGCAAGCTGCGGCCCGTGGACGACCACCTCAAGGGTGTGCTTATTGACCATGCCCAGCAGATGTAGCTCAGCACGCTCATAGGCGAGAATGATCCGATTAGATGGACTCGTGTACTCGTAAAGCAGCGACCACTTACTCAACGCCTCCAGCACCTCGCGCCGCGCCCCATCGTCGCGCCGAAGGCGTCGAAGGAAGGGATATGCGTCCAGCGTGTTCTCCACGCCGCGCCGAAAGTCGTTCTGGTCACTCAAGCTCATCATCCCCCGAGAGCGCACGCGGAGTTCGTCCTCCTCCATGTCGATGATGATGAGGGATCCATCACGCTTGTCAGCCAGCGTCACCTCGCCCCGCCCAAAAGCTGCCGAGAGGGCCTGTCCTTCGTCCGCCTGCTCGCCGTAGTTGCGAAACTTCGGGAAGCCGCTGCTACGCACCGTGCCATCGGGAAACAACACGAGCGAGCGAAAGGGCAGCTCGGCATCTGTCCAGCGGTGCTTGCTCGCACGCGGAAAAATGAAAAAGCCCCCGTCGAGCGTCGAGCGGACGACAAAGTCTTCTGGATCGAGAGCCGCGGCATCGATACGCACACGCGTAGTGCCGTCGGGGAACTCGATGGTCTGCATGGCGGGATGAAACATGACGGGTGCACCGTGAGTGAAAAGTTCGGTTCCTGAATCTCAATTCCATGGTAGTCTACGGGACGGATTGAACTCCGACGTCTCTCTCTCTCTCTCTCTCTCTCTCTCTGAGACCTCTCCCTCTGTCATGGCTGCTGTGCGGGTGTTTTCTGTATGCCCTCCTTTTGTGCTGGTCGTTTTCTGTGAAAACGATCTGCCCAAGAGACGCTTGACTATTTGAGCGCGTCTCCCCCGGACCGCACCACCGCTGCGTACCCTCTTCGAAGCGGGGTGTCTTGCTTTCGCAAGACCTCAATCCGCTCTTCTGTGTCGAGCGACACTCCGTCGAAGAGATGATGCACAGTCTCCTTGGGCACCGTTCTTCGTCTCTTCTGGTATTCCGGCCCCTCGCGTGCCCCGTCTTGATGAGTTCGGACTTGTTCTTCGAGCCGTTCTCCCGACAGATCTCCTCAAAAAACCTGAGCGGTGGCGCGCGGCGAGATACCCGGCGAGATGCCCGCGACGAGGAGGCATTGCTCCGCTCGCAGCAAACGTGGTCTCACGCTTGAAAGCGAGCCGACGGCTTCAGGCCCTGCCGGCCGGAGCACAAAGACCGCCCCGCCGGGTCTTGCGCTACACGACAGGGGGGCGCATTAGCGATTTCGCGGCGAACCATGTCATGACACCGGTTCCCTCAACTGATAGGGGGCGGGTCGTGTTGATGCGCCGTCTCTTCCCACGAGATCCGATAATTTTGATGCGTGCCAGAGTCTACGTGGAGTCCGCCTCCGCGGTGTGGCGCGTGTTTTTATTGGAAAACACTTATGCGATACGAAGCTTTACGAACAAGGCACGGCGGCGCGGGTGGCAGTCGTACTCCCGAAAGCCCTGTGTCTTACCTTCATACATGGTCTCGTGTCGTGCCCTGTCCGTGAGACTCGTGCGCTTAGTGTGATAGGTCTCCCATCTTACGAGAGCACTCCTCTCGCCGGCACCCACCCCGGTAGTCGCTCTCTCTCGTGTCATGTCGATGTCTTACGACCAACCACCAACAGATATGCCCGCGATGATCGGCATGCAGACCCCCCCGATGCCGCAACCGGCATCCCCGACGCCGCATGGCACGAGGGGCCTAACCTCGCTGCTCTTTGTGCTGGGCGGACTCGCCGCTGTACTGTTTCTCGCATTCGAGCTCCCCTTCTAGCCCGCAGACCGCGTGTGTCAGACCGCGTGTGTCAGACCGCGTGTGTCAGACCGCGTGTGTCAGACCGCGTGTGTCAGACCGCGTGTGTCAGACCGCGGCAGTTCCGCCGACTGTCACCCACGTCGGACGCACACAACCGCTCGGGTATCGGACGACAGCTGAGCCCACGGCATCTTGGCTCTGAACATATCGATTCTCGCTCGAATCACTCGATACGACTCGAGCTACAGCCGCCCGTTTAGGGAACCAACATCGGGGCCGACGGCGCGACACCCGGGTGTGGGTGACCGGTCGGAAGCAATCCCTTCGCTAAACGGGATTCAATCATGCTGCAAAACGCCGACGTCATCCCAAGATCGTAGTCCGTGCCAGCACCGCCGCGCAAAATAGCAAGGGCCGTATCGAGCGGACGGGCCGTGCGATACGGACGACTCGACGTCATCGCATCAAACGAGTCGGCGAGGGCGACAATCATCGCTTCGGGCGGAATCTCGGTCCCCACCAGTTTGTCAGGATACCCTTTCCCAGACAGCCGTTCATGGTGCGACCGCACAATATTAAGCACCATCGGGCGATCGTACATGCTCTCGCGCAGCAAATCCCACCCCTGAAGCGGGTGCTGCTGCATCGCTCGAAACTCCTCAACCGTCAGTGCGTCCGGCTTCAAGAGAATCGAATCTGGCATGCCGAGCTTTCCAATATCATGCAGTTGCCCACCGAGGCGAATCTCCGACACCATGTCTGAATCAAGGCCAAGATACTCGGCCAAGTCCCCCGCATACTCCCCTACTCGCGTCGAGTGCCCATGCGTGTAGGGATCACGCAAGTCGAGTGCGTAGGCCATCGTGACGAGACTCATGTTGTACACCTGCTCGAGCGACGTCGCCTGCTCCAGCACTTGCGCGCGAAGCGCACTGTATTGGGAAGCGTGCGCCTGCTCAAGTAAGCGCCGTGACATCGCCCGCTCAAGGCGCATCGCAATCTCTGGCACGCGGGCCGGCTTCATGAGATAATCGTCCGCACCCAGACTCATTAAATCCACCGCTGTGCCAATCTCCTGCTGGCCCGACAGTACGACGATCACGCAATGTGGATTCGCCGCCCGCGCTTCCTGTACCAACGTCTTCCCGCCGAGCCCTGGCATATCTAAGTCCGAGAGCAGGCACGTCACATCGCCGGCGCGAATTCGTGTCAGCACTGACGCGGGATCTGTGAAGGGCTCCACCTCCCATCCCAGACGGCGAAGGGCAATGCTGTAGGTCTTCACCGCCAGCACGTCATCATCCACCATGATCATCCGCTTGACCACCGGCCGCGGCGTCAGCTTCGGTACCTCCATCAACGCTCGGATGCGACGACTCGGTACAATCCATCCCCGGTTCTCTCGTGCAATCATCGGCGATGAAACATCGGGCTCTGATGGTGCCAGCAGCTGAAGAGGCGACTTCAATGGAATACCAAAGAAAGGGAAATGTGCGAAGAGACGTAGTCAATAGGACTCGGGTACTAACCCAACCTGAAACCGTACACTCTGATACTCTACGGTGTGTGTGTGTGTTGCTGATGAGAGACGTGTCCGAGTCATATTCTCGGCATCTCTATCCACCTCGATGTCTTTTCAACTTTATGTGCGAGCGAGGGGCCCACACCGTGCCTTCAATCAATGAGGAGTGGCAGAGATCTTCGCAAGATTCAGCAGGTGTTTCGCTCCCACGATGAGGCAAAATTAGAACAAGCACATCAACGACAAGAGGGCGTGAAATGTCTCGCCCCCTCCTCTCTTCTGCGTAGGTCCTGCACGATGATTCTTAGCGTAATCTCATCATCCAGCCATGCGACGGCACACCTTGTTGGTCAAAGGCGAAGATCATGTAGTACCCTGGCGGCGCCACGTTTGCATTCGGCGGCATCGTGATCTGAATTTGCTGGCCCTTTTGTCTCGTGGTTTCCACGCGAAGAAATCGAGCATCCGCATCCCACCCGTGCGTCGGTGATCCCGTATGCACCATGGTGACGCGGCTGACGCGAGAGCTTTCTCCGAGGTTCATCATCATTCGCTGTCCCCAGACCCCTTCCCGCGGCAAGGACTGAATGACGGGGCGCGGGGCAAGACGCCCACTGCCGTCTTTCACAAAGAGGTAGGGCGGGTAGTAAATCTCTGCGTTCAAATTTGTTTCCGGCCCAGGAGCCCCACCCCCCGCCACCAACAGTGTCGCATCCGGCAGCAACATCGACGTGCTGTGGTAGAGGCGTGCTTTCTGTAGTGCCGCGCCCACACGCCAGCTCTGACTCCCCGGATTCCACAAGAGTACATTGTATTGCGCTCCCGTCATCGTGTTCCATGCTGCCGATCCACCCGTTAATGCGACCTGTCCATCCGCCAGCATCGCCATCGACCCAGACATCCGCTGCGCGGGAAGCGACGGCGCAGGCGTCGTTACAGGCTCGCGCCCATTGATATCAATACTGACAACACGATTCTCATTGCGCACTGAAAGAATCTTCCCGCGCTCGTACATGATGGACGGGTAGTAATCTGCGGACCATCCGATGTTGCCGCTGGCCTGTGCGAGGCTGCCAGCACCACTCGGATTGAGCCAGTACATCCCGCCATGATGCGCCGCAATGAAGACACCCTTGCCATTGGGAGCCCACCACGCACGAGGATAGTACCAGTTTCCGGTGCCGAGCGCGTCGATGGAGCGTGCACTCGTCAGGCTCCGCCACGTTCCAGTGCTATAAACTTCAGCAAAGTTCGGTACAGTCGGGGGCAAGGTGTCACTGAGCGGAATGTCCGACAAACCACCCATGGTCACGACCTCGCCCGTATTACTCGTCACCAACGTGGGATACCAGCGCTGCGCTTCCATTCGACTTGGCGCTGGACGGAAGCGATCGCCCACGGGGGAAAACAAATTTACATCATTGACGCCATAATTCCGCACGCCGTTAACGCTCCGATCTCCCCCCGTGAGCAAAAGCTCACCCGTCGATGGAAGCAACGTGCCAGACGCGCAAAACAAGTCCGTTCCTGTCATGTGCGCCAACACCACATGACTATTGAACGTTGTGCCCTGCCGTGGGTTCCACACCGCATACACCATCGCCGCCCCTTGCCGACCCATCTCGTCCGTGCCGTACGACATGACACGACCGTCGGGCAAGAGGGACAAGTGAATGGGAACAATCGGCCACGAAAAGAGCGCGCCACCTGCCCCGTTGAGGTCAGCCGTCGAACCGCCAGAGAACTGCGCTGAGAGCGACGGCGACTCTGTGACAAGCAGCGCATCGCCCCGTCCGCCGCGATCCACGGGGCCGTTCAGCATACCACTCTCTCGACGCCACCGCAACTCGGTGCGAAGTCCTTCAAACGAATTCACAGGAGCCACAGCTGTCGCCATCGGAGCCGTCGGCTGATCAGAATTACAGGCCGTGAGCACCCAGGCACACGCAAGCAAGAGGCGCGATACCCCGCGACGGACTTGGGAAGAATTCTTCATGGAGACAGCGCAGTGAAAAAGGGGAGAGACGCTTTGGCACTGGTGCCACCGCGCGTACACACAAACGTAGCGGACTCCCACTGTCTTCTTGCCTCATCCCGTGCTGTTATGCGCCCCCAAGCCCAACCGCCGGACCAAGAAACGCATGCGCTGTGATATATGGATTGTGGGGCGAAATACCTTGGCGGTGACGGCGCGGTGGAGCGTTTGCATACTGGTGCGCCACATTGGCATCGGAAGCCCTGCCTTAGCCCAGTCTCGATGAGTGGTAGCTTGAATGTCGCCCAAAGGGGTGTGATGCGTCATCCCGGACTCCTCATGCCCGCTCATGGCGAGAAACCAGACAATGTCTTCGGTCGGAAATCCGCACCACCATCCCTGAATCGCATCAAGGTGCCAGCGGGCCCACCAGAGCGCACCGGGGCGGTCATGGCGCAAACAGGGTGTGATGCCAAACGATGTGTCCCACGCAGGTAATTCCCCCGCGTTAATGAGTGTCGCATGCGCCGATGCAACAAGTCGGTGCACAACGAGGAGCCCCCGCTCACAGGTCTGTCGTGCGAGACGCTGCTGTGGGGTGCCGTGCCACTGCGGAAGAGATGACCACGCACTTTCTCCCAAGTGGAGCCACGGTGTGGCACGAATCAATACCGCCCCCATATCGGGCGCTAGCGGATGCTCCTGCCATCGATGAAGCGTCGCCCCGAGACTCGCTGCAGGAAGGCGAGACTTTTTCACCCAATCGGCGACAGCCGTCGGTCGCAAGACCGCACCAACGTGCCGCCCATGACGGAATGATTGATACCCATCATCGGTGCGTGGATATGCCTCATAGGCAGTGCGGGTCGAGCGCAAGGACCGAAAATCATTCGGAGGCCAGCTCGCACTGGGAATCGTTCGATGTGGCGACATGGACCCTACGATAGTGGAGTCAGGTATCGAGCATGCCTAGCATCGATGCGATAGACACCCAATGCGTTCGTCGGGTCTTCTTTCGTTTCGAACAAGGGGGCGTATCCCACCGCTGTCTCTTGTGTGTACTTCAGCGAGGTCGCTCAATTGTTCTCCCGTATGCGTGACTTCTTTCGTCTCCAGTACAACACAGACATACGCCTGCTGGTCGTGGATACGGCGAAAGGAGCAGTGGAACACCTCGGAAGCTGCGCTGGCCACTCTGACTCTCCCAAGGGGGGGCTCACCGAAGACCGCCGTTTCTTATGCATTTGCTTCCCCCGACCGGTAAGGTATACCATGCCGCACGCTCGTGACTCTTTTGGAACTTCCTTGTGACCCGCTTTCTTGATCCACGCAGACTCCCAGACTGGGTAGCTCGCCACGGAGGATCGGTGACGCGCAATGACGTCTACGAAGCGGACCGTGCGGCGGGAGAATCTCCAGCTGTTGTCTTGGCGTGGCGCGATGGTCCCACCGTCGAGCACGCAATTCGAGCCCTCAGAACACCGCGCTGGACAACCCTCTTGCCGATGCTGCGAAAGCAAGGAGATCTGGGTGGGCCGCCTCGCGCATACACACCTCGCCTGTCGGTGCGTCTGCCCTCTGTGGATGAACGAGACGGGGAGCCCCTTGGCAGCAGCGTTGAGAATTTTGGAGTGCATCTGACGCAGGAATCCTCTTCTCTCGCGACCTCGTTAGCGTGGCTACACTGGGGTACCCGCCACGCAACGCGTGCAGACGTGCTTCAGGTGCTCACCGAATTTCCACTCCGGTTCAGCAGCTCGTTAACCCATGTCGTGCCCTCGGCCACTGGCGGAACCCCGCCCGCATTTTTTCGATCGTTATTTCATCTCCGCATCACCAGCGCCTCAGTGACTGGAGAATTCTGTACGGCGGTTCGGCACGCACAGTCGCAACTCGCGTCTGGCGGACATGGCTCAGGCGGCACGACCCGGCGGGCTGCGACTGAAGGTCTTTCGCCAAGCACTCCCTATAGCCCACAGCTGGTGGCGGATCTTCGTGATGTCGTGACGCTCTTCTGGCCAAGCCTCGCCGTCGCGGATGATGACGACTCGGAATGGCCCGCCGCATCCTACGCCGCCAAGCGAGCGGCACGCGAAGTGATAACGGATCGGCGGATTTGGCACGTCCTCACGCGTGCAGAAATTCGCGTGCTGATGGAGCACGACGAGAAGACAGTGCGTGAGTCCGCGATGCAAGCCCTCGGGCAACAGGTCACACGAGAAAAAGCAACGAAGCGTGACGTGCTGGCGACTCCCATCGACACCGTCGATACGGTCGAAGCTCCCGCGGCGACGCGTACAACCCCGCCGAAACACCCGACACGACGTCGGTAGTCGGAGTGACGAGTCCGGGGTCATTCACGCGACCCGCGGTGGGAGACGTCGCCATCGTACGTCGTCGTGTGACCGACCGTCGCGCGGCGAATCACGATGCATGCGGCCCAGCGAGTATGATTATACATGCGATACACACCGCGGGATCATCAACAGGTTGATGTTGGACTCATCGCAAAAGCTTTGGAACATCCCGGGGTGACGTCGCGCGCCCAATATCTCGCAGCATGTGGCACAGGGAAAACACTCACCAGCCTGTGGGTCGTTGAGCGACTGGATGCCTCCCGCATCATCGTCGGATTACCCAGTCTCGGACTGATCGATCAAAGCCTGCAAGTCTGGAAGGCGGCGGCCGCCCAGCCGCTTGAAATGATGGCACTGTGTTCTGCTCCTGATCTGATGGAGATGGAAGGTGGGGCCCTCACGTCGGTGCGCACATCCACCTCGCCCGACGATATCGCCCCCTATTGGGATGCACCCGTACCACAGGGCACGCGGCGCGTGCTCTGGGTCTGCTACGCGTCGACAGAGGCGCTCTCCGCACTCCTCAATCGTCTTGGGGCGCCGATTGCCGACGTGCTCATTTGCGATGAAGCCCACCTCTTGGCTGGCGCGCAAAAAGTCGCCCAAGGCTGGCTCGACGACGCGGTCATTCCTGGCCACCGCCGTTTGCTTCAAACCGCGACACCGATTGAAACACCGGCTGCTTTTGAATCAGAGGTATCCCGTGACGACACCAGCCACGAAGAGGCGGACGGCATCGCGGGTGAGCCCCTCAGTGCGGAGACACTCCACGAGGAACAGACAGACACTCCCGCGGTGTCCGCACGGAGGGTTGGATCAATCCCGGCGACAGGCGTTGGTATGGAGCGAACAGACTTATTCGGCCCTGTGGTCGCGGAGCGAACATTCGGATGGGCGATCGCCAACGAAATTTTGACCGAGTACGTCATCGCCTCACCAGCCCCTATCACTCCTGTTGTTCGAGAGATTCTCTCTCGGCTTGATGTTCCCGCAGGCATGCCCGACGACTTTTGGACTCGGGCCTATGTCGTCATGCAGTCGGCGACCAGCGGCACGGGGAAGCGCTTACTGTCGTTTCATCGAACCGTGAAATCGGCCAAGGCCTACGGGAGTGCGTTCCAGTCGCTCGCTCGGTTGCTCGGCACTCAGCCGCTCATGACATCCTGTCTCACTGGAGAGGATAGTGTCCAATGGCGTCGCACCGAGCTGCGCCGGCTGGCGGACAGTCCCTCGGGCATTATTACCACGGCCCGCGCCCTCGCCGTCGGCATCGATGTACCAGGATTGGATGGCGTCGCCTTAGTTGAACCGAGAAAGTCCGTCGTCGAAGTTGCACAAATTCTTGGCCGCGCCGTGCGCCGCGATCCCGCCCGCCCAGAGAAAGTGGCGCATATCCTGATTCCGATTGTGGATGCGACACAGGCCGACGGTACGCTCGTGCGCGGGGGGGACTGGGATACGTTGGCCGAAGTCGTCGAAGCGTTAAGCGAACATGACAGTCGATTGCGCGGAGAACTGCGCGCGGTGCAGGCGGCCAGCGAGCGAACAACCGCAGGAGAAGAACACCCGACGGCGTCTGAGGCATTAGCCGCTATCGGAGCGCGCTTTCAGCTCAATCATCTCACCGGATCCGAGGCAGAGGCCCTGCGCTCCGCCCTTGTTTTTCGTCTGGCCTCTCGCTATGCCAAGCGACGTGCTGATTACTGGGCGGCGCTCGACGCCTACGCCGCACAACACGGTACGATTCTCTTCCCACAGCAGACGCGCTATCAGGGGCTCGCGCTTGGCGCGTTTCTGAGATCCTTACGTCACGGCGCGCGTGCGGGCACACTGATCCAGGTCGAATTATCCCGCGTCGAGGTGATGCCAGGATGGACAGTCGATCCAGCACGCACCCAGTGGATACTTGACGCAACCGGTGTCAAAGCGTGGATGGACGCACACGGTGGTAAGCATCCGAGCTATCCCGCCGATAACGCGGAAGAGTCCGTCGTTGGTGTCTGGGTCAAAAATGTGCGAGCTGAAGCGAATCCCGCCACGAAACGAGGCGTCTTGGCACTGTGGCAACGAGAGTGGCTCGAGTCACACATCCCAACATGGAGCTGGAAAGAGCGGGATGCACAAGTGCAGCGCCGAGTTGCGCCGCCCACGCAGAGTCAGACACAGTCTGCCCCAGAAGGGATGGCACGACGCCGCGTCGGCTCGCATCTTGACGTTCCGACCAGACACGCACGTCAAGCGGTCCACGTTTTGCCCCCGATGGAGTGGTGGGAGCAGTGCGCCAGCGTCGCACGCCACGTTGCCCAGACAGGCACTCTGCCGAGAATGAGCGGAGTCCCGACGCCGTCCGTTCCAGAGCGATTGCTGTCGTTATGGTGGGAAGAGGCACTGGCTGACAGCGCAGCGGATACGACACCTCATGCGATACGCGAGGCGATGTCAGCGGCACAGCGCGGAGAAGAAACAGCGACCCCGCCCGGCGTCTTCACACAGGTACCGGCCACAAGACCAGCGCGTTCTGCCGGCTCGGTGCGCCTTGGTGCGCCAAGTTTCGTGCGTTAAGCCATCGAGGCCCAATGGGCGACAAACCCTATCGTCGCGCCACACCGGTATCCTGCAATGTACGCTCATCCCCCGACACCGGCGAAGAAACGCCCCTATCCGGAGGCGGCGCGACACATGACGGCGAATGATGGCCTCTCTCACGGTCTTGTATTGAGCGTTCTCCTTTTCCCTCCACCGGATGTCTCTACGCGTAAGCGATTCGTCCCCCTCACCCAATCGCGACGACGCGGCGGCGGCGCTCCGCGGGGGAGAATTTTCGGAGGCGGCATGGAAACGGCTGGTGCGCACATTGGTCGAACGCCACAGACAAGGCGACCCCGACGAAGAACGCTGTCGTCCAGCAGAGGATATTCGCCTCGATACCCTCATTTTGCTGCCTCGCGTGGTGGAATCGGATATGGGGGTTGTGGTTGATGCAATGCATGAGCTCTTTCTCACCGAATCCCTTGACCCGACTGTGTGGGCCCCGTGGATTTGTACAACGCTCCAAATCCCGCAAGCGGACTCTGATCGGATTACGCGGATCTATCTCGGGCTGATCGTTGAGTCGCTTCTTCCGAAAGAGTCCCCGCAGCGTGCAGTCCTGCGGCAGGCCGTGTTGCAATACCTTCCGTCTCTACTCCAGTCGTCATCGGTGCGGTGGGCGGTCTCGGTTGCCCCCTCCGCACTCGCCGTCTGGTGTCTCCGCTGGACGGAGCTTCTCGCCTCCGCCACGTGGCGATATCTCCTGCGAACGATGGGGACACGCGCGGAGCCTGTCGGCGTCTGGGATCACCTCGTTTTCAATGAGGGGATGACTCCAGAGCATCCAGCATGGCGAGAGATCACCTCGCGTGTGCTCTGCCCTCAGAATATGAATCGACACGCGTGGCGCGACTGGAGTCGGCAGTGGCAGGGGATCAGTCTCTCCGCCCTCACTGGGGTATTGAGCCAAGATCTGCGCATGCGATATGAAGCCCCCCTCTGGGAGAACGTGTTCCCGGTCTTACTCGGCACCCATCAGGCTCGCTTCTGCGCAAAGACGCGACTCGCTGCCCTCTTCGAAGTGACAGAAGTGTTGCTCCTTCCCCCAGCGCACTGGCGAGCGATGCTTGAGTTGTGGATTGCGGTTGATGATGATGTCCCCGCGTTTTTGGATACGGAGGACTCCGAACATCCTCGACGGCGCTCTCGTCTCACTCCGACACAGATCGGCGCAGTTCCTATCAGTGCGTTCGCGCGCGTTGGCCCGGATTTCCTCGTCGATTGGTTGTCTCCCGCGATGTGTGACGACGGCACCTTCACGCGAATCGTCACAGTCTGCGGTCGATTGCGGTCATGGCGTGATATCACTCGTGCACAAGCCTTGATGGCGTATGACCGAGATGGTCGCGTGACTGCGGCACTGCTTTCGAGTGTCCTCAAGCTCGGCGACGTCTGGCATCACCAAGAGCAGCGGCCGGAACTCATGAAGGAAGCACAGTGTTATGCAAGCCTGCTGCAACAACTGGCGTTTTCT
>Ga0163144_10017837_pt1 | contig 14429 bp, 8 predicted proteins | sample OliLak19BULKMAT1_FD_123175 | JGI IMG/M metagenome (GOLD analysis project Ga0163144, IMG submission 123175) | Freshwater microbial mat bacterial communities from Lake Vanda, McMurdo Dry Valleys, Antarctica - Oligotrophic Lake LV.19.BULKMAT1 | ecosystem: Environmental > Aquatic > Freshwater > Lake... | reverse complement strand
TACTGCGATTTGGGGCGGGCCACGTAGTTGCATCGAATCAATTTGGAACAGCGAACGAACGCGAAAGTCGACTTCGCCCTTTTCTTATCACGATTCATGACATGACCCCCTCGGGCTGCCCCCACTGGTGGCGGATTCCCCGTTCGCGCGCAGCGTGATTGTAATGCGCAGCGAGAGGGTCAATCCGACGGGGTCTGGCTGAAACACGCAACACGCACACCATCTCGCGCTGCCGGCGACCGTTTCATGTTTCAGCCCGACCCTGTCCGCCAGCCCGACCGTGTCCGCCAGGCCCGCATGTTTCAGCCTGACCCTGTCCGCTCGGCCCTCGTCCGCTCGGCCTGCATCAAGTTTTGTGATCCCTGACTATTGGCGGAAGAATGAAGGCAGGATAATAAATCCATTCTTCTGCCATCATTCTTCTGCCATTTTTCCCGAGCGTAATTCCTAAAATTGCACCGAGCCCACGGTCAATCCGACGGGGTCTGCTGAGACATGTAACACGCACACCACCTCACCGCCATGCCCCCGGTCCGACGACGTCGACGGCGAATCGGCGCTCTGGACGGGTCGATCCGACGGGGTCAGTCCGTGAATTGTGAATCGTGTATGCCTTCCCGACAGTATGGAGTGGAGGAGAGGAAGGGATGGCCTTCACGATTCACGGACTGACCCCGTGCGTCTGGCCCCCGGGAAACTGAATGCGGAGTCGTCGAGCGATGCCGACAGGGCGGCGTGCCCAAGGCCAGAAAGCGAGCGCGCTCGAACCCCCAATTGGGGTATCTTAAAGACGACCGCGCCCTGAAACGGATTAATTATAACAACTCACGGACTGACCCTTTGGACCGCGCACCTTTGGACCGCGCTCCGCACCGCGGGGCTTGGCGGGAAAACAGGCTTTCCTGGTCCGTTCATTTTTTCGCGCGGATGCCGCGCAAATACGCGTCAAACCAGTCGGCGAAAACCGCCACGTCGTTTTCAAAACCGCGACCGCCGTGCGCGGCCCCGGGCCGGACGATGAGCGTGAACGGTGCGCCCGCTTCCTTGCAGCGCTGCTCGAAGCGTTGGGCTTGGTAGAGCGGCACCACCGCGTCCGCGTCACCTTGGATGATGAGCGTGGGCGGCATCCGGGCCGTGACGAAATTGATGGGAGAGATTTCCCGGCCCAGCGCTTGCCGACCCTCGCGCGTTTCCCACCGCGGCCCGAGGGCCGGCGCGTAGCGGCGCGTGCGCTCAAAATCCCAGAAATCCTCGCCGGGTTTGCTCCAGTTCAGCAGGTCCGCCGGCGGATAAAAACACGCCACCGCCTGCACCGCGCTGCTGACCCGGTCGATCGGGTCCCTGGCCTCGGCCGGACCCGGACCGCCTTGGGTGCCAATCGAGAGCGAAAGATGTCCGCCCGCGCTGCCCCCGGTGATGCCGAATTTATTGGGATCGACGCCCCACCGGCCGGCGTTGTGCCGCACGAACCTGACGGCGCGATGGATGTCCTCCACAATTTCCGGCACGATAAAGCGCGGCTGCTCGCCATGCACGACCGCGAACACCGTGTAGCCGCGATCGAGCAGGGGTTGGTAGCGGCCGGGCTTGATGGCGCTGTGACTGGAAAACCAGCCGCCACTCACGATCCAAAAAACGGCGGCGCCATTTTTATTTTTCGGCTCAAACACGTCGAGCGTCAGCGCCGTGCCGAATTTGCGCCCGTAGATGACATCCTCGATGCGGGTGACGTTTGCCGGAGCCTGGGCCAGACCCGAGGAACCGGCCAGCAGGGCAACGACGACGAACGCAGCGGAGAGAATTCTTTTCATGGAGCGTTCACCCGGGGAGCGGACGCCGGGGGGAGATTTGCTTTGATCACCGCGACAGCCTGCTCCTTGAACAGCAGGCGCGGGAAACCGATGGCGAAGTAGTCGCGATCGTAGATGGCCTGAAACAGCGCCTGCCGCTCGCGCAGCGCGGCGGCGAGGGCGGCGCGGTCGGGAGTCCGCTGATTTACGAGCGCAAACACGCGCGCCTGTTCCGCGGCGTAGTCAAGGCCGCGACCGAGAAAAGCGAGGCGGGCTATCGCCGCTGAGTCGTCGCCCGCGGCGGCTGTCGCGCGCGCGAGCGTGGCGCGCAGCGGCGCGAGGCGCGCGGGGCCGTAGTATTTGGGGATGACCGCGTAGATCGAATCGGGATCGAGGCCACGCGCGGGCTCGTCCTCCTCGGCGCGCAGCTCGCCGACGTCGGACGCGATGCCGGCGGCGAGTTCGTTCGTGAGCGTCTCGAGTTGCGTAAAATATTTTTTTGCCTCGTAGGCGGCGGAGCCGAAGCCGGCGCGGCAATAGTCGTCCACGAGCGCATCGATGTCGGCCGCGGGATTCCAGAGGAGCTTCGCGAGCACGTAGTAGTTGAGGCCCTGGGTCGCCCAGTGGTGGATGATGGAATCGAAGTCTGCGCCGAACATCATCGTCTCGTAGCAATGCCGCAGATCGTCGCCGAGTTTGTGGACAAAGACGCCGGGCAGACCGTGGCCGGAGTGGAGCGCGTTGGGACGCAGCATCAGCGGGTTGCCCCCGGCCGCCCAGCCATCCCAGCTCCGTCGGTCGCGCTGGCGCGTAGTCTCGTCGAAATACACGAGACCGACGAACGTGAACGCGAGCTGCGGATGCGGCACCACGTGCAACGGTGGCGTGCGATACGTGCTGTAGGCAGAGGCGCCGAGCCTCGTGCCGGGGCGGAGACGCTGCACTTCGTCGGCTACACGGTTGTAGAACGTCAACATGCGATCGGTCATCGCCACGTAGGGCAGCGTGACGCGCAGGCCACCGAGGCGGATCGGTAGCGTGATGGGCGGACCGTCGGTCGGATCGAGGGCGCGGGCTCCCGCATCGAAGTCCCACGCGCTCGCGCCGCCGTCGTTGGGCGTGAGCGAGGCGAGGCTGAGCAACGGATCGGCGTCAAGCTGGCGCAGCGCGTCGCGCGCGACCTGCGCGATGAGGGCCGGGTTTTCCTTGTCGAGGCGCGGGCGCGCATTCGTGGGGGTGCGCGTGCCGTCGGGCTGCAGGGCGAACCAGTCGGGATGATCGGCGGCAAAGCGGCCCGTGTAGTCGTTGTAGGCGTGGCCGAAATTCACCCGAGGGCTTTGGCCGAGGCGCTGGCGCACGAACCACGGGTTGGCCTCGGCGTGCTTCGCGGCGTAGACGGCAAGATCGGGGCGGCCGAGGGTGCGCAGCGCGGGCGTCACGCGGTCGGCGAGACTGATGACAGGTTTTTCCGCGGGGCCGGAGACGCCGCCGTAGTTGCGGAGCTTGCGGATCGCGAAGGCGGGTGCGTCCTCGAGGTCGAGCGGCCCGAGCGTGACGGTCGCGCGCGGTGGAAACACGGTGCCGCCGGCGCCGGGCCAGAGCCAGCGCACGCCGAGCTGGCGCTCGATGAAATCGTAGATGGCGTGGGCGCTGCCGGCGGTCGCGATGCCGGCGGGCGTGACGTCGGAGCCCACGAGGTGGAGCGAATCGGAGGTGGTGACGTTGAGAAAGCCTTCGGGCGGGAGCGCGGCGACCCGTGCGGCAAGGGCGGGTGGCAACGATGAAACGGGGCCGAGAAAAATCGGGGTCATGCCGGCGGGCCAAGGTGCGCCCGCGGCGAGCAGCGGGATGGTCGCACCGGAGATACGAGCGAGCGTGTCAGCCAGATCGTCGGCGGCCGCGCGCAGGGCGGCGGTGGGTTTGCCGGGCAGGATAATTGCGCAGCGCGCGCGACCCGACTCGACGAGAGTGAGCGCGGGGCCGGTTGCGGGGCGCTCGCGGCGGAGGGCGGGGAGCGGGCGCTTGGCGGCGAGCGGCGCAACCGGAGCGGTGCGGTGCACGGGCAGGCCGGTCGGCGTGTAACCCCACGGCTCGCGCCTCGTGGGTGCGGTCGCAGGCCGGGCGGCCTCGACCAACGAGGAGAGCCGCTCGGCGAGCTGCACGAGCCGGAGGTCGCCGGGGACACGCGTGGGATCGGGCCCGAGATCGACGATGCGGGAGGAAGGCGTGAGCGATGGCGGCCGGGCCGAGGCGAACGCGAGCAGCGTGCCCCCGCGGCTGACCCATGCGGCGAGGGCGGGCGCGTCGGCCACGGTGGCGCCGGGGGCGAGCAGGATGACCTTGCGCGCGGCGAAATCGGCCGCGCCGAGATATGTTTTTTCGTCGTATGGAATGTCGTGACGCGCGTGGAACGGCTTGAACGCGGTGGCGCGGAGGAACGCGAGGTCGGGCTCGGCGGTGCCGACGAGGAGGGCGTCGGCGGCGAATGCGGGTGCGATCAACAGGGCGATAGCGGACGTGGCGAGGGCGCCGCATCCCCGGCAGGTGTGGAGCGGGCGAATCATGAGCGGAGAGCGGCGCGAGCGGCGGCGATCATGCGGGACTGGAGCTTTTCAACGCCGGTCATCGCGGTGCGCACGCGGGCGCGCGAAGCGGCGGGATTGACGGTGATTTTCTCAAGGGCCGCGGCGAGTCGGGTGCCGGAGTGCTCTTCGATTTCGAAAAGCCAGTCGCCGAGGCCGACGTCGCGAAACATGTGGCCCTTGAACGTATCGGTCGGCTGCCGCACGTGCATGATCGGCGTGCCAGCGGCGAGGCTCATGATGAGCGAATGCGGCTCCACGCCGACGACGCAGAGTGACTGCACGTAAACCGACGCGGCCTCGTCGGGCATCCAGTAATTCTCGCGCCAGACGACGTGGCGGCGCACGTCGGCCGGGAGTTTTTCGACGAGGTGCGTGCGGCCCAGCTCGACCTGGTAGGTCATCTCGGCGCACACAAGCACCTTCAGCCCGGTGGCCTTGGTCCACGCGGCGATCATGTCGCGGAGGCGCGCGTGATCGGGCTCGCCGGTGCGGGCGTTGATTGCGTCGCGCATGCGATCGGAGTCGTTGCGCGCGCCGGTGGGCGAGTAGCGCCGGTCTTCCTTCATGTGATGGTAAGGCGTGTAGCGCAGCCGCGGGATGACGCAGATGAACTTGCCGGGTTCGAGGCCCGATTTTTTCAGGAACGCCGCCGCCTTCGCGTCGTCGCGGAGATCGAAACCAAACACGGTGTCGGGGCCGAACTCGAGGACGGGCGTCTTCACCCCGAGGTGGCGGGCGGTGTCTCGCGAGAGCGTGTCGCGAAGAAAGAGGAACGCGGCGCCATCGACCAACCCGCGCAGGGTGGGGTCGAGGCGGGTGGGCGGGAGTTTTTCCATCGCGACGCGGAGCTCCGCAAGTGTGCCCCCCTCGCCCGAGCGCTCGCCGCCCATGCCCGAAACGGGATCGAAGGTGATGCCGAGCACGCCATAGGGTTTGCCGGTGATTTTTTTCCACGCGGCGAAATCCGCGGATGCGGAAAAATGCGCGGCGGAGGCGTGCACGGCGAGGTCGCACTCGGCAAACGCACGCGTCAGCTCGGACGTGGACGGTTTGCCCTCTTTGTCGATCACACCGTCGACGAAGCGGACTTTCGGAAACGCCTTCACGAGCAGCTCGCGCGCTCCGAACTCAAGGTTGCGCGGCCAAAACACAATTTCGGCTTCGGGAAAATGCTTCTGAATGAGCCGCAGCGCGCCGGGCGAGTGCGCGATGTCGCCGATGTTCACGCTCTGCCACGCGGAGCGCACGAGCACGCGCGGTGGGCGCGCGCCGGCGGCGAAGAGCGGCCGCGCGCCGAGCGCGGCGGCGGCGGTGGCGGTGGACGAGGCAGCAAGGAAGCGGCGGCGGTTCATGGAGGAAGTGAAGGGGGGTGAAGATCAGAACTCGACGTTGGTGGTGAACCGCCAGGTGGCCGGCGGCTGCGGCACGGTGCGGAACGCGCGCTGCACGCCCGTTTCCCAGCTGTAGCGCACGACGAGCGCATCGCGGTCGTTGAGGAGATTGAAAACGTTGAGCTGAAAACTCAGCCGCCGACCCTGCCGCAGGCCGCGCACGGTGTAGCCTGCCATCGCATCAGCGCGCCAATAGGAGGGCGACCACACCTCCTTTTTCGCGGGGTCGAGCCCGGTGAAGAGTTTGCTTTGGTAATTGGCGCCGCCGCCAAGGTAGGCGCCGCGCAGCCAGCCGGAGGCAAAGGTGTAGCGCGTGAAGAAATTGGTCTTGTGCCGCCGCGTGCCGAGCTTGGTGCCGCCATCGTTCTCGGTGTATTCGTTCAGCCCGCCGTTGGTCGTGAGGTAAAAATCGACCTCCTGCTGAATGGTGCGCGTGGAGCTGGTGACAACGCCGTCGTAGTTGAGACGCGAGAGGAACTGCCCGTTCTGCTGGTGCCACGCGAGCCACTCGGGGAAAAGGTTCAGCTCCTTCGCATCGGTGTGGGAATAGTTTGCCTGAAACCGCCACTGCTTCGTGGCGTTGGCGGTCACCTGCAGCTCAACGCCCTCGGAGCGGTGGTCGAACAATCCCTGCGTGCCGGTGTTGATCCGCGCCGCGTGGTCCGTCTCCGTGATCAGCCGCGCCGCCAGCAGCGCATTCATGATCCGCACGTTGGCATCGCGCACCGGTGAGGGAGGAGTCGTCGATTGATGCTCGCCGCTGGTGGTGTAGTAAGTGCCGCGCGCATAGATGCGGCCGTCGAGGAGATCGAGCGCGACGCTGATGTCCCGGCCGCGGCCCTTGGGCGCCTCCAGCGGGATCGGTCGGCCGGGGGTGCCGTCGTCGGGCAGGCGCGTGGCGCCGCGTGCGGGCAGCGCGATGTTGTCGGCCTCGTTATAGAATACGGAGAGCCATCGGGTGGCGTGCCAGGCGACGCCGGCGGTCTGGTTGCGGCCGACGTTGCTCGCGCTCCCCGGCAATTGCGTGGGATCGGCGGTGGCGGGATCGCGGGCGATACTCCATTCGCCGGTGCGGGCATCGCGGCGGCGGCCGATCGTGCGCTCGTCGAGATCGTCGCGGCGCAGGCCGGCGGCGAAGATGAGCCGGCCGCCGAAATACCGCGCCTGACCGGCGATCATCCCGGCCTTCTGCGTGGTGTAAACTTCGCGCGGCGAACTGCCGCTGCTCGGGAACCACGCCGACGAGAGCGTGCGCGCCGTAATCGGATCGGTGACGCGGTTAAAGAGTCCGTCGCGGCCCGGGCCGTTCAGGTGGTAGGTCGCCCAGTCGCCTTCGATCGGATACGTGCGACGGTAGGCGAAGTTCGAGCCGTTCTCCGGCAGGGCGTTGAACGCAGGGAGGCCCGTCGCGGCATCGGTCCACATCTCGCGGTAGGTGGCGGAGCCGAGAAAACTCTTCTCATATTCCGCGAGCAGAGCGACACGGTAGTTACCCCACCGCTTCGCGTCGTGCTCGGTGGAGAGCATGGCGCGGCCGGTGTCCATGGACTCCCGGCTGTAGATGCGCTGCCAGCCGCCCTCGAGGTAGAGCCGCCCGGCGAAGGCGTTCGGCGAACCGTCGTTCAGCCGCTGGTTGGGATCGCCGCGGAGACGCTGCGGCTGGTCCACCTGCGGATCGTAGCGATCGAAGACGTGGTCCTGATGGTTGAAAGCCAGCTCGAGGAAGGTGTGCTGCGCGAGCCGGCGATCGACGAACGCAGAAAAAGCGTTGAAACGCGACGAGCGATCTTGCGCGGGGCCGCCGATGTTAATCGAGGGATCGGTGAAGCGGCGGTCGAGCACGGCGCCGCTGCCGGCTGGGCCGCCCGCCACCGTCGAGAGTGTGCCGCGGACGGCCATCACGGATTTGTCGTTCGAGATGAACGTGGTGTGCGGCGTCGCGACGTTAATGGAGAGCCGCGTGGTGCCCTGTGCGGCGTTTGCCGTCTGCGTGGCGTTGGTGGGACGGCCGGCGTCCACCCAGACCATGAAGGCGTTGAAGAGGTTGTCGGCGCGCGGCTGGTTGCTGTCGATCTGTCCGTGTTGCACCTCGGCGCGGAGCTGCGTGCGATCGTTGACGCGAAAGCTGCCGGCGAGGTGCGCGATCTTGCTTTCCTGATACTGCCAGTGGCGGAAGGAATTGGTGCGGCTGTAAACGGTGTTGAGCCGCAGCGCCCCGCGGCCGCCCGCGAGCCGCTGGTTGAAGTCGAGCGCACCGCGCCACGAGTCGTCGCTGCCCACGCTGAACGTACCCTGGCGAAACGAGCGTGCCGGGAGCGCGCGCTTGGTGGAGGAGTTGAGCAGGCCGCCGGGGGAGGCGATGCCGAAGAGCACGGAGTTCGGCCCGCGCGAATCCTCGATTCGCTCCACGAGAGCGGTCTCGATCGGCAGGCTCCAGCGGAAATAGTTCTGCGCGACGGAGGCCTTGAGGCCGCGCACGCGGAAAGACTGGTAGCCGCTCACGGTTTCGTTGCCGTTGGGATTGGCGGCGCGATCGTCGTCGAGCTGAAACTCGACGTTGACGGCGTAGCGCGCGACATCGGAGAGCGAGAGCGCGCCGATGTCCGACATGAACTCGGTCGTGAAAACCGAGATCGAGGCAGGCGTGTCTTTCAGCGACGTGTTGAGCCGGCTGCCGGCGAGGGTGTTGGCGGCGAGGTAGCCCACGTCCTGATCGTTGCGCACGACGAAGGGGCTGAGCTCGACGACGGTTTCTTCGCGGGCGGCGGGGGCGGCCGGCGCCGTTTGCGCCGTCAATGCGAGAGGCATCGCGGCGGCAAAACAACCGATGAGAAACAGTGGGGCGGTTTTAGTCTTCATGGGAATTTTGGGGCGCGGACGGCGCGGGCGACGGTTTCGCCCATCGCGCGCTGGAGGGCGGCAACCTGCCGCATCGCGGTGGCCACGCGGGCCCGCGCGGCGGCGGGATCGGCGCGGAGGGTTTGGACGGCCGACCAGAGATCGGCGCCGGAAGTTTTTTCGATCTCGAAGAGCCAGTCGCCCAGGCCGAGGTCGGCGAACATCTGCGCCTTCACCGTATCGACCGGCTGGCGTACGTGGAGCATCGGCGTGCCAACCGCGAGCGCGATGATGGGCGAATGGCACTCGACGCTTACGACCGCGCGGGCGCGTGCGTAGAGTGCGGCGGCCTCGTCGGGCAGCCAGAACGTGTCACGCCAGATCACGTTTCGCTTCACGTCGTCGGGCAGGGGATCGAGGAGCTGCTCCCTGGCGGTCTGAACCTGGTAACTCATCTCCGGGCAGACGACGCGCGCGCCGGTCTGCCGCACCCAGAGCGCGATCAGTTCGCGCAGCGGGGCGTGATCGGTCGCGGTGGTGCGATCGTTGAGCGCGTCGGTCTCGTAGTCGGCGGCGCTGCGCGGATAATTTTTGACGCGGTAGTAGGGCGTGTAGCGCAGCCGCGGGACGACGCAGATGAACTCCTCGCCGGCGAGGCCGTGGCGTTTCATCCAGTCGGCGGCGCGCGCCTCGTCGCGGAGGTCGAACGCGAAGCAGCCCTCGGGGCCGAAGGCGAGCGTGCCGGGCTTGAGCTGCTCGCGTTCGAGGAAGCGCAGCGAGAGCGTGTCGCGGCAGAAAATGAAGGCGGCCTTTTCATAGAGCGCGCGGTCGCCGAACTTCCGCGCAAACTCCCCCGTCGGCAAGCGGTCGATCGCGGCGCGGAGCTGAGCGAGCGTCGCACCCTCGGGCCGCGTCCGGCGATCTGTGATCGGATCGAAGGCGGAGCCGAAGAGCCCGTAGGGGCGGCCGGTGGCGGCCCACTCGGCGTAGGTCTTCGCGTTCTTGGCCGGCGAGAGAAACAGGTCCGCGCGCTGCCACGCCTCGGCGAGCGCCGGCGTGGAGGCGCGGCCGCGCGCGTCGATCTCGCCCTCGGCGATTTGCAGTTTTGGAAAAGCCTTCCGCAGCATCTCGCGCTCGCGCTCGTTGAGACTCCACGGCCACAGCGTGATCTCGGCGCTCGGGATGTGGCGTTCGAGGAGCCGGATCGTGCCAGGCACGCGGCCGACATCGCCGATGTTCTCGTATTGAAGCGCCTCGCGCAGGAGGAGGCGCGGGGGCGGGTGGAACGGCGTCGCGGCGCGGGCGGCGAGGGCAAGAGTGCCGAGGGCGGCGGTGGTGGTGAAGTGGCGGCGGGTCATTAGGGAGGAATTCATGATGCTTGCGGTAAGGCCGCCGGCAGGAACGTATCCAAAAGATGGATCAGTCCGGGCGTGTGGGCCATGTCGCCGATGTTGATGCAGTGCCAGGCGTTCGCGATCAGGATGTGCTTGGCCTTGCTCGTCCGCACGGCGGCTAACAACGGGGTCGCGGCTCCCGCCGCCGCAAGCCCGGCCGTGGCCGCAGCGGTACGGGTTAGAAAGGCGCGGCGCGTTACGTTTGGTGTGACCACAGTGGGGGGAGATTCGGGTGTTTGGGTTTGCATGAAAATGATCGGTACGGGTGTGTGGGGTGTGCGTGCGAGGATTCGTCGACGACTCGTGCTATCTCCAACCGAGATTCAAGCCGAGGCGGTGCGCAGCGCGATCACCATGCGCTGTTGAAGCTCGTCGACTCTGGCCATCACGGTTTGCACCTTGGCTTGGGCTCCCGCGGGATCGCCGTGGATTTGCTCCAGTCGTGACCAGAGTTCCGCGCCGCTGGTTTCATCCACTTCGAAGATCCAGTCGCTGACGCCGACGTCGTGAAACATCTGGCCCTTGCAGGTATCGGGAGGCTGGCGGACGTAGAAACCCGGGACCCCCTGTGCGAGGGCGATGATGGGAGAGTGACAATCGACGCAGATGACGGTCTGCGATCGTGAGTACACGGCGGCGGCCTCACAGGTGAACCAGAAGCTGTCTCGCCACACCACGTTTCGCTTCACGTCCGGCGGCAACGGATCGACGAGCACTTCCTTTGCCATCGGAACCTGGTACGTCATTTCGCCGCAGGCTAGTACTTTGTTTCCGGTGTTCCGTACGTAGGAAACGATCATGTCGCGGATGCGCGCGTGGTCGGACTCGGTGGTGCGTTGGTTGATCGCGTCGCGAACATCGTCGGCCGGGGTCCGGGGTTCATTGCGGATTCGATAATACGGCGTATAACGCAGGCGGGGGATCACACAGATGAACTTGCCCTCCTCGAGACCGTGCGCCCGGAGGAAAGCATCGCCCGTCTTGTCGTCCCGTCGTTTCATGCCAAACTGCGAGTCGGGCCCGAACTCAAGGATCGGGGTCTTGACACCCTGAGCCTTTAGATAATCGCGCGACAGCGTGTCGCGACAGAACATAAACGCGGCGTGATCGATGATCCAGCGGGTTTCTTCGTCGAGGTGGTTGGCGGGCAGCTGCCGTATGCGTGACCGCAGACTGGCCAACGTTCCACCTTCCGGATCCCGGTCGCGCGCGAACCCGGAAATGGGATCAGTGCTGGTACCGAAAACGCCGAAGGGCTTGCCGGTGGCGCGATGAAACGCGGCGAGATCGCTACGGGCTCCGAAGCCGGAACCGGAGCCATGCAGCATGAAGTCGGTGTCGGACCACGCGCGTGCCAGTTCGGTTGTGGCGGGCTGGCCGTCCTTCACCAAACCTTGGACGATCTTCAGCTTCGGAAACGCCTCCAGGAGTTTCTCGCTCACGCCGTCCTCTAGCGCGCGCGGCCGAGGCCAAAGGGTCATTTCAGCCTCGGGGTAGTACTTCTCGATTACCTCGAGCGCGCCGAGGTAGTGTCCAATATCGCCGATGTTCACGTTCTGCCAAGCATTGCGCAGCAGGATCCGCCGAGGCCTGGTCGAGCGGCGCGGAGCCATGGCAAGGGCGCGGGTGGTCGCGCTGGCGGCGAGGACGGCGGCCGCGCCCAGGAGGAATTTTCGACGCGGGATTGTTTTCTTCATCGAATGTGCAGGGGGAAGCTAAAGGTTGTTTTGTCGAATGTGCCACCGCGGCTCGGAGAGCCGCTCTTCATTGGCAGGAAGTCGTGTCAGAAACGGCCCTGGACGCCGAAAACCAGTTTGGGCGACGAGATGCGGGTCTGTCCCTTGCGATCCTCGCGAGCCAGGTAGTTTGTCTGCGTACTGAGTGGCTCGTTGAAGAGGTTCTCCACGTCGAGGAAGAGACTGGTCTGCCGGGAGAGGCTGTAGTTGGTCTTGACGTCGACCTGGGTGCGGGTGGTGCGTATCGAAGCAGTGCCACGTTAGTCGAGTTCGACGTCAACCACGTGCCGACCCAGTTGCCTTGGAGGCTCACCCTCAACTTTGGGCCGCGGTAACTGAGGGTGAGGTTGGCAGTGCGGGGCCGGAAGCCGGCGACCTGATTCGTGACCGTGGCACCGCCGTAGTCGCCCTTGGTCGAGAGATAGGTATAGTTGGCGTTCAGCCCTAGGCGGCTCAAGATTCCCGGCAGGAAGGTGAACTGCTGCTGGAAGCTGAATTCCAAGCCGCGATAACGGGCGGAGCCGCCGTTGGCCGACGTAATTATATTGAAACCCTCGTAGTCGCCGTCGAAGCCGTTGTTGGCTCCGCTCGCCACGAATTGGCTCCGGTCTTGAAAAATGAAGTCCGTGATGTCTTTCGAGAAGGCGCCGATTGAAACCAATCCGACCGGCTCGAAATAATACTCCAGACTAACGTCGAAGTTTTCCGAATACTGCGGTTTGAGTGCGGGATTGGAATAGGTGATAGTCTGCGCGGTATAACTGACCGTGGAGTTCGGCATGATGGAGCCGAAATCGGGCCGGCCGATTCCATTGGTATGACTCAGGCGGGCGACGATTCCGTTTGTGGCCTCGTAATTGAAGTGAACACCGGGGAAAACGCTTCGATAGCTGGCCTTGTTTTGCAGGCGTCCCTCGTATTCAGCCCGGACTCGCCGCTCCGCTTCGGCGGCGGTGACCGTCCCCACCCAGGTGGCCCGCTGTGCCACCTCCGCCGGTGTCAGCGCCTGCAAAGGCCCGCTGCCTTCGGTGCGGGTTTCCTCGACCCGTAAGCCGCCGAGCACGGTGAGCCGGCCCAGTCGCACGTCGCCCATCAGATAAACTCCGCCGACCTCCTCACTCAGAGAGCGAAGATTAGCGAAGTATTGAGTATAGCGGTAAGTAATGTTCTCACTCCACTCCCCGGGGTTGTCACGCGCGTGTTCGGCGACCATATAGGAATCTGGGAAGGGCGAGTGCACGTAGTGACGAACCTCTTGCTTCAACGCGTTCTCCAATTCGTGGTAACGCCCGGTGGTGTTAAGGAACCGACCGATGTTGGCCGCCCCTGTATAGGTATACTGCCGGCTTTGGTTTTCGAGGTTGCGTTCCTGGCGGCGAAAGTTGAACCCGGTTTTCACCGAAGTAGGAACGGCGGTGGTGAACTGTTTCCGCGCGTTGAATCGTGCCCCGAAAATCTCATCGAAACCACTCCGGTTTGGCTGGGTCAACATGAGGTTCGAGTAGTTCGCGAGATTGCTCACGCCCGGTCCCGTCGTTTGCACGATATCCGGGAATGTCGGGCTGTTGCTCCGGTCCACCGTCCAGCCGATGTTGCGCAGCTGCACGTTGACCGTGCCCTTTGGCTGGTCCTTGTACTTTCGACCGTAAGGGTGGGCTCGTACCAAGTGTCGGACTTCGACCAGCTCGCGTTGTAGTCGATGATCAGCCGGCCTCCGTCGAAGAAGTGCCGGACAGAAGGTTTGAATTGCGTGGTGCCGCCGGTCTTGTCGATCGTGGTCACGTTCAGAGTGCTCAACGAGTTGGTGCTCGTCAGCACCTCGGTGAACGTATCCGTGTACCCGGGACGGATGGTGCCGGTGCCGGTGCGGTTCCCGCTGGCGTCGAAGGTGGCGATCGCCTGTGAAGTTGAGAGGGTACGCTGCTGCGTGACCTGCGAGTCATGCATCCAACTGTAGGATGTGTTGAGGGTAAGGACAGTGCTGTCGCTCCATTTGTAATCGACTTTGGCGCCGACCGAGAAGCGGCTGCGGGGCGAGCCGATCAGGAGTGAAGCCGCGGAATAAACGTAGTTGGGGCGAGCCAGCGTCTGCTCGTAAAGTTGGTCGGAGCGGATGTCCGCAGTCGACTGCACGTGCCATGTGCCGGTGAGCATGATGCCGATGTTTCGGCGCGGACCCACGACGTTGGAATAGGTGAAATTCATTGAGGGCATCAGGCCGGGTAACGGTTCTTTGTACCATGCGTCAGCGGGTGCGCGCCGGCCCCAGCGGTTGCTGAAGCCCACTGCATAGGCGAACGATTGCGCGTCCGCCCGGTCGAAGGCGCTTTTCGTAACCATGTTCACGTTGCCGCCCATCGAATCCGCGTCCATATCCGGCGTGGGCGCCTTGGTTTCTTCGACCGATTCGATCAGGTTCAGCGACGTTTGCTCAAATACGAATCCACGCCCGGTATTGGCGGAGTCAGAAGAGGCGACGCGATCGCAATCCATCATCACGGCATTTTGCCCCGGGGGCAGACCGCGGACGGAAATGCCCACGACCTCGGAACCGACAAAGACCCCCGCTATGCCCGGCAATCGCTGGAGGAACTCGCCGACGTTGCCGTTGGCAAGGTTGCCGAATGTGTCCGTGGCGACGATATTTTTCACGTTTGGCGCCTGGCGCTGTAGTGTTACTGCGCGTGCGCTCCCT
>Ga0163144_10017836_pt1 | contig 14429 bp, 10 predicted proteins | sample OliLak19BULKMAT1_FD_123175 | JGI IMG/M metagenome (GOLD analysis project Ga0163144, IMG submission 123175) | Freshwater microbial mat bacterial communities from Lake Vanda, McMurdo Dry Valleys, Antarctica - Oligotrophic Lake LV.19.BULKMAT1 | ecosystem: Environmental > Aquatic > Freshwater >... | reverse complement strand
TGTCGTAGCGGAAATGAGAGTCGCAGAACCAGCCAATAGTCTTTGTTCGCGTCATAGTAGAGATGTCGCGAAGCGTTTCGCGCCTCGGGTCATGATACTCATCAAAGAAGACAGCAAAGAGAATGTCAGGCTGGAATGTCTTAACGTTATCCCAAAGCATCTCGGACATTCGTTGAATCCCATGGGTTTTGCCTAGATCTACGAAATCAAAATGATGGAAAGCGGACGTCCTCTTCCATTCCTTTAATGCAGGATAAAAGTTGGCATGCTCGAACGATTCTCCTCTGTCTTTGAATCCATAGTCGTATTGCATGCCTAGATACATAACGCTGAATTTCTTCTCTGACTTTTGCAGAATCTCATGGCCCACTTTTAATTCCCCTCTCATCTTCTTGGCAAACCGGGTATGCGAATTTTGAATAGCTTCTTGATATTTGAACTCTTTTTGTCCATGGATTAATGTTGCATGTTCGCGATGGATAATTTTACTGGTTGGATTCCATGCCAAATTAAAGCCATTATTTTTCGCTCTGATACAGATGTCTGTATTATGGACAACTAATAAACCCATAGCATCGACAAATGTATGATGATTAGCTACTTCAATATCATATACATAATCATTTGTTGGTTCTATTTCTTTTATGTTTATTAACTGTTTGCTGTTCTTACGATACTGAATAAAATCAACGCCGTATTCGTCTTTAACCTCGTTGTAGCGAACAGAGAATCGCTTACCCATTGTTCCCAAAAGCAGGCAAACGCCGCTTGCTAGGCGTAATGATTTTGATCCAAATTTAAATCCATTCTTTTTATACTCTTCAGAATATGCAAGACAGGATTTTGAATTGGTATCATATTGGAACCCCTCCCCTTGTAAAAGTCCTGAAAGAAATGCTTCTTTCAGTTTAATTGGCGCGGTAAAGACGAAATTAGGAATCTTTTTGTTTGCGCATCCTACCCCGCATATGTCTCCTAGCATTTTAGAAATTATTTTGTTGCCGATGATTATTCTATAACATTTTGTCTTCCCTGTAAATTTTATGCCTCTAATTTCCCTGTTTGAATTTTCATAATCGTATTCATGAACTTTAAAATTTCTTCCGAAAAAGACTGAAGCATTTTTGGCTATTTCGTTTGCAAATTCTTTATCATAAACAGAAATTGAGGCTTGGTCGTTTACAGAGCCTTCGGCAGTATATTGACCTAGAAATTTAAAAATTGATTCGGCAGCAATTGCCGAATATGCTAATTTTTTAGGGCAATAATAATTTTCTCCTTTTGGATTATTAAATAAAATAATTCCATCATTCTCAACTCCTTGAATTGGAAATTCGCATTCGTTGTTTTCATTACATGAAATGGGGGTATTGATACTACATAAGGTTTCGGCTTCAGCGGGAATAGCTTTCTTAAGTTGTTGTTTATCCCATACCATTAATGAATGATCTGTCGTACAAACCGTCTGCCCATATTTCGAGTCAATTCTAACTAAAGGTTTATTTGTTTTATGGCGAATAATTTTTACAATTGGTTGCCATGAAGAAATCGCATCTTCTAACATTGACCTATTGATTCTTGTTTTTATTATTGGCTTTACTACGTCTATAAAATATCTGCTAGATGTACCGTTTTTAAATGCCAAGTATTCATTACGTTCTTTTTCGCTAAGGTTAAAATTAATCCACCAAATTGGGAGATCATCAATATTTATAGATAAGCTTGGATTTAATGGGTTAACAGATAATGTCATTGCATTAATAGTAGCTTCTTCTTTGCCATCATCTCTGGCAACTTTGGTTCCCATGGCAAATAAATCTTCCAACGGTACGACATCTATGCCGGATTCATTTTTAACAGGAATGCAACGATTGCCCGCTAAAGAATCTTCATAATATGCGGGGCTAAAGCCCTCGTCAAGAAGTCCAACTGTTTCAAATATCTTTCGTTTAAATAGGGTACATGCGCCGCCAAGGTAATCGAATCGTTCATGTTGATTTTGGCATTTATGGCAAGCAGAGAAATTATGATCGATCTGCCAGCCTTCAATACCTACGGCATCAGCCCCGTTGTTGATTGGGGCCATTAGGTCATCCAGCCAACCCGGCTTAAGAAGGACATCGTTATCCATAATGACGATGTAGTCAGTTGACGTTTCGCGAATTCCTTGATTTCTTGCGATAGGGACTCCCATATTGCGATCATTCTTAATGATCTTAGCAGAGCGAACTGTTTTCCGAACCCAATCAACAGTATTGTCTTCAGATCCATTATCAACCAATATCAACTCAAATTCTTCCGTAGTCTGCATGAGGGACTCAATGCATGGAGCCGTCATGTCCAGCCGATTATGGGTAATGATGACGATGCTGATCTTCGGCTTCTTAGCGATGCTTTTTGGCGCAGGCGGCGAGATTGGTTGAATTGCCGCCGTTTGCATATTCCATTTTTGAGCAAATTTAATAGATGACGCAGTTGCCAATCGTTGCCAATCGATATGGTTTTCTATCAACGTTAGTCTGCCGCGATGTTCTACGAATGATCGGTTGGCAATGGCGATGTCATAACCGGCCTGTTTTACGCGCTCGCAAAAGTCTTTATCTTCAAATCCGTATGCGCCCAGAGATTCATCAAAGAGTCCAATATGCCTTGCAACAGAAACAGGCATAAGCATACAAAACCCATCGATAGAATTAACTTTGATGAATTCTGGATCTCTTGAATCCATCGGCTTCTTAGGATCGTCGCAATTATAGATGCTTTGAGCGTTTGAAGCATTGTTTGAGATTGGCCCAATCAATCCAATTTTTGGATTACTCTCAAGAATTGACAACATGCGATCTAGCCATTTTTCGGAGACTTTTGTATCATTGTCTAAAAAGCAAATATATTTAGAGTTTGGATTACCAAGAACTTCGCGCCCTCCAGCATTTTTAGCTTTTGCAACCGCAACATTGGTTTGGAATCTTGCTGGATTACGACCAACTGCGCCGCGCATGTACTCAAAAGTCCCATCATTACTTCCATTATCTACGAAATAGAGATTATGATGAGAATCCGTATGCCGAGCTATTTGCTCGACGCATTCTTTAGTTGCGCTCAAAACATTATGGGCAACGATAACGATTGAAGTTTGGTCAGCATTAATTGCTCTTACTTCTTCTTTAAGAGATGCTTCCTGATGATGAAGATTAGCTCCCAACTTCTTGTAATAGTTTAGCCGTCCGTCTTTGAATTTTTGCCCTTTGCCATGCCAGAGATAATGATGGATCGTCGCATTCAACATGTCAATGCCGCCAACAGTCTTTACGCTAGGCGAAATTGTTTCAGAAACTCTGCCCTCAAACATGATCTTCGGATTTCGTCTAAAGAGCCTTGTTTGAGGCGAAGGAAAGAATGATTTGTCGTTGATTGGAGAATTAGGATCAAAGGATTGTTCATGGTCAGCAATATGGACGGCAAACCCAGCTATGTTGGCCTTGGCATTCAGCGAGGCTACTTTGATAATAGATGCAGATGATGGATCAAGCATTTCATCGCCGTCCATCGAGAGAATCCAATCTCCCTTGCATTGTTTAATGCCGTAATTTTTTGTCGCAGAGAAGTCATGGACCCAAGCATGCGAGAAAATGCGGATGTATGGAATTTTTCGGCAAATACTAATAGTCTTATCAAATGAACCTGTATCAATGACGACAATCTCATCTGCAATCGGTTGAATTGATTTGATAGATTTTTCAAGACATTCTTGTTCATTACGAATGACGTATAAAACTGAGAGCATTATAAACCTCTATATTGATTTCAAACGCGCAACGACTCGATCTACGCAAACGTCCCAAGTATAATGTTTTAGAATTCGCTCTCGGAATTTTACGGCCCGGGCGGCGGCGACTTCAGGGGAAGTATAAACAAGGCGCATCCAACGGCCAAATTCAGCGACAGCTTTATCATCTAGAACTGGAAATAACTGATCCCGATAGAACTCAGTTATCCATGTTAGTTTATCATTTGCAGGGGCGTATTCCTCTGCGCGGACTAAGAACGCAACGTCGTCGTCTAAATATTCGGTCATAGCTGTATTATAAGTCGAAATGACTGGCAGACCGCAAGCTCCCGCCTCAATAACTGGCAATCCAAACCCCTCGCCGCGCGAACAGAAAACAAAAGCGTCGGCCGCAGCGTAGCATCCGGGTAGTTCCGGGATCGTAATAGGATCGCCGCAGTAGTAGATCGGCGGAGGGTTTTCTTTGCCTATTTCCTTGTAATATTCCCTGATCTCATTGCGAACATATTCCTTTTGAGGCTCGCCAGAGCCGCCAGCGTAGCGCGAATAGATAACTAGGCAAACATCGTCAAGAGAGCTGAATTCTTTAAGGAAAGATCGGCAGAGACAATCAGGGCCTTTGCGGTACGACCAACCGAAGAGACTCATGAACCGGAACTTGTTTGGAAGCCTATCTACGATCTTCCCTGTTGGCATCTCCTCATAGCGAAGTATTGGGTCTCTCGCATCCGGCGTATACATGCGCTCATTAACCCCAAGCGGTAGGACATGGATCGGCTTTACGATGTTGCCCTTCTTGAAAACGTCGAGATAGAATTTGCATGGAACCCAAAGCTCAGATGCATATTTATTGCAACGATCAGCGAATTGGTCATGGACGCCTTGCGTTTCCATCATGGTATAGAAGATGACGCGCCGGCCGCGCCCATGAACAGGCATAGGAGTAAAACCGACGACTAATGGACAGGCTTGTTCATTGGCGAGCTTAACGGAACCCAGCGCATTAATCATTCCGGTTGTACTTGGATCAGCTTGCGGCGCGGTCTTAAGAATGTCGAGCTTGACTTGATAGCCGCGTTGAATCAATCGAAAGCAGATCTCGCGATTCATGTTGGCATAACCGCCCAAGTCATAGAAGCTGCCCTTCCAGACAACGGATCTATTTGTAATGGGGGAATTTGGAAATGATGCGCCGGCTGCGCCTGAAATATTTCCATCAGCAACGATGATGATTTCTGCGGGATTTAAAGCAGGGAATGCAGCCAGTAAGGTCTGACGAAAACTATCTTCCGTCAGACCTCCGGTTTGGCTCATAATTACTTTGCCGGATTTGGCATCGATTGCAGTAAGCTTGATGCTCCCCCCTTCCCAGCATAGGGATCACCATTAAGCCCCAACGGTAACACACTTAGGCTACCGCTACTGGAAGCCCTAACTACCTCGGCCCCTAGTCTTGCTATTCTTGCTATGTTAAAAGCTGCGTTCGCGTCTCGATGATCTCGATGCCCACATTCGCAATTGTACTTCTTACCACTTGGCTTGTGGAGACTCCCTCATCGGCTACATGTCTGGCTAGTATAAGCCGGATTGATATAGACAATGGGAATGCCGCGCAAAGCTGCCTTGTACTTGATGAACGTTTCCAACTGAGCGTAAGCCCACTGGTTCTTTTCGACGTACTTCCGAATCTTTGAACCTTTGGCTCTCACCTGGGATAAATCCTCAAGTACTATGGCTCGACGATGTAATGCAGCATTGAAACATTATACTGCTTTTCCATCTCAAGGCAATACTGATCCCGTTTTTCCCGTGCTTTATCTGCGGCGCGGATGGCCTGTTCCGCCTCTTGGTTGGCCTTCTGCTCGTCAGCAAGCATCATTTCAAGAACGACAACTTCGGGTCGCTTGGTTTTCGCTACCCCTGTTGTCGCCTTATGAATTGCATTCTTCCGAATGCAATTCATTCTGTAATGCAACTTCGCTATTCTTTCCTTTGTCTTTTGCCTACGCTCATAAGGACAAGCAGTATCCGAACCTTCCGGCGCTCGACATCGCGCGCTTTCCGGGCGCTTAGGATACTCCATCTTTTTAGGATGTCAAAAATGGGCCTCGGTTGAGATGCGGTTCTTCGCGAAGAGATATTGCCAGTTCCGCCTTTAGAGGGCATTGGCGGAACTCCTGCCTCTCTCGATTACGATCATGCTACCAGCCCGCCGCGACGATTCGGTAGAGAATACGGACGCGCAACACGTTCGCCGCGTCCCCACCTGTGAGCTCAGAACCGCCCGAGTTCCTCAACGTGATCGGTTTATTGTCCACAGCGGTCTTTGCTTGGATTAGAGACGAATTGGGCACGTATTGGAATGTGTCGGCTGTTTGGTCTAGGAATCCGGTAGTGTCTTGATAGACCAGTGCCGATCCTGTCGCGTCGTACTCCACTCTAAGAGTGGTAGCGACTACTCCATAAACTGCTGTGTAGTCAAAGAAGGATGTCACAGAAATAACTTCGATCACATACCCCGCGCCCGGGGCGGCGATGAGTGTTTTAGGTGTTGCACGTAGAGTCAATATTTCCGCGTTGCTGATCGAAACGTTCGCGCTCAGGACAGCGTTGATGCCGCTGCTACGGCTCTTCTCGAACCAGTTCGTTCCGTCATAGACCAGCGTGATCGTCGCGTTCGCTACCGTGATAAAGTCGCTCGTCAGCTTGAGATTACTGCCATTGGTCAGCGTCAGTATGCCGTCGAAGATCAAGGCAATATCACAGCCCGCTTGGAAATTCGTGGAAGTGATAGAGGTGATCGTTGTTGTGCCCGTGACGTGAAAGACATTACCCGTTGGCACAGGCAGTGCGGCGGCGGAAGCAATCGCAACGCCGCCTCCAAATAGGGCCTTTACGCCTAAAGCGTTGTTCGTCACGGACAACACGTTAGTGGAGTATCTGTTCAGACCGTTGCTCGCTGAAATCTCAACTTTCAGTTCGGGATTGTACGTGATCGTCGCCGCGGTATCCGCCGTCGTGCCCTCATCTCCGCCGATATTGGGAATAGTGAATGCGGTTTCCGAAGTGACGGTGACCATAGCCGTGACGTTGTACCCAGTCCCGCCCATTCCGGTGATCGTCACAGTTTGTCCGTTGGTCAGGTAATGGTACCCGGAACAGACGATAGTTGCGACGTTCGTGCTACGGGCGCGTGTCGAACTCAAACAGTTATTGACCGTGACGATTGCGGTATCGAATATTCTCGTCTCGTTCGCGCGCACCAACGTGTATGCAATGGATTGGAACGAGTTCAGGGTCGAGACTGTGGTGATCGCATACGTTCCGTCGTACCCAGTCCCTCCGCATTCCGAGACGGTGATTGATTGCCCAACAACTAAACGGTGGTGAAAGCGGAAATTCAGTGTAGCGACGTTTGACACCACTTGTCGTTCGTAACTCGGTATCGTTGGCCGTCCGGATGAAATAGTCCCGGCACTGGAAAGAACAACTCCCGTGCTATTCTGGGTTTGATTTCCGTTGTTCGTGCTACCCCCCGCGTTTCCGAAGGTTTTCAGCTTCCCCGCCCCTGCCCGCATGAGGCCGATATCGCCCGTGTTGGCGTTTGTGGGAAGATTTCCTCCCGTATAGCTGTGGATGTTGTTCCAGCTCAATCCATATGGAGCGGAATAAGACCAGCCCCCGTTATTCGCAGTGACCCCGCCGCCCGACAATGTAGCGAAACGAAAGCCGAGAGAATCCTGTTGCTTGGAAGCGTCTGAGAAAAGATGTCGAAAGCCACCTGTATCGGACGCAAATCCTTGCGTAGTTTCCGAATTCTGGCCGATGTAAAAATACGCCCATCCAAAGCCGGCGCTGTGCATGCGCATCACAGTCACGCCCGCCGCCGCACTCGCGTCCGCGTTGATGCTGAATAGCGAGAGCCCGTCGGATGGGCGCGTAATGAGAAACACGTCTGCCGAAGCGCCAGTCGCTTCAATTTGTAGCGCGGTTTTCCCCGCCGCGCTCTGTTTCCACATGACATCGGCGTTTGCATTATTCGTTGTCGGCGTGGTAAAGAGCTGGTCCCTGTCAGGGTGTGTAACGACTCGTGTGGTGCCTGTGGTGAATCCATCAACCTCAAAACGAAGCAGCTTCGTTGCGTCTACTGAACCCTTAATAATAGCTGTCGTATCAGTGAACGGCGGCGACTGGCCTGAGAAACCTGAATAAGCCGAGAACCCGCTGGTTCCTGACGTTCCGCTCGTTCCTGACTGCCCTGAATAACCTGAAAATCCTGACGTTCCGCTGGTTCCTGACGTTCCGCTGGTTCCTGAAAATCCTGACGTTCCTGAAAATCCGCTGATGCCTGAGAATGCGCCAGAGAAGCCCGATTGACCTGATTGTCCTGAGATGCCCGAACCTACCGCGCCGCTGACGCCTGATTTTCCTGAGATACCAGAGCAGCCCTGTAATCCGCTCTTGCCGCTGGTTCCTGACGGTCCAGATGGACCGCTATACCCAGATCGACCTGACGTTCCGGACGCGCCGCTGGTTCCTGAAAATGAGCCAGAAAATCCGGATGCGCCGGACGTACCAGAAGCGCCAGATGTACCTGAAGCGCCAGAGAATGATCCCGAGAATCCGCTGAAGCCTGAAGCGCCAGAGAAGCCTGATTCTCCAGAGAACGATCCGCTAAAGCCTGACTCGCCGCTGAATCCTGACGGGCCTGATGTTCCTGAAAATCCGGATGCGCCTGAGAATGCGCCAGAAAATCCTGAGAACCCTGATTGTCCTGAGATGCCGGACGTTCCGATCGTTCCTGATGTCCCATCAGCGCCGGTTGCGCCTGAATAACCGCTGCGGCCGGAGCGTCCTGATTGCGAACTGAATCCAGAGAATCCTGATTGCGAAGAATATCCAGAAGGGCCGCTGTAGCCTGACCAGCCAGAGAAGCCAGGCGTTCCGATGCCGCCTGAGAATCCCGAGATACCTGACGAAGATGACGGGCCGCTAAAGCCTGAGTAGCCTGAATAAGTTCCAGAGAATCCGCTGAAACCTGAAGGGCCGGAAATGCCTGAGTCGCCAGAGAATCCGCTGAACCCTGAGAATGTTCCCGAGAATCCGCTGGCTCCAGAGAAGCCTGATTCGCCGCTGAATCCAGAGACTCCGCGTTCTCCAGAGAAGCCGCTGAATCCCGAAAATGCTGAAAATCCGCTGAAGCCTGACGGCCCGCTGTAGCCTGATTTGCCGCTGTAGCCGGTATAGCCTGAGCAACCGCTTTCAGCCCTACCAGACCAGCCAGAGAGGCCGGATCTTCCGGACCAACCGCTTTTACCTGATGTTCCAGAGAGCGACGAGAAGCCAGATGCGCCGCTTATTCCGGAGAAACCTGATGTCGCAGAGAAGCCCGACTCGCCTGAAAATCCAGAGAATCCAGAGAAGCCGCTGACGCCCGATTGCGATGAGAAACCAGAGACTCCGCTGAAGCCAGAGAAGCCTGATTCGCCAGAGAACGTTCCGCTAAAGCCGGATGTTCCAGAGAAGCCTGAAAAGCCTGAGTCGCCCATTTTAAAGAGGATTTCCCATTTAAAGACAAATAGTCAGCGCCTAGAATGTCGCTTGATTCCGATATTAGATTCAGATGGCGTCGCTGGCACTCCTGCAAGGCGACAAAATATAATTGCTTTGGATTTTTCTTGGGTTATGCGGCACTGCGAAAGGTTGGTCCTTCTCGGTTCCGGTATATTTATATCTGTTGGGTGCGGATGAATGCGACCCACTCAGATTATTGAAGGAACTTACTAATGACCGTGACGTGTTGGCTGCTAATAACATTAAGCATTTTGGGCTGCTTCGGCAGAACAAGATACGGTCGGAAGGACCGGAATCAACGCCTATGGAGACTGCCGCAATAGCGGCGTCATCGAAGTAGGAATCCCCACCCCTTGTGGGTAGGGTACTTCAAACTGGATAGAGGATTACCTTATGACGCCAATACATCTGCTCGCTCTAGGCTTTGTTCTTGGAGCAATAACGATTACCCTTGCTCTCCTTGCGATTGTTGGTCGCCATAAGCTGGAGAACCTGCGCGCAATATCTAAGCTCGAAGCAATGGAGGCCGCGCGTAGACAAGCAGAACGCCAACGCGCAATGTTTGCGAAGAATTTGATCGACATCAATGCTGAAAATGAATACTTAAAAGAGGAGGTTGCCTGTCTTCAGGAGCAAAAGTTAAAATCTTGGGGCATCCCTGACGGCATTTGAAGTACCCCACCCACAAGGGGTGGGGATTCCCACAAGGGGATGGGGTTTTCTGCTCCAAAGACTTATAAATTTTGAATGGAAATTGTTGAACATCTTGAAATCGAGAAAAAATCTCTAGCTTCGTTCAATACCGTTGCTGAGATGTTCCAATTCGCGAAAGATCATGTTTGTCGTCATCGCAACAAAGAGTACTTGCGATCCATGTCAAGCATGTTGACAGCTCAAAACAATCCTCTAAACGAGCATTGGTTTCTACACGAGTATCTCTGGGTCGTCTACGTTTCTGGATTTTCTGCGGAGCGTATCTCATCTAAGTACAATGACTTATTGCGCGCCCATAACATCGAAGCCTCGCTCGGCGACTACATTCCAATCTCGAAAGAGAATTTACTCAACAAGACGCAGCTTGCGCCGGTCTTTGAAATTTTCAAGAACCGTAAGAAAGCCGAAGCGATCCAAGAGACCCGTAAGCTCATCTTTTATAAGTCTTTGGAGCAGAAAACCCCATCCCCTTGTGGGTGGGGATGAATGCGGCCTGTTCAACAACTAGCTTACTCCTCCGTTCAAAACAACACTGAATCAAAGTTTCAATCCGGTATAACAATATCAACATGGTTGGCCATATTTCTACGACGCCTACCTGAAGGCGTCGCTTGTCATCTGGCTCGCAATCTTGGCAACGCCAATGTCTGCAACCCGACGTCCATCTCAACAGACTCGCCGCGCGCTATGGTTTTTTGACCGCCGCCGACCTCTGCCGGGGCTGTTGCGACAACCCAATCGGTCAAACCGATCTCATCCTCTGGTTTGCATCTAAAGACCATGGAACGACTTAGCTGAATCAAAAGAAAACATTTGGCTTCACGGGAACTTGTTGTATAATAAATGTAAAGTTGAGGATTTGTCCCGGGTGAGAGCCAAAGGTTCAAAGATTCGGAAGTGCGTCGAAAAGAACCAGTGGGCTTACCCATTGTCTATATCAATCCGGCTTATACTAGCCAGCTTTTAACATGCCGATGTAGTTAGGGCTTCCAGTAGCGGTAGCCTAAGTGTGTTACCGTTGGGGCTTAATGGTGATCCCTATGCGGGGAAGGGGAGGGGCTTCAACAACATGCCTACTAACCAGAATCCCGCCGTTCACGGTGGGAGCATCAACATTGTTACTCATTCAGGACAGGCCCATGCGGACGATCTTCTCGCGCTGGCCTTGATTCTCATTAAGGAAGCGAACGGAGACCAGAGCAAGGCAAATATTCTTCGCGTCGCCAACGGCAAGGCAGAAGACTGGCCTCATGCAAAATTTGTCGTAGACATCGGCAAGCAGTACGATCCGGTCAAGGGCTGGTTCGATCATCATCATTTTCCTAAAGATGCGCCTCCGGACTGCGCTTTTACTCTTATCGCCAAGCATTACGGCATCGCCCGCGATTCCATGAACTGGATCGAACGCCTTGCGTTGCTAGACAGCAAGGGGCCGTTTGTCTGGTTCGAGGCGACGTTCGGTCGGCCAGCCAAAAACATGACCGAGATCAATAACTTCCTCGACCCTGATGTTTTCAACTGGTTTACTCGCTCCGCGAACATGACCTATAAAAACCCGATGGCCTTCTTTAAGGCCCTCGACATGGTCATTCCATGGTTGGAAAACGAATTAAGTTACGCGGAAAAGAAAGGTTCGAACATTGAGTTTGCGCGCTCTCATCTCCAGATCATGGACATGGGATCATTCAAGTTTGCCTTCTTTAATCAGCGCGAGATGCGCGGCGTCGGAGAACTCTGCGACATTATCGCAGCGGAAGATCCTTCGATCATAGTTTCAGGCAAGCCAGATGATCGCGGCGACGGCTTCTCTGCTACGCGCTGGAACAACAGTATGCGCGTTGATTTTTTGCCGCGCAAGGATGAAACCAACTGCGTCTTCGCGCATGAAAACGGTTTCTGTCTCAAATGGAAGAACGATTGGGACAGCTTCCTCGACGCCGTTAAGCGGTCAGTAAAGGAGGCAACATGAGCGGACCAAAGACAGCCTGCGGCGCATGGAATCAACTTGTTGCGAGGGTCGGCATAATTGGGGCCAGCCAGTCGCAGACCATATCTATACGGAAGGATATCGGATGCCAAGCGACAGGGAACAAGGCATCGAGCTTGGCATCGACAGTCGGCCGGAATATTACGTCCCGGCAGAAACAAAGAAGCGTTGGAAGCGGACTTGCAAAGTTTGCGGCAAGACGGAAACGACTTCCCAAATTAAGACGCGGGAAGTTGAAGAGCCAAACTTCGGCAGCTAACGGCTACTAAGAGGAGGGACAGCCATGAAGATCGTGATCGCCCAGATGAATCCGCGTATTGGAGACCTTGAGGGCAACTACCAGCAAGCGGTTGGCGTCATGAATATGATGTCATGGGTCGATAACTGCAAAGACGCCGATCTCGTCGTCTTTCCAGAGTTGGCCGTTACTGGTTATCCGCCGAAAGATCTGCTGGAGAAACCTGCGTTCATCAAAGCAGTTCAGTATTACTCCGCCAAATGGGCGATGCTCAGTCATCGATCTCGACTTCGCGCGCGTCCAAAGAACCCAGCGGGAATATTGTTTGGAACCGTTGTTCCAAACAAGCAGAGCGGCAAGCCGCTGCAAAACGTCGCCATGCTTGCCGACAACGGCTTGATCGAGGTTGATGGAAGGACAAATATTCAAGCAAAGACATTGCTGCCGACGTACGACGTCTTCGATGAAGCGCGGTACTTCCAGCCGGCCGAATTGAACATGACCATGCTATTCCGGGGCAAGAGACTCGGCGTCAGTATTTGCGAAGACATTTGGAACGACAAGGATTTTTGGAAAGAGCATCTCTATCCGGTCGATCCGATTAAAAACCTCGTTGCTGACGGCGCGGAGATTCTCATCAATTTGTCCGCGTCGCCTTTCGCAGTCGGCAAGCCAATCATTCGCGAGGGGATGCTTTCGCATGTTGCCAAGAAGTATGCGAAGCCGCTAATTTACGTCAATCAGGTCGGCGGCAACGACGACGTCATCTACGATGGTCAGAGCCTTGCCTTTGACGCAACTGGAACGCTGACTTACGTCTGTCCGGCATTTGAAGCCGGAACTTACAGCGTTATGGGCAAGGACGGGTCAATGCGAGGCGAGGGTTTTCCTTACCCATGCCCCGGCCCGATCAGTCATAGCGAAAATTCTGACTACGAAAGCGAGCAGATTTATAAGGCGCTCGTTCTCGGAACTCGCGACTACGCGCGCAAGACCGGCTTCAAGAAATCTGTCATTGGCTTGAGCGGCGGCATCGACAGCGCCATCGTCGCGGTCATCGCGGCGGATGCGTTCGGAAAAGAAAACGTCCTCGGCGTCGGCATGCCGTCGAAGTACAGCTCAGACGGCAGCGTTCAGGATGCCAAGGGCATCGCAGAAAAATTGGGAATCGACTTTACAATCATCCCAATTAAGCCCGCGCATGATGCCTACATTGGCATGCTGGCGCATCGGCTCGGGACCGATCTGAATGTCAAACCTTGGGAAGAAAACATTCAAGCCCGCGCTCGCGGAGCAACGCTCATGGCCATCTCGAACGAAGAGAACCGGCTGCTATTGACGACAGGCAACAAGAGCGAAGTCGCGGTCGGTTACTGTACGCTCTACGGCGATACTTGCGGCGGCTTGGCCGTCATCAGCGATGTCTTCAAGACTAAGGTGTATCAGATCTCGAAATGGCTCAACAAAGTTCGGGAAAAGGAAATCATTCCCGAAAGTTCGATCAGCAAGCCGCCAAGCGCTGAATTGCGGCCGAATCAGAAAGATCAGGATTCGCTCCCGCCGTATCCGCTGTTGGATTACATCCTCCATCTTTACATCGAACGCTCAATGGAGATCGATGAAATCATGGCTGAGTCTGAACATTACGAAGGGCAAATGCCCGCTCCGTTAAACCGCGATCTGGTTGCGGAAATCATCCGTAAGACCGACCGGAACGAGTACAAGCGCAAGCAGCTTGCGCCGGGCCTGAAGATTACGCATAAGGCGTTCGGAATAGGTCGGCAGATGCCGATTGCCCAAGGATGGCATTACCAACAGACGAAGAGGTCGCGGAATGCCCGATGAAGTCGAAGGGCGGAAAATCAATGTTGGAAATGATATTGGACCCAGAGAAAGAGAGTTAAGATGGAAGACTACGTCGGATTGGGCTGGAGCGAAAAGAATAAGTCCATTGTCATGGAAGGCGGTTTGGTCGTCGTTACTCATTTCGAGAAAGAAGTTCAGAAACCACGCCGTGGAACGCGCCTGACCCACCACAGCCGATGCTAGGAACAACAGGATGACGAAGAAAAACGCGAACCGAAGCCTGCACGCAGCCAAAGCGACCAAGCAGGATGAGTTCTACACCC
>Ga0163144_10017834_pt1 | contig 14429 bp, 12 predicted proteins | sample OliLak19BULKMAT1_FD_123175 | JGI IMG/M metagenome (GOLD analysis project Ga0163144, IMG submission 123175) | Freshwater microbial mat bacterial communities from Lake Vanda, McMurdo Dry Valleys, Antarctica - Oligotrophic Lake LV.19.BULKMAT1 | ecosystem: Environmental > Aquatic > Freshwater >... | reverse complement strand
TCAATGCCTACCTCCGCGCGTGGAACAAGTCTCCGACGCCCTTTGCGTGGACCAAACCCGCGGCCGCCATCCTTCGCAGCCACCGCCGAATGCTTGATCGCATCTCAACGGCGGTGCACTAGTGGCAGCCGATCGCGGTCGCGAACCCCGTCTCGGGAGCGCCGGCCACGATCCACTCCTCGATCAAGTCGAGGTTGATGTGGTGCAGCTTCTTCAAGTCCTTCGGTTCTCGACGGCGGATAGCTGTCCGTAGCGGATGTGCTTCAAGCACCGGTCACGTTCGTACCAAGCAATTTTCGCCAAGGCCTTCCGCCAGGCGTCGCACACGCTCGGTTGACCGAGGACGACGCGTGTGGCCAATCCAACCCATGGCGCGTTTGCAGGTGGGTCTCGAAACGTCGTGTCTGGCGCCGCTCTGGGTGGAGCGGCTCGGGATGCGGACGGCAACGCTCGCCGGCGTCGACAGCCTGTTGCTGCCCGATCATTACATCGGCTTCGTGCCAAAAGCGCTCTGGAACCCGCAATTCACGCCAGCGGCGAAGATGGTCCCGTCGACGGACGCCTTCTTCGACCCGTTCGTGATGCTCGGGATGATGGCGACGCGCTATCGCGGGGTCCGCATCGGAACCGGCGTCACGGAAGCCTATCGCCGGCATCCGGTGACGCTCGCGCAGGCGTTCGTCACCGTCGACCACATGACGAAGGGCCGGGCGATCCTCGGGATCGGGAACGGCGAGCGCGAGAACACCGAGCCGTACGGCATGCCGTTCACGCGTCGTGTCGGCCGGCTCGAAGAGGCGCTCACGATCATCCGCAAGCTCTGGGAGAGTCGCGGCGAGCCGGTGAGCTTCGACGGTCCCACCTGGAAGCTCGACCGGGCGCTCTTCGCGACGCCGCTCTACAAGAACAAGGCGCCCGCGATCTGGGTCGCGGCGCACGCGCCGCGCATGCTCGGCCTGACGGGCACGTTCGGGGACGGCTGGTATCCGACGCAGAAGATGACGGCCGATGAGTACGCGCAGAAGCTCGGCGTGATCCGCGCCGCCGCCGTGGCCGCCGGGCGCGCGTTCGATCGCTTCGAGCCGGCGCTGCAGATTCAGGTCGCGCTCGGCGCAGGCCGCCGGCAGGTCATCGACAAACTGATGAAGGTGAAGCCCGCGACGGCGATGTCGCTGCTCATGGCCGGCGCGGTGTGGAAGAAGCACGGACTGACGCACCCGCTCGGCGAGAGCTTCGAAGGCTTCGCCGACATCGTCCCGAACGACGTGCCGCTCGAAGCATTCGCGGCCGCCGAGAAACAGGTGACGCCCGAGCTCCTCGGGGACGGTCTCTGCGCCGGCACCGTCGACGAGGTCGTCGCCGAAGTCGCTCCACTCGTCGCCGCCGGCCTGAAGCACGTCGTCATGTGGAACATCGGCCCGCTCGCGACCGGCGGCGGCCCGGCCGACATGGTGCGGCAGACGCAGTTGATCTGGAAGCTGAAGAAGCTGCAGGCGGGGGTGACGGCGTGAGGGGGGTGTGGGCTCTCGCGCTGCTGCTGAGCGTCGTGGTCCGTGCCGGCCTCGTCGCGGCGGGGGGCTGCCCGACCATCGGGTGCGGCGTCCCGGTCACGACGACGATCGGGATCGAGGGCGAGATCGATTGCTATAGTTTCACCGGAACAGCGGGCGACGTCGTGAGCATTGCCGAGAGCGAGCCGACGCAGCCGCAGTTCAATACGTGTTGGCGTCTAAGGCGACCCGACACCGTGATCGTGGGTACCCCCGAATGCAGCGGCCAACGAAACGTCACGCTGCCGACGACGGGCTCGTACACGATCGAGGTGTTCGACAACAGCGCGAGCGGTGACGGTGACGCCACGGGTGTTTACAATCTCGGCTACGCCGTCGTCTCGAATGCCGCGAACGCCTGCGCCACGGCGATCGGCTGCGGGGATACGGCGTCGGGCATCCTGGGTGCGGAGACCGAGAGCGACATGTATGCGTTTGCGGCCGTCGCCGGCGAGATCGCGAGCATCACGGCGAATGATGCGGACGGCAGTATCGTGGTCGGGTTCGAGCTCTACGGGCCGACGGGAACGTCAGTCGTGAAGTCGACCAGCGGCCAACGCACCGTGACGCTTCCCGATAGCGGCACCTACACCATTCGGGTCTTCGAGAACGGCGACGACGGCACCGGCGCGTACAACGTCAGCTTCGCGATCGTATCTCCAACGGTCTCGGGCTGCGCCAGCGCGCTCGCGTGCGGGGAGAACCCGACCCCGATAATCTCGCCGCGCACCAACATCGACACCTTCGCCTTCACGACGAGCCTCGCTGCGGAGAGCGTTCACATCATCACCACGGGGGCGGGCGGCGCCTTCAGTCCGTGCGTCACCGTGTATGCCGCATCGGGCGTCGAGCCGACGCCGGCCGGGACGCCGACGCCCGTCTGTGGCGGCCAGGCCGACGCGCTGCTCGCGAATCCCGGCACGCACGTCATTCGCATTGCCGACCAGAACGACGACGCGACGGGTTCCTACGGCCTCGGCCTGCAGTGCCTCGGCACCGTGACGCCGACACCGACGCCCACGCCGACGCTGAGCGCGACCCCTACACTCACCGTCACGCCGACCCTGACCGAGACCCCGACCCCGACGCTCACACCGACGGCGACGGGCGAGACCCCGACGCCGACGTCGACCCCCCCACCCGACCTGACGGCGACCGCGACACCAACCGGTGTCGTGGCGGCGTCCGCCACGCCTACGCCCAAGACGACGGCGACGCCGAGTGGTCCGGTGAACGGTCTCGCCGATCCGGTGGCGGCGAAGAACGCCGTGCGGTGCCAGAAGGCGCTCACGCGCAGCAGCGCGAAGCTCGTCGTTTCCCGCGCCAAGCGTCTCGACTCGTGTGCGACCCGGGTCCTCGGGTGCGTGCAAGCGAAGCCGGGTGACCTGACGTGTCGCAGTAAGGCGGCGGTGCCGTGCGCGCGTGGCATCAGCAAGCTCGGCACGGACGAGACCACGATGCGGACGACCATCGTGAAGGCGTGCAGCCCGCTGTCCGCGAACGATCGGGGTGCGGCGGCCGGACTCGGCTTCGACGGTCAGGTGGCGACGTGTCCGGGCGTCGCCGACGTGAATCAGCTGGTGACGTGTGCCGCCGCGCGAAACCGCTGCGATGGCGACGACCTCATGACGATCGAGGAGCCGCGCGCGGGGGAGATGCTCCGCCTCGTGAGCGCGGCACTCGAGCCCGGCGCGTGTCTCGAAGATTTCGGCGGTACGGGTGTCGGCGTGGGCGAGCCCGCGATCGGGAAGGCGGTCGTGACGTGCGAAAAAGCGGTGACGCGGGCGGCGCGGAGCCTGGCGTCGACGCGTCTCACGCGCACGGCAAACTGCGTCAACGCGATCTTCAGTTGCGTGCAGCTCCATCCCGGCGACGCGGCCTGCCTCACCAAAGCCGCGGTGCGGTGTGGGAGCGAGGCCGGAAAGATCGTGGCCGCGGAGGCCAAATTCACCATCGCCGTGAACAAGAAGTGTCCAGCGCTACCGTTCGGGACGCTGGCGGCGGCGATCGGTCTCGATCTCGGGGCAGTCGGCTCCACCTGCACGGCGCTCGGCGTCGGCCCGATGTCGTCGCTCGCGAGCTACCAGGAATGTCTCCGCCGCGCCCACGCGTGCGACACGGCGACGGTACTACAGGCGGCAGCGCCGCGGGCGGGTGAAATGTTGCAACAGGTTCAGCGCGTGTTGATCGAAAGTTTTTGTCCCGTCCCATGAGCGAACGGACGCTGTTGACCGGAGCGACCGGGACTGTCGGCCACGCGATCGCCCGCGCCCTGTTGGCGGCGGGCCGCGCGGTGCGCGCGCTCGTCCGCGACGTCGAGCGTGCCCGCGAGCTGGTCCCCGATCGCGTCGAGCTGATGGCGGGTGACGTGACGGACGCCGCGTCGGTGCGGCGCGCGGTCGCGGGGTGCGACGTCGTCTACCACGCGTCGGGACTGCCGGAGCAGTGGCTGCCCGATCCGGCGACGTTCCGCCGCGTGAACTACGAAGGCACGCGCCACGTGCTCGAAGCGGCGCTCGCCGAGAACGTGAAGTCGTTTCTCTATACGAGCACCATCGACGTGTTCGTGATGCCGCCGGGGGAGACGTTCGACGAGTCGCACCTGGATGCGCAACCGAAGGCCACACCGTACGAGCGGTCGAAGCAGGAGGCGGATCGACTGGTGACCGCCGCGCTCGAACGCGGATTGCCGGCGCGCTTCCTTCATCCGTCCGGTGTCTACGGCCCGGCGCCGATCTCGACCGGGGTGAACGACTTCATTCGCCGCCTGGCACGCGGCGAGGTCCCGATGTTGCTCCCCGGCGGTATGCCGGTGGTGTTCGCGGCGGACGTGGCGCGCGGCCATGTGCTCGCGGAAGCGAAAGCCCCGGTCGGGTCGCGCTTCATCTTGAGCGAGTCGTATCTGACCCTGCAGGAGATGGCGCGCGCGGTGCACGCGCAGGTGCCGGCGGCGCGCATCCCGGCAATCCTCCCGCGCTGGGTGGCGCGGGCCGTGTCGCAGACGGGTGAGCTGTGGGCGCGCTTCAGCGGCATGGCACCGCTGATCCCGAGCGGTCAGCTGCATTTCCTCACCGTGGAGGCGCGGCCGTCGGCCGCCCGCGCGCGGCGCGAGCTCGGCTGGGAGCCGACGTCGTTTGCCGAAGGCGTGCGCGTGACGCTGGCCGATCTCAAGGCGCACGGCTGCTACTGAATCCGGGGTCGTCCGTCGGGTCGTGGCGCTGGAACCGCCGCGGCGTCCCGGCTAGATAGGTGCGCCGCCACGCTCCGTCCCACGAAAGGAATCCCATCATGATGAATCCGCCGCCGGCCGATCTCTTCGGCACCCCCGAGCACGAGCTGTTTCGCAAGACGGTTCGCAAGTTCGTGCAGGAAGAAATGGCGCCGCGCGCGCGCGAGTTCGATCAGAAGGGACGCTTCGACAAGGCGCTATACGGCCGAATGGGCGAGCTCGGGATGCTCGGCTTGCGCTACGATCCGAAGTGGGGAGGGTCGGGGCTCGACTGGTCGTATACGGCCGTCATGTTCGAGGAGATCGCCCAGTGCGACAACGCCGGCGTGACCATGGGCATCAGCGTGCAGACCGACATGGCGACGCCGTCGCTGCACCAGTTCGGCAGCGACGAGCTACGGACGCGTTACCTGGTGCCGGCCGTCAAAGGTGAGATGGTCGCGGCCATCGCCGTCACCGAGCCCGATGCCGGGTCGGATGTCGCCGGGATCAAGACGCGCGCCGTCCGTGACGGCGACGACTGGGTGATCAACGGCAGCAAGATCTACATCACGAACGCGGCGACGGCCGACTGGCTCTGCCTGCTCGCGATCACCGATCCCGATGCGGGCTACGGCGGCTATTCGCAGATCGTCGTGCCGACCGACTCGCCGGGCTTCAGCTACCAACTGCTCGACAAGATCGGGAACTGGGGCTCCGACACCGGCCTCTTGTTCTTCGAGGATTTGCGCGTGCCGGTCGCCAACACGATCGGCGAGATCGGCCGCGGCTTCCAGCAGCAGATGATGCAGTTCCAGGACGAGCGCCTGATCGCGTGCATCAGCTCGAACGCCGCCTCGGAGACGTTGTGGGAGGTGACCCGCAAGTATTGCGAAGATCGCATGGTCTTCGGAAAGCCGCTCAGCAAGATGCAGGTCACGCAGTTCAAGTTCATCGAGATGCTGACCCAGATCGTCGCCGCGAAAGAGCTCACGTACTCCTGCATCCGGAAGCGCATGCGGGGCGAGGATGCGACGAAAGAGATCTCGATGGCGAAGCTCTTCACCGGGCGGATGGCGCGCATGGTCGCCGACCATTGCATCCAGCTCCACGGCGGCTTCGGCTACATGAAGGAGAGCATGGCGGGTCGCGCGTTCGTCGACTCGCGCCTGATCTCGATCGGCGGCGGCGCCGACGAGGTGATGATCCACTATCTGGCGAAGATGCTGGGGTTCTAGCCGAGCGCTTTCGTCGCGAGGGCCTTGGCCCAGGCGTAGTCGGGCTTGCCCGTCGGCGCCCGCTTCACGGTGTCCACGAACACGAACGCGCGCGGCAGCTTGTAGCGGGCGAGCTCGGCGGCGGCGCTGTCGCGGAGCTCGTCCTCGCTCGCGGTGGCGCCCGGTCGGAGGGCCACGACCGCTGTCACCTGCTCGCCCCAGCGTTCGCTCGGCGTGCCGGTGACGAGCACGTCGTAGACGGCGGGGTGGCGCTTCAACGCTCCCTCGACCTCTTCCGCGAAGATCTTCTCGCCGCCGCTGTTGATGCAGACGGACTCGCGGCCGAGGACTTTGATGCCGCCCTCGTCGGTCAGTTGGGCGCGGTCGCCAGGAATCGCGCAACGGACGCCGTCGATCGTGGGGTACGTCTTCTGCGTCTTGGCCTCGTCGCCGAGATAGCCGAGCGGGATGTTGCCGCTCCGTCCGAGCCAGCCGATGGCGCCGTCGCCGGCGGTGAGGCGGTGCGCCAGCGTGTCGTCGACGACGAAGGTGTGGGCAAAGTCCATGTTGAAGTTGCCGCCACCGACGGAGCCGCCGGCCGACATGAAGCTTGCGCCTTGCGCACCCGTCTCCGACGCGCCGAAGCCGTCAGCGATCATGATGCCGGGGAGCGCATCGATGAAGGCCTGCTTCAACGACAGCGAGAAGATCGCGCCGCCGGAGCCGATGACCTTCAAGGAGGCGAGGTCGTAGCGGCCGACGCGGAGCTGATCGAGTAGGGGCCGTGCGAACGCATCGCCGACGATCGTCATCGAGAAGACACGCTCGCGTTCGATCGTGCGCCAGACGTCGTCGGGGTCGAGTCGGCGCGGCTCGCTCTGTACGATGACGGTGCCGCCTTGATGGAGCGTGATGAACGCCGTCCAGTGCCCGGCGCCGTGCATGAATGGCGGAGCGGGGAGGGTCCGGTTCATGTCGCCGTAGGTGGTGCGGGCGACGACGTCATCGAGGCTCGTGACCGGTTGCTGGCCTGGCACCCGGCCGCCCAGTGCCGCAAAGAAGATGTCGGATTGGCGCCACAGCACGCCTTTCGGCATGCCCGTCGTGCCGCCCGTGTACACGATGTAGAGGTCGTCGTCGGTGGTGGTGATCGCGACGGGCGTGTCGCGGCTGGCGGCGAGCGCGGCCTCGTAGTCGACGGCGCCGGGGAGGAGCGGCTCGCCGCTGCCGTCATCGACCTGCAGCATGAGCGCAAGCGGCGGCAGCTTCGGCAGCACGCGCGCCAGCGTCGGCGCGAAGCTCGCGTGGTAGATGATCGCGCGCGTCTTGGCGTCCCGCAGCAGATAGACGAGCTCGTCGTCGACGTAGCGATAATTGACGTTGAAGGGGACGGCACGGGCCTTGGACGCGCCGATCATGGCCTCGAGGTACTCGTGGCCGTTGTAGAGGTAGAGCGCGACGTGATCCTGCCCCGATTCCCACGGGGCGAGCCCAGCGCGTTCGCGATGGCAGCCGAGGCCCGCGTCGGCCAGCAGGTGCGCGAGGCGGCGACTCCGACTCGCGAGCTCGCCCCACGTGAGACGACGCGTGGATGTGACGATCGCGTCGCGGTCGGGGATCGCCGCAGCGATGGCTTCGTTCAGATCGGCGAGCGTGTAGGCCATGAAACGCTGGACATCATTATTGAAACATGTTTCAAATATCAACGATGGGCTTGCGGCCACGGCTCGACGTCTCGCGCTTGCGTACCGACGACGGCGTGCCCAAAGCCCGCCTCGCGGCGAGCCAATTGCGGCGCCATCGCCGCATCGTCGACGCAGTGATCGAGCTCGCGGAGAAGGGCGGTTTCGAGGGCGTCCGGCTACGGGACGTCGCCGAGGTCTCGGAAGTCGCGCTCGGTACGCTCTATAAATACTTCCACAGCAAGGAAGACATCCTGTTGTTCGCGCTCACCGAGGAGCTCGAGAAGCTCGAGCACGCGATGGCCGCGCATCCCGTCGATGGGGCGTCGCCGCTGACGCGCGTCACGCGGTTCTTCGAGCGCGCGACGCGCGGCATGACGTACCGGCCGCAGTTCGCGCGCGCCATGTTGCGCGCGATGGCGTCCGGCGATGTGCAGGTCGCGTCGAAGGTCGCCGGCTTCCACGCCCGCATGACCCGGCTCATCGTCGCGGCGCTGCGCGGCAAGCCCGTCGACTTGAGCCGTGACATCTCTGCCGCCACCAGCACCGAACGCGAGCGCCAGGTAGCGTTCATGCTGCAAAATATATGGTTCGCCTCGCTCGTCGGTTGGGCCGGCGGACTGCACCCCACGCGCGACATCGCCGCCCGCATTCGTACCGCGGCGGCGCTCATGCACACCAAATCCTCCGAGGACTGACACGTATGGCAGAAGCGGATTCGAAGCGCCTCACCGCGGCGCACACGCTGGAGTATCCCTATCGGCGCTCGGTGGGCGCGGTGATGGGTGCGTTCTTCACGGCGCTCCGTGACCGGCAACTGGTCGGCGTGCGCGCCCGCGATGGCCGTGTCTTCGTGCCGCCGGTCGAGTACGACCCCGAGAGCGGTGAGTCGCTCGACGAGATCGTGCCGGTCGGCCCAGGCGGCGTCGTCACCACGTGGGCGTGGGTCGAGAAGCCGCGCCCCAAGCACCCGCTCGATCGCCCCTTTGCGTGGGCGCTCGTGCGGCTCGACGGCGCGACCAGCGCCATGCTGCACGCGGTCGACGCGGGCAGCGCCGCGACGATGCGGACGGGCATGCGCGTGAAGCCGCGCTGGAACCCCGAGCCCGCGGGCACCATCCACGATCTATCCTGCTTCGAACCGGAGTGATCAATGAGTGACACGCTCGGCAGTCCCCCCATCACCAGCATCGGTACGCCCATTCGCCTCGACTACACGTACACCGCGGGCGCGGCGACCCAGAAGTTCCTGGCCGGCATGGCCGAAGGCCGGATTCTCGGTCAACGCTGCCCGTCGTGCTCGAAGGTGTATGTGCCGCCGCGCGGCGCGTGCCCGAAGTGCGGCGTCGCGACCACCGACGAGGTCGAGGTCGCCGGCACGGGCACGATCACGACGTTCTGCATCGTCCGCATTCCCTCCGACGTGCTGTCGGTGCCGCCGCCCTTCGCCTGCGCGCACGTGCTGCTGGACGGCGCCGACCTGCCGTTCTTCGGGCTCATCTACGATTGTCCGTTTGACCAGGTGCGGATGGGCATGCGCGTCGAAGCGGTGTGGGTGCCGAAGGCAGAGCTCGCGGCGACCTTCGAGAGCATTCGCTACTTCCGGCCGATCGACGAGCCCGACGCCGCGTACGAGACCTACAAGGAGCATCTCTAGGATGCGTGACGTCGCGGTCGTGGGATTTGCGCAGTCGGCGAGCGTCCGGCGGGAGACCTCGGGCAACGAGGTCGAGATGCTGATGCCCATCCTGCAAGAAGTCGTGCGGGAATCGGGTCTCGCCAAGCAGGACATCCAGTTCACGATGTCGGGGAGCTGCGACTATCTCGCGGGCCAGCCGTTCGCGTTCGTCAGCGCGCTCGACGCCGTCGGGGCGTGGCCGCCGATCGTCGAGTCGCACGTCGAGATGGACGGGGCCTGGGCGCTCTACGAGGCGTGGGTCAAGATCCAGACCGGTGAGGCCGATTCGGCGCTGATCTACGCGTTCGGCAAGTCGTCGATGGGCGATCTGCCCGAGGTGCTGACGATCCAGCTCGATCCGTACTACACGGCGCCGCTCTGGCCCGACGCGATCTCGCTCGCGGCGCTGCAGGCCCGCGCGTATCTCGAAGCGAGTGGCAAGACCGAGCGCGATCTCGCCGAGGTGGCGGCCCGGAACCGTCGCACGGCGGCCGGCAATCCGAAAGCGCAAATCAGGAAATCGGCCGATCCGGCCGCATTGTTGGACTCGCCGTACATCGTATCGCCGCTCCGCAAACACGATTGTCCGCCGATCTCCGACGGCTGTTCGGCCGTGCTGCTCGCGGCCGGGGACCTTGTGAAGAAGGCGCGGCGGAAGCCCGCCTGGATTCGGGGCATCGATCATCGCATCGAGGCGCATTCGCTCGGGGTCCGTGATCTGGCGCGCTCGGTGTCGACCAAGCTCGCCGGCGAGCGTGCCGGCGTCGGCAAGGGCCGCGTCGATCTCGCCGAGTTGCACGCACCGTTTACGCATCAAGAGCTCATCCTCCGCGAGGCGCTCGGTCTCGGGGATTCGGTCAACGTCAATCCGTCGGGCGGGGCGCTCGCCGCCAATCCGATGATGGTCGCGGGCCTCACGCGCATCGGCGAAGCCGCGACGCGCTTGTCGGCCGGCGAAGGGAAACGCGGCATCGCGCACGCGACCTCCGGTCCGTGCCTGCAACAGAACCTCGTCTGCGTTCTGGAGGTGGAGTGATGGCGGAACGCTGCGCGGTCATCGGCATCGGTCAAACGAAGCACGACGTGAAACGCACCGACGTGTCGCTCCCCGGCTTGCTCCGGGAAGCGGTCGATCGCGCTTTCGTCGACGCGGGTGTCACATGGCGTGACATCGACGCGGTCGTCATCGGCAAGGCTCCCGACATGTTCGAGGGTACGATGATGCCCGAGCTGTACCTCGCCGACGCGCTCGGCGCGGCCGGGAAGCCGATGTTGCGGGTGCATACGGCGGGGAGCGTCGGAGGCTCGACGGCGATCGTGGCGGCGCACCTCATCCAGGCGGGCATTCACGAGCGTGTGCTGACGGTCGCGTACGAGAAGCAGAGCGAAGGCAACGCCATGTGGGCGCTCACCGTCCGCATTCCGTTCCAGCAGGCGATCGTCGCAGGGGCGGGTGGCTACTTCGCGCCGCTGATTCGCGCCTACATGCGCCGCTCGGGGGCGCCCGAGGATACCGGCGTCAAAGTCGCGCTGAAGGACCGCATCAACGCGGCCAAGAATCCGTACTCCCATCTCGTCTTCCCCGATGTCACGTACGAGATGATCGAAGGCTCGCCGATGCTGTGGGACCCGATCCGCTACATGGAAACGTGTCCGTCCTCCGACGGCGCGTGCGCCATGGTGCTGGCGAGCGACAGCGCGGCGAAAAAAGCCCCGAACAAACCGGCGTGGGTGCAGAGCACCGCGATGCGCAGCGAGCCGACGATGTTCGCCGGTCGCGACCTCGTGAACCCGCAGGCCGGACGCGATTGCGCGGCCGACCTCTACAAGAAGGCCGGCATCACCAATCCCCGGAAAGAGCTCGACTGCGCCGAGGTCTACGTCCCGTTCAGCTGGTTCGAGCCGATGTGGATGGAGAATCTCGGGTTCGCGCCCGAAGGCGAGGGCTGGAAGATGACGCAAGAGGGCGCCACGGCGCTCGACGGCGACATGCCGATCAACGCCTCGGGCGGTGTGCTTTCGTCCAACCCGATCGGTGCGTCGGGCATGATCCGGTTCGCGGAAGCCGCGCTCCAGGTCCGCGGGCTCGCCGGCGAGCACCAAGTGGCCGGTGCCAAGCGCGCGCTCGGCCATGCCTACGGCGGAGGGTCGCAGTTCTTCGCGATGTGGGTGGTCGGAAGCGAGCGGCCGTGATCCTCGGCACGGCACGGCGCGTCGGCCGCACGCGGGGACGGCGATGAAATTCTGGCAGTCGGTCGCCTTCTCCGACCCCGACGATGTGCTGGAAGTCGCGCGGATCAGCGAAGCGGTCGGCTTTCACGGCGTCTTCCTGTCCGAGCACGTGTTCTTCCCGGAACACCTCGAGTCGAAATACCCCTACCAGCCCGACGGGAAACCGTTGTTCTCGGCGGACACGCCCTGGCTCGATCCCTGGGTCCAGATCGGCGCGATGGCGGCGGTCACCACGACACTGCGATTCGTGACGGGCGTGTACATTCTGCCGCTGCGCCATCCGCTCGAGGTCGCCAAGTCGGTCGCGAGCGCCGCGCTCTTGTCGCACGATCGCGTCGGACTCGGGGTCGGCGCGGGCTGGATGCGTGAGGAGTTCGAGGTGCTCGGGCGCGAGTTCAAGGCGCGCGGCAAACGTCTCGACGAGCAGATCGAGGTGATCCGCAAGGTGTGGGCGGGCGGCATGGTCGAGCACCACGGCACGTACTACGACTTTCCGCGGCTCCAGATGTCGCCGTCGCCGCGGACGCCGCCGCCGATCCTCATCGGCGGCCAGAGCGACGCGGCGTTTCGTCGCGCGGCCCGTCTCGGTGACGGCTGGGTCGGGTCGGGGCACATGCCCGATCAGGTGGCGGGCGTCATGGAGCGCTTGAATGGGCTCCGCCGTGAGGCTGGGCGCGAGCGCGAGCCGTTCGACGCGATTCTCGTGCTCAGCGGACCGCCGAATCTCGACGATCTCCGGCGCTTCGAGGATGCGGGCGTCACCTCGCTCGTGAGCTGGCCGCTGCTCTTCACCGTCGGACCGCAATCGACGATGGACGCGAAGCGGCAGTATCTCGAGACGTACGCCAACGATCTGATCAGCAAGCTCCGCTAGTCGTGGGCCGGCTGGCCCGGGCTCAGACGGCAGTCAGGGATGGGATCGGTGGCGAGGGTCGTGGTTCGAGGTGGAGGGTCGGCCCGCCCCGTCCACGGCGTCGTGGCAGGTCCGCGCGTACCTTGGTCGTCAGGTAGGTGGATGAGGAACCGCTCCACCATTTCGTGAATCACGATGTCGGGTTGCGCGCCGGCCACCATCGAGAAGTTCATGTCACGTTCGCGAATGTAGACGACCTCCGAAAAATCTTCGGACAGTTTGGGGATCCAGGGAAGGCCGAACGAGTCGTAGTAGACGAGCGCCTTCGGCAACGTCGACCCTTGGATCGCCGTCGTCCGAAGGCCCAACTTGGGCGGGAGCTCTTGCCATCGTGGGGCCGCCGGATCAAGGACCGCGTACACGGGTTGGTGGAGCAATCCTTCGAGGTGTAACGCGGCCGCCCACGACTCGCCGGTCTCGTCGACGCGATCGAACTCTGGGTCCGGGCGCGCCGCCGCTGCGACGTCCGGGAACCACCGCGAAATCGCCGCGCGGACGGTTCGATACGCGACATGGGCGCCGATCGCGTTCCAGTGGGAGCCGTGGGGGAAGTAGACGTGTCGGTCGACACGGGCGGCGGCGAGCGCGGGGCGGAGGTCGAGGAACATGACATCGGAATGCGCGGCGAGATGGGCCGCGAGTTGATCGTAGCGCGAGGGGCCGATCGGCTGAGACCCCTCGGGTAGGAGATCCGGATACACGGAGCTTTTGTCGGGCGCGATGACGAAGAGGTAGGGGACACCGCGCGCCGCCAACCAGTTGCGTCGTGCCTCGAGCGTGCAGCGCCAGCGCTCGAGCTGGGCATCCGAGAGTGGGAGGATCCCTCGGCCGGTCTCGAAGGTCTGATCGCCTGTGTAGAAAAGCCAGCCGTCTCTGCCGGCCAGCATGCTCGCGACCGGCGAGCGCCCGAGACCCAGCAGCTCGACGACATTGTGCAAACGGATGAGGGCGTGGCGAAAGCCGATGCGATCTTTGAGGAACGCTTCGAGCCGCTCCGGCACCAGACGCCACTCGCCGAGGTCTCGGGCGAGCGTCGGTGCCGGTGCGGCTCGCCGGTTTTCGACGAGCACGGATGGCGTGCCGTCCCGAAGGAACCCGTCGACCGACGGCGCGACCAGCGCCAGCGCAAACGCAAGGATGGTGAGCTTCTCGAAGCCGCGATGCCGTCCGAGAATCGCCCGTGGCGCCGACATGACCGATCCCTCAGAAGCGAAAGTAGATGAAGGGGTTGTTGGTGGCCGTCGCGAGTCGTGCCGCGGCGCTGACGAAGACCACCACGAGCGCAGTGAACACGAGGGATTCGCGGGCGAGCACGAGCCAATGAAGCGGCCGCTCCGCGAGACGTGCCTCCAGTCCGCGAGTCTGGTCTGCCAGCCACGGGAGCCACGGGGTCGATCCCACGATCCCCGCCACGAGGACGAGACGATACTCGGCGTCGGCAAACGCGCGCCACGGATATGCGGCGCTCGTAGATCCCGAGTAGCCCGAGAGCGCTCCGAAGTAGGACCACGCGTCGGGAAGACTGGCGGAGCGAAAGAAGACCCAGCCGAGCATCACGACGAGCACGACATAGACATGGCGGAGCGGCGATCCGATGCGTGCGAGCGCGGGCCCGAAACCAGCGCGTTCCAGCAACAAAAACGCTCCATGGTACAGACCCCAAACGAGAAACGTCCACATGGCGCCATGCCAGAGTCCGCAGAGGGCGAACACGATGAGGAGATTGAGCGAAGTGCGGCCGTGGCCGCGACGATTGCCGCCCAGCGGGATGTAGAGGTAGTCGCGGAACCAGGTGGACAGCGAGATGTGCCACCTGCGCCAGAAGTCGGTCATCGACGCCGCGACGTACGGCCAGCGAAAGTTCTCCAGGAGCTCGAAGCCGAACATGCGAGCGAGGCCGATCGCCATGTCGGAGTAGCCGGAGAAGTCGAAGTAGATCTGAAGTGTGT
>Ga0163144_10017833_pt1 | contig 14429 bp, 14 predicted proteins | sample OliLak19BULKMAT1_FD_123175 | JGI IMG/M metagenome (GOLD analysis project Ga0163144, IMG submission 123175) | Freshwater microbial mat bacterial communities from Lake Vanda, McMurdo Dry Valleys, Antarctica - Oligotrophic Lake LV.19.BULKMAT1 | ecosystem: Environmental > Aquatic > Freshwater >... | reverse complement strand
GTAGTTCGTCACGGCCAGGTCGGGCCGCCCGTCGGCGTTAAAGTCGCCCACCGCGACGAAGTTCGGGTCGGCGCCCACGGCGTAGTTGGCCGCGGGGGCGAAGGACGACGGGCACTGGGCGTGTGCCGAAGCCGTCAGCGCCGCGAGCGCGGGACCGACGGAAAGGAGCAAAAGCGAGAGCATGCGGATGGACATGAGAAAGTTCCTTGCAGCGCCGTGGGTCGTTTTCTTCAGATGAAACAGCCGCGGCGTTGGGGGCGGGGGTGCGGTGAGTCCTTAAGTGAATACAAGGTAACCCCCTTGGCGGGGCTGTCAATGCAAATCTATGGGAAGGTGGTTTTTCGGGCTTGCAAGGCCCCCGCGGCGGGAGGATGGGGGGGTTGACGGGGCCGAGGTGATGGTGGGGGGCAGGCGGAGGCAAGTGACAGAGTGAGAAGTGGGGAGCGGGATTGGAGGGGCGGCTGCCCGCCTCGCCTCGCCACGCCACGGCGAGTCTACGGTCCGCCGCGGCGGATCTTCGGTCCGCCGCGGCGGATCTTCGACACGGGCGATCTGCGATTCGACACGGCGGGTAAACTGGGAGGGGGTAGCGGGATAGCCTGAGGGGAACATGAACAAGCGCTTGGGCGAGTGTGGATCTTGGGGGTGGCTGGTGCGGGGAGCGTGCGCGGTGACGGGGGCAGTGTTTGTGGGTGCGGGCGTGAACCACTTTGTGCATGCGGGGTTTTATGAGCGGATGATTCCGCCGGGGTTTCCTGCGCCGGGGATGCTGGTGTGGGTGAGTGGTGGGTTTGAGATTCTGGGGGGAGCGGGGTTGCTGGCCGGGTTGTTGAGGGGGGTTTGGTTCTCGCGGGTGGGGCGGGTGGCGGGGTGGGGATTAATTGCGCTCTTGCTGGCGGTGTTTCCGGCGAATGTGTATATGGCGATTGCGCCGGAGCGGTTTGCGGAGTTGGGGATGCCGGGGTGGGCGCTGTGGGCGCGGCTGCCGCTGCAGGCGGTGATGATGGGCTGGGTGTGGTTGGTGGGGATACGGCGCGGGCGGGGGAAGGGGCCGGGCCGGGGGCAGGCGAGTTAGGCGCCGGGGCGGCGGATGAAGGCGTAGATGAGGACGGCGAGGAGGGCGATGAGGCAGCCGATGAGGCGTTCGCGGTGGAACTCGGCTTTGACGCGCGAGGCGATTTCGGGAGTTGGGTACTGGACTGACTGGATCTTCATGAGGCCTTCGAACATGCCGGTGGCGAAGGGGCCGATGAGCCACTGGGCGGCGATGACGATTCCGGCGATGATGAGGGGTTCTTCGAGGTATTTCGGGAGCATTGGCTCAGCATAGCGCGGCCGAGCGACCGGCTCAGGGTGGGCTGGGGAGGGCGTGGCATGGGTTGGCTTGGATGGGCCGGAGCGGGAAGGGGTCAGCGTGAAGCGTGCTTGAGGACGAGCGCTTGGATGTGGGTGGCGGCCTGCATGGCACCGTCTTCGTGAGTCAGACGGTTGCCGAGGGCGGCAGCGCGGGTGGCTACGGCGGGGTCGTCAAGGACTTTGCGGAGGGCTTTGGCGAGGCTGGGGGCACGGGCCTTGGCGAAGTGAACCGTGGCGCTGACACCGAGGCGTTCGCAGCGGGCGGCGTTGTCGAACTGGTCATAGGCGACTGGGGTGATGACGGTGGGGCGGCCGGCGCGGAGGGCCTGGGCGGTGGTGCCGATGCCGCCGTGATGGACGTTGGCGGCGGCGCGGGGGAAGATTTGTGAGTATGGGGCCCAAGTGGCGAGCTCAACGCCCTTGGGGAGCGAGTGGCGAGGGGGCAGAAGATCGGGCTTGCCGCTGACGAGCAGGGCGCGGCGGTTGAGGAGGCGGCAGGCCTGGGCGGCGTGATGAAAATACTCACCACCGCCATGCACGACGGCGGTGCCGAGGGTGAAGATGACGGGGGGCTCGCCGGCGCGCTCGCAATCGGTAAGGAAGCGCTCGACGTGGGTGGCGTCGTGCTCGGGATGGGTGGGGCGGTCGTGCCAGGGGAAGCCGCAGATGCGCGCGGTTTGGGGATCGCCTTCGAGCGCGCGTCGAAGCGCTGGCGACCACATGCCAAGCAGCACATCGCCACGAAGGTTCTCCTCAAACACGAGGTCGCGGGCGGGTGGCAGGCCGATCGCAGCGCGCTGGCGGTTGAGGCCGGGGTCAAACTTTGAGCGCATCATGAGGCGGCCAAGCCAGAGCATGACTCGCATGGCCATTGGGCTGGGGTTTTTGAGGGACCAGTTGTCGAAGACGGCGGGGTCGCGCGGGTTGAAGAAGCCGAAGGGGGCGAGGAGGGTTTTGGCGACAGGGACGCCGGCATCCTGGGCGGCCCAGGCGGCGCCGTAGGCGATGTGGTGAGCGACGACGACGTCGGCCTGGCCTTGCTCGATGGCGAGGCGGGTGCGGCGGTAGATTTCAGGAACGAAGGGGAAGATGAACTCGCGGAGGACAGTGAGCGAGCCGCGGCGCGGGTGCATGGCGTCTGGCACCTGCGTCATTTGGGAGAACTCGAAGACGTCGTCACTGAGGGGCGAGTAGGCGACGCCGGCTTCTTTGACGGCGGATTCAAAGGCGGGGTTGACGAGGACGGTGGCGCGGTGGCCAAGGGCTTGGAGGGCGCGGGCGATGGCGATGAAGGGGAAGACGTCGCCAGAGGAACCGACGGTGACGAGGAGGGCGTGCATGGGGTTGGGGGGCGGGCTGTTCACTTCGCGCGGGAGGGAGGGCGGTAGAGGGTACGGGATTGAGGCGGCGGTTGAGGGCGGGCGGTGGGGATGCCGCGGGCAAAGTTCGTCGCGGGCCGAGCCGGAAGGGGGAAGGTGACTTGGTGCGATGGAGGGATGATGTAGGGATTCTTCAGGCCGGGCAGTTGCGCGCGGATCTATCCTGTGGCATGGCACTTTCTCTGGGTGTAAATATTGATCATGTGGCGACGGTTCGGCAGGCGCGGCGCGGGGAGGAGCCGGACCCGGTGGCGGCGATGTTTGAGGCGGGGCTGGGGGGGGCGGAGATTATCACGGTGCATCTGCGGGAGGATCGGCGGCACATCAATGACCGCGATGTGGAGCGGATTGCGCGCGACTGCGTGGTGCGGCTGAACCTTGAGATGGGGGCGACTGAGGAGATGGTGAAGATTGCGATTGGCTTGCGGAATGGGTCGGGCGGGAAGCGGGGGCCGCAGATGGTGACGCTGGTGCCGGAGGGGCGGGCGGAGGTGACGACGGAGGGGGGGCTGGATGTGGCGAAGGACGTGGGGCGGCTGAAGGACGTGGTGGCGCGGCTGAAGAGCGCGACTGGGGGGATGGCGGTTTCGGCGTTTATTGATGCGGCCGCGCAACAGGTGGAGGCGAGCAAGGCGGCGGGGTTTGATGCGTGCGAGATTCATACGGGGCCGTATGCGGCGGCGTTTGCGGCGGCGGGCGGTGATGAGCGGATTTCGAAGGAGTTGACGGGGGAGATTGGGAAGATTGCGGACGCGGGGCAACGGATTCGGGGGCTGGGGATGCGGTTTAATGCGGGGCATGCGCTGAACTATGTGAATGTGCGGGGCATTGCGGGGCTGCCAGGGATTGAGGAACTGCACATTGGGCACTCGATTGTGAGCCGGGCGGTGTTTGTTGGGATGCGGGAGGCGGTGCGGGAGATGAGGCGGGCGATGAACGGGTGAGGGGGGCGGTCGCGGGGTCGGAAACGGTGATTTGGTGGTGAGGTGCACTCTCCGGGGTGGGCCTGTTCACTCAGGCGGGAGCGGGCCTTACACTTGGAATCGGGGTTCTCCGCCTGCGCGGGGGGCTGTTTCAGAGCGGAATCAAGACGCGGGCAGCGCGAATGCGCGGCCTGCGGCGAGGAGTTTGGGCATGTTCGAAGCGATCAACCTCATCAACATCTCGGGGCCGGCGACGCTGGTCTTTGGCAAGTTTCAGGATGCGGCGCTGTCGGAGCGGGTGCTGAAGCATGATGTGGGCGGGGTGATTGAGGCGGCGGTGAAGCGGGGTGAGTTCAGCGGGGCGGTGGGGAACATCGTGGAGGCGTTTGTGAGTGTGCCGGCGGCGAGTGGCGGGGATGAGAAGGGGGCCAAGCAGGGCAAGAAAGAGAAGAAGAACAAGAAGCACGATGCGGCACCGAGCGCCGGTGCGGCGGCGACGACGACGGTGCGGGTGATTGTGGTGGGGCTGGGGAAGATTGAGAAGTTCTGTGCTGGGGATTTGCGGACGGCGGCAGCGGCGGTGGCGCGGCGGCTGCACGCGGCGAAGGAATCGTCGGCGATTGTGCACTTTGCCAGCACGCTGGAAGAGACGAAGTTCAAGAGCGAGCTGGACCTGAAGCATGCGGGGCGGTGCGTGGGTGAGGGGTTTGGGCTGCTGACGTGGAACAACCAGGTGTTTAAGGGGAAGGCGACGGAGAAGGCGAAGCGGCCGGAGCTGGCGATCGAGATCAAGAACCCGAAGTTTGCCAAGGGGGTTGAGTTTGGAATGGCGCTGGCGAAGGCGACGAACCTGGCCCGGACGCTGAGTGAGACGCCGCCGAACATTGCGACGCCGAAGTTCATGGCGGAGCAGGCGAAGGCTTTGGCGAAGGAGTCGGGCGGGACATTGAAGGTGACGGTGTTTGAGGGCAAGGACCTTGAGACCGAGCGGCTGACTGGGCACTACAACGTGGGCAAGGCGAGTGAGAACAAGCCGTGCATGGTGCGGATGGAGTACACGCCGGGGGGCGGGGGGGCGGGGAGCAGCAAGAAGAAGAATGGCAAGCCGATCGTGCTGATTGGCAAGACGGTGTGTTATGACACGGGCGGGCTGTCGCTGAAGATCAACAACGGCATGGTGGGGATGAAGCGCGACAAGGACGGCGGGTGCGCGGTGCTGGGGGCGATGCACGCCGTGGTGCACGCCATCAAGCCGAGTGTGCCGATCGTGGCGATTTTGTGCGCGGCGGAGAACTCGATCAGTGATGAGGCGTATCGGCCCGACGACGTGCTGACGTATCGCAATGGCGTGACGGTTGAGATTACCAACACGGATGCCGAGGGGCGGCTGGTGCTGGCGGATGCCTTGTGCTGGGCGTGCGAGAAGGAGGACCCGGCGTGCATTATCGATTTGGCGACTTTGACTGGTGGCGTGGTGACGGCGCTGGGGAGCACGTTCTGCGGGATGTTCTGCGAAGATGATGCGCTGCGCGGGAAACTGGAAGCGGCGTCGGCGAGCAGCGGGGAGCGGGTGTGGCGGCTGCCGATGCACGCTGAGTACAAGGACATGATGAAGTCGCCGATTGCGGATATTCTTAACAGCAACCCCAACCGCAAGGCGCATCCGATTCAGGGCGCGGCGTTTTTGGCGTACTTTGTTGATGAGAAGACGCCGTGGTGCCACTTGGACATTGCGGGTGTGCACTCGACCGATGCTGACAGTGGGCCGTTTGTGAAGGGGCCGACGGGATGGGGTGTGCGGATTTTGTGCGACTTTGTTGCGAACTGGTGAGCGGAGGGTTTGGGCGCGACGGGCGGCACGCCTGTGACGCGCCGGAAGGACGCTGGATCAACGCTTCTGCTCCATTGAACACAGCCCTGCCGCCCCGCTCGCCCGCCCCCTTGCCCGCCGCCGGAACCACCTATGCCGCCACTTCACGTGTTTGACTACCTGTTGCTGCTTGTGATCGTCTACACGGCGGTTGAAGTTGTGCTGGAGGGCCGCAAGAGGCGGTGGTATCGGGCAATTATCGCGGCGCTGTTCTGCGGGATCTTTTGCTACATGGCCGTGAACATCTTCAAGGCTCTCTACATCTGGATCACCAAGTAACCGTGAGTGCCACGCACCACGCTGACCAGTGGCTTGCCGCCATCGCCCGCCCGCCCGTTCGCGCTGCGCTCGAACAGATCTATGCCCAGGCCGCGGCCGCGATTGCCGCGCGCGGCCCGGTGTGCTGGGCGTCGGGGCGGTGCTGCAACTTCAAGGAGGCGGGGCACAGGCTGTATGTGACGGGGCTGGAGGCGGCATACCTCATCAGCATGCTCGATGAGACGACGCGAGATGCGTTCGACCCCGAGCCCTCGGACAGCGGTCGGCTCCGCCCGGATCGCGTCACAACCAGCATGTCTTTGCCGCAAGCCAACGCGGCGAGGGACCCGGATGCCGGTGCCGCGCTTCGCGTGTGGCTCGCCGAACCCGGGCCGGCGCCGAACTGCGTGTTTCAGGTCGGGAACTTGTGCTCGGTGCACACGATCAAGCCGCTGGCGTGCCGGTTGTATTTTTGTGATCGGACGGCGCAGGGGTGGCAGAGCGAGACGCTGGAGAGGCTGATCGCGGAGGTGCGCGGGCTGCATGACCGGGAGTCGATTGGGTATCGGTATGGGGAGTGGCGCGAAACGCTGGCGATGTTTGCGGAGCGGTGAGTGGGTCGAGGGTGTGCGAAGGTGCGGGGTGCGCGTGCGTGGCAAGCGTGACCGGTCAGGCGGGTTTTTTGGGAGCGCCGACTTTGGATTCGGTGCCGGCGAGGGTGCGGGCGATGTTGGCGCGATGCTTGAAGATGACGACGGCGGCGAGGGCGGTGACTGTGAGGAAGTAGGGCAGGACTGGCCAGCCGGCACTGGGCCAAACCTCACCTGGCGAAATGGAACTACCGGGGGAGGAGTCGCCGTTCAGGGCGCGGGTGAGGGGGAGCAAAAGGGCGACGGAGATGGGGAGCGAGGCGGCGGCGAGGCAGGAGGAGATGCCAACGTAGCGGGTGATTTTGACGGAGACCATCCAGAGGATGAGCGCTGCGAGAGCGGGGATGGTGAGGACGGGCCAGACGCCGGCGAGGGCTCCGAAGCCGGTGGCGACGCCTTTGCCGCCTTTGAAGCCCAGCCACGGAGTGAACATGTGGCCGGCGATGGAGGCGACGGCGACGGCGAGCCACGTCCAGGCGTGGATGGGCTGGGCGCTGAGCACGCGTTCAAGGACTGGCTGGCTGGCGGCGGCGGCGGCGCTGCTGGCGGGACCGGCAGCGTCCCACATGCCGAGGATGAAGCCGGTGACGAGGACGGGGGCGAGGCCTTTGAGGAAGTCGAGTGCGAAGCAGAGGATGCCCCACGGGCGGCCGAGGACGCGGCCGACGTTGGTGGCGCCGATGTTTTTGCTGCCGTGCTGGCGGATATCTATGCCACGGGCGCGCGCGATGAGGAAGCCGAAGGGGATCGAGCCGATCGCGAACGCGCCGACGATGCAGAATGCCGGTGCCAGCACAGGGCCCTTTCAAACAGAGGGCGTGAGTATACGGACGGGTGGGATTGGTGGCGCGGAATGACGGGCGCGGAGTGGGCGGGGGATGCGGGCCGGGCGCGCGGTGGGCGCGCCCCCACTATCGCGTAGGCAGTTGGTTCGAAACAGATGTGGCGGGGCTGAACCTCAGCGGCCGACGCCGCCGATTTTCTTGAGGCGCATGGTGAGTTCGTCGGGGTTGGGGGTGGTTTCCATGGCGACGCGGACGTGGATCATTTCGCGTTCGACGAGATCGACGAGCGAGCCGTTGAAGTCGACCATGCCCGACTGCTTGGCTTCGATGGTCTTGAGGTATTCGCGGAGTTCACCCTCGCGGCCTTCCAGGATGTGCTTGCGGACGACGCCGTTGTTGATGAGGATCTCAAGGCCGGGGAGGCGGTGGATCTCGGGCTTGAGGGTGGGGAGGAGTTTTTGATAGACGAAGGCGCGCATCTGGTAGGCGAGGATGCGGCGGACCTGGTCAACTTCTTCGGTTTCAAAGAGGCCGTAGATGCGGCTGAAGGTTTGGGTGGTGCTGGAAGCGTGGATGGTTCCGAAGACGAGGTGGCCGGTTTCGGCGGCGTGGAGGGCGGCTTCGAAGGTTTCGTTGTCGCGCATTTCACCGACGAGGACGATGTCTGGGTTTTCGCGAACGAGGGCTCGGAGGGCGATCTTGAAGTCGAGGCAGTCGATGCCGATTTCGCGCTGGTTGATGGTGGCTTTTTTATCGGTAAAGATGTACTCGATGGGGTCTTCGATGGTGATGATGTGAACGGGGCGGCGCTCGTTGACATAGTCGAGCATGGCGGCGATGGTGGTGGACTTTCCCGAGCCGGTCACACCCGAGAGCAGCACGATGCCGTTGGGCTGCATGGCGATTTCGGCCATGCTGGGGGGGAGGTAGAGGTCTTCGAAGCGGCGGATTTTGCTGGTGATGAGGCGGGCGGCGACGGAGAGCTTGCCGCGGGCCTGGAAGAGGTTGACGCGGAAGCGGTTGTGGGCGTCGTAGTCGTAGGCGAAGTCGACGGAGCCGAACTTGTGGAGGTCGGCCTGCTGTTCATCGTCGAGAATGTGCTTGGTGATGTCGATGAACTCTTTCATCGAGATGGGTTCGGCTTCGAGGGTTTTGAGGGCGCCGCGGAGGCGGACGACGGGGGACTTGCCGGTTTTGAGCAGGAGGTCGGAGGCCTCGAACTTGATGGCGGCCTTGAGGAAGTCGCCAAATCGCGTCTCGTGCGGGTCGTGCTTGTCATCGGGATCGAGGTGGATGTGACCAGCGGTGGCGGCGGGACGGGCAATGTCTTTGCTCATGATGTCGTCTCTGGTTCAAAGCGGGGGTCGTATTGGGGGATCGCGGAGGGGTTGATCAGATGGTCTCTGCAGCGCGGAGGCCGGAGAGCGGAAATAGGTCATTCGATCTACGAACAAATGCCGCCCGAGGCTACGGCCCGGTCGCCTGACTGGGGAGGTGAGCGAGTCTTTACGAAGGGAAATCCGCTTGGTTGCGGCCCCGGGGACTGGCTTCACGATCAATCGTAGTGCGGGCGAAAGAGAATGTCGCGCGAGCGGAGCGAGGAGCGCGGCCGATCGGTAGGCGAGCAGTACGGGACACTCCCGGGACGGGTGGGTGCGCGGGTGCGGCAAAATACCTCGCCTGTTTTGGGGGTATATATGGCGGCGACGACCGGGATCGGGTATCTTGAAGGATGAGAAGACGGGGTGCGGCTGCCCGGAGCTGGCGCGCACCTCTCACCGCCCCCCCCCACCGCCCCCCCCCCACCGGCCCCCCCCGCGACCCGCGCGCCCCGCACCCCCCGCCGAAGCGCGACTCTCGGTCGGCGAGGCTTGAACCAATGGATCGTTGAACGCAGATGGCTGCCAGGAAGCAAATCATGACATCGATCACACGCACACGTATTCAGTTGGCCGCGGCCTGTCTTGCGGGACTCGTCGGCGGGTTGTTTGTCGCCGGGGGGGCGAACGCGCAGCCGCCGGCGGTGTTTGTGGATTTGGGCACACTGCCAGCAGGAACGGTGGATAATCAGATCAACACGTTGGTGCCGGCGAACTTTACCCCGGCGCAGATCAGGTGGTATCGCTTTACGCTTGCGGTGAACGCCAACGCAGAGGCCAACGGGTTCTTTGACATCAATACGAGCGCGGGGATGCCGCCGGCGCTGAGCAACAACGACAGTGAGATCGGCCTGTATAGCAATGTGGGCGCGCTGATCGCGACCGATGACGACGATGGGGCTGGCAACTACAGCGCGCTGTCGTTTGGGCTGAGCAACCCGCCTCGGCCACCGGTGGGGAGCGGTCTGGCGTTTAATGGACGCGACGGGGCGAATGTGCTTCCCGCGGGAGTGTATTGGCTGGCGGTGGGCGCTTTCAACACGAGCTTTGCGCCGGCCAACTGGGCGGTAACGAGCGCGAGCGCGGCATCGGGGAACGTGCTCACGCGGCTGTCGCTGGGACAGAACAATGCGCCGACTTCGCCGAGCGGGACGGCGGCGGCAGCGCCCAGCACGGTGAACAACACGGGGTTTGATTCGACGCTGCTCACTGTCGCCGTCACGCCGGGGCAGAACCCGGTGAGTACGGGGCTGACGGTGAATGCTGATCTGACGGCGCTGGGCGGACCGGGATTCGCTTTGCTGCGGGATGACGGCACGAACGGCGATGTGACGGCGGGAGACAACGTGTTCTCGCTGGTGTTCACGGTTGCGCCGGGGACTGCAACTGGAGCGCAGCCGGTATCGTTCAGCATCAGCGATGCCCAAGGTCGTGGCGGCGCGGCGGGGACGATTGTGACGGTGACGGGGCCACCGCCGGCGAATGACGAGTGTGTGAACGCGCTGTCGTTGGGCGGGATCGGCGGGGGAGATGTTGTGATGGGTTACTCGAACGCGTCTGCGACCGACTCGCTGGCGAGCGTGTCGTGCGCGCCGATCCATCGAGAGATTTGGTTCGCGGCGACGGCGACGGCGAGCGGCGTCTATCGATTCTCGACGTGCGGCACGCCGACCGGGCCGGGGGCGGACACGGTGATCGGGGTGTTTGATTCGTGCGGGGGGACTGAACTGGCCTGTAATGACGACGCGTGCGGGTTGCGGTCGATTACGGATCTTGTGCTGTCGGCGGGTCAGTCGATCGTGGTTGCGGTGGGAAGTTTCAACACCATCGGGACTGCACAGGGCGTGCTGATGATTCAGGGCCCGCTCGACTGCATCGCTCAGGCGCCGGCCTCGCCAACGGGCGGCGTGCCGGGGCAGAGGATGCTGATCTCGGTGCGGGTGGGTGATGTGTGTCTGGCGAGCGTGACGAGCGTGACGGCGGACCTTTCGCCGATTGGCGGCCCGAGCGGGTTTGTGCTTTTCAATAACGCGACCGGGGGCGATCAGGTGGATGCGGATACGGTGTTCAGCCGCGCGGTGATGCTGCCGCCGGCGCTTCCGCCGGGACCGTATTCGATCACGCATCAGGTGACGCTGGGGACGGGCGCAACATTTGACGAGACGGGGACGTACGGGGTGTTTGGCCCGCCCGCCTGCACCACCACCTTTTCCGACCACATTACCACCGGCCAGAGTGCCATGGGTATCACGCCTCGCGAACTCATCAGTCAACTCCGCCGCTGTATTGGTTGCGAGAGCAACCCACCCGGTCCCGTCGCGGCCCTCTCTGCCATGGTCGATGATCTTGAACTCGACGGCCTCGAAGGCGGCGTGCCCCGCACCATTGAGTGTGTCGAGGCCATCGTCCGCACCCAGACCCCCGGCACGCCCCGGGCCTGGCGCTTCAACCTGTTTGACACGCTCTCGGCCGCGCTGAGCCAGCAGCGCGGCAATCGCTACAGCGAAGAGTTTCTTGAACCTCTCCAGACCATTCAGAACTTTGACCCCACGCGCCACCCCGGCTTTGATCTCGTCCGCTTCCAACTCGGCACCGGCTTCAACCAGGTCGGCTCGCCCGCCAACCTCCCCCACCCCGCGCTCTACTGGGTGAGTGTCATCGCCATCAGCGACACCGCCGACGGTAACGTCACCATTGCCCTCACCGACACACCCTTACCTATGGGCAATGCAAACGCCTTCCAGACCAACCTCATCCCGCCGCCCACGAGCATCGTCACCACCACCTTCAACGCCGGCTATCGCATCCGCGGCACAGGTCTCATCCAGACCTGCCCCGGTGACTTCAACGGCGATGGCGAACTGAACCCGGATGATCTGGCCGATTACATCGGCTGCTATTTCGCACCGGTGCCGTGCGGGCCGGCGGATTTTAACGGTGACGGTGAGACGAACCCCGACGATCTGGCCGACTATATCGGGACGTTTTTTGGGGGTGGGTGCTGAGGGGGCGGGGTAGTCGAACATGCAACTTTCGCGTGCGGGAATCTTGTTTGGTCATCAGCAGCGTTCAGGTCGCCTCGCATTGGCCGCTCTGGCGGGGCTCTCGGGGTGCGCTGTCAATCAGCCGGCATTCGCCCAGTCGGGCGGGCCGACCATCCCGCTCACCGCTGTGGCGCAGGCCAGTGGTGCCACCATCACCCGCAGCGCGGGGATTGACTTTGTCCACGATCGGCGCGGCCGGCAACGCGCCGTGGCAGGGCAATGGAACAGTTGGCGACCGGGCCGTAGGCCGTGGCGGCGTCAGCAGCGAAACCCTCATGCAGAAGGCGATGCTTGAGGAGATGCGGGCGCTAAGGGCAGGGCAGGCCAAGTCCGCCAAACGCAGCGGTGATCGCTACGTCATTATGATCCTTATGATCCTCTTCGTCGCCGGGTTCTTCAATCCCATTCTCTGGGTGATCGCCGTCGGCCTCTGCGTTCTGCGCGTGGTGCTTGGGTTGGTGCTGTGGCTGTGGCGGATGGCGACGCGCAAGGTGGCGTGAGTCTCTCGCCAAACCCTACTTTGGTTCGCAGCCCAACACACCCTGCGCCCAGGGTTCGGTCGCCGCGGCGACCTCGGCAATGCGTGACTGACTCTGGACGACGGTGAGCGTTACGCTTGGCGGCCCACGGCACGGTGAGCGTCACGGCTGCCTCTGGCACGGGAGTGGCCCCGGTGGGCACGGGCACCACTCACACTACTTCCCAGCGTTCGTGGCCGGGGCTGCTTCGATTGGCCGTGGCCTTGGCCTTGGCCTTGGCCTTGGCCTTGGCCTTGGCCTTGGCCTTGGCCTTGGCCTTGGCCTTGGCCGGGCTGGTTCCGGCCGCGGCCGGCGGCTGCTCGGCGGCCGCCATCTTTTCGCGGGCCGCGCGGCTGGCCTGCACCGTCCAGCGCTCTACGCCCAGCATGTCGGCCAGGGCGTGCGTGTAGACGCAGGTATCGAAAAAGTGATTGTCGCTGCGACCGGGCCGCATCTTCCACACAAACATGGGGCGGCCCTGGTTGCGGCCGCTCTTGGCTACCTCACGCACCTGCTGCTCGGCCGTCAGTTGCACCAGATACGTCTCGGCGCAGTCGGCGGGGACGGGCTGGAGCCTTGGGCCTCACGGATTTTTCTGAAAGATGGTGCCCGTGCTCGGGTCAGGCGGCTTCCCGATAAGCACTCCGATCCCCGCCGAACCGTTGTGCTTGAGCATGCCCCTCATCCCAGGTGTGGAGGACGCGGACATTTGAAATGCATGCGGTCGCAACGTGGATTGCATCCGCGTGCTTGATGGCGAGCTTTCGCGTCAGGTCGTGGGCCTTTTCCGCGATGATGCGCTCGACCGACCGCAGGGCGATGTACTCCTGCTCGAAGAACGCAAGCATCTTCTTGGACGCCGCGTCGTCCACCTTGCGGACCGTGGGCAGTCCGGCACACTCGGTGATCGTCAGGGCCGAGGTGACAATGACCAGCTCTCCCTCTTGGGCCTGATTCAGGAGTTCACGGAGCGCATCGCGCTTGTTCGGCTCTTGCTGGAACCATCCCAGGAAGCAGTTTGTGTCCCAGTAGACGCGCTCAGGCAATCACGCAGCCTCCGCACGAACTCTTCCGAGTCCATGCCGCCGGTGATATCCAGCTTGCCCTCGCCCTCGAAATCGGACGCGGACGGCAAGTCCTTCTTGTCGCGCAGCACGCGGATCGACTCCACCTTGATCGAGATCGGGCGGCCCTTGTCGCTGAACTTGGCGCGCCCCGAGACGGCGACGCGTTTGCCCAGCGCGTTCACCGCCTCGCTGATATGCCCGTCGGGCAGGATGCAGCGAACGCGCGTGCCGTTGAGTTGGTCGAAGACATCGAACGCCTCGCCGCCGTGGATAGTCACGGTTTCGAGCGAGCCCTCAACGGTCGTATCGGCCAGGTGGTATGCCGCGCGGCGACCGAAAAACTCGTCGATCAGCGCCGCGGAACCAAGTGTCGGCACGACCGTGTCCTCGCCGGGCTCCGAAAACTCCATCCGCGATACGCCGCGTTCAAGCAGCCCGAGCATTGCGCGGGCCTCCTTGAGGGTCTCGTCGTCAAAGTCGCTGGGCACGCCCTTGCCGGACTCGAACTTGCGCATCCCCCGCATGTACGACTTGACGACCGCGCGGCTGGTGTCGCGCCGTTTCGCGGGGACGTGGGCTTCGAGCGTGAGGGTGAGCGGGCTGTTGGTCGTCGCCTTGATGAAGTTCCAGTGGATGCCCGATTTGCCATCTTCGCTGCTTTGGGCATCGATGTTGCGAAGCACGGCAAGCGCTTTGTCCAGCACGTCAACAAGCCGCTCGGAGGGTGCGCCCCCGTCTCGGCCTTCGACCAAGATTGTAAGTTTCTGGCTTATCGGGTCAGACGATTGTACGTGGTTCGGGTGGAACCTGCTCCACTCTGTCATCGGGCATCCGGTTGGCACAGTCGTACTACAACTCTCCGAACACGGCCCTTTTCGCCGCGTTCCCTCCCAAGTGTTGATCCAGCGCAGCACGTCAACCGCCGCCCCCCATCTTGCCGCCGTCACGGCCCTTGCCGGAGACTCATTGCACGTTGCGGCGGTGGGGCGACGGCGGGAACGGCGGGCGGGGTGGCGGGTGGTGGGTGGTGGGTGGTGGCTGATTGCCTCCTGCGTCCTCCCTCCTGCCTCTGGCGCTGCTCCCATACGCTTGCTCTGATTCCCCCGGAGCCACCATCATGCCCAGCACCGCCAGCACAACCTCGTCCCTCAAGACCCTCGCCGGATCGGCCCTTGCCGTCTTTGCCGTGGCTGGTGCCGC
>Ga0163144_10017832_pt1 | contig 14429 bp, 5 predicted proteins | sample OliLak19BULKMAT1_FD_123175 | JGI IMG/M metagenome (GOLD analysis project Ga0163144, IMG submission 123175) | Freshwater microbial mat bacterial communities from Lake Vanda, McMurdo Dry Valleys, Antarctica - Oligotrophic Lake LV.19.BULKMAT1 | ecosystem: Environmental > Aquatic > Freshwater > Lake... | reverse complement strand
CTGCCTCGGGAGAGGGAATGGTTCCGGTCGCCCTACGGGCTCCCTACACCATTCCCTCTCCCGGCACCTCGTAGCGTAATGTTTCCTTCCCCTCAGGACACCAACTCAGAAACGGCGGGCTTCCCTGATTGTCTATGTTTAGGGTCGACCTTCGATCGTAGCGTTAAGACAGGCTCTAAGTGCTACCGACACGATTCAGCGTGTCCCCACGGCCAGCGTGGGTGCCGGTTCAATTGAAGTTTTGGCAGGGTGAGCGGTAGGAATAAATGAACCCACCTTCTCTGCGAAGGATCTGCACGATTCAGCCGAGAATCTCGCCCCACATCATTCGGCATACTATGGCCAGGCCTCTCCTCCAATCTAGAGTGGCGCACGAACTGATCTGGGTGATGTTCATCGCCGGCAGGCGCCGCAGCACGTCGGCGAGTTAGGTCTGCGGGTTGATCCGCGGCGGCGGCAACTGACCTTCCACACAGAGCAGGGTCGTGACCGCTCTCGCCCCAATCATTTGATCATCTCGGCGCCAGATTCCGCCAAGGCACGTTCCAAAAGACGGACGGCCTCAGGAACGAGCGGACAGAGCGAGGCCAGTCGTCGGTTTAGGATTTGAATTGCCTGCCAGGCATTGACCGCGAGCAGGCGACGATACCAGCCCACAAACTCTTGATCGACAGTTCGCGCCCCGCTCAAAGGCCCCTTCTCCAGCGGTTGATCCAGGAGGATTTCACAGATGATCACCGCGGCACGCCGGGAATCATTCGTCGGTCCATTCAAGCGTTTCCACAAAGGTAAAGCGTCCTCGGGGTTTCCACTCAACAGCAAGGCCGTGGCGCGTTGTTCGACGATGCCCGGTTGTTTCCCATGCAGCTTCATCGCCTCCGACGTCCAGTCCGTTGCGAATTCCAGGAATTCTGGGTTGTTCAGTGCGATCTGCCCGCCCAGGTGCCAAACCTGAGGGTCCGAAGGGTCCGACAGCATGTGTTGGTGTAGGGAATTGAGGGCCTCAACTTCCCGTCCGCCTTCCGCGAGAAAGCGCGCGTAATCTAGATGTACCGCACGGGCATTAGGTTCGTCTTGCAACGCCGCACAGAAGGCTTTTTCGGCCGCCTCCAGTTGCTTCAGCGCCACGAGGCACAGGGCCAGACAATGGTTCGGCCCCGCCTTGAAGATGTTCTTGTCTACCGGCGACAACGCCTTCGATTTCCGCTTGGCCAAGCAGTGTCGCATTTGACTCGCTCCTTCAGCGAACTGCTTCGTCTCCAAGCAGGACAACCCGTAAAACCAATGTAAGGTAGCCGTCAGACCACTGCCCCGTGCAAGCGGGGACCGCATCACTCGCGTCACTCCTAAGTAATCTTTAGTGGTCACCAGATGAGTGCAGAACTGGGTCAACAACGTTTCGCGAAATTCCGGCGATATTTGGTCGGATGGCAGGGCGGACACGATGCGAAATGCCGCATCGTATTGCTTAATGCCTTCCGACAGATCTCCGGAACGTACTAATTCCAGGCCGAGATTCATCACCAGATTCGGATCCTCCGGAGTCTCTTCCAGTGCTTTTCTAAGCAATCTTACGTTGCGCGCGCCTTTGCCTCGGCTTTGCCTCATTTCGGTGGTGTAGCCGTGATGCAACAGAGTGGCGTCGCCCAATTTGTTGTCTAAGCCCCACTTTTGACGGAGGGAATCCACGCTAAGAAAGACGTGCTCGTGGACATAACCGGCGTAATACACTCCCGGTGCGTTGCGAAATAGACGCGGGACGTAATTAACCCCTTCTGCTTCGTGACCTTCGTCAATCAAGGGCAACCGAAACGCGATTGCGGCGGAATCTTGCAGTAAGCGGAGAAATTTTTCGCGTTGCCCTTCCAACAACTCCTCATCGGCATCGAGAACAAGAATCCAATCGCCGGTGGCCCGTTCGAGGCCGGCGTTGCGAGCGGCACTAAAATCATCGCACCACACGAATGAGTACACTTCAGCTCCTGCCTGGGCGGCAATCTCGCGGGTTGCATCGGTTGATCCGGTGTCCACCACGATGATTTGCTGGGCAACATCGCGAATGGATTCGAGGCACCGACCGAGAAAGCGCTCTTCGTTTTTCGTGATGAGACATACCGTAAGCCGTGGAGTGTCTTGGCTGAGCAGTGAATCCACCCGCGGGGGTAACTCAATCTTGGCGTCGCCTTCGGACTTTGGCGATTTGAGAAATTGCTGAGCAGCCGTCCAGCCCGGTGCGATTCGGCGGGCATGATTGGCGAATTCGAACGCGCGTTTGAAATCACCCGCATCCCGGCATATTTCGGCCAACAACAGGAAGGCTTCCGGATGGTAAGGACGCACCTCCAGCGCGGAAACGGTTTGATTCAACGCGGCTAGGATCTGGCCCTGACCGAGCAAGCCGCGCGCGGCCGCAAGGTTCCCAAGGTGGGCCACTGTTGGCATCGTCAACCCCGCCGGTTTGGTTTGAAGCGGCCTGACGGCACCCGGTTCCCGAGGGACCGAAAGGCGTTGCACGTGCTGTTGGATGATCTTTGCAGCTCGAGTCCAGGTCCAATCACGCCGGACAGAGACGCTGGCCTTCATTCCCTTGGCCCGAGCCTCAACACGATGCGCCGCAATCCAGCGCAGACGCTCGCGTAAAGCCTCGGCGTCGGGCTCCAGCAACCAACCCGATTCAACCAATTTCAAGCCGCTGAGGTGGGTGCCCATCTCCTGACGTACCGCGGGTAACCGATAGGCAAACTCATCCGTGGCGAAATCGTCCGTGGCGCCACCGCCCGTCACGACCGCCGGCAAACCGCACGCCATCGCTTCCAACACGGGCAAACCAAAGCCTTCGCCCCGGTACGGGTGGACCAAACAATCACAGGCAGTATAAAGACCGGGGAGTGCTTCCGGCGGAAGTTCTTCTTTGAGATAGAGGATCTCCGGCGCCTCAGGTTTCACCTGAGCGGCCTTGATTTGGGCCTCAAAGGTCTGTCCCGCGTACACAGTCCGACCCCCAAAATCCTTAATCACCAAACAAACGTCATCTGCGGCGGAAAAAGCTTCGAGGAACGTCTGAAGCAATACATCCAGGCCCTTGCGATAAATTGTCCCACCGACGAACAGAAATCGGAACGACTTCGAAGTCGATAGAGTTAGCGGAGTCGCCTCCGGATGGAACCGTTCGGGGTCAATTCCATTCGGAACGACCCAGACCTTGCCCAGTTCGACGCCCGAGTTCACATAAACGCTCTGGACGTAGCTGGAGGGTACCCAGAATTCATCCACGTGCCTTGCTTGCTCGACCCATTCTTGAGGCAAAGCGCCAAACTCCCACGGCTGAATGATCACAAACTTGCCGTGTGCAGGCCGACACCAGTTCGGCGGCCAGGCGTGTCGAATCGTTATTCCAGCGTCGTCCACGGGTTTCTTAGCAAGTGTCCGGGCCAGTTCCTTCAACGGTGATGGAGTGGTCGCCCCGTTTCTCGAAGGACAGACATTCACGCAGCGAAGTTGAAACCCATCGGAACCGGCCAGTGCTCGGGTCAATTCGCGATTAACTTGGGACAGACTTCCGAAATCCAAAAACGAGCCCTCCCAGGCCACGACGGGGCTTTTGCTGACAGGTGAAGTGGAGTCGGGACTCCCAGTAAGGCTCACGTCAAAGGCCCGCTGAAATTCTTCCATTGACCGAACCACCTTGATTGTCGCCCAAGGTTCAATGAAGACGAAATCTGACGGGTCCTTCCAGGCCGCCATGTCCTTACCTCGCAGCGGCTCAAAGACAATCGTCGGAAGCTCCAATAGAGCGGAAAACGTCTTGGCCCAGGAGTCAGCACCAACGAGACCGGCGCAGTCACCGATGAGCCGCATCTGTCCGCCAAAAGATTCGCCCCGGGCGTCAACGCAACCGCTCAGCACGGGATACTCCTCGGCCTCGGCAACCACTCCAAGAATGACCGGGGTGAAGCCGCGCCTCACAATGTGCGCAATGACTTCGGGCCAGAGTTTCGGCAGTATGATATTTCTCTTGGAGCCGACCATTCCGGCCAGACTTCCTTTCGGGGCCACCGCAATCTTCCGAGAATGAGCGTTTCGTTTCATCGCCTTAGCCCAAAGCGGTGATTTTCTGATGCCGTAGTTTGTCTCGATATCGAGCCCAGCCTTCCACTCTTCGTCATAGCCTAGCTTAGGCGTTGCGCCCGCCCCGAGACAGTTTCGCAGTTCGTAGACGGCGAATCGCAGGACAATGGAGAAGAACGGTTCCGCGTGTTGGGGTAGGAAATAAATTTTACCCAGTTTCGGAAATGTCTCAAAAAAAGCTCGGGTGGCGCCGATGCTATTGGGAAAGCTCAAGACGACGGCATTCGGATGGGTGTCGTACATCGAGGCCAAGAGGAGCAAGGCATCCCCTGCCCCGCCAAAATGTGCGTAAAACTTCGGGAGTTCCGCGAGGAGCGACGCCAGCCGAAAGCCGGCCTCCTGCAATTCCTTCGGCCGGTACCGCATTCCGACGGGACGTGGGAAAATGTCCTTGCTCAGATAAACGTGTCGACCCTCCACACGACAGATCCAAGGAATCAAAGCCAACGGTTCTCCGATCAGTTGGGCTGCCTGCGGACGATCGATCCACTCGGCCGGACGATAGATCGGACCCAATAACGCATGACGGACCGGCGGCAAAGGTTCGCTGATTCCATGACGCGCTTGCTGGATCCATTCGCCCATCTTCGGCCAGCGCCGCACCAAATCCGCTTCCCTCGAAGCGAGACGATTGAGTCGGCAATTCAATGCGACAAGGCTCGTTCCCGCCGCCTGATTCTCGGGATCAAGCTCCAGGGCCCGGTGCAGGCAATGGAACGCGAAGTCCATGTGCTCGGACATTCTATCTTCCCAGGGAACGGCAAACTTCGAGGCATGCAGCCCCAGCGTTGCCAGCCCGTCGCTTATGGAAGAAGATTCACCGGGTTCGACTTGAAAAATATGCTCAATATCGATGTCCCAGCGAAACTGGTTCATCATCTGGAGATGCTCGGTTGCCGACTTATCGCTGGCTTGCGTGAGACCGGTGGTATTCTGGAAAAAGAGGCTGAGAACTTCCGGCACGTGAACGGCGTTCATGCGCGCCGCCATCATTTTCAAGGTAGCATGATAATCCCCGGCGCAGCGCAAGGAGGCATCGAACCCACCGAGTTTTTGGATGGAATCACGGCGCCAAAACTGAAGGCAGCCCGTGATACAATAAAAGAGGGTCTCCACCGGCGCATAGCTGGGGTACTTCACCGTCCTGATGATATTCGGCGAAGGGAAGACATCATTGGGCTTGGTCGTCCAGGCGGTGTCACCATAGGCGAGAGCGCAATCGGAATGATTTTCCAGCGCCGCCACCAAGATAGCCAAGGCGTCGTCACGTAGACTGTCGTCGGTATTCAGATTGGCCCAGTATCGTCCGCGAGCGAACGACAGGCCCCGGTTCCAAGCGGCATAGAGGGTTTCTCGTCCAGTTCGTAGATAGCGGATGTTCGAATGTTTCTTCGCGAACTCCCAAGCAATCTCCCGCTCGTTCTGCGGAGATCCACTGTCGACCACGATAACTTCAATCTGGGAGAAAATCGTCTGGCGCGTCAGACCTTCGAGACAGGGACGCAGCAAAGCTTCAGCGCTATAGGTCGAAACAACCACGGTCACCACCGGATTAGCAATTCCTTCGCCGCCGAACATTTCGACCGGCTCGGAGACGTGTGGTCCAATGGGCTTGCGCGCGATAAACCGAATCTCTTCACCCCGGCCACTGGTTTCAATTTGCTTTAGTTTATCCCGCAAGACGACCGGATCCAGGGTCACAGCCTCCCGCGCTTCAAGCATCTTTCTAATCGGATCAGAACCATAGTCACCGGTCGCGGTGTAGATCCGCTCGACCAGGAATCCCGCGTCCTCCAAATGTCGCCTAAGCGTCTCTGGGGTATAGTGAACGTAATGATAGGTCGGATCGAGCCAATACCACCGCTCGCCCAGTGTGTGAGAACAAAACGAGTCAAAATTCGGTACGATACCGCAAAAGAGTCCACCTGGCTTCAACACCCTGCGCACTTTATCCAATACCTGCTTCGGATAGGGAAGGTGCTCAAAAACATGGAGCATGGTAATCACGCTCTGCGTGTCTGGGGCGAACTCCGTCTCGAGGAATTGCGAGGTCTTGACCGGAATCTGCAGCGTTGAGTTCGCGTATCCCGCGGCCTTTCGGGTGATTTCCAACCCTTCGACTTCAAACCCATGCTGCCGCGAATTAAGAAGGAACGCACCCCACCCGCAGCCCACATCCAATAACCGGCCCGCTGGCTGAGTGAATTCGAGAATCTCTTTCAGGAAATACTCACGCTTGAGGCCACTGCGATCTGCTTCCGTTAGCGACTTTGGCAATGCCATGTGCGAGCCGTCATCGGCGTAGGTCTGGTAAATCTGTTCCATGACCTCTTTCTTCGGCCTCGTTCGCAGATAGACCGTGGAACAGTCGGTGCAACGAACAATGTCAGCAGAACGCCGCACCAGTTCGGCCTTCAGTGATTGGCAGAAAGGACAGGGAATTCGTTCGATTCGTGGATCTTCTGGCGCTGGATTTGCCTTCTCGGCACAAGCGGCTTTTTTGCGACGGCTCAACACCTCTAGGTTCTGCCCGGCGATTTCATTCGACAATTCAAGCTCCAGCACCCGGGCAAAGCAAGCCTCAGCCGCCTCAGTCTGCCCCACTTCCGTCAGGCACTTTCCCAACGCCAATAACACAGAGATATCGTTCGGGCTCTGTTGAATCAGAAGCCCGAACTCACGGGCCGCTTCAACGTAACGTCCCGCTTCTAAATTAAGATCGGCCAACAAGCGGTGGGCTTGGCCGAAGGAACTGTCAAGTTCCAGAGCGCGGCTGATCGCACGCTCAAAGACAGGGACTTGATTCAAACGAATCGCCACCGAAGCCAGTAAGACCTGCACCAGCGGATCATTCTGGCGAATTCTAGCGGCGGCCTGAAGCTCCTGGAAGCAACCGGCCAGATCTCCGCATTCGAGGTGCAGATGACCCAGGGCGATTCGAATATCCGCATGCTTCGGGCAAATCACTCGGGCCTCCTCAAGGGCCCGAACTGCTCCAGCGGTGTCGCCACGGTCAACCAACGTCTGCGCGTCCACTACGTGCTGCTGTGCCTCGACCGTGAGTTCCGTGGACTCGACCAAGCATCCCTCTTCAATGATTTCTACCTCTGCACCGCTGAGGTATCGTTCAGGCCGTTGCCAGGCCGGACGATTCTCGCCTACCGTCCAGTCGGCCGCTGGTTGGATATAGACGCGCGGCTTGGATGATGTCTCGGTTAGGGCTTTCCTAATAGCCGCACTTAACACCTCAGGTGAAAGATCTTTGACACAGTGGGCCCGTGAGTGGGGGCAATGCCAGTTGCAATCAAAACACTCAAGCGGCAGGGCCACCGCAGAAGTCAGCGCCGAGTAAGGCATAAAACGACCAAAATGGCCGCCGCCGAGCACCACCACATTGGGCACACCCAGCGCACAGGCGAGGTGAGCCCCGGCACTTTCCGCGCCGATATACAAACGACAGCGTCGGAGAATTGCAGCCGCCTCCAGCAGTGAGGTTTGTCCACACAAATTAAGTGCACGTCCGCCAAGTCGCGACACCACGTCATCCGCAAGATTTGTTTGTGACTCATCCCCCATTACAACCACCCGAAATCCATCATGATCCAGCAGGGCTTCAGCATAGCCCTGGTAGACGCGAATATCAAACTGGGCCCCCGGCCAGAGACAGAGAGTGAGCAAGGGATCCAATCCCTCCCTCAAAAAGAAGGCATCCGCGATGGATTCCGCCTCGTACGTAGTCCAAACAGCCGGATGCAACTCCTTGGCTTGAATGCCAATTCCAACAAGAAATTGCGAGTGGCGCGCCAACTCGGGCAGCTTCAACTGCGGACTAGGCACCACCAAGTCATATTGCGAAGCGGCCCTAGCACAATCCTCTTCTGAAATATTATTTAGATCACACTCGATAGAAATATGCCGCGCCGGGCGGTACTCTAGCGTGAGCCGATCCGAAAGGCAGTCGCGTGAGCGAACGGAATTGAGAATAACATCGGGCTGAAATTCGGTGATCTCACTTAAGATTTCCTGGAAGCCGATTTCTTGGTTGAGCCTAGACCGATCGTAACAAATAATGCTGTCGATCCATGGGCAGGCTAGGTAAAGATCGGCGACCTGTCGCTGACACAGCACCGCAATCTTAGCGTCGGGATTTTGGTGGCGGATAGGTTCCAACATGGAGGAGGCCAGCAAGGCGTCTCCAATAGAATCCGTGCGGACAAAAAGGATTCGTTCCGCACCATCCAAAGGATTGAAGCCCTGTTTCGTCAACTCCACAAACCAGGCCTCAGGCGCCAGACGATGAATCCCGGAGTCCTTCAACTTCTTTACAATCGCCTCATCCCTGACCCAGGAAAAGTATCTCCCCAAACGCTGAGGGAATTCCGATTCGCTCTGTAACCTCCGCCATTGCGCTACGGCACCTTGATACCCATAGTAAATTTCTTTGAACGCCACCTGCGCCTCAATCGCATAGGCGTAGTGTTGAAAGACCAGCCCCATGGATTCGGTTTGGGCGTGGGAAAACGTGTCCAATTTGGCTACGTCAATTGGCGGCTTACCGGGGGTGCTCCGCCCCAAGCAAGGCGGCTCGTGGGTTAGCCAACGGTCGCCGGATTGATAACGCCAGACCCGCAGCCATTCGTAGTTCGAATTGTTCCCGTAAGTGTCACGGCTGGTAATCACCAGATTCGGACCCACAAAGTACCGGCAGAAAAACAGTGCCGCAGACTTCTCCGGATGAGCGAGGAAGAGCGATCGGCACCGGATGATCTGAGTCGTGGTCCACAGTTCGTCCGCATCCAACTGCCAGAGCAGGCACTCATCGGTGATGATCGCCAGAGGTGCATTGACCATTGCACACTTTCCATCCCAGGTTTGCCCAGCGGGTCGTCGATGAACGGTGATCTGGTCAGGAAACGCTCGCTTCAGTTCATCCAGATATTCGGATGTTCCATCAATACTGAGACAGTTCTTGAGAAAGGAGGCCGGAATGCATCCCCCGGCAGCAACGGACCAACTGGTATCCTCTTTGAGTTCCGCGACCCCTTCAACAATGTGCCAGTGCCACAGGAAAGGAAGTTGTTGCAGGATCTTGATATGGTGTTGAATGAACGGTTGCCCATTCAACACGATGGTAAAAAAGTGGATCGGCAACTGCTTTGCTAGATCAACTGGGTGGGCCACCTTCAGAGGGAAGGCGATAAAATTATCATAGAATGCGTCGGAATCGGTGGCCCTGGGACCGATCTGTCCATCCTCCAAAATGGCATGGCATTCATAGCCAAATTCACCCAAAAACTGAAAAACTCCGCGGGCGTGAGTGCCAAGTCCTTCGAGCATCTTGCGGGAGACTTCGAATTGCAGACAGTTTATCGCCTGAGCACGGAGGAGAGTCACCGCCCCACGTAGCGCTTGAATTTCCGCCCCTTCAACGTCAAGCTTGAGGTAATCAACCTTGGCAATTCCTTGCGCCTGACAAAATGCATCCAGGGTCGTAGCCTCCACTTCAATCTCGCCAATGATGGGTACCAGTTTCGAACCGTCGCGCGGGTCTTCCATAGATGGACGACCCAAACCGTTCCACGAGGAGTACTCCTCGGGAAACTGATGCAAAGTCACCACCCCTACCTGTTCACACACAACCTTCCGGGTCAACGTCACGTTCTGTAAACAATCAACCAGAATGCGCTCGGCCAATTTCCCGGCGGAGCCAGGTGTAGGTTCAAATGAAAACACGCGCCCCTCCCCACCCACTAGAAGACTGAATAGTTTGGTGTACTTCCCCACGTGCGCGCCTACATCAAGGATAGTCATTCCGGGTTTCACCAGCGAGCGCACCAACAATTGTTCCTTCCTCTCGGAATCGAACTGATAATCGGTGGCAATCTGAACCGCGTTAGACCCCTGAATAAAGCGTCCAGATTGAACGGCATTGATGTGCTCTGGAAATCCAGAAATCAAGGAGCTCACCTCTTGAAACGCAGGCCTAAGCAGTTGCACATACCTCTCCAGCAATTGAATTTTATAGACCCGACATTCCTCTGAGATATCCGACAAACTCGATCGCATGAGAGTCGCAAATAGTTGATCAAAAGCCGGACGAGTATTCGCCAAGAAGGCCCACGGAAAACCCAACAAGGCATGGGTATGCCGATCCGAATCGTTCAGAACGATTGCTGGAATCCCATGACCATTGGCATAGAGGCAGGAATGCAACCGCGTCGAAATAACACAATCGTACCGACGATAAGTCTCATGCAGATCGCGGTAAAAGGAGGAATACACCACCGGAATACCGGATTCTCGGAGTAGATGAAGGAAATGGAAATACTCACTCTTGTGGTGAGCGACAATCTCCACCTGGTAGATCTTGGCGAAATCAAGCATCACTTTCCACGCAAGTTGATGAACACTGGTATCGCAGGTCTGATTGACAACTCCTACATCGTGAGGCAACTGAATTGAGAATCCAATTCGCTGAATGGACTTTCCAGGGGTAACAGCTTTCACCTCTGCAACCGAAAGCACAGCAGGGCAATTGAGGTGAACGTACGACCTTCCCTCATCCTGCTGGAAATTAGGATGCTGGGCTGTGCGTCCAATGATAATGCGGGCCTTCTGGAACAGGGTAGCCTCTGGTTCTGCCCGCACGTGTTCGGCGCAATAAGGATTCTCATAACCAGCGCCAATTAGGAAAACACGATCACCAAGTCCATTAGCCAGAACCCAGTGGTAGAGATCCTTAATCTCATGACCGGCAGAAAGACCAGCTATTATGACCCCATCTATAAAATCTCGACAAAGTTCCAAATCGCCTGCAGATACTTTGTTCTCGAGACCCCGGAACTTAGATTTCGGAAACTGGTCCGCCGCGAAATCAAAAAAGTGAAAGTTTAAATGCTGGTCCGGAAACGTTTGGCGCAAAATCTGTATCACACCGTCGCGGACAAAATCATCACCTGGGTTCCAAAAATTGGTGCCAGAAATTACGAAATTCCGCACGCGGCGGCTTTGGGCGAAAATCGAGGTCTTCATGAAGCAATCAGTCAGCATTTTCGAAAAATGATCCACGTTACCCACGGATGGTCCTCTTCGTTTCGTTGACCCACGGTCGGATGAAAGCGGCGCCCACCAAGGACCCCGTGACCATCGTCAATCGCCAGGTTATAAAGAATCGCCTCGCGATTGCCCCAGCCTCTTTTGATTAACACATCCACGCCCTCGAAAAGCTCCACCAACCCATCCGGTAGGAAGCGGTAGTAGTCGTTGAAGGCAGGTGGGCCGTGTCTCGGGTTGTAGGCACAGGTCGTATGAAGGCCCAGGCCACCCGATTTAAGTACCCTAACCAATTCCCTTCCAGCGAGCCACGGCTTGGGGACGTGTTCGATCACCTGATGGGAATAGACGATATCGAAACAATTGTCGGGGACCTGCGTAAGTTGCTGGCAATCCATTTCTGGAAACGCAGCCCTGGATATTGTGAGTCTAGGCCAACGTCCCAACAGGATCTGGTCCAGTGTGGGATTATCGTCAATGCTGAGCGCCGAAGTAGCGTCAAGAGAATCGAACTGCCCAAACCAGGTCTGTATCGCCTGCAGCATAAAGGTCTGGGGCGTCCAATATCCCTGGTCCGTGAACGCATCAACAGGAGGAAAGGAGGCGACCATGGAGGCTATTTATTGTGCATTACAGCTCGATAGGAAAGTGGGCTGCCTAATTCGTCATCAACTAAAAAGTAGACTCAGCAATTCCACCAAGATCAGGGAATCAAACTAATTAATTATTGCAACAGACGAAGAACACTTTGAGGAAGCTGATTGGCCTGCGCTAACATCGCCGTGCCCGATTGGACAAGGATATTCTGTTTCGCGAAATTGGTCGATTCCTCGGCTACGTTGACATCCTGGATACGCGAACTGGCCGCGGATAGATTCTCTTTGCTGACGCTCAATCCTTCAGAAACGTAGTTTAGGCGGGATTGGTAAGATCCCACCGTAGCCCGATCCGAGGAGAGTTGAACAATCGCCAACCTCACATTTGTAAGGGCAGCGCTCGCACCTCCACTGGTGGCTACAGTGCCGCCGAGGGCTGCACTGTATACGCCGGTTCCTAAATCGACACCGCCCATGGAAAAAGTGCTTCCTTCTGAGTCCGTCGTAACATTCAACCCGGTGCTTGAAAATAACGAAACACCGTTGAAGTCTTTGCTGGCTGCTTCCGTTATATAACTTGAAAGCTGCGCAAATTCGTTTTGATAGAGCGCTCGGTCAGGATTGCCTTTGGTTACATCCTGGGAAAGTATGGAAAGTTCACTCATGCGATCCAGTGCCTTCGCAATTTTTTTCATATATCCATCCTGAGTTTGAGTGAATGATACAGCATTTCCCACGTTACCTTGGGCGGCATCAATCCGCTTTATTTGCGCGTCTAAACGTGAGGCTATGGCAACGCCGGCGGCATCATCCGATGGATTAACAATTTTGGATCCAGAGCTGAGTCGAGCGAGAGATTTGCTCAGTTGCGCCTGGCTGGCCATCAGATTGTTGGCTCCTTTGAGAGCTGAAGTATTTGTGTTAATTACCATATGTTTTAACTAGTTTAGCTTTTTGTTTTGTTTCTTTGAAAACTGGTTTAATTGAAAGTGGCGGCTTCGCTGCGAATCACACTGGCGAGTTGCGTCACCGTCGCACGTTCTGACGCCACTGCATCTTATTAGGTATTTTGCATCTCAAGGTAAACATCTTGTCGGTGGACCGGCAATTTCTTCGGCCCCCTCCTTTCCAGATTTCGTGACATCTCAATCAAACTGCAGAATCCGTGCGAGGATGAGGCTATAAATCACAATGCTTTCATTTAGCTTCCTAGAAAGAATTGTCATGAGAGCAAAAGTCTTAATAGGCCATGATCCGATGATCGATGGAGTCGTCGTCCGCATAGTTCAGAACCACTTGGTTGGCCATCTTGGTGAAACGGTTGATCACAATTGGACCCTTAAAGTTAACCGTCGCTGGCGCGTGATCATGCAAGGTTGTAATTTTGTAGAGAAGCACGGTTGAGGAATTCTGAACCTTGGCGGCCGCTAAGTCTGGCTCGCTGATTTCGGGCTGATAATCTTGTCTGACGAGGAATGGGGAGACCACCAAGAAGGCCCCATCCGGCCCACCGAAACTCTGTAACCATAAAAAGGGCTCCTCGGCCGAACGCCCAATCAGTTCGTGCTGTTTGACGTGCTCAGACCCGAAAATTCCAGAGAACATCCGAATTTGCTCCGTGCGGGTCTGCTTTCTACCGATGGGATCCACAACGTTCATCGAAAGTCTAAAAGCAGTGTTGATGCCAATACACTTTTATCCCCCAGTAGCCCCTTGAATTGTTTAAGAGTGGAGTTTTTGACCAGTCTTCCTGAACGAATTGACCCGAGCTACAAACGGAACGGCAATTCTTGCCCCGCACCCACACGATAGATTTAAACCTCGAATCAAAAGTGCACTGTGCAATCGCAACCAACAAAATTCCCCACTTATAGACCTCCAGTTCTTCACCGTATGTTGGGTTTCTAACAAGATTTTAACGGTTTGCATTTCCCTCTAGACCCTGACAGCACTGGACCAGGGTTTCTTCCATCCACTAAATTTTTAATTCGAGAACTGTGAGGTTCCCTGTAGTGTCTTGCTGCGGAAATGCCTTTTGTTACCCCTTAAAACGAGTTCCATTCGCCAGCGAAGCACATAGGGTCCGGTGATTGTGATGGCCGGCAGATCAAAGTTGTTCGCGAGAAATTCTAGAAGTCGACCGCTGGTCCGATTTTTAAATCTAACCCTACGTAGAGCATCCGGATAGTGAGCGCGACCTTCTTCTGTGGCTAAGTGTACGGTCTGATCGGAGCGTAGGCCGCTCGCCCAGTCGACGGAGCTCGACTTGATCCAGGTCATCTTAAGACCCTTTTTGGTGGGAGTCACGAAAAAGGCGCCGGCTTGGTGCAAGCGGTGCAATCCCAAATAATCCAGACAATTGCGATCCATGACGTACAAGCTTCAGAGATCCGGCAACAGTGGGTTTAAAACGCTCAAATTCCCCCGTTTTTTCAAGTAAACTTGGATGAACGAAGGAATTCGACCACGGAGGTCGGGCAGTGTATGAAGCTTGATCCCGCCGCAGGTCCGCTGATGGCGCGCCCATGGAAACGGCGCGTTTTTGAATCAATGACCTCAGAGGGCGGTTGATTACGCTACGAGGCAGGCGGTCAATGTTTGGTTGTTGTTGGCTTTTTGCACGCCGGATTTTTGCTTTTGATTTTGCTCCCG
>Ga0163144_10017831_pt1 | contig 14430 bp, 14 predicted proteins | sample OliLak19BULKMAT1_FD_123175 | JGI IMG/M metagenome (GOLD analysis project Ga0163144, IMG submission 123175) | Freshwater microbial mat bacterial communities from Lake Vanda, McMurdo Dry Valleys, Antarctica - Oligotrophic Lake LV.19.BULKMAT1 | ecosystem: Environmental > Aquatic > Freshwater >... | reverse complement strand
GCTCGTGAAGAACACGAACCCGCGCGCGTCGAGCTCCTTGAGCAGCACGATCCGCGCGGACGGACGGCCCGCCGCGTCGGCGGTCGCGAGCGTCATCGCGTTCACCTTCGGCAGGCGGCGCGCCTCGGCGTCGGCGAACCACGCGCGGAACTGCACCAGCGGATCGGCCGCGACGCCGTCGACGTCGAGGCGGTCACCGGCGTACTGCTCGCCGTGGTGCCAGAGCTTGTCGGTCACGCGACGGCTACTCCTTCGGCATCAGCTCGAGCAGCCCGTGGAACGAGTCGTGGACGCCGGTGAACGCGTCCTCGAACGTCACGCCACCGGGGACCTGCGGACACGCGTCCTGGAGGTGGGTGATCGAGATCATCAGGGTCTGCACCGCCGGCTGCCACTCGGCCTCGGCCACGCCCTCGGGGAGCATCCCGTCCTGGATGCCGGCGCCGAGGTCGAGCATGTTGCCCGAAGCCTCGCAGGTGTCGTCGACGCGAGCCGGGCCGGCCTCGGCGTGCCACAGGGGGGCGAGCACGTCGTGGAACGCCGTCATCTCCGGCGTCATTACATGCTTGGCGTGCTCCTCGTGCTGGCCCTCTCCGTCGTGTCCCTCGCCCTCGCCGCTCCCCACGACCTCGTCCTTGCACGGGTCCTTGCACGGATCGGTCATCTCCGACTTGGACTTGCCGCCGCAGCCGATCGTGGCCGCGGCGAGGATCAGGATCGAGGCGAGGCTGGTGCGCATGGCGCGGTGTTCCCACGGGTTCGCGTCGGTGTCAACGCAGGGGGCGCAGGCCATGCTTCGCGCGCAGCTGGTTGGCGGCGCGCGCGGTGCGGTCGTCGATCAACAGCAGCTTCGAGCACGCGCCCGTGGTCAGGCCGAGCCGCGCCGCGGTGCCGGCGACCTCGGCGCCGGACGCCGCGAACACGTCGAGCAGCGCCGCGAACCCGACGTAGAACGCCGCGGTCTGCCGCGTCTTCTCGCCCAGCCGCGCGGTGCCACCGCCGACCAGCACGACGAGCGCCGGTGACGGCACGAACGCCTCGAGGTCGACCGGCTGTCGGACCTCGAACGCGAGGTGCTCGCGCATCCGGTGCACCGCCTTGACGCGGTTCTCGGCCTGCGACCGCCGCTCGTCGGCGTGAGCGATCACCCCGGAGGGGCGATGCCGCAGACGGATCGCCGACTCGGTCTTGTTGCGGTGCTGGCCCCCCGGCCCCGACGCGCGATAGCGATCGACCTCGCACTGCGCCTCGAGCGCGTGGTCGTCGAGCTGGATCAGCGCGTCGCGACCGAGCGGCTGCCCCACCCGCTCAGCCCATCGAGCCGATGCGGATGTCCTGCCAGCCCGAGTCCGGATCGTTGCCCTTCGTGTCGAGGCGGCCCTGGAGCTGGATCTTGTGGGTCGCGTTCGAGCCCGCGTAGCTCACCGGACAGTCCTTCGGGAGCGTGATGATCGCGGTGAACTCCTTCGACTCGCCGCTCTTCATCTTGAACCCGTTCGCGACCTTGAACTTGTTCGCGTAGGTCGACTCGGTGCGGAAGTTCGGGGTCGGCATGCCCTCGATCTTCCAGCTCACGGTCTCCACCGCGGTGACGTCGACGTAGACCCCATCGGCCTCGAGGTCCTGCTTCGCAGTGACCTTCACCTTGACGGTGATCGGCATCATCGTGAACGCCGCGGCCGGCTTCTCGATCGTGACGGTGGCGTGATTCCCCGAGACCAGGTTCTTGGCGCTATCGAACAGACCCATGGTGGTCCTCCTTCATGCTGAGCAAGATTGCCGAAAGAAGTTACCTCAGTTGGCCTCGGACGGGGCCTCACCGGCGGTCGGCTTGCGCGCCGGCTCGGTCGGCTCGACGTAGATGTCCACTCCCGCGTGTTCGCCCGCGCGGCCGTACTCGACGCGCGCGACGCCCTCGGCGCTCATCGTCGGGACGATCCGCTCGAGCTTGTCGTCGTACTTCACGCGGCTCGCCTCGCACAGGCGCTTGGCGCCCTCGAGCGTCATGCCGTCGACGAGCACGCCGAACCGCGACACCTGTCCGCCGCGGATCCGTACCGCGATCGACAGCCCGGGCCCGCCGCCGTCGCGGATCACGTCCGCGACCGCGCGATCGAGGGGCGTCCCGGTGAAGTGCGTGAACGCGGCGGTCGCCGACGCGAGCTGATCGTCGAGCGTCTCGCCCGGGACCTTGAGCTCGACCTCGCTGAACGCGCCGTCGCCGATCGACTGCATGAACCGCTGGAACTGCTCGACGCCGTTGTCGTTCGCCCACTTCTTGAGCAGGAACTTCGCCTCGTGCGTGCCGAACAGGGGCTCGAGGCGCGCGAACTCGTGCGGATCCCAGAAGTGCCATCCGGTGCTGACGCGGCCGCCCCACACGCCGACCCAGCTGCCGACCAGCTCGGGCTCGAACTCGCTGCCGATCTGGTCGAGGATCATCTCGTCGCTCTTGGCCATGCTGCAGAGCCGGAAGTAGTCCGACATCTTCGGGACGAACCCGCGCGGGTGGCCCCACGCGCCCCACATCATCCGGCGGAGGTCCGAGCCGATCTGCGCCATGTACGAGACGCCGTGACCGTCCGGCATCTCCGGCGGCATCGGCACGTGCTCGAGCCAGCGATCGAGGTGGATGTCCATCTCCTCCTCGACGACGGGGAGGCTGGACAGCGAGATCTGCAGGCTGAGCCGGATGGACAGCGCGCGGTTGAGCGAGTTGTCGAGCGGACTGCTCATGCCGCCAGTATCGCTCAGGCGTCTTCGCGCTCGCCACGGATGCGGGGCAAGAGCATCACGAAGTTGCACGGAGAATGACGGTGGTCGAGCTGGGGGAGCAGGATCTTGGTCATGGCGGTCCGTACCCCGCCCGGGGACCCCGGGAGCAGGAACACGTAGGTGTCCTGGCACAGGGCGGCCTCGGCGCGACTCTGGATGGTCGACGTCCCGACCTCGGCGTACGACAGGAACCGGAACAGCTCCCCGAACCCCGGGATCGCCTTGGTGATCAGCGGCGCCAGCGCCTCCGGAGTCACGTCCCGGGGGGTGACCCCGGTCCCGCCGGTGGTGATGATCACGTCGACGCCCGGGTCGGCGATCCACGCCTCGAGCTGGGCGCGGATCGCGTCGCGGTTGTCCTTGACGATCGCGCGCGCTCCGAGGTGATGCCCGGCCTCGGTCACGAGGTCGACGATCGTCTGCCCCGACCGGTCGTCGTCGAGCGTGCGGGTATCGGAGACGGTGAGGACGCCGACGTTGATCCCGATGAACTCGCGCGCGCTCATACGACCAGGTTGACCAGGCGCCCCTTGACGTAGATCTCGCGCTTGGTCGGCTTGCCCGCGAGGTGCTCGACGACCTTGGCGTCGGCGCGCGCGGCCGCGAGCACGTCGGCCTCGGACGCGTCGCTGGACACCTCGATCGTCGCGCGCAGCTTGCCGTTGATCTGCACGGCGATCTGCATCGTGTCGCGGCGCAGCTTGGCCTCGTCGAGCTTCGGCCACGGCGCGTAGGTCACCGACTCCTTGTGACCGAGCCGCTGCCACAGCTCCTCGGCGACGTGGGGCGCGAACGGCGCGAGGATCTTCACGAAGTCCTCGAACCAGGCCTGCGGCACGACGTCGGACCGGGTCGCCTCGTTGACGAACACCATCATGTCGGCGATCGCGACGTTGAGCCGCAGCGTGTCGACCGCCTCGTTGACCTTCTTGATCGCGGCGTGGAGCGCGCGCTCGAGCTCCTTGTACTTCGCCGGATCGTCGACGCCGTGGACGAGCTTGGGCGCGCGGCCGCCCTCCTCGGTGACCGCGAGCCGCCACAGCCGGTCGAGGAACCGGCGGCAGCCCAGCACGCCGTCGGTCGTCCACTCGGTGCCCTCGTCGAGCGGGCCCATGAACAGCTCGTAGAGCCGCAGCGCGTCGGCGCCGTACTCGTCGCACATGTCGTCGGGGTTGACGACGTTCTGCTTCGACTTCGACATCTTCTCGTTGCGGTGCGCGACCGCGACGCCGCCGTCCTTGGTCACCCACTGCCCGTCGCGCTGCTCGACCTCGTGGTCGTAGTAGTACTTGCCGCGCGCGTCCTGGAACGACGTCTTGTGGATCATCCCCTGATGGAACAGGCGCTGGAACGGCTCCTTCGTCGACACGAGGCCGAGATCGAACAGCACCTTGTGCCAGAACCGCGCGTAGAGGAGGTGGAGCGTCGCGTGCTCGCTGCCGCCGACGTAGAGGTCGACCGGCATCCAGTACTGCTCCTCGGCGGCGTCCCACGCGACGTCGTCGCGATCGGGTGAGAGGAAGCGGAGGTAGTACCAGCACGACCCCGCCCACTGCGGCATCGTGTTGGCCTCGCGGATCGCCGGCTTGCCGGTGGTCGCGTCGGTGGTCTGCATCCACTCGGTCGCGCGCGCGAGCGGCGGGCGGCCGTCGGCGGTCGGCTTGAAGGCGTCGAGCTCGGGGAGCAGCACGGGCAGCTCGTCCTCGGGGAGGACCTTGACCTCGCCGTCGACCTCGATCGTCGGGAACGGCTCGCCCCAGTAGCGCTGGCGCGAGAACAGCCAGTCGCGCAGGCGGTAGCGCACGCTCTTCTCGCCGAGGTCGCGCGCGGCGAGCCACGCGATGATCTGCTCCTTCGCGGGCTCGATCATGAGCCCGTCGAGGAACTGGCTGTTCACGTGGAGGCCGTCGCCGGTGTACGGCTCGCTCTCGACGTCGGCGCCGAGCACGACCTCGACGATCGGCAGCTCGAACTTCTTCGCGAACGCGTGATCGCGCTCGTCGTGCGCCGGGCACGCGAACACCGCGCCGGTGCCGTAGCTGGCGAGGACGTAGTCGGCGATCCAGATCGGGATCTGCTGGCCGTTGACCGGGTTGGTCGCGAACGCGCCGGTGAACACGCCGGTCTTCGGCGCGTCGGCCGCCTCGGCCATGCGATCGCGCTCGCTGCGCTTGCCGACCTCGGTGCGGTACGCGGCGACCGCGGCCTGCTGGCTCGCGACCGTGATCCGATCGACGAGCGGGTGCTCGGGCGCGAGCACGACGTACGTGCCGCCGAACAGCGTGTCGGGTCGCGTCGTGAACACCACGATCGGCTCGTGGCCCGCGACCGCGAACTTCACGTTCGCGCCGACGCTGCGGCCGATCCAGTTGCGCTGCATCTCGAGCGTGCCGGCGGGCCAGTCGAGCGAATCGAGATCGTCGACGAGCCGGTCGGCGTACGCGGTGATCTTGAGCATCCACTGCTTCATCAACCGGCGCTCGACGGGATCACCGGTCTCGATGTAGACGCCGTCCTTGACCTCCTCGTTGGCGAGGACGGTGCCGAGCGCGGGGCAGAAGTTCACCGCGACCTCGGCGCGATACGCGAGGCCGCGCTCGAACAGCTTGAGGAAGATCCACTGCGTCCACTTGTAGTAGCGGGGATCGCTGGTCGCGAGCTCGTGGGTCCAGTCGTAGCTGAGGCCGAGGCGCGACAGCTGCGACTTGAACGTCGCGACGTTGCGCTCGGTGATGATCCGCGGGTGGATGTTCTCCTTCTCCGCCTGGCGCTCGGCGGGGAGGCCGAAGCTGTCCCAGCCCATCACGCGCAGGACGTTGAAGCCCATCATCCGCTTGGCGCGCGCGACGACGTCCGTCGCGGTGTAGCCCTTGGGGTGACCGACGTGCAGGCCCGACCCGCTCGGGTACGGGAACATGTCGAGGACGTAGTACTTGGGACGCGTGCGGTTCGTCGGGGTGAGGAAGGTCTTGTCCTGCTCCCAGCGCGCCTGCCACTTCGCGTCGATCGCGGTGTGATCGAACGTCGCCATGTCAGCGCTCGAGAACGGCGGTGATCCGCGCGCTCACCTCGGCGGGCGTGCCGACGCCGTCGACCCGACGGAGGATGCCCTTGGCCTCGTAGACCGGGACGATCGGCGCGGTCTCGGAGTGGTACTTGACCAGGCGCTCGTGGATCGCGACCTCGGTGTCGTCCTTGCGGTGGACGAGGCGGCCGGTGATCTCGGCGGGCGGCGGGTTGAACTTGAGGTGATAGATCGCGCCGGTCTCGGGATCGGTGCGGCGGCCGACGCCGCGCTCGACGATCAGCTCGTCGGGGACCTCGATCAGCACGACCGCGTCGAGGTGGACGCCAGCGGTGGCCATCGCGGCGTCGAGCGCCTCGGCCTGCGGGCGCGTCCGCGGGAACCCGTCGAGCATGAACCCCTTGGCGCAATCGGGCTGCGTGATGCGCTCGAGGATCATGCCGATCACGACGTCGTCGGGGACGAGCTTGCCGGCCTTCATGTAGCCGTCGGCGGCATGGCCGAGCTCCGTGCCGGCCTTGACCGCGGCGCGCAGCATGTCGCCGCTCGAGATGTGCGTGAAGCCGTACGTATCGACGAGCCGCGCGGCTTGCGTGCCCTTCCCTGCTCCGGGTGGTCCGACGAGGATCATGCGCATGACGGCGCAGTCTTGCATGCAGCCCCGCGGGCACGCAATCTGCCCTCGTGCTGCTCCGCTACGTCGCGACGAAGCCCGCGCGGACGCGCAAGATCGCGTCGGTGCGCGCGTTGCGGTGCAGCGCCTGCGACCGCGTCATCACCGACGAGGCGCACGCGATCGAGCGGGGTGGCGCGCACGCGCACACGTTCACGAACCCGTTCGGCATCGTCCATCAGCTGCGTTGCTTCGCGCGCGCGCCGGGCGTGATCGTCGAGTGCCGCGGCTGCCGCGGGTTCATCGGCTGGCGCTGCCGCGGCGGCGGCGAGGCGTTCTACGGTCTGCTGGCCGAGCGGCTGGTCTCGAGGTAGTCACGGCGGGCAGTCGATCGGATCGCCCATCGCCCACACCAGCGTCGTCGGCGTGTCGCCGAGGGTGGAGTTGATGATCGTGTCGAACATCGTGTACGCGGTGCCGCCCGAGGTCAGGGTCGTGCCGAACACGGCCGCGTTGTCGGACATCGTCTCGTGCCTGTTGCACGGCGGGACGAAGATCGCGGGCGCGCGATCCGGCACCTCCTCGGGCGTGCCGGTGGGAAGCGCGGCGGCCTCGGCGGCGACCAGCTCGGCGAACAGCACCATGTCGAGGAGGCCGCGGCCCGCGACGGAGAACCGCGCGTCGATCGAATGGCCGGCCACGTTGTCGTCGAGCAGGCCCTGACGGATCAGGATCGGCGACGCGACGTGGTTGCGCAGGACGTGGCCCTCGTCGTTGCACGCGTACGCGGTCTCGGGCGCGTTGGCGGCGTGCCACGCGACGCAGCTGTCATCGAAGAACGCGTCCTGGATCGAGTACTCGCTGACGACGGTCCGGAGCGCGGCGTAGTCGCAGACGCCATCCTCGAGGCACATCGTGGTGGTGGAGAAATCGAGCGCCTCGAGGCTGGGCGAGAACGCGGAGTCGACCACGCCCATGAACTGCGTGAGGCCCGGGTTGTCGGCGAGCAGGCGGGCGCGCACGCGGTCGGCGTTGTTGGTCACGCCGAGGCCGCCGGCGGAGCCACCGGCGAGCATCAGCGCGGTCGCGTCGTCGAGATCGGCGAGCTCGCCGCGGCCGCCGCCGATCGTGTACGGCGGCGGGCTCGCGCCGTCGCGGCGCAGGGTCTCGAGCACCGCGTCGACGATCATGCGGCCGCTGAACGCGATCCGGAACGTGACCGGATCGCCGGTGACGGGGTGGACCGCGTCGACCTCGACCGGCCCCGCCTGGCCGGCCCAGTTGTCGCTCGAGCAGTAGCGCACGTAGACGTGGTTCCAGTCCCCGACGGGGTTGGGCTCGGCGAACGCGCCGCTCGCCTCGAGGATGCCGTTGCCGTTGATGCCCTCGGCCGGCGACAGGAGGTTCGTCATCTGCGTCTCGCCGAAGTTGGTGTCGACGCTGCACCAGCGCGCGGCGCAGCTGTCGGGGGAGCCGCAGCCGCCGCCGCCCTGGAGCTGGATCACCCAGCGATTCTCGGACGCGACCGTCGTCGCGGGGCGGAAGTAGAAGAACGCGGCGGTGCCGTCGTTGCACAGCGCGTCGGGGAACACCGTGGTGTCGAGGTCGACGCGCTGCAGCTCCGTGCCGCTGTTCAGGCCGCCGGCCTCGGCGGGCGTGCCACAGTCGAGCACCTCGCCGATGAAGGGCGCGGAGGTGTCGGCGTCGGGCGGGTCGATCGCGGCGTCGGGTCCGACCTCCTCCGAGCCGCCGCAGGCGGCGAGCACGAGCGCGATCCACACGAAGGGCTTGGGCATGAGGGGGCCTGCATTGCAGCCCCCGCGCCACAACAACCCAGCGATCCGCCGCTGCGGCGAGACCTCGAGGTACCAGCGGCGCGCGCTCGCGGCCGCGCGGGCGGTACCTGGAGATCCACCTGGCTGCCGTCGCCCCGCATGGGGACGGTCCTGCAATGTTGCATTGTTCGCGGATTGGTCAGACCTCATCCACATCCACGTGATATCGCACCGGAAGTGCACCCGACGGCCCCTTGCCCTGCTCCTTCGCTCGTCGGCGGAGCCTGGACACGACCGCGGTGGCCATCTCGTCGAAATCGCCAGCGTTCTCGACGGCTTGCGCGTAGTACCGGCTGATCACGCTGGTATCGAGGTCGAGCGTCCTGGCGATCTCGATCTGCGAGCCCAGGTACTCGTGCGTCCACACCCAGACCGAGAGCCGCTTCACCATCGCGGAGCGTCGCGATTTCGGTCGCGTCCGCATCTCGATCGAGTCCACGTCGAGCAGCTGCATCACCGTGTCGACCAGCGCGCGCGGCGTCGGCCGTGACCTCGCGCCCTCGCGGCTGTCACGCGCGGACAGCTTCGCCTGCACCTTCTTGCGCGCCACGCCCACCCGGTCGGTGAAGCCATCGGTGCCGAGGACTCCGTCGCTGATGCGGTGACCGTCTCCCAGCGTGTGGCGGACGAGCGCGGCCTCGCGCGCGTCGACGGCTCCGCTGAGCTCGGGGCGTCGGCCCTCGTCGCGACCGAGCTCGACGAACGCGTCGAACGCCTTGCCGGGCGTGCGGCCGAACTTCGCGAGCACCGTCCGGGTGTCGAGCCACGCGGGCGCCTGCGCGGTGCCGAGGTACGCGCGGTGGCTCGTCCACGCGGACTCGCGCGCGCGGCGGGCCTGCTTCGCGCGAACCGGGTTGTTGTGTACGTAGCGGACGACCTCGAGCAGGTACGGGTCCTTCTCGACCAGGATGGTTCGCGGCCGCCCCGCGAACACCGGACCGCCGGCCTTCTTGCGGCCCGTGCTCGCGTTCGCCCACGCCGCGAACCCGGTGTGCACGGACTTCGTGAGCCGCGCGAGCGGGTCGTCGCCTTGCTTCACGACCAGGTGGACGTGGTTGGACATAAGGCAATACGCGAGGATCTTCGTATCGTTACGCCCGGCCGCCGCGCCGATCAGCCGCAGATACTCGTCGCGGGCACCCGGGCGATCGAGCCAGTACTCGTCGCGGGCGAACCGTGAGACCAGATGGAAGATCCCTCCGCGGACGCTCAGCCGGGCCGTTCGTGGCATGTGGTGCGGGTACCACGATTACCCGAAACAATGCAACATTGCAGGACCGTCCCCTAGTGGGAGTCGAGCCAGGCGAGGGCGGAGGGGATGGTGGGGGCGGAGCCGAGGAGGGGGCGGTTGGCGGGGTCGAGGACGCCTTCGGTGACGGCGTGGTCGAGGAAGGCGAGGAGGGGTTGGTAGAAGCCGGCGATGTCGACGAGGCAGATGGGCTTCGAGTGCAGGCGGAGCTGGAGGCCGGTGACGATCTCGAACAGCTCCTCGTAGGTGCCGAAGCCGCCGGGGAGGGCGAGGAAGCCGTCGGCGAGGTCGAACATCTTGGCCTTGCGGGCGTGCATGTGCTCGACGACGTGGAGCTCGCCGAGGCGGCGGTGCGCGCGCTCGCGGTCGACGAGGGCCTGCGGGATCACGCCCTCGACGAGGACGCCGGCGTCGACGCACGCGTCGGCGAGCACCCCCATCAGGCCGACGGCGGCGCCTCCATAGATGAGGACGCGGTGCTCGGCGGCGAACACGCGCGCGACCTCACGGGCGGCCTCGGCGTACTCGGGACGAGCGCCGGGGCTGGAGGACAGGTACACGCACACGCGCTGGGCCGGCACGCGACGAGGGTAGCAGCCGGCGAGTGTGACGAGTTCGCTTCGCCTCGGTGGCGAGTCGGCGTAGAGTCGTCACATGAAGGGGTTTCTCGTTGGATTGCTGGTGGTTGCGGCCTGCGGTGATGACGCCGCGATGCCTGACGCCGGCGGCCCCGAGCCGTGTATCGATCCTCCAGCCTCGTTCGAGACCGGCGACACCGACGGCCACGCGGCGCCGCTCGGCGCGGGCGACGACCAGGCGCGCGCGGGCAGGCTCGCCGCCGGCGACATCCCCGCCGGCAGCGACGAGCTGTTGACGTGGGCAGCCGGCGACTTCGTCCTCGCCAACGACAAGGTCGCGGTGGTGATCGAGGATGTCGGCGAGAGTGACCTCTACGATCCGTGGGGCGGACGCCCGGTCGCGATCGCTCGCGTCGCCGGCGGCGCGCTGATCGAGCCCGGCCGGTTCGGCGAGCAGCTGCTGCTGATCGGCCGCTCGGCGGTGGTCACCACCAGCGTGACGGTGATGAACGACGGCAGCGACGGCGAGCCCGCGGTGGTCCGCGCGACCGGCAAGGTCGCGCCGCTGCCATTCCTCGACGGCCTGCTGTCCGCGCTCTACTTCGACGACCTCACCGATCTCGAGGTCGCGATCGACTACGCGCTCGCGCCCGGCGCCGAGCAGGTCGAGGTCACGATGCGCTACGCGTCGTCGCGCCCCGACTCGATCGACACCGGCGCGGTGCTCCACGGCTTCATGTACACGGAGCGATTCCCGTCGGCGGTCCCCGGCGAGGGCTTCACGACGCAGCTGTCGCAGTCCGACTGGGTCGAGCTCGTCGACGACGACGGCACCGGCATGGCGTACCGCGCGGCGAACGACAAGCTGGGCAGCTCGCTCGCGCAGTCCGGGTTCGTCGGCGCGTTCACGCCCGCGTTCGAGATCCCGCGGTGCGGCGTCCTCACGCGTCCGCACGCGGTGATCGTGCTCGGCGGCCCGGGCCTCGACGGCGTCGAGCAGGCGCGCCGTCGCGCCGACGGCGTCGCGCAGCGCACGATCACCGGCACCGTCGGCGACGGCACCGCGATGCTCGCCGGCTTCCACGTCCACGCGGTCGACGCCGACGGCGCGTACCTGAGCCGCGTGAAGACCGACGCCGCCGGCGCGTTCTCGATCACCGTCCCGGCCGTCGCCGACGTGACCCTCACCGCGTACCGCCGCGGCTGGGCGACCGGCACCACCGCCGTCGCCGCGAGCGCGACCACCGGCACGATCACGGTCCCGCCGTCGGGGTTCGTCCACGTCCAGGCCAGCTCCGGCCCGACGGCGCTCCCGGCGCGCATCCAGGTCCTCCCTGCCGGCGGCTCGGTGATCCCGCCGATCCCCGAGGAGTTCGGCGAGGCGCCGGTCACCGCCGGCCGCCTCCACGTCGAGTACGGGACCGGCGACGACGTCACCCTCGCGGTGCCGCCCGGCGACTGGACCGTGGTCGTGTCGCGCGGCTTCGAGTACGAGCTCCACGAGCAGGCGGTGACGATCACCGCGGGCAACACCGTCGACGTCGACGCCGATCTCGCGCGGGTCGTCGACACCACCGGCTCGATGTGCGGAGACTTCCACATCCACACGCTGCGCTCGAACGACTCGGGCGACGACGCCGTGCAGAAGGTGCAGAGCGCGATCGCCGATGGCCTCGAGCTGCCGGTCCGCACCGACCACGAGTGGGTCAACAGCTTCCAGCCGCTGATCGAGGAGCTGGGCATGACGGCGTGGGCGCGCGGCATCACGTCGGTCGAGATGACGAGCTTCCAGGTCTGGGGCCACATGAACGTGTTCCCGCTCGTCGAGGATCCCACCAAGGCGAACCGCGGCGCGCCGCGCTGGCAGACCTGGCCCACCGCCGAGTCGCCCGACGAGCCGGTCGTGACGATCGGGCCCAAGGCGGTGTTCGAGGCGGTGCGCGCTCGCCCCGAGGCCCCGACGATCATCATCAACCACCCGCGCAGCAGCGGCGATTACTTCAACTACGTGGGCCTCGATCGCGAGACCGGCGCGCGGACGCTGCACCCCGAGGAGTGGGACGAAGAGTTCACGCTGATCGAGGTGTTCAACGAGACCCACTGGCTCGCCGAGCGCGACCGGGTCGTCGCCGACTGGTTCATGCTGCTCAACTCCGGCCGCAAGGTGTTCGCGGTCGGCTCGTCGGATAGCCACGCGATCCACGGCACGCCCGTCGGCTACCCGCGCACTTGCATCGAGCTCGGCACCGACACGCCGAGCGCGGTCGACGGCGACGACGTCCGCGATCAGCTCGACGCCGGCCACGCGCTGATCTACGGCGGCGTGTACGTGAGCGCCAGCGTCGGCGCGGCGGGTCACGGCGACACCGCGACCGGCACCGGCGCGAACGCCAGCGTCGACCTCACGGTCCAGGCGCCGACGTGGATCGACGTCGACTCGATCGACGTCGTCGTCGACGGCGTGACGGTCCAGACGATCGCCGTGACCGGCGCCGGCGTCACCCGCTACGACGACACGATCACCGTCCCGGTGGCCGCCGGCGGCAGCTGGGTCGTGATCGCCGCGTATGGCGACGCGGCGCTCGAGCCGCTCCACCCCGGCAAGGTTCCGTTCGGCGTGACCCAGCCGATCTTCCTGGAGCGATGATACGTTGCTCGCATGGGGGAAGGTCTAGAAGAGCGGCTCGCGCGCGCGCGTGACGCCGTCCGCGAGAAGCACTGGGTCGCGCAGCGGATCTGCGACGCGCAAGCCGATCGCGAGCGCGTCGCGGCGCAGCTCGCCGCGATGGCCGAGCTGGTGAAGTCCGAGCAGGCCGACGTCGAGCGCGCGAGCGGGTTCTTCCGCAAGCTGTTCGGCGGCCGCAGCGACCTGACGCGCGAACAGCAGGAGCTCGCCGCGGTGAAGCTGCAGCAAGAGGCGCTCGCCGAGGAGCACACGGCGATCGAGTTCGATCTCGCGCAGCTCGCCGCGCGCGCGCAGACCGTCGCCGCCGCCGACACCGCGTACGCGAGCGTGCTCGGCGAGGCCGAGGCGGGCCTGCGCGCCGGCCCGCACGGCGCGGAGCTGCTCGCGCTCGCCGAGACCGACGGCAAGCTGCGGGCGTCACGCCGTGAGGTCGAGGAGGCGATCAACGCCGGCCGCGCCGCGCACGACGCGATCGTCGCCGCGCACCAGGCGGCCAAGGCGTCGATGACCGCGGCCTACGGCAGCAACATCGGATCGAGCCTGCTGTCCTCGCTCGGCGCCAGCGCGACCACCGCGCTCGCCGCCGACATGTCCGAGCACCTCGTCCACGACGGCCTGCGCGGCCAGCTCGGCAACGCGCAGCGCGCGCTGCTGAAGTTCCAGCAGGAGTGCCGCGACGTGTCCGGCGAGGTCGCGATCGACGGCCTCGCGCTCACGCCGCTGCCCGGTGTCGTCGGCATGGTCGCCCGCGATCTGGTCTGGGGCACGATGCACAAGATCGACGACGTCGGCAGCGAGATGGAGATGATGGCGTCGTACGTGTCGAGCACGACGATGGAGCTCCGCGGCCGCGCCAAGGCGCTCGACGGCGCCCTCACCGAGCTCGTCGGCAAGCGCGCGGCGATCGTCGATCCAGCGCGGGAGCGGCTCTAGCTCGCCGGGAAGTCCGCGGCGTCGGCGACGATCACCGCGACCGACGCGTCGTCGAGGTCGCGCTCCTCCATCCACGCGACGCCGACGACGACGCGGGGTGGCTCGCCGAGCGGGAACGCGACCGCGGCCTTGGCGGCGACCGCCTTGGCGCCCGGCCGAACGTCGCCGGTGCGATCGTCCTGGATGTTGCAGGAGAACACGGGCGCGGATCGCTCCCACGCGAGGCCGCCCATGCCCTTGCCGCGCGGGATCGTCGCCGTGAGCTCCTGCACCTTCGGCGGGATGTTGACGGCGCCCGCGAGCTTCATCACGTCGCCCTCGACGACGTGGACCGTGCCACTCGCGGCGCCGTGGCGAGCGAGGAATCGTTGCAGCCAGGCAGTGAGCGCGTCGTCCATGGGTCGATTTGATAGCATCACGCATGACCACCTGGCACTACCGCGCCTGGGCGGAGGTGACCCGCGACGAAGTCTACGAGCTGCTGATCACGCGATCGCGCGTGTTCGTCGTCGAGCAAACCTGTCCCTACCTCGACGCGGACGGCTACGACCGCGGCGCGTGGCACCTGTGGACCGCCGCGCCCGACGGCGCGGTGCTCGCGTATCTGCGCGTGCTCCCGGCCGGCCTCAAGTACGCCGAGCCCAGCCTCGGGCGGATCGTGACCGCGCCGGAGGTGCGGCGCAGCGGGCTCGGACGCGTCCTCGTCGCCGAGGGGCTGCGCCGGCTCGCCGGTTCG
>Ga0163144_10017830_pt1 | contig 14430 bp, 14 predicted proteins | sample OliLak19BULKMAT1_FD_123175 | JGI IMG/M metagenome (GOLD analysis project Ga0163144, IMG submission 123175) | Freshwater microbial mat bacterial communities from Lake Vanda, McMurdo Dry Valleys, Antarctica - Oligotrophic Lake LV.19.BULKMAT1 | ecosystem: Environmental > Aquatic > Freshwater >... | reverse complement strand
GAAAACAAGAGCCAAAACGAAATGCGAATATGCCCGGACATCAGCTCGACTCACAATAACGTCAAAACTCCAACGATTTCAGCGATTCTTGCAGGCTACGATTTTCGGTTGCGGAATCGCTGCCCTAGTGGCCGCTTTTGATGCCGTGTTTCTTGATGCGGTAACGCAATGTGTCGCGGCTGATGCGCAACATGCGGGCAGCTTCACTCTGATTGTCTGCCGCTTTCAGCAAAGCCGACACCAGCAGGGCTTTCTCCTGCTCTTCGAGCGCCGGAATCTCGCCTGACGCTGTAATCATTGGCGTTCCGCCATTTTGAGTCAGGTATGCAGGCAAGTCTGGCACGTCGATCATCGTGCTTGGCGCCATCATTGCTGAGTGCCCGATCACGTTTTCGAGCTCACGCACGTTGCCCGGCCAGCTTTGCCGCGAAAGCACCATCTGAGCCCGGTTGGTCATTCCGAGAATGCGCCTTACGTACATGCGGGCATACTTGTCAATGAAGTGTCTGCTCAACAGCCGCAGATCGCCTTCGCGCTCCCGCAATGGCGGCGCTTCCAGTTCCACCATCCCCAACCGGTAAAACAAGTCTTCCCGGAAGGTACCCTTTGAAATCTTCTCGCGCAGGTTCTGATGCGTTGCCGCAATCACCCGCACATTCACCTTGCGGGCCTGCAGGCTGCCTAGACGTTGTACTTCCTGATTCTGTAAGGCGCGCAGCAGTTTGGCTTGAGTTGACAGGGGCATGTCGCCGATTTCATCGAGGAATAACACGCCCTCGTGCGCATGCTCGAACATCCCCATCTTGTCGCCGGTCGCACCGGTAAATGCGCCGCGTGTATGGCCGAACAATTCGCTCTCGAACAGCGTCTCCACAACTGCCGAGCAGTTCAGTGCAACGAAGTTCCCTTTCTTCGCGGGGCTCATCCGGAACAAGGCGCGCGCCACTAGCTCTTTGCCCGTGCCAGTCTGACCCGTAACCAGAATGCTTCGGAAATGTGGCGCCACGCGGCGAATCTTTGAAAACAGGTCTAACATTGCCGGGCTGTTGCCCACCATGCCTTCGAATTCCGCGTTGGCTGCGAGGCTGGCCTCAATTTCCTGGGCCTTTTGCGCTGCCAGATGCTTCTCGATCAGACTGCCGACCTTTTCGCGCAACACCGCCGGGCTGACAGGCTTGTTGAGATAGTCCGCAGCGCCCTTGCGGATCGCTTCTACTGCCGATTCCGTTGTGTAATGAGCCGTAACCAGCACGACATCGATCGACGGGTTGAACTCCATCACTCGTTCCAGCAATTCCATGCCGCTCATGCGGGGCATCATCAGGTCCGTCACGACAATTTGCGAATTCTCGTTCAAAATGAACTCAAGCGCCTGTTCAGGATCCGAGAACGCCTTGACCTCGATTGCTTCGTTTTGGAGCGCCGCCGTTAACAGTTCCAGACTGGCGGCGTTGTCATCGATCAGGGTGAGAGTCACCGGAACCATCCCTTCAGCTTACTCGCCTCATACCAGCTTGCTGACCACCGCAATCAATTGTTTGAGCGCAACCGGCTTGGTGATGTACTCGCGGAAGCCAGCCTTCTTGCCGCGTTCGCTATCTCCAGCCATCGCATACGCCGTGACGGCAACCACTGGAATCCCTTGCAGCGCCGGATCGGCCATCACCCTCTCAAGCACGGCATATCCATCGAGGCCTGGCATCTGAATGTCGAGCAGTAGCAGGTCGGGCTTGAGCTGTCTCATGGATTCGAGCGCAGCTTCACCGTCCGATGCCTCCATCACTTCGTGACCTGCGTATTCCAGAGCCGTTCGCAACAACTCCCGGTTACTCGCTTTGTCGTCGACCACCAGCACTCGCGCCACCTCAAACCTTCCTGACTTTCGGAAGAAGCCTTCTCACCATCGAAAGCAATTTCTCGCGTGCAACCGGCTTGGTGAGGTATGCCGCCGCGCCCAGTTTCAGGGACGTATCATCGGCTACGACGGAAACAACGGCTACCGGGATGTCTCGCGTTTCGCGCAGCCCTTTGAGAGATCGCAGAGCTTCCAGGCCGCTTTCACCCGGTAGCAACACATCGAGCAATACAAGATCCGGTCGAATCTCGAGCGCCTTGACCAACGTCTCGCGGATGGATTCTACGAAAACAAGGTCGAAGTCTTCCTCCTCCAGGTACTCGCGCAACAACTCCTGCGCCGCCTGGTCATCCTCCAGCGCCAGCACAATGGGCCGTTCGCGGCTGGGCATCCCGGCTTCGACTCCGACCGATGGGAGCGTGAAAGTAAACTTGCTGCCCTTGCCCGGTTCGCTCTCCACCCAGATCCTGCCGCCCATATGTTCAATCAGCCTGCGGCAGATCGCCAGGCCCAACCCGGTGCCCTCGCGAACGCCCTTGGTGGTTGCCGAGACCTGATAGAAGACTTCAAAGATCGATTCCCGGTGTTCAACCGGAACTCCAATTCCCGTATCGGTCACCTGAATCGCCACTCCCCGGCCCAGTTCATATCCTTCCACCAGAATCTTGCCGCCGCCCGGTGTGAACTTGAGGGCATTGCTCAAGAGGTTGAGCAGCAACTGGTGTACGCGTACACGGTCGGCCCATGCTTCGAGACCCTTCAAAACCTCAACTGTGAGTTCAATACTCTTGGCCTGGGCCTGCGGCTGTATGCTGGCAACCGTTTCCTCTAGTAGCGCTTCGAGGTTTACCACCTCGGTGTGGAAATCCAACCGCCCCGCCTCGATCTTGCTCAGGTCCAAGATGTCATTGATCAGGGTCAGCAGGTGCTGCGAGTCCTTCTGGATGTGCTGCACGAAACGCTTCTGCTTTTCATTCAAAGGGCCTTCCATGCCTTCAGCCAGGAGCTCTGAGAATCCAATGATCGTGTGCAGTGGCGAACGGAGTTCGTGGCTCATGCTCGCCAGGAATTCGCTCTTGGCCCGGGAAGCAGACACGGCTCTGGTTCTGGCCTCTTCGAGAGTCTCTTCAAAACGGCGCCGTTCGGTGATATCGCGCAACACCACGAGTTGTGCGGATCGGCCTTGATATTGCATGGGGTGACGTTGGGCTTCGACTTCGATGCGTTCGCCATTCTTGCGTAAGTGATATCGCAAGCCATCGAATTCTTCGGCTTCGGTTTCAGATTCGCTACCCCGCAGATTGAGGACTGTCAATTTCAGAAACTCTTCGCGGCTATAGCCGTAGGTAGCAATCGCCTGCGCATTCACGTCCAGAAATTGCAGAGTTTGCGAATCGTAAACGCAGCATGCGACGGGGCTGTATTCAAATAGATGGCGGGTTTGTTCCGCACTTTCTCGCAGCGCCTCGGCCAAGGTTTCCGCTTCGCTGACATCGCGCACGACCGCAACTGTGTGCAGTCTTCCCTCGATCAGAATCGGGCTGATGCTGATCTGGACTGGGAACTCCGTCCCATCCTTACGCAGCGCTCTCAGCCGCATCGATAGCCCCATGGGTCTGCTGAGAGGCTTTTGGGAATAGCTTTCGCGATGGGCAGTGTGGCGGCCCCGCAGCGAGACGGGGACCAGTTGTTCCACCTTCATGCTCAGCAATTCCTGGCGGTTGTATCCGAAGAGCCGCTCGCAGCCGGCATTGACGAGCACGATTTCTCCGGCCGCATTCACTTCCATGACGCCGTCTGGCGCAGCCTCGAGTAGATTCTCAAACCGTTGATCCATGCCCTGTTTGGTAATCATCCCATTGCCGCGATGTCCTGTCGTTCCCATTCACCGTTGAGCCACTGCGCAGACATCATGCCCAAGCCCATTCCGCTGAGCATCAAAGCATGCGCCAACCACTCCACCCGGACGTCTCCCATTGGCAGCCAGAGGAGCGGCAGATGGGCCAGGCCCATGCCAATTTGCATCCCCAATGCGTCGAGCAGCAGCAGGTTCCAGTCGCTTCCTGTAGCTCTGGCCGCCTCAAGGCAACGTGCTTCCCGCCAGATTGGGACGAGAGCGAATACCCACATGCCGATGCTCATCGACCCGAAATGCGCCCAATCAAAGTGTTGGTGGCAGGTAGATCCGCTGACGAGGGTTGGAAGCAGCATCCCCAGCCCACCCCATCCCAACATGGCCAGATACATGTCCAGGTGCGCTCCCCAGCGCAGCCGGGTGAATGCGAACAGACAGAAGACGACACAAGCGCCCAGAGACCCGGCTAACCCGATACCCCAGGGCGAGATCCACTCAAGGATCGCTACCTGACCAAGACAACTCACAATCAGCAGATAAGGGTTCACGATACAGTCTCCAGAGCTTTCTTTGCTGGAATTGGGGGCTCCCAATCCATCAGCCGCATCGAATCCAGAATCACCGTGAGGCTCGATGCAAGCATCAGCAGTGCGGCAGCAACCGGGTGGAGCCATCCGGCAGCCGCAAGACTCACACCGACAGCGTTGTATCCAAGAGAGAAGCCGATGTTGCGTCGAATCGTGCGGCGGGCAGCGCGCGCGATCGCAATCGCTTCAGGCAAGGCCCGCCAGTTTTGGTGCAGCATGACAAAGCCGCTGACATCGCGCACCAGTTCAGCACTTGTTTGAAGCGTAAGGCTGGTCGAACTCCAGGCCATAGCCGCGACGTCATTCAACCCATCGCCGACAAACAGAACTTTGGCGCCCGCTCTTTGCAATTCCTCAATCGAACTGTGCTTTTCAAGCGGCGACTGCCTTACCAGTTGCCGCTCGATCGGAATCGCGCCGGCCCGCTCGGCGCTATCGCCTGTCGACAGCATCACCTTGAGCCCGGCCGATTCCAGCGCGAGCACTGCTTCAGGCACGCTGGCTTCGCAGATTTCCTTCAGCACGATGGCCGCTGCGTGCTGTCCATCGACAAGCACTTCCAATTCACGGCTGCCTGCCTTGGCTCCAGCGAAGAGAACGCGGCCGTCGGCGAAGCTTGCTTCGATGCCTTGTCCAGCCACCAGGCGGATCTGTTTGAGTCGCGTGGTTTCCTCAATCGCGGCGCCAACCCAAAGACTGCGTAAAGCAGTCGCTATCGGGTGCTGGCTGGCGAGTTCCGCTTCTCGCAGGAGAAAGCGCAATTCTGCTTCGCGACCCAACCAGTGTGCGGCTATGGTCCAGCTTGCCTCATATTCTTCAGGCAGCGTAAGCGTTCCAGTCTTGTCGAACACGACAGTGTCGACCTCAGCCAGGTTCTCAATTGCTTCGCCGGATCGAGCGAGAATTCCCAGCTCGCGCAAGCGGGCGATAGCCGACCAGACGGCCAGAGGAGTTGCGAATCCAAGTGCGCAGGGGCAGGCAATCACCAGCACCGACAGCGCGCTAAACAGCGCAATGGGCCAGTCGTTCTGACGCGAATGAAACCAGAAGGTAAACAGGCTGACAGCGATGATGACCGGCCCAAACCATCGCAATACTTCGAGCGCCAGTCGTTGCTCGCGTCCGGGTACGCTGAGGCCTCGAGTCAGGAGTTCCCGGATGCGGTCCAGCCCGGTTTCCCCGCCGTTGGTCAGAGCCACGCAGTCGACTGAAGCGTCGATCAAGAATGAGCCGGCGGCTACCTCGTCACCTTTTCCCCGGCTCCGCGCGAAGCTCTCGCCTGTCAGCGTTGCTTCATGGAAATAGGCATTGCCGGCTTCGATGCGGCCATCGACAGGGACAGCCTCTCCTGGTAGCACGCGAAATCGATCGCCGGTCCGAATCTCGGAGGCGCTGACCTGAGTACCATCCAGTCGCCGCACCATCCGCTTGTCTGGAGCCCAGTCGCCCAGCGACCGCAGCACACGGCTTTTGCCGTAAGCCCCGATCTGCCGGCCCAAGGAATAAATGACGAGCAACAGTGCTGCCACATCCGCGTACGTCCCTCCACGACCCGTTGCCAGGGATACGCCCGACGCTGCCAGACTTGCTCCGATCCCGAGCAGGAACAGCAACTCGATGCCGAGCCTCCAGGACTTTAGTGACTGCCAGACTGCCTCGACGAATTCCTTCGCCAGGAGCCCGAACACCGCGATGGCAACGCAAAGGATGGACAGCTCGAGCGCTGTCTTTTCATCGGAGGTCACCTCAGAGCCATTCACAGCCAGGCCGAGCACCATTGCGTTCATCGCGAGGAATGCTCCGCCGCCGATGCGCAGCCAGACCGAAGCCGGAGCCTCATCGCCGCAATCGCAATCGATTCTCTGATTTGTCATGGACACTACTTCTTCGCGGCGAAATCCTCAAGCGATTGTGCACTCCAGGGAGCGCCGGAGCCAACCTCCTTGCGCACTGTTTCCACCAGGGACCTGGCTACAGGTCCGGACTTGTTACCGAACGAATTGCGTATGAAAGTCATCACCGCCGCGATTTCTTCATCGTTGTAGCTGTCCTTCCAGGGCGGCATTTGCGAGTTGTACTTTTGCCCCTTCACCTCAAGCTCTCCGTTGATCCCGTTCAACAGGATCGCCGCCAGCCGTCGTGGTTCCCCCGTGACGAACTCCGAGTCCGCCAAGGGAGGGAACTGCCCTGCCAAGCCCATTCCGTTGGCCTGATGGCATTGCGTGCAGCCGTTGTAGACTTCAGCGCCAAGCACCATTGGATTTTGCGGCGCCGCGGGCGCGGCATTGACAGGGGCTGCTCGCTCAGCAAGACCGTTGCCGGTCCAGTCTCCCGCATAAGTTCCCATGTAATAGCCTCCCCACATGGTGAACAGGAAGCAGAGAATGAGAAACGCCACAGGCGTCGGCCGGATGCCATCGCGGGGTTCTTCCATCTCCCGCATGGCTGCAGAATGCATCTCGAGGATGCGGTCTTGCAACTCGGGAGCGCGCCGCAATTCCGGGTTGGGTTGGTCGGACTTCATTGAGCCGCCTCCGGTAGGGGAAATGTCTTGTTCAACGCTTTCAGGTATTCAATCAACGCCTTTCCACGTTCAGTCGGAACCATTCGTGTGATTCCCGGTCGGTTCGATTGGGGCGGCAATTTGACAACCTCAGACGGAAACGAGCCGGCTGGCAGCGGGTCGCCTTCTTTCAACTCAGTGAAGAGGTAGTTGAAACGCGGCATCGTCGACCCAGGCGAAGTAATCTGTGGGTCGTAAAGGTGTAGCGCATGCCAGACAACGGAAGGCTGTCGCGATCCGATGCTTGCCAGGTCGGGCCCGGTGCGCATGGTTCCGAGTTGGTGAGGCTTCTCGAAGATGTAGTCACGCGGTACGCTGCGGCGCGTGCCCCAGTTGCGGCGGATGTCGGCGCCGTAGCCCTTCATCCGGATCTGTTGCGTATGGCAATATATGCAGCCTTGATCGATATAGACCTGGCGTCCCTTGAGCTGTTCTCCGAAGAACGGCACTGGGTACTGGGATCCGTCCGCCTTCTTGACGGGTTGCAACTCACGGAACTGCCAGTTCGGAATGATGACCAATCCTGTGACGGAAGCCGCAATGGTGAGGAAGACTCCGAGAACAAGTCCGATATTTCTACTGGTCATTTCCCTGAAGCTCCTTTTCCTTATCGAGCAGCATCTTGTAGTCACGCTCTGTCGTTAACAAAGTTGGAGTTACGAATCGCAACCTGTGCGGCTGCACGATCCGCCAGAAATTGATTAGGAAGGCAATCGTGCCACTCAGCAGGATCAGGCCGGCGAGCGTGCGCAACATCAGGAAGGGCTTCGTGAAGTCCACGATCTTCAGGAAAGGTATCGAAGGGTCGTTCATCATCAGGCCCTGTCGAATGCCGGCGTAACACATTGCGATCGTGTAGAGCAGCATGCCGATCAGGGTGCACCAGAAGTGGATTCGGATCAGGCGCGCCGAACTCCACTCGTTGCCGGTAAGTCGCGGCATTGCGTAGTACATCATTGCGAACATCAAAGGCGCGAAGAAGCCGTACATGCCGAAGTGGACGTGGCCGATGGTGTAGTGCGTAAAGTGCGTGATCTCCTGATGGCTGCGCAGAGCTTCGAGCGAACCCTGAAAGCTGGAAAGTGTGTAGATCATCGATCCCATGACGGCAAAGCGAAGGGTCGGGCTGGTTTTCAAAAGATGGAATGAGCCGACCATCGTCATGTGATGGTTGATGCCGATCGTGATTACGGGAATGAACATCATCATGCTGCCGACTACGCCGACAGTAATGGTCCAGGCTGGGAGCGGGCCGCCGGTGAGGTGGTGGGTGCCTGCCCAGTTGTAAAAGATCGAATTCGACCAGAAGCCCAGTAGCGAAAGATGATAGCTATGGATCGGTTTGCCGATCACCTTTGGAATTAGGTAGTAGGCTGCTGCGATGCCGGTTGGAGTGGCGAAGAGGCCGACGACATTGTGCCCATACCACCAGTTGGCAATCGCTTGCGCGACGCCGTCGACAGCGCCGAGATTCGTGCAGGCTTCAGCGCTCAATATCAAAATGGGGAACCAAATTGTCACCGCCATCAGGTACCACTGGGACACGTAGGTGTGGCTACTCTTGCGAGAGAAGTACATCTTGAAATTGGCGATCACGATGAAGACATAAGGGATCACCAGCAGTGGCATGGCGTAAAGAGGAAATTCGAGTGTCTCAACTCCGGTCGATTGACCCATCAGTATGCCGACGGAACCGATCAGAATACCGAGGTTGTAAATTACGCCACCGGCAATCAACAAAGTAGGGTAGGGAATGCGAGTCTGGCAAAGTCTGGCCTGAAGCCACAGTAGTGTCCCCGAGGCTGCGGTGCCTCCAAAACCATAGATGGCGGTATCCCAATGCACCGGACGAATTCTGCCAAAGGTCAACCATTCGATTCCGCCGAGAAAGTCAGGGTTGTGAAGTTTAACGGAACTGATCAATCCTGCCAAGGTTGCTACGGTTAACCAGATCAGCGAACTGGCCCAATAGATTGTCACTACCCATTCGGCGGATCTGTCGACCTCGATTCTGGAAACGACTTCGACCTGCGGGCTTGCTTCGAGTACGTCGCTCATCGCTTGCCCTCCAGTTGCCGCATCAACGGCGCCTCGCCTGGGAAGTAGTCAGTGACCATTCCTTCGGGTTCGTTTTCGTCAAAGATTGAACGAGCGCCAGCCCGCAAATTCTTGAATTCTCCCTGCCGGATCGCCCAAGCCAGGATCCAAACTGTCGTGATTCCCGCTACGATCGCGAAAGCCCAGATAAATACAAACACGTAGAACATTCATTTACCTCGTCGTTGACGAGGAGGCATGCCGACGGCCAAAGGTTAAGTGGTTGGTATTAAAAGAAAAAGGCCGGACTTCTGCCGGCTGCTTGGGGCATTTCACCCAGGTGGACCGGGGTATCTGGCCTAGGAGTAATTGCGGTCGCCGCGGTTGTCAAACAATGGCTCGACTTCCTCGGAAGTCAAAACCCAAAGACCGTAAGCTCCGAGCATGCTGCCGAGCGGGATGTTAATGATGGCCAGAGAACAGACCACCATTCCCATGCTGCGGGCCCAACCCTGGATGCGGAGCAGACCCATTCCGGTCATAAACATCGGGACAGCGAGGATGATATTGAGGAAAACGATTCCGACTACGATCGGGCCAAGAACGGCAGAGGCGTCATCGAATGCCAGGGCAAGACCGGAAGGTCCGCCATTGGCGAGCATCCAGATGAGCGAAAACAATCCGCCCCCGATTCCCATGGCAATCAGTAGCATAGACAACGTTTTCAGATGTATCGCCATTCGTCATCCATTCTAACCATTCCTCTTGCTGATAAGTCGATAGCCCGAAAATACTGTGACCGCTCCCCAAATCCAAACTCTAATTAGCGGATCTTCGATCCAAGTACCATTCAGCCTCCATCCGATCATCGGATCATAAGCGAGCGGAAGTAGCGCCATGGCCAGCAACCAGGGCATCGGATTCCATTTTGTCGCCATCAGAAAAGGCAGGGTCCAGCCCAAGTACCAAGGATGGATATTGGCTGAAAATGCCAGCAGTACTGTTATGAAAATTAGAACCAATTCCGCCTGCCCGAGTCTCAAGAAACAAACTCCGATGCTGCTTACGGCCGAAATTGCAATCGCCTGTGACTTATCCGTCAGGAAGCGATACAAGAATGGATTGTTTTGCCAGCCGCCCAGAAAGCCGGTCGTAAAGCGAACTTTCGTGATCCACTCGGCCAACGGCATCAGCAACAAACAACTGGCCATCATGACTCCTAATCCGAGTGCTCCCCACAGGGACGGCTGCTTGCTAAACCAGAGTGGCACGAGGAGTAGGGGCCACCATTTCGTCCAAGTCGCCAGGCCCAACCAGATCCAGGCTGCGGCCCCCTTGGCTTCGTAGGCCAGGTAAAGCAACAACAAAAGCCAGGCGTCGTTGTGGCCGTTCATCCAGTACTCGTAGACGCAGAGCGGACTCCATCCGAGTAGCATCCAGCGCCACAATGGCCAGCGCCTTCTCCACGCGGCGAACAGCAGTAAGCCTTCCGCCAGCGCTGCGGAGGTCTTCATTGGCAATCCTAGCTGGAACACGGTCCAGTGAGCTGCCTCAAGTACTGGGCCGTAAACGGCAGAGAAATCATAGCCGGGGATACTCCGATTCGGCTCGTGCAATTGCGCAGGACTCACCCGGTAGGGGTTCAGACCTTGGGACAGCGTTTTCGCCTCCCATTCGTAGCGGAGGTGGTCGTCACTCATCACCGGGGGTAGCGCGAATGCGATGAAACGAAACAAAATGGCGGCGATCAATACAATGCGGCGTAGCTGTTGCGTGTCCGGCACACGTGTAGCAAGCCAGACGGCGAAAAGATAGGGAAGATACGCTATACTATTTGTCGCACCGATAGACGTAATCCGCGTTGCTTCGTCGTTTACCCAAAGTGCGCCTGCTGATAGAACCGCCAGGAAAGCGGCTGCCAGCAAGGCCATTATTGAAATGGAGTAGTGGACCAAGTCAAACATTATGCTAACTGGCTCCCCCTCAACGACCGAAAAGTTGATTGACGCGCTTTTTGACGACACCTTTGCTGGTGTTCACTCGCTCGCAACTTTCGATTACCTCATCCTCATTCCTTACTTCGTTATTCTGGCTTTCTTGAGTTTCTATGGCTGCCACCGGTTTGCCATGATCCGCGGCTATTACAAGGGCCGCAAGAATATGCCCAAGGAGCCCAAGAGCTTCTTCGCCACTTTGCCCCCGGTCACCATCCAGCTCCCGCTGTACAACGAGCGTTATGTCGTTGAGCGCTTGCTTGAGAGCGCGAGCAAGGTTGGTTATCCAGAGGGTCTGTTGCAGATCCAGATTCTGGATGACTCCACCGATGACACGGCCCCATTTACTGAAGCCCTTGTAGCCAGCTACGTTGAGCGCGGTTTCAACATGGAATATCGCCACCGCAAGAATCGCTCAGGCTATAAAGCCGGCGCATTGCAGGCTGGCATCCCGACGGCGACCGGCGATCTGATCGCGATTTTCGACGCCGACTTTGTCATTCCTGAGGACTTCCTCGAAAAAACGGTCCACCACTTTACTGAAGCTGAGGTCGGTGTGGTGCAGACCCGCTGGACCTATCTCAATCGCCATTACAACTTGTTGACCGAAGTGCAGACTATGCTGCTCGACGGGCATTTTGTCCTGGAACATGGCGCTCGCGCCGGCAACGGCCTTTTCTTCAACTTCAACGGCACGGCCGGAATCATGCGCAAAACCATGATCGAAGATGCGGGCGGCTGGCAGCACGACACGCTGACCGAAGACAGCGATCTGAGCTACCGGGCGCAGATGAAGGGCTGGCGTTTTGTCTACTTGCCGCATGTCGAATGCCCGTCTGAATTGCCCGTTGAAACGTTCAGCTTCCAAATCCAGCAAGCCCGTTGGGCCAAGGGTCTGACGCAGGTTGCGCTGAAGCTGTTGCGGACTGTTCTCGATTCAAAGCTCGGATGGCGCATCAAGCTCGAAGCGATTTGCCACCTGACGCCCAATCTCTCTTATCCGTTGATGATCGTTGTCTCGGCGTTGATGTTGCCGGTGATGATTGTGCGGTTCTATATGGGTCCGTTGGAAATGCTGCTGATCGACTTCCCGTTGATCATCGCGAACTTTGTCAGCCTGACGGCTTTCTATCTGGTGGCGCAGCGTGAGCTTGACCCCGTGGGATGGAAGCGTACGATTTGGTTCATTCCGGCGCTGATGGCTGCCGGTGTTGCGCTGACGCTGAGCAATACGAAGGCAGTGTTTGAAGCCTTGATTGGCAAGCAGACCAGCTTTGCGCGCACAGCCAAGTACAACCTGTCTGACAAGAAGGTGAAGCTCGAGCAGGTGGAATACCGCCGCAAAAGCGGTTGGCTGCCATTTGCTGAAATCGGCATGGGGTTGTGTTTTGCCGCCATGGTTTACTACTGCATCGAATCGCTCAACCTGTTGAGCATTCCGTTCCTGATGATCTTTGTCAGCGGATATCTCTGGGCCGGAACTAGCACGCTCTGGCAGGAGTACCAGGGCCTGTTGCAGTTCAAGGCCGCGAAAGCAGCTCTCGAAGCCGCTCCGCAGCAGACAAGCCACTAAGGGCTGCTCCTTCGATGCGCGCATCTCCGAATGCGTCTCCAGCCAGCACAAGCGGGGCAAGCGAGTCCACGACAAAGCTCCTTTTAGGATGCATCGAGATGGGCTTGGCGTACTTCCAGCGGTGCAATTTCCATGCCTTGACGCTGTAGCCGGTGAGTAGCTTGGCTGCCACGTCTTCGGCATTCCTGTCCCAGTGATCGAAGCTGAACTTTGGCCCGGCGTGGATTGTGATGGCATTGGCTACCACCGAGATGCCTTTGCTTGCGTTGTTGGAGATCCAGGTGATCGGCTCGCCATCGACGATCTGCTTTGCACCGGGCTCAGGCAATCCAGCAGGCTCTTCAAGCACTGCCATCAGGGCCAGGCAAGGTTCGTAGGCGATGCATTGCAACTCATCCAGTTGGCTTGAGGGAATTTCGATCTCGAGTATGGCGAGTGTCTGTGGGACTGGCGTTGTGATGATCAGGCCGTCGGCTTCGAGGATTTCATCGAAGTCGGTCTCAATCGTCCATTTCCTGCCCGATGCGATGACGTGGCTGACCTTCATTCCGCAGCGTATGTCGAGGCCCTGAGCCAGATGGGCGGGGATCGTGTTCATGCCGCTTTGCCCGATGTATCGCGGATGGCCGTCCTGCTGGCCGTTAAAGCCGTGGCTCCAGACGCGAACGATGCCTCGCGCTTGCCAGGCGCGTTGGAAGCTGGCGAATTGCTCATGCCTGACCGTGAAGAATTGGGCGCCGTAGTCGAAGATCGCGCCTTCGAAAGGCCGGGTTGCCATGCGGCCTCCGGGGCGGTTCCCTTTATCGAGTACGGTGACGCTGATCCCTGCGAGGCGAAGCTGCTGGGCGGCCATCAAGCCGCTGATGCCCGCTCCAATGACTACAACTTGTTTTTGCACAACACTACAGTTTCCCTTCAAAATGTTACAGGGATATCAATTCAATGTATATGGTTCGTGTAGCGGGTGCGCTCGATGACTGGGCCGAGTGGCCGATCGATGGGGCTGAAGAGCGGACTGGGGAGACCTGGGTCTATTTTTCGAATCAGGTTGTGGCCAGGGCCTTTGCCAAGGCGTTTGATAGCAAGCTGGAGAGGGCTCGTTGGGAAGTGAACCTGGAGTATCAGGAGCAGTGGCCGGCGAAGCCGGTGGGTGCGCGATGGTGGATCGCGCCTGAGGGTGGCCAGCCGGCGCCCGAGGGGCGAGTGCGGCTTGAGATGCGGCGCGGACTTGTGTTCGGAGCTGGGGACCATGATACGACTTGCGGCACGCTCGAGATGATGGAGCGGGTGTCGTTTGCCGGCAAGGATGTTTTCGACCTGGGGACTGGAACGGGCATTCTGTCGGAGGCGGCGCGGCATCTTGGGGCGCGGTTGGTGATTGCCTGCGATCTCGAAGCGGATGCGGCACGGATGGCGTTTGACCGTGGAGTGACCGCTTATCAGGGGCCGAGCTTTGCTTTGCCTGACCATCGGTTTGATGTGTTGCTGGTGAATGTTCCGGGCTACGTGCACCTCGATCTTGCGCCTGAGTATGGACGTCTGCTTCGGCCGGGTGGGTCGCTTGTATTGAGCGGGTATTACGAGTGGCAGGCTGAGCGGATTGAGGCGGCGTTGCCGGGCTTTGCGAAGATGGATCAGATCTTGCGTGGGGATGGCTGGGTGGCTTCGATCTGCTCGCAGGCGACGGCTACGGCGTCTTCGGATTGAATGAGGGTGCCCATTGCGGGGGGACGCTCGCCGAGCACTGGCGGGGCGCTAAGGTCTTCTCGACTTTGTGTCCGAGTATGGCCGGCTGAGCGGACCTGCGTGTGAGGGTGCCCATGGCGGGGGCTCGTTTGTTGAGCACAGAGGTGGTCGACCTTGCGCCGGATCCTGGTTGCCTCCTGCTGGGCCGTACGATTGGCCGGCTGAGTGGATTGGAGCGGCGTTGCTGGCATTTCAGAGGACTGATCAGATCCTGCGTGTG
>Ga0163144_10017829_pt1 | contig 14430 bp, 17 predicted proteins | sample OliLak19BULKMAT1_FD_123175 | JGI IMG/M metagenome (GOLD analysis project Ga0163144, IMG submission 123175) | Freshwater microbial mat bacterial communities from Lake Vanda, McMurdo Dry Valleys, Antarctica - Oligotrophic Lake LV.19.BULKMAT1 | ecosystem: Environmental > Aquatic > Freshwater >... | reverse complement strand
CTGTTTTCCGTAATTAGAATAATTTCGGGAACCCACCACTCCGAGGCATGCAAGGTCGACTGACGGAAGGTTTCCACGGACATGGAGTACTTTAGGTGGCTGAGGAATTTCTAAGAGGCGAGCGGGCATCTCCGCATGAGCAATAATCCTCTCTGGGAAGAAATTATTCTCCATTCCACGATTATATCATGATGAATTCGACCATTGACTTTGTTGGAATACTAAGGTAACATATACAAGGATATATATTAGCGTGAAACGTGTGCAGACTCAGTGTCTGTATAGGTTGAGCAAGGCCGTGTCCTTGCCCAAATTCACTGAATGTAGGCAAGGATGCTTACAACATCAGGAGGTCATTATGACCGTGAATTTGGACGCATTGATGGTTCGCAGCGCAGTTAGTGAGGGTTCGCTCCCTTTCTATCAAAGAATTCTTCCCCTCAAAGGGAGATCACTGAAATACGAAGCACTCGGCAGGATTGCCTACTGCGGTCAGGTGCTTTCACCCGACTCGTTCTTGTCACATCTTGAAGGGACTGATGACTTGTGTCGGTTCGACTTTTTGATTTTGGACCATGCCATTGCACAAATGGCTTCGTGGGATGCTGACGGATTTGATTCCGTCAACGTCAATGTGAACGCAAGTTCACAGAGTCTCGAGTTGGGAGGCTACGCTTCTCATATCGAAAAACTTCTCAGAATGCACGGTGTGCGCGCTGAGAATCTCACGATCGAGATAATCGAGCCCTGTACGTTTTGGAAAAATCCGAGGATCCTATGGACCCTCGAACGACTTCGTTCACTCGGAGTCGGCGTCGCAATAGACGATTTTCCCTGCTGGGGAGATCCGGAAGGGCTCCTCGTGTGGCTCAGGCAAAATGCGCATTTGATTTCGAGCCTCAAGCTCGATCGTTCGCTCGTTCGACCGGCCTGTGACAACAAGGGTGGAATCGCACTTGCGCAGCTTGTGCGTTACACCACCGAGGCGCATAGTCTCGGATTGACCGTAGTTGCCGAAGGCGTTGAAGATGAACGCGATATGGCAACGATGCGTCTGTGCAATGTTGACGCACTCCAAGGCTTCGGCATTGGGAAGCCAGAGCCGGCGTGTAAGGTGCGCCACCAAGTCGTAGTTCCTCGGGTATGGAAAAGTACCTCCACACGAAATGCACGGCAGAGTGAGATGATGGCCTAACAGAAAGGCTCATGCTCACATGCGGTCTTTTCGACAAGCGCTCATCAACTGATGGGCGCTTTTCTTTTGCGTATTTTCTTATTATTCGTTACTGTATATCGTACTACGCTTAATTCGTTCTCTATGCTTGATATAAAATTTATTCGCGAAAACATCGACCTTGTAAAAGAAGGCGCAGTAAAAAAGCATGTTGCTGTTGATCTCGACCGGCTCATCGCACTCGATGAAGAACGTCGCTTAATGCTCACTGTCCTTGAAGCGAAAAAGAATGAACAGAATATTGTTTCAGAAAAAATTGCTAAAAGTGCTGATGAAGCCAGTCGTACACAAATGATTTCAGAAATGAAACTTCTCAAGGATAAAATCCAAGGAGATGAAGAGGCTCTCAAAGTTGTGATGCAGGAATGGCATGCACTAATGCTCCAAGTACCGAATGTGCCAGACATGTCTGTTCCTGAAGGGAAGGATGATGGTGAAAACAGAGAAATCAAAACGTGGGGGGAAAAACCTCATTTTGATTTCATTCCAAAAAGCCATGTGGATATAATGACCAACCTTAAAATGGTTGATTTTGAGCGCGGACAAAAAGTGCATGGATTTCGTGGGTACTACCTTATAAACGGAGGAGCACGACTTTCATGGGCAATTTGGAATTATGCTCAGGATTTTTTCCTCGCGAAGGGTTTTAGCCCAATGCTTGTTCCGACAATTGTTCGAAAATCAAATTTATACGGCACGGGACATCTTCCGAATGATGTAGAAGATATTTATCGGACGCAAGACGAGGATTATCTTGTGGGAACTGCTGAAGTTTCTACTATGGGGTATTACAGCGATGAGGTGCTTGCCCATAGTGAATTCCCTATAAAATGGCTTTCATTTTCGCCCTGCTATCGACGAGAGGCGGGGAGTCACGGAAAAGACACAAAAGGACTTATTCGCGTGCATGAATTTTATAAGCTTGAGCAAGTACTTCTCTGTGAAGCGAGTCATGAAGAATCAGTAAAATGGCACGAATGGCTTAATCGTAATACTGAAGAATTTATTGAGTCACTTGGTATCCCATACCACACAGTGCTTAACTGTTCAGGAGATTTAGGATTGGGTCAGGTGAAAAAATACGATATTGAACTTTGGGTGCCTCTTGAAGAACGATACCGAGAAATTAGCTCAGCGTCATATTTCCATGATTTTCAAACTCGACGGTTTAATATTCGCTACAAGGATGAGGACGGCAAAACGCGGTATGCACACTCTCTCAACTGCACAGCAATTCCGACCCCGCGAATTCTCGTTTCCCTTATTGAGAATTTCCAGCAGGCAGATGGTACAGTAAAACTTCCCGAAGTACTGCATAAGTATTTTGGTACTCCTGTAATACAATAAATGAATGGCCTTTCGTTTGTTGAAGAATAGATTTGCAAGAAAACGTGATGCACCGAGCACAATGCAAAGGCAAATGCTTTTTGGGATTTTATTCTGCATAGGTCTTTTGTGTTTAATTCTAAGTATTTGGTATGTGACGCGACTGCAGGCATTTACTATTGATGAAATTGACATATCGGGAGGAACGACAATATCACACCCATCCATACGTTCTCAGATTGAGACTGTTTTGAACGGAAAGTATATGTCATTAATTCCGCATCGATTTTTTTTATGGTATCCCGAGGAAAGCATTCAAAAAACTCTGGAAGAAATCCCTCGAATTCATACAGTGCAACTCGAGATTACTGATCGCAAAAAACTTGTGGTGAGTTTCAGTGAGTACGTACCGTACGCGCTGTGGTGCTTACCAACTAAAGATATGCAGGAATGCTATTTTCTTAATGATGATGGTTTTGCATTCGCACCGAGTCCACTACTGAAAGGGGGATCATTTGTACGACATACTTTTGATAATAAATCTACCTTAATCAAGGGGTCAATTATGAAGAAAGAAGACCTATTCGCGCTCCATCAATTTTTGGCTGAGCTCAATCAAAAACTTTCTCTTAGGGTAACTGATGTAATTCATACGAAAGATGGTGATTTGAATTTAAAAATAAATGGAGGTGGTGAAATACGACTTTCAACAAATCACTCATTTGAAATGATACTTAAAAATCTCACTTCAGTTCTTGAATCAGAAACATTTATGCATCTTGCACCGGGAAATTTCCAATACATTGATCTTCGATTCGGAAACAAAATATTTGTGAATGAGGAGGAGCTTCTCATTAGTACTTCAACAGCATCAACGACTGAGGAATTGTAAACGGCGCGTCTTATGGAGACGCGCCGTAGTAAGCTGTGCATTAACGAAAAAATTGTGATTTAACCAATTTCCACTCTCTTATGCACAGGGCAAGAAATTTTTGCTTAATAATGTATACAACGTAAGCTGACACACTAAGCATCACAAGCACTAACTCAATATTGAGTAATGAATTTAGATTTTCTAGAATTGTAAAACCGCATACAAGCAAAATAGAGGAGAGCATCATGAAAGTAAAAGTCCAGATAGATCCAATGCAAATCGCACTGAGGATTTCACTTGCTTTCATTTTAGTCCTTTCAACGGTTGACTTAGTCTGAAAATAGCATACATTTTAAAGCTCATATCGTAAAGTCATGTCATTTTGGCAAACGCTAAAAAAACCTATTGTGGTACTCGCGCCTATGGCGGACGTCACCGATGCTGCCTTTCGACGAATGATTGCGAAATACAGTGGCCACGAACGCGCGGATAAAACTGTCGGTGGTCCTGATGTCATGTGGACTGAGTTTGTCTCAGCAGATGGTCTTGTCCGCGCAACTCCTGAGGGAAAAGAAAAACTCATGGCTGATTTACTGTACTCAGAAGAAGAGCGACCCATAGTTGCACAACTTTTTTCTGCAGTACCTGAACACATGGAAGCAGCTGCAAAGCTTTGTGTTGAACTTGGTTTTGATGGCGTTGATATCAATATGGGCTGTCCAGATCGCTCTATAGAAAAGCAGGGATGTGGCGCAGCAATGATTCGAAATCCCGAATCTGCACGAGCAATCATTCGTGCAGCAAAGCAAGGTATAGCACGTGCGGGAAAAGATATTCCTGTTTCAGTCAAAACTCGAATAGGCTATAACACAGATACATTAGAGACTTGGCTTCCCGTATTGCTTGAAGAAAAACCTGCGGTGATTACGGTACATGCACGCACACGAAAGGAGATGTCGAAGGTGCCAGCACGGTGGGAGCGAGTTGCGCGCGCAGTTGAAATTCGAAACAAGGCTGAGTCCGAAACTCTCATTTTTGGAAATGGAGATGTCGTGTCTGTTGAGGATGCATACCAGAAATGTAAAGAAACGGGGGCAGATGGGGCTATGCTCGGGCGCGCAATTTTTGGAAATCCGTGGCTTTTTCACCCTATACTTGATTTACACACTGTTCCTCTTCACGAACGTTTTCGTGTAATGCTTGAGCATACTCGTCTCTTTACAGAACTCCTTTCATTTAAAAATTTTGCAACAATGAAAAAGCATTATAAGGCGTATGTGAACGGATTCCCCGGAGCTCACGAACTGCGCACGGAGCTCATGGAGTCAAAGACAATCGAAGAGATTGAATATGTTGTTCACAGATTCTCCAGTGATCACCCTGAACTTCATGGATGGATTTCTGATACAATTGAGAGGTAGGCACATCCCGTAGGTGTGAATGTTATCGGTAATATTCTTATTATATGAGTGAAGTACTTCAGGCTAATATTTTCTTTTTTATCACGAGCATTGCCGTGATTGTCTGTACTTTTCTTATTTCAATATTACTTTTTAATCTTATTAAGATCGCCAAATCTATTCGGCGAATCATTGCTCGAATTGAGGAGGGAAGTGAAGCCATAGCAGATGATATAGATAATCTTCGCGTCTACATTACCGAAGAAAGTCCACTTGCTCGTTTCTTTGGAAAAGGGGAAGATGAAGACGAAGAAGAAGATGATCAGAAAAAACGTTCAGAACGTAGTGGGTCACCCCGAAAAGAAGAAAAAAGAAAACGAACAGAATTACGTATTAAAAATGAAGAGTAAATAATTTTTTATGCCAGCCAAAAAAATACAGAAAACAACCAAAAATGAAAACACAGCTGCGAAAGTGGGTATAGGAATTGGTCTCACTGCTGCTGCGGTAGCGGCAGCAGGTGCGTATTTTCTTTTAGGGAGTAAACATGCTGCGCAAAACCGTAAAAAAATGAAAGGATGGACACTTAAAGCGAAAGGAGAAGTTCTTGAAGCGCTTGAAAAAGCTGAACAGATTGGTGCAAAAGAATATGAAGATTTGGTAGAAACTGCAAGTAAGGCGTATGGCACTGTTGAGAGAGCAACCAAAGGAGAAATAAAAGATTTTAAGACTGAAATGCTTGAACATTGGCAAAAACTCCAAAAAAATAAACTCGTAAAGAAAGTAGGGAGTGAAAAGCCAACGGTTTCAAAGAAGTCTCCTACCAGAAAAGCTCCTGCTAGAAAGGTAGCAAAGAAAGCGGTATCGTAATCTGTATTTTTGTAATGAGTACGAAGACACTACCGCGCGCCTTTGGCGCGCGGTAGTGTCTGTATTAAAATAAACGAATGAATTCAGAGCAGTAATACAGAACGGTCGTGGTAAGCGGATTCAAATTTTGCTCTATAATAGATACTATGCTTAAAAAAACATCTCTCTATACTTCACTCACGCTTGCGACGATGTCTATATTTTTGCTTTTAAGCTATGCAGTTTTACTTTACGAACCTCGTACGAATGATGCAGCAATAGGTCTTAAATATAAACCATATCTCACGACGGATACGTGGGCTGTGTTCGATACAAGTACCGGCGCAGTTCTGTACGGAAATAATACTGAAAAAGTTCGACCCATTGCTTCGATAACGAAATTATTTACTGCGTATATGGTTTTCCAAATGGACAGTATTGAATCAATAGCGACAATCACTCGAGATGATTTAAATACTGAAGGAGAATTCGGAAAGTTGAAATTCGGAGAAACACTTACGTTTGGATCACTCATGTTCCCACTTCTTATCGAATCATCAAATGATGCCGGTGTTGCTATAACACGAACGTTTGGTCCGCTCTATGCGGAAGCAATGGTGTGGACCCTTAATAATTTAAATTTAAATGCGACTCGAATTGTTGATGGGACAGGACTGAGTCAAGATGATGTTTCAACCCCACAAGACCTCGCTCGTTTTTTTAGTGTACTCAAAGATACATATCCTCATATAACAGATATTACTCAACTCAAAATGTACATAACGGACAAGCGTGGACTTGTGAATAATAATCCCGCGCGGACATTCTCTAATTTTACCGGCGGCAAGCAAGGATTTACTCCTGAAGCGGGAAAAACATTTGTGGGTTCTTTCGTACTACCGCGTTCGGAACGTGAGGTGGGTATTGTACTTCTTGGAAGTAATGATCTCACCGGTGATATAAAACAGCTGTTGTCTTCAATAAAGTAACACTGAGAGTCTTTCTGGTATAATCACTCGCATATGGCAGAATCATCTTTTGCATTATATCGAAAATATCGACCGGAATCTTTTGATGCCGTACGAAATCAAGAACATATAATAACTGTACTCAAGGGTGCAATTCAAAAGCAAATGATTCCGCATGCTCTTCTTTTTACGGGCTCGCGAGGAACAGGGAAGACGACAGTCGCACGTATTTTTGCACATGGAATTGGTGCATCAGATATAGATATTTATGAAATTGACGCTGCTTCTAATCGTGGAATTGATGACATTCGAGAACTGAAGGAGGCGGTGCACTCATTGCCGTTTAAATCCCCGTATAAGGTATACATAATTGATGAGGTGCACATGCTTACAAAAGAAGCATTTAATGCGCTATTAAAAACTCTTGAAGAGCCTCCGTCGCATGTTGTTTTTATTTTAGCAACCACGGAGAAGGACAAACTTCTCGACACAATCACTTCCCGCTGTCAGGTTTTTACTTTTAAAGCCCCGACACGAATTGAACTCAAGGAAACCATTCTCGACATCGCTCGAGCTGAGAATTTCACACTCCCAGAAGCTGGCGCTGATACCATTGCACTTGCTGCTGATGGGTCGTATCGTGACGCGCTCGGCATTATGCAGAAGGTAATTATGGCAGCGGGCGACTCTCAACTCGATCCAGATCAAATCGCGACTATTGTCGGTGCACCGAAGCGAGTTCATATAAAGTTGTTTATCGAAGCACTGCAAGCAAAAAATCTTGAACGAGCATTGAACGCACTTCACGAGGCAAGTAGAAGTGGAGCAGATATGAAAATTTTCTTCACAATGTTTCTTGAACAAATACGAATCGTGTTGCTTGTACGACATGGTGCACCCATCCCCCAATTAATAGAGAGCCTCACTGAAGATGAGCGAGTATTTCTTGAGTTAATTGCAAAAGATAAGACGTCAGTCATCAATTCTGGACTCCTTCTTCGTTTCCTCCAAGCAGGGAACTCAATGGAACATACTTCAATTCAGGAATTGCCTCTTGAACTCGCAGTAATAGAACTTCTTTCATAGGAGATATGCATGTGTATTTTGTGAGACATGGTGAAACAAATTTGAATGCACAGCACATGCATCAATCCGCAAGTACACCACTCAATAAGCGTGGTGTAGAGCAAGCCCGAACGGTAGGTGAATATCTGAGAGGAGTAAATGCTGATTTACTTATATCAAGTACGTATGTGCGTGCGCTTGAAACGTCTAGAATTATTGAAACCCGCACAGGGCTTACACTCGAGCTTAATTCGTCCTTTAGAGAGGTGGTACGCCCTTCAGTACTCGCCCACGACTCGCTTTATAGTGTACGAACACTTTGGTATATAACACTTTCTGTTTTATTTCGTAATAATTCAAAGTGGAGATATAAAGATGGAGAAAATTTTTATGATATTCATGAACGTATTCAAAAATCTTTTTCGTTTCTCGAATCAATAACTGAAGAGCATTCTTCAGTTATTGTCGTATCACATTCGGTGTATATAAATCTTTTAATAACTTACATGTGCAATGATCGCAAGCTCACCCTTATAGAATTGATCAAAACCCTCCTCAATATAAATGAATTAAAAAATTGTGCAGTAACGCATGTTGAGTACGTGGGACCTGCCTATGGTAATACCTGTGTCTGGCAGCGTGTCCTGAATTAATAGTATGCGTGAGAGATCTATCCAGCTATAAGACACTTGAAAGTTGCTATTTCCACAAACTTAGGCACAATCAACGCATTCCAGAGAGTCATATATCAGTGTTTAACCACTGTCATGGAAACTGTGGAAATAATAAGGAACGATGGTCTTTCGAACAAAGGTCATATGTTACAATTAACTAATGACCCAGGTTCATTATTTAAGGCAAAAAGCTATTGAACTACGCAAAGCTGGTCTGTCCTATTCAGAAATACTTCAAAACATTCCTATTGCAAAATCGACACTCGCGCTTTGGCTAAAAAATATTGGGCTTTCAAAACCCCAACTGCAGCGATTGACAATGAAGAGATTGGAAGCCTCAAAGAAAGGAGGTGAAGTAAGAAGGGAACGCCGTCTTAGAGATACTAAAGAGATTCAGCATCAGGCGATTATAGAAATTGGAGACATATCACGAAGAGAACTAATTTTAATCGGGACTGCACTGTATTGGGCAGAGGGCTCAAAACAGAAAACCCATAGTGTATCTGAGCGAGTGATATTTTCAAATTCTGATGTGGAAATGGTCAAAGTATTTCTTGCGTGGCTCAATGTGATTGAGGTGAAGCAAAACGACATTCACTTTTCAGTATATCTTCATGAAACAGCAAAAGATCGTGTTGATGAAATAAGACAGTACTGGTCAAAATCACTTAAATTGAGTATAAATAGGTTCGAAAAGATTTATTTCAAGAAAGGATCGGATAAATCTTATCGAAAAAATGTAGGAGTTGCGTATCATGGACAAATGAGGATCACAATTCGAAGAAGCACTGATCTTAATCGAAAAATCGATGGATGGTCACGTGCGATTGTGAAAAAAGTAGCGGAGAATTGATATTGCCCGATCGTCTAATGGTAGGACACTTGGTTTTGGTCCAAGGTATCGAGGTTCGAGCCCTTGTCGGGCAGCTAGCACTAAAAAATGGCTTATGTGAGCCATTTTTTGTGTTCATACGACGAACTAGGACGAGAAAAGCGGAAGAAAATAGTTTGTGAAACTGTTTTTGAGCTGGGGTCGAGAGTGCTTAGTATTTTCGACTGAACAGGAGTAACATACTTAGCAACTCGTGACCGAGTCCAGGTCCGGCAGCGAGCATGTGAGAGCGACTGAGGCTTACAAATGAGTACATTACGAGAAAAGGCTTTTGCATCCAGTCATTGGCACGAACTCTTCACGAATGTCAGTAAGTCCAGTCGAATCTCCATTGCATACCCGGTGAGTCCGGCATCCAGAAAATAAAATCACTGTGCACTTTTTGTATCAATAAATGTATATTTGTGAACATGGATAATGATTATCATAAAAATCATAGTGTCTCCACAGACACTATTTTGATTGATAGACAATTGTTCGCATGGTTTAGTGTGGTATATTCTAAGGCATATAAATATGGACATATTAAATTTTTTTGATTTTACTGATCCACTCGTAGTAATGTTTACGATAGACTTGGTCATCGCACTTATTCTCGGTTTTTTAATTGGAGGAGAAAGAGAATTGCGTGGAAAAGATGCAGGCATCAGTACACACACCTTTGTCATCGTTGGTGCGATGCTTTTCACATTTCTTTCGATGGTAGTCGATCCTGACTCTAAATCGCGTATCGCTGCGCAGATAGTAACTGGCATCGGGTTTCTTGGTGCAGGCATCATCCTTAAAGATGGTGCTAAAATAAAAAACCTAACTACTGCATCTAGTATCTGGTTTGCTGGTGCGATTGGTATGGCGATTGGTTTTGACTATCATGAAATTGCTATTATTGCCGCACTAGCGTCAATAGGTATTCCCCGTATTCCTCATGTCCGAAGTCGAGTTATTGATAACGATAATAAAAAAGTTGATTTGGCGGACACAAAAGAGACGTTGCAGTTTAACGATGACTAGTCCTTAGGAATCAATCCCAAGAGCTGTTAAGCCTTTCCAAGGATTTTCTGACGGACAGACCGAGACGGGTGAAATACACTTAGTTTCTTTGCATGGAAAAATGACCTAGAGACCGAGACGCCTAATACAAGGATGAGAAAGGATCTCAAAGGGTGCTGTGGGGTCTCACACCCCAAGCTTGTGACCGTGACAGCCAGTTAGGAACGAAGTGACGACGATGACGGACTTGGAATCGAACGGTTTGTGATGTGAGTCTCTCTCACAATGGGACGAACCAGCAAACTGCGGGCAGGTAAAAGTTATGAGCCTGAGCGAATTACTTTTGGACGCCGATTCCAAGCCTGACAGTAATTGAACTTTTGCTATAATAGTAAATATGAGAAACACAACAACAACCATTCTGTCTGTGTTAGTCAGTGGCCTCATACTCATTGTTAGTCGGAGTAATTCTGATCCAACACTTGAAGGTCTAACAGGCAGGTTATGGCTTTTCCCAGTATATTTCGTCTTAGTGCCATTAATATTTGGACTGATAATTTATATCTCTAGCAAAGAAAATCGGTTTAAGAGGGCTCTTGTTTCTTTTGGAATTTCGGCGGTAGTTGCAATTATCGTTCTGCTTCTTTTTGCTGTAACACAAGGAGATTAAAAAAGTTCCAACATCGTCCCAGACGGCAAGCTAGGAACGAAGTGATGACGATGGTGGACTTGGAATCGAACGGCTCGCGATTGTGAGTCTCTTTCAAAATAAAACGAAAAAGCGAAACTTATATGCATAGACATTCTTGAGTTCGACTCCCAATGGGTCAAAGTCATTGACAAGTGATAATTATAAATTTATATTATCAAACAGTTCTTTGGCATAACTTGCGAGTGGTCATAGCCAAAAGAGGCTTAAAAGTAGGCCTTTACTGGCTATGACCGCACAGGCCATGGTTCCTCCTCGGATTAGAGGAAAACCGAAAGCACATTCAGTGGAGGAGAAAAAATATGCACACAGAATTCGCATCTGCCAGCTACTCAGCCGGCCTGCCATGTAAAGAAAGCGTCAAAAGACAAGACGGAGAAGACAAGCTGGATCGGTTCCTTCCCAAGGAGATCACGGTTTCCGAACCGGCCCGCTCGTGGCACGAACAGGACGGCATCGTTTACTTCTCAGTCACTTCCGACGGCACGACCGGAGAGAACTGGCTTAAGCGTCTTGTAGAGAAGGACTTGTATTTTGGAGAATATGCCGAAATGGTACTCCGTTCTGCAGACTTCAAGGTAACTTCAGGTGTGATGACTGAGGTCGCCGTTCTCAAGGGAATGATCTTCAAGGACAATGAACGCACAAACGAGAAGGTCCGCATCAAAGCCAACGAGCGAAAGTTAACCACGCCGAACGCTGAAGTTGCTTGTCTGATCCGTGAAAAGTTCTCGGACGAGGAGATTGAATCAATGGGGCTATGTTGGATATTTGCCATGCATAAGCCCATCAACGATGTTGACGTCCGTCCCTGCTTACTCAATGCGACTCGTATCGACGGTGGGCGTTTACTTCACGCGTACTCCGGTGAGCCTAGTCGCAGATGGTCCAGTGACTACGGATTTGCATTCGCCGTTTCAGAAGTTTTCGTCGCGAACAGCTAAGACACTTGGTTTTATCTCTGCACTTCGAGTCTTTGACCTTAGCCCTGTTTCCGTATTGTCGGAAGCAGGGCTAATTTTATTGGAACACGTCGAGGCGAATTAATTCATAGTGTTTCGTGCGTGGGATTAATTATGTTGTAAATTGATAATTTCTCTCTTTAGCTCCTGACAGAGTTTTTTTTAAAGCTTCATTACATATTAATGGCTACCTGTATATATTAAAAACATCTGGTTACTCATTAAAAAAATAAATTAAATATGATCGAACTTTCAGTGGAAAGTAAATTAATTGGAGTAAACGAGGAAAAAATTTATACACATGATACTGGTGGAAAAGGTCGATCTATCATCCTGATTCACGGATGGCCCCTATCTGGGAGAGCCTGGAAAAAACAAATGAAAGCACTTACCAAAGCAGAGTATCGTGTGATCACATATGATCGACGGGGGTTTGGAGAAAGTGATAAACCAAAAGCAGGGTATGACTATGATACGCTTGCTGATGATTTGGCAGGGCTTATAAAGGAATTAGATCTTCACGATGTCGTTCTTGTGGGCTTCTCCATGGGAGGCGGAGAAGTCGCTCGTTATATTTCAAAATATGGGGAAGAAAAACTTAACAGTGTTGTTTTTGCTTCAGCTGTTCCACCAATGATGATGAAAACATCAAATAATCCTGATGGTCCACTCGAGCCCGCTAAGGCTGAAGAAATGAATATAGCACTTACTGAAAATCCAGATGAATTTTACGACCAATTTACGAAAGAATTTTTTTCGGCTAATGCAGATGGCATAATTTTAGTCACTGAAGATGAACGGCAGGATGCTTTGACTCTTTGTAAGCAGGCTGACAAGATGGCTGCGCTCGAAGCAATGAAGTCATTCGCAACAACTGATTTTCGTAAAGATCTAATGAATGTAACCGTACCAACACTTGTGATTCATGGCGATGTTGATGGTATTGTGCCGTTTGAAGGGTCGGGCAAGCGTACGCATGAATCAATACCGCATAGCAAATTGCATGTTGTAGCGGGTGGACCCCATGGTATAAATGTAAGTCATACTGATGAATTCAATAAGATACTCATTGATTTTATAAAAAAGAATTAACGCTCCTTATTTCATCTTCAGTTGCTAGGGCAAGAACAGATTGAAATATTCAGATGGTCAGCAAATAATTTTATGTATTTCCCTTGCTCTTTAGTGAAGTTACTGTAAAACTTCTGTATGACACCTCAGAAAAATAATCCATTGCATGGGATTACACTCAAGACCATTGTAGAAGAATTGCTGGAAAAATATGGTTGGGAGGGATTAGGGCAGAAGATTAAAATAAAATGTTTTATCGAAAAGCCAAGTGTGAATTCGAGTCTCACGTTTTTGCGCAAAACTCCATGGGCTCGTGAGAAGGTGGAAAAATACTATTTCTGGACATTTTTTAAGCGTGATGGAACACGAAAGTAGTTATTTCTTACATTTTCTGAATTCATTCCTTTTTCACACAATCTCGCTAGACTGAGTATACACATACTATTTGAGGCATAAAATAGAGAAGCAGTATGTCTTGATACTCAAATGAAAAAGAGACTTTGAAAATGGTAAAATTAAAAATGGCAATCAAAAGAATTTCTGAAACGTTCCCCGACACACGTGTCGAGATACTCACGTTTCTTGAACGACGTGAAGAATATTCAAATGTATTCACTTACATTTTTCATCCAGAGAATCCAATAGTGTTTACATCGGGGGAATATGGACACATACGCATTACCACACTTCCTGAAAATGTTCGCCAGGCTCGCGAATTTTCGTTTGCGTCTGCACCTCAGGATTCTCAATTTTGGTTTGGGGTAGATGTGAGCTCTGAGAGCGACTACCAGCAGCACCTTAGTAAACTCCAAAGAGGAGATACTGTGGAGCTCTTTAAGGTACGAAGTCATATGACGTGGCCACCTATTGTTCCTGAAGTGGTGATGATCGCGGGAGGAGTTGGTGTCACACCATTTCGATCAATGCTTCGAGACGCACGTGCTCGCTCTCTGAAGCTCAGTACAACGCTTATCCACGTAGCACGAAGCGAATTTCTTTACCGTGAGGAACTTGACACGTTGTCTGATGAGTACATTTCTACAGAGCGGGGAGGCTTCAGTGACGAGCTTAAAAATGTCATGCAGAAAAAGCCAAACGCACATTACTATATTGCCGGATCTCCTGATTTTGTGACGGTAATTCAGACTGAGCTCGAAGAGAAGGGAATCATTCGCATTGAGAGTGATATTTTTAAAGGACTACATGAATAGCAATAATAGTATTAAGTTATGAAATGGTTAATTTTTGGAGCTCTTATAATTACTTTTGTGCTTGTTACTCATGGACTAACTTTTAAGCGTAAACTATCAATTTCAGCAACTCTAGTAGGGAAATCGCATCAATTTAATCGGGTACCTAGCGATAATCGCGGCAAAACAGTTTTGATTCTTGGAGATAGTACAGCAGTTGGGGTTG
>Ga0163144_10017826_pt1 | contig 14432 bp, 8 predicted proteins | sample OliLak19BULKMAT1_FD_123175 | JGI IMG/M metagenome (GOLD analysis project Ga0163144, IMG submission 123175) | Freshwater microbial mat bacterial communities from Lake Vanda, McMurdo Dry Valleys, Antarctica - Oligotrophic Lake LV.19.BULKMAT1 | ecosystem: Environmental > Aquatic > Freshwater > Lake... | reverse complement strand
TTGGCGATGCGGTCGCTGCCAAACGCGGCGACGAACGCGAAGGTTCCCGCCGTGTCGAACACGACCGCCGTCGGTTGCGCGAGCGCGTTGGTCTTCGCCGGGAGATTGGGCATCACGCCGTAGTCGACGCCGGGGTTCAGGTCGAAGTGGGTGACCGTGCTGTTGGCCGGATTGATTCGCGAAAGGCGGTTTTCGACGATGTGGCCGCGCACGCCGGGTTCGAAGTGGACGAGGTTCCGTGCGTCCGTGTTCGCGACGAACAGGTGCCCGCTGCCGGGTTGGGTGGCGATCGCGAGGTTCACCGTGCCGACGCGGGAGAAGTAGCGGCTGATGGCGTGGCTCGTCGTGTCGATTTCCACGACGTCGTTGTCCGGCATGGTGAATTTCACGACACCGGTCCAGGCCGGGTCCGTGGCGTCGACGATCAGACCGACCTGCGGCGGCGTGGGAAGCGCCGGGTTCATCGGCGGAGTGCCGGTCGTGATCTGCGCGGGTGCCTGGTCCGGGGGAATCAGCGTGGTTCGGTTTCCGGATAGTGCGAAGGCGGCGTAGACCTTGGATCCGTCGAGGCTGACCGCCATCGCCCTCGGGTTTTCGCCGAAGACGGAGATGTTCGTGAGCACGGCGTGGGTCGTGGCGTCCAGCACCACGACCTGGTTGTTCCGCGCTGCCGTGACGAACGCCTTGCCATTGGCGAACACCACGTCGGCGGGCTCATCCTTGATGTAGATCGTGTCCGTCACGACATGCCGCGAGACCGAGACGACGCTGATGCTGTCGGAGACTTCGTTGACGACCCAGACCTCATCGGCGGTCCTTGGATTGACCGAAACCGGCTCCAAGCCAACGGGGATCTCCGAGACGAGGATCGGGTTGTCCGGGTTGGACACGTTGAACACCGACAAGCGGCCGTCGGGGGTGTTGACCGCGAACAGCAGCTTGCCATCGGCCGAGAGACGGATCGGGCTCGTCTGCTTTCCCTCGAAGTTGACGTAGCTCTGGGCCTCCGCGGCGATGCAGACGACGATCAGTAAGGCGCAAGCGCGGACGAGGGTGGTGAAGAAGTTCATGGTGATGTCCGGATCAAAGGGACAGGCGTGCCGGGTGAATTTGCATTGGAACGCTGCCTGCCCACCCGCTGGTTCGCAACGAGAACCCCATGCTTGGCGGAGATCAATCGTCGTCACCGTCGGCACCGCGGGTAACGGCCCAGTCCGGATACGGAACCGCGCTGCCCTTCATGGCCCGCCAGAGGATGCGGTTGAGCTGGTCTTCAGGAGCCCGATCCACTTCGCGGAAGTTCATCCGTGCCGAGGCGACGGCGTCGCGGCGCAGAACGGGATCGGAGAGGGCCTGCGGCGACGGGTTCATCTGGTCGAGCGGGACGTTGTTGGGAATTGCGGTGAACGGAGTGAAATCCGGTGTCTCCGTGAAGCAGTCGAACATCGGGGTCGCACTGGCATCGAACTGGTTCATCGGCGGCATGCCGAGAATCTGGCCCATCGTCCGCAGCAGGCTGGTGGTGTTGTATTGCGTGCTGACGACCGCGCGGCGCTTGGTGAAGGGGCTGATGCAGAACGCGGTGGTCCGGTAGCCGCTGACGTGGTCCCAGCCGGCCTGCGGATCGTCCTCGATCGCGAAGATGGCCATGTCCTTCCAGAACGAACTGCGGCTCAGCCCCTCGACGATCCGTCCGAAGGCCAGGTCGTTGTCGGCGACGCACGCGGCGGGCGTGGGTTTGCCCGCGCCGGTGCCGCTGGTGTGGTCGTTCGGAAGGCAGATGATCGTGAGCGCGGGAAATTCTCCCTTGGCCTCGAATTGCTTCAACTCGGCGAGGATGAAGTCGGCGCGGGCCTGGTCGGGGACGCTCATTTCCCAGCCGACGTAGTTGCTCGGGGAGAAGGCGCGGAGCGTTTCGACCATGGGATAGCTCTGGAAGATCGCCTCATCGCTTTCACCCTTCCATGTGCGGAAGCAGGCGAGGAAGTCCGGCGTGCCCTTCTTGCCATTGCGCCAACGAACTGCCGGGGCCATGAACTCGCCGTAGTTGCGTATGCTGACGCGGTGTTTCAGCGCGTTGTCCCAAATAAACCCGGCCGGTGAATAGGCCAGGGCGTCATCCTCGTCCTCGCCCATGCCGTCCGGATAGCTGCGCGGAAACCCGGCGAAGGATTTCTCCATGTAGTCGGTCGCGAAGGCAGTGGTGCTCCACTGGTGGCCGTCGGCGCTGAGGATCCCGGCGCAGTAGGTGTTGTCGAGCAGCACGAACTCCCGGGCCAGCTTGTGCAGGTTCGGCGTGATGCGCTCTCCGAATATGCAGAGGTTGGGATCGCCGTTGCCTTCACGGATGTCGCCGAACACCTGGTCGTAGGTGCGGTTCTCCTTGATGACGTAGACCACGTGTTTGATCCGGCTCGGTTCGCCGATCCGCTCTGGAACAGGGCGCGCGGGTTGGTTCGGGCGCGGCGGTAGTTTGGATTGGTCGATGGCCTCGCGCCGCAGATTGCGCCAGACGGTTTCGGAAAGCGGCGGCAGGGCGGACTTGGACGGGACGGGCATGAGAAGGACCGAGCCTGAGTATTGGTGTGAATTGAAACCAGGATGGCCATTCTCGCCTTTGCCTGTCTGCAGCGGGATGCCCTTGATGTTGGCCACGCAGACGGCGTTTCGTTGCGCGTCGAAGGCCAGCGCTCCGGGAAACCATCCCGCGGGAATCAGGCCGATCATCTTCGAAGCCCGGTCGGCCGGATCGAACTGCACGACGGCGACGGCGTTCTGCGTGCCGCTGGCGACGTAGAGGCGTTTGCCGGAAAGGTCGAAGGCTAGCGCATTGGGCGACGCGCCGAGCAGGTCGCTGGGCTTGGGTTTCATCCAGATCGTTTCGACGACGGTGTCCGTCCTCGTTTCGATGACGCTTAGGTTATCCGCAGCGGCGTTCGCGCACACGACGTGGCGGCCGTTCGGCGAAACGGCGAGCGCGCTCGCGTGAAGGCCGGTGAGGATCTCCGTCATCTTTTTACCATCAGAGAGGTCGATCACACTGACCGATCCTTCGTTCGCGATGTGCCTGATCGGATCCACCCTCACCACCGTGCCGCGGCCGGCGGGCCCGGTGGGATCTCCCGCGGTCGGTCGCCGCCCACCCCAATTGCTGACGTAGGCTTTGCCGCCCACGAGGGCGACGTCGTAGGGCGCGACACCAACCTCGAATGTCCGGAGGACCTTGCCGGATTGCGCGTCCATCTCGAGGAGGGTGTTGGAGAGGTTTCCGCAAACGTAAAGGCGCTTGCCGTCCTTCGAGAACGTCAGGCCGGCGGGGATCTCGTCCTTGCGGCGCGGCGCATCGGCTTTTGGCAGTGCGATGCTGTGGGACGGCGCCACCACGCCGTCGGGCGACACGGTGAACACCTTGATGCTTCCGTTGACGTTGCTGAGGAACAGACGTCGGCCGTCCGGAGAAAACGCGAGGCCCGTGTAGCTCACCTGACCCTTGTTGTCCGGTTGAAGGATGTTCGGGGAAACCACAGCGGGCTGCGGTTCGCCCTGCTGATCCGATGGGAGCTCCACCCGTTGCCGGATCTCGCCGGTTGCCGGATTGATCACCACCAGTTCACTCGTCTTGCCCGAGGTGACGAGGATCTTGCCGTCGGGCGCCAATGCCAACGCCTGCGGGCGAAGGCCGGGCAGTTCGATGATCTTCCCAATCGGAGTGAGCAGTTGGTTGACCGGCGTGACCGTCCGGTTGTTTCCCATCCGGCCGACGCGCTCAGTGACCGGTTTTACGGCTGTTCGATTTGGCCCTGTCGTGCAAGACGGCAGGCAGAGGACAGCTGACACGAGAAGGGCCTGGCGGATCCATGGAGACGACATCGCGCCATCTCTGCCGCACACTCAGATCGACCGCAAGCCCGCGCAGGCAACGGTTCTGTAACGATGCGCGGGAAGTTCTCCGGGATTACGTTGGCGGGGCTTGGCCGACGCCTGCGGCGGGATTTTCGGATTGAATCCGTCCGGCTTGAAATCCGTCGCCATACCCCTAGCCTGCGCCCATTCCGAAATCACCGCAGCCCCAACCATGAACCGAAATCTCGTCCGTTCCTGCATCCTGACCGCCGTTTTGGCCGTCGCCCTCGATCTCACCGCCGCCGAAGCGCCCAAGGCCGCTCCGGCGAAGAAGAAAGCCGCCGGTTCCGGATTCGACGACTCGATCCTGCAGTCGATGGACCACGGGCCCTATTACAACGGCTCCATCCACGGGAAACGCATCACGTTGAAGGGTGTCGCCCTGAAGCTCGACGGCGGCGAGGCGGGCGCGACCTTCGATACCGAACTCCTGCGTCTGTCCGAGGCGTGGACCGGCGGGTTTCTCCAAATCAAGGGCGAGCGCACGACCGGTGGCCATCCGAGCCAGTCGGGCCAGAGCTATTTCACCACGCCGCAGATTCCCGGCTGGGCCAGGGACGGAAGCTTCGATGACCCGCGTCCACAGATCAGGCAGGACCGCAGGAGCGGTTCGCCGGGACCGTTGCCGCGTGACTGGGCCAAGTGGAAGGGCGTCTACCGCTATGGCAACGAAGTCGTCCTGAGCTACAGCGTCGGCAGCGCGAACGTGCTCGAACAGCCCGGCTTCGTGAAGCAGGACGGCGTCCAGATCTTCTCCCGCAAATTCGAGATGGACCGCACCTACAACGCCAACATCCTCAACGTGGCTGAGCTTCCTGTCGCGGCGGCGCGCACGTCCCGCAGCCCGCTCATTGTCCTCGAACAGAGCAACGAAACTATCTTTGTGGCAGGCCTCGTCGGCGGACCTTCTGAGACTCTGTGGGAATCGACTCCCGACGGCCGGCTGTTCCTGCATCTGCCCGAGGGGCCCAAGTCCAGCTTCGAGGTCTTCGTCTTCCGCGGTCCGGCCAAGGACCTCGCGAAAGTCTCCGCCTATGCCTCGCGCAAGTTCGTTCCCACCAGCCTTTCGGCCAAGACCAAGGGCGGCCCCCGACTCTGGGGCCAGCCTTTGCTCGTGCCAGGCAAACCCGCTTCCACCAACGCTCCGGGCGCCTACGTCGTCGATACGATCACAGTGCCCGAGGAGAATCCCTACAAGTCGTGGATTCGCTGCTCCGGCGTGGACTTCTTCTCCGACGGCCGCGCGGCGGTGTGTTCCCTCAGTGGTGACGTCTGGATCGTTTCGAACCTTGACAGCAAACTCGACAAGGTAACCTGGCAGCGTTTTGCCACCGGGCTCTACCAGCCCCTCGGATTGAAGATCGTCGACAACAAGGTATACGTGATCAACCGCGAGCAGCTCACCCGCTTGAACGACCTCAACGGCGACGGCGAGGCGGACTTCATCGAGAACTTCAACAACGACATCTCGATCACCGACCACTACCACGAATTCGTCCTCAACCTGGAGGCGGATTCAGCCGGCAACTTCTATTTCACCAAGGGCGGCAACCTCGGCGAGGCGACCATCCCGCACCACGGCACCCTCAATCGGATCAGCAAGGACGGTCTTTCGCTCATGACCGTCGGGACCGGACTGCGCGCCCCCAACGGCCTAGGCATGGGACCGAACGACGAGATCACCGTGGCCGACAATGAAGGCAACTGGATCCCTTCGTCCAAGGTCACGTTGATGAAGGAAGGCTCCTATGCAGGCCACCAGTTCACCGCCCACGTGACGCCCAAGCCCACCGGGTTCGACCAGCCGATCTTCTGGCTGCCGCACAATTACGACGTCGACAACTCGTCCGGCGGGCAGGTCTGGGTGAAAGGCGACAAGTGGGGCCCGTTCAGCGGCCAGATGCTGCACACCAGCTACGGCGCCGGCATCCTCTTCAAGACGTTCAGCGAGGAAGTCGACGGCGTCCTCCAGGGCGGTGCGGTGCGGCTCCCGGTGAACTTTGATTCCGGCGTGATGCGCGGACGTTTCCGCCCGCAGGACGGCCAGCTCTACCTCGTCGGCCTCAACGTCTGGCAGTCGAACAACAAGATGGGCCAGAACAAGCGCGGTATCTTCCAGCGCGTCCGTTACACGGGAAAGCCGGCCCATCTTCCCACGAGCGTGAAGGTGAACAAGAAGTCGCTGGTCGTTGAATTCACCGACCCGCTCGACGCCGCCAGCGCGGCCGATGCCCAGAACTACAGCGTCGACCGGTGGAACTACAAATGGACCCAGGCCTACGGTTCGCCCGAGTTCAAGACCTCCGAGCCCGATGTGAAGGGCCACGACTTGATCGAAGTGAAGTCGGCCAAGGTCTCGCCCGATGGCCGCACGGTGACCCTGGAAATCGACGGCCTGAAACCCGTCATGCAGATGCGCATCCGTTATCAGCTCAGGGGCGCGGACGGTCAGGAGATCAAGTCCGAGGTCTATCACACCATCAACCGCATGCCCGGCGGCCCTTCCATCGAAGTGGCCGTGGGTTCGACGAAGTAGTTCCTTTCTGAAACGTCAGCTTGCCTGAAAACGAAGAAGCCGCCGGGTAACCGGCGGCTTTTTGTTTCCGGCCGTTCGAATCGATCCGAGGCCGGACCCGCAGTGTGAGCGCTTGTCGGATAGCCAGTGTCGCAGTTTTGAAGTCGCTTTTCGTCCATTAAATACCGCTGGAAATGGCTCTGCCGCTCTATAGGTTCCCGCCCGTGAAAGCGCTTTTTCTGCTCCCGGTTCTGTTGGTTTCAACCTTGGCGGCCGGTGCCGAATCATGGCCGGAGTTCCGCGGTCCCGGCCGCGAAGGCCACACTTCGGCGAAACTTCCCCTGACTTGGAGTCCGTCGAACAATGTCGCGTGGAAGATCGAAGTGCCCGGCAAGGGTTGGTCGTCGCCGGTGGTCGCCAATGGCCGGATCTTTGTCACGACCGCCGCGAAGGAAGGCTCCGGCTATTCGTTGCGGGCGTTGGCGTTCAACGCCGCCGATGGCAAGCCTGTGTGGAACACCGCCGTCTTCGCACCCAGTTCCATGGCGTCGATCCATGGCAAGAACAGCCACGCCAGTCCCACGCCCTTGATCGAAGGCGACCGCGTCTACGTTCACTTCGGCCATCAGGGCACCGCCGCCCTCACCCTCGACGGCAAGGTCCTTTGGAAAACGACGGAGCACGCCTACAAGCCCGTCCACGGCAACGGCGGTTCACCCGTGATCTTCGGCGACAACCTCATCTTCAACGCCGACGGCGATTCCAAGCCGGCGATCATCGCACTCAACAAAAACACGGGTAAGACCGTCTGGAAGCAGGCGCGCGTCGCGGACGCCAAGAGAAAGTTCTCCTTCGCCACGCCGCTCGTCATCACCAATGCCGGACGCGTCGAGCTCATCAGCCCCGGCAGCGGAATGGTGGGCGGACTCGATCCGCTAACGGGCAAGGAACTCTGGCGGGTCAACTACGGCGAAGGCTACTCCGTCATCCCCCGGCCGATCGTCGGTCACGGGATGGTCTTTATCGGGACCGGCTACGACAGCCCGAAGGTCCTGGGCATCCGCCTTGGTGGATCCGGCGACGTCACGGCAACGCACCTTGCTTGGACGATTTCCCGCAGCGCCCCGCACACGCCCTCCATGGTGCTCGTCGGCGAAGAGCTCTACTTCGTGAGCGACGCCGGCGTGGCAACGTGCGTCGATGCCAAGACCGGCAAGGTCCATTGGCAGGAACGTGTCGGTGGCGGCTATTCCTCGTCGCTGCTGCACACGGGCGGCCGGATCTACTCCCAGAACGAAGCCGGCCTGACGACGGTTCTGGCCGTGGGCAAGGAGTTCAAGATCCTCGCGAAAAACGATATCCAGGAACGCACCCTTGCGTCCTTCGCCGTGGCCGACGACTCCCTCCTGATCCGCACCGAAGCCCATCTCTACCGCATCACCGAGACAGGACGTTGATGGAATGCCTTTATTGGAGCGCCAGCGTGGAGATTGAGGGCATCGCCCATTTTTTGAGCCGTCATATCTGCGGAGGCGCAACGTTCGCGTAAAGCCATGTAGACGCCTGATGTGCCTTTAAGGATTGCCCGAAACGAATCAAGGGAAACGGTGATGACTCTTAAAGAAAAACTGAAATGGACAGGCGCGATCGAGAATCGTCTCGAATCGGTGAACCACGCCCAACGGGAAATCGCTTTGGGGAATACCCCCAAAGTCACGTTCTACTGGTTTGTTGGCAAAACTCATAACTACTCAGTCGAGTGTTACGTTGAGGGAGATATTGGAAAGTCGCGGGAGGCGGCAAAATTCGTAGTTCAAGCTGCATTGGAATACTTCTACGGAAGCTGGAGGAAGACTCTAGTCTCTCCTGATGGGACGACTGGGCACGATGCCTGGAAACCCTTCTGTTTGTTGTATGAAGAGTTAATGCGAAGCCTCCCATGGGCCTGCGCCCTAGGTGAATGGAAGGCAGTCAGCCAATTGGCTGAATACCCGCCTGAGGATAAACTGCCCGAAGCCTCCAAAGCCAAAGGTGAGGCAGCCTGGGGTTGGGCGTTGGTTTCCTTTCTGCGCGGCGATCCGCGCAAGCGGGTGGACGAGTTCATGAAGAAAGCCGAGGCGGACAAGGCCAAGCGTCTGAAATTACTCTGCCCTGTTCTGCGGGCGCTAATGGACAGGGACGAGAAAGCCTTCTTCGAGACTCTGCTGGCGTATCTCGCCTACTACCGCAAGAGCGAGTTCAAGCTGGATCTCGACAAGCTCTTGGCCTTGGAGGGAACAACCCTCTACCACCTCGGCCGCAAGCAGGGCTTCAAGGTCCCTCTGCCGGAGAATGTGGCCGACCACGTCATCCGGTTCGACTGACTGAGGACTCGGCGTTTCCTGCGAGGTTGGGCGTTGGATGTTGAATTTTCTGTGTTCTTCCATCGCCCGCCTACTTCCGCCTTCCGCCTTCTCCTTCCAACCCTTTGAATCCGGGCGATGTCCACTGGCGCCTATCTCGGAATCGGCCTGCTCCTCGGAACGGCCGTCGGCTTTCTGCTTGGCTGGATCTTCGCGCTCAAACGGCCGACTCCTCCCGTCGCTGTCGCGCCCGATCAGCGCGTGGAGAACGAACTCCGCCAGCTCCTCGCCCAACGCGAGACCGAGTTGTCCGAGCAACGTCGTCTGACCGGTGATGCTTCCAGTTCCCGAGCCTCCGCCGAGGCTAGTCTGCGCGCTGCCGACACGAATGCCGCCGATGCCCGACGCGACCTCTCCCAGGCCCAGACCGACGTCGTCGCCTTGCGCCACGAGGTCGCCGCCATCGCCACGCACCGCGCCACGGCCGAGGCGGAACGCGACGCCGCGCGGCAGCGCCTCGATGCGCAGAAGGCCGAACTCGACCGGCAATTCGCCACGCTTCAGCAGGCGCAGGCGGAATCGCTCGTCCAACTTCGTGACCAGTTCAAGGCCCTCAGCAGCGACGCGCTCCGGCAAACCCAGCCGCAGTTCCTCGAACTGGCCAAGCAGACCCTTGCCACCTTCCAGGAGACGGCGAAGGGCGATCTGGCCCAACGCCAGCAGGCCATCGCCACGCTGGTCGAGCCGCTCAAGCAGACGCTCGACACCTACCAGCAACGCTTGCAACAGGCCGAGCAGGCGCAGGCCGGAACACTCGGCGAGGTGAAGAAGCAGCTCGAACTCCTCGCGCTCCAGAGCGGCAGCCTGTCGAACGAAACGCTCCAGCTCCGCCGCGTGCTCAGCTCGAACCAGGCGCGCGGGCGTTGGGGCGAGGAGACGCTGCGCCGCGTGGTGGAGGCGGCCGGGCTCAGCGTCCATTGCGAGTTCGAGGAGCAGAGCGTGGCCGGCGATGCCAAGCCCGACATGATCGTCCGCCTGCCCGGCGACCGCGTCATCATCGTGGATGCCAAGGTGCCCGACCTCGACTTTCTCGACGCCATCGACCAGGCCGATCCGGTGAAGAGGTCGGAGGCGTTGGCCATCCACGCGGCGAAGTTGAAAGGCACGATCAAGGCGCTCGCCGACCGCGATTATCCGGCGCAGTTCCCCAACGCGCTCGACCATGTCGTCCTCTTCGTCCCGGCGGAATCGCTCTTCAGCGCGGCTCTTGAAGGCGACCGCGACCTGATCGTCTGGGCGGCGCAACGTCACATCATGCTGGCCACGCCGGCGTCGTTGATCGCGCTGCTGCGGTCCGTCTCGATGAGCTGGCAGCAGCACGAGCAGACCCGCAATGCCCGGGAGATCGCCGTGGCGGCGGGCGAACTCTTCCAACGCGTGAGCAAGTTCACCGAACACTTCGAGGCCATCCGCGGCGGTCTGGAACGTGCCAACAAGTCCTACAACGACGCCGTGGGCAGCTACGAACGCATGGTGCGCCCGAGCGGCGAACGGCTCATCAAACTCGGCGCCGCCGCGCAGGATGCGACGATGAACGAGATCAATCCCACGCAGGCGACGTTGCGGCTGCCGCCCACGGCGACGACGTAGGTTGGCAATCACGAACAGAAAGGTGGGTCGGGTCGCGCTGCGACCCGAAGGTCAGCCGCAGCGCGGCTGACCCCACCGCACTACGAGCGAATGAGCGAACGAACCGGAGATCAATTACGACGCGCTCTGGCTGGAGGGCATCAGCCGGTTCCGGCATCTGCCCTCGATCCCGTCTGGTGGACCAACCGTTTCTTTCGCCTGCGCTGGCCGTGAGCGGGACGGGGCGGTCGACGGCGTTGATAATGTTCCCAGAACTGCAATCATCCGTTGACAGCCCCCCCAGTTGGGTCATAGAAACATCACTCTCAAAAAAAGGTTTTCAGAGCAAGGACGTTTCACCAACAAAACAAAGGGAAAGGCAACTTATGCACAGAAAAATACTGTTCGGGATCATCGCCGCTGTTGTTTGCGGATTGTTCGTTTCATCACCATCCGCCAAGGCGGGAGGGGTTGTCACAAGCGCCAGCCGGTATCAGTCCGGTGGGAACGACATTTGGACGTTCTACTACGACACTAGTTCCAACGTCACCAAGCCGGCCTACTACTGGATCGATGGCACCTACATCGGAAACCCTGCCGACGGCGGATACTACTTCACGGTTACGGTAGCGACAGGAACATATGGCTGGGACAATAACGCCATCTACGTTTACGGAGGCACTACACAGTTGCCCACATATGTCATCTTCCACCCGGATGGAACTTACCAAATCTACCTCCAGTGAGACGACTTGCTGAAAACATCCCAATTGGTCTCTGCATCTTCATGAAGGCCGCCGGCGAAGCCAATCGAGGGACGTTTTTTTGCACTTCTTCTGCCGCGATCCTGGCCACCCTGCTGCTTGTTCTATCGGGGTGGTCAGGAATCTCTGCTCCTCCCGGTGCATACAGGCCGCCGTTGGCGGCCATCGGCAATCCCAACCCAATTCTGCTCGCGCAATTCGGCTACAGCTTGGCGGGAGTCGGGAACGACCGGATTCTGATCGGAGTGCCTCAGGACAATTTTTATGAAGGCGCCGGTGGTGGCATTGGTGGAAGCGCCTATTTGTTCGGCACCAACGGCACGTTGGTGGCGATCTACACGAACCCCACGCAGAAGCTGGGTGGGCTATTTGGCTACTCGGTAGCTGGGCTTGGATTCGGGCGTGTCCTAGTTGGCGCGCGCCTCGCCACCGTCGGTGCAACCAATGCTGGCGCGGTTTACCTCTTCAACACTAACGGAACCCTGCTGACCACGCTCACCAATCCTCCGGGAAAACAGAACGACCATTTCGGTGACGCGGTGGCGAGTGTCGGGACGGATCGCATCCTCGTCGGCGCGGGGTTCGGCGGAACCAACAACGGCGGCGTTGCTTACCTTCTCGCGACCAACGGGACAGTTCTCGCCACCTTCAACAATCCGGAGCCCAACTTCCTCGACAACTTCGGAGGCGCTGTCTCCGGAGTTGGCAACGATCTGGTTGTAGTGGGAGCATTTGGCAACGACACGGGTGGGCGCGACTCTGGAACGGCTTACATCTTTGACACCACCGGTGCATTGCTGGTGAGCATCACCAATCCGGCGCCGACTGTCGCCGGAACTTTCGGCTGGGCTGTGGCCGGAATGGGAAGCGACCGGATACTCGTCAGCGCTGAACAAAACTACGCTGGGGCCATCAGGGCAGGTGCAGCCTACCTTTTCGCCACGAACGGGGCCTTGCTCACGACATTCACCAATCCTGCTCCTGCCAATGGGACCGGCTTCGGCCACGCGCTCGCCGTGGTCGGAGGCGACAAGGTTCTGATTGGTGCCTATCTGGACGGGAACGGAGTTGGAGTGGCCTATCTTTTCGACACCAACGGCACACGCTTGGCGATCTTCGGGAATCCCACTCCTGAAGTGGGCAGCGGGCCACCTCCGGGAGGTATTCCCCCTACCTCTGACCGCTTCGGTTTCGCGATGGCTGCGCTCGGGCCGGATTTTTTTGTCGTCGGGGCTGATGGCGACAACTCGGGCGCACCCGGAGCCGGCTCGGTCTACATCTACGCCGAGCCGCGGCCGCCGCCGTTGGTTATTTCGGCCGGTGCCACGAACGTCTCGGTGCGCTGGGCCGGGCCGGAGCCGAGCTTCATCCTGCAGGAGTCGGGACTGCTGGGTTCTCCGGCGGCCTGGAACGACGTGCAGGAGCCGGTTTCCTCCAACGGCCCGACCAACCTCTTCCAACAACCCCTCGGCCCGACCAACCGCTTCTACCGCCTGCGCTGGCCGTGAGCGGGGCGGTCGACGGGGGCGAAAATGTTTGCCGGAAACAAATCTTTCATTGACAGCCCCCCCAGTAGAGGCATGGATAAAACGCTCCCAAAAAGATTTTGAAAGCAAAGACGTTTCACCAACAAAACAAAGGGAAAGGCAAGTTATGCACAGGAAAATACTGTTCGGGATCATCGCCGCTGTTGTTTGCGGATTATTCGTTTCAGCACAGACCGCCCAGGCGGGTGCCTACATGACCAGTGCGAGTCGGTATCAATATGGAGGCATCGACTACTGGACGTTCTATTACTCCACCACGCCCACAGGATATGCCTACTGGGTGAATGGAGACCTTCAACCGTATGACGCGTATCAAGGTTCGGACTACTACCAGATCCAAGTTTCTACTGGAACCTATGGCTGGGACAACAATGCCATCTACGTGAGCGGAGGAGGCGGGTCCGATAGCTATGTGATCTTCCACCCTGATGGCTCATACGAGATCTACAACCAGTGATCCGTCAACCTGAGCGGCGCACATAGATTGCGGGTGCGTGGACCAAATCCAATGAATCCAGCCTCCAATCCCAGACCTGATGCCGCCGCTTGTCGCCGTTCATTCGCACTCTTGGCCACCCTGCTGCTCATCGCGGTGGGGTGGTCTGGTCTATCCGCACCACCAGGCGCGTATCGACCGCCTTTGGCGACAATTGGAAATCCAAACCCTTATTTGCTGGCCCATTTTGGCTACAGTCTGGCTGGTGTCGGCAATGACCGGATACTGATTGGGGTTCCATGGGACAACATCTACGACGGTGCGGGTGGGGGCGTGGGTGGCAGCGCCTACCTCTTCGACACCAATGGCGCACTTTTCACGACATTCACCAATCCGCTGCAGCGCCTCGGCGATAATTTCGGCTGCACGGTGGCGCCTCTCGATGCTGCTCGGGTGCTGATCGGTTCGTCGGGGGCTAACCTGGGTGTAACTAACGCGGGTGCGGCCTATCTCTTCAACACCAACGGAACACTGCTGACCACTTTCACCAATCCGCCTGCAACTCCCCACGATCATTTCGCCTTCTCCGTGTCGGCTGTGGGGACAAACTTGATTCTTGTTGGTGCACCTCAAGATAACACCGGCGCGGAATCGGCTGGATCGGCCTATCTCTTCAACACCAACGGAGTTTTGCTGACGACATTCCACAATCCGACGCCAGACCGGCTGGACTCATTTGGAACGACGGTTTCGGGAGTGGGCGATGGTATGGTGTTGATCGGAACCTCTGGCGACGACACGGGAGGACGAAATGCTGGATCCGTCTATCTCTTCAACACGGCCGGAACGTTGCTCATGACGCTGACCAATCCCGCACCCGTTGCGGGTGGCCAATTCGGTTGGGGGCTCGCAGGCCTGGGCAAAGACCGGTTCCTCGTGAGCGCGGAAGGAAACTACGACGCGGCCATAAATTACGACCTGGCCACAAATCGCGGTGTGGTCTACCTCTTCGCGACCAATGGAATGCTTCTGTCCGTCTTCACCAATCCCGTGCCCGCCAAAAGCACCGGCTTCGGCCATGCCATGGCAGTAGTCGGAGGAGATCGGATTCTAATTGGTGCCTTTCTCGCCAAGACCGCTGTTGGTGAGGCCTATTTGTTCGATACAAACGGCACGTTGCTGGCGGTCTTCGCCAACCCGACCCCGGAGTCGTCCAGCGGACCGGACCCCGGCGGCATTCCGCCGACTTCGGACCGGTTCGGCTTCGCTGTGGCCGCGCTAGGTCAGGATTTATTC
>Ga0163144_10017825_pt1 | contig 14433 bp, 8 predicted proteins | sample OliLak19BULKMAT1_FD_123175 | JGI IMG/M metagenome (GOLD analysis project Ga0163144, IMG submission 123175) | Freshwater microbial mat bacterial communities from Lake Vanda, McMurdo Dry Valleys, Antarctica - Oligotrophic Lake LV.19.BULKMAT1 | ecosystem: Environmental > Aquatic > Freshwater > Lake... | reverse complement strand
TTTTCCTTATGCGGGTTTTGATTACCACTATAAAAAAGAGGGCACACCGAAAGAGAATTTTTTCGACTTAAAAGGCAGTCCAAAAAACATCTTCGGCAGCGATGCAAAAAACTGGTTTGGTCAAACGAGCAACAGGAACAACCGTAAAACCGTGGTTGTGGGTATTGCCTATACCTTGCCTATGCTGGTTGTCGCTGATTTTAGAGTGGATGGAAATGGGAAATTCCGGTTTCAATTATCCAGAGAAGACGTTGCCCTCAGCCCGCGGCTACGGTTCAATTTGATGCTCAATACCGATAAAGAATACATGGCCGGCTTTCGCTATATCGCCAATAAATATGTTTCTTTGTCTACGCATTATGATAGTGATATGGGGTTTGGGCTTGGTGTTACGTTGGTTTATTAGGGGACTAGCAGGATACCAATCAAGCCAATAAGGATCAAGCCTGCCTGCTGTGCTATTCGCCTGCCTTTCCATTCATCAATAATCAGATAGTCAGCTTGTAGCTCAATCGCCAAGGCAATGGCCTCCGCCTCGCCATCATCAAGCGAGGATTTGAAATGCGTAACATTCTTGGCGTCTGCGGGCTTCTTGGTTTCGATGAAATGCATATCGGATACAAAGTCCAATTGGCCAGGAACTTCAGAAAGTTCTTGTTCTACTGCTGGGGGAATGAGAATTTTTCCAAAAATATCCTTGAGCAATTGCAACCGGCCAATCTGGTAAAGATTGGTAATAGCTGTAGTGTCGCTGATGACGATCATGGGATTAAACGCGCTGCCGCAATATCGTTTGCCAAATCATCTTGATCGTAATTTAAGAAAAGGCCGCGCTCAACAAGCGCTTTTTGGAAACCGATAACGGTAAACCCCGCCAGCTTCCGGGCTTGACCGAAGGACAACCTCTTTCTCGCATAAAGCCATGTGGCAACTTCCAGCACGAGCTCAGCCGAAGAAAGCGGTGTTTCCTGAATTGCGGTATCCGGAATTTCAATAATCATATTGGATGAGTTTTATAGAACTGGCTCAAAATGGTTGAAAGACAGCCTTTTCAAAGCCTGTCATACAAAAGTACAAATTTTTGATTGAAATCGTAGTTACTGTTGACAAGCACCAATAAAAAAAGGCCACCATAATTGGTGACCTTCTTGTCGGGATACCAGGACGTGAACCCAACCTATTGCCAGTAGGTAAAACTACATATAATAGTGACTTTTGAGGCATTTTGCTTGTTTTTAGCCGCTTTTGCTACCATAGCCTACCACCATTAATTAAAATAAACGACATAAAAACGACAACCTATTAAAAAGCCGCTTACATTTGAGCGCAATTAAACGCTTGAATAAATGCCAAAAGTTAATAGGATTCCAAAAGAGCGGTTTAACATGATCACATCTAAAGAGCAACTTTCCGTTATCCAGATCGATGCGATTGTGACAAAGAAGGAACACATGGCATTTTTATACCTTCAAGGGAAATTCGAGCAGCGGTTCTCGCTTTGTAATTGTACAAATGTTTAAATCGTTGTTAAACAGTATTTTGTGTTATTTTTCAAATATTGCAATAAAACACAGCTTGAAGTTAGTTGCCTGAAAGAAAAGCAATTACACATTTAAAGTTTTACAAACCGAGAACGGCTGAAATTCGAGGTAGAAAGCGACGTGGCGTTTAGGGTGCTGGAGGTGAAGAATCAGTTGTGAAACCAAACGTTGATTTATGCCACGCGAAAACCAAGAACTTGGATCAGGTGGTTTTGCAGATAGGAATTATTTGAACCAACGCTTCTGCACAAGCCATGTCTTTCTAATAGCTGTTCAAGACTATTGTCATGTGGCTCGTTTGCAAACACCTGTAAACGATGTTCAAAGGTTGGCAGAAGTACTGGAAATGGACGCGCATGATTATTGCGTACATCCGCTACTCATCAATCCAACTAAATCGGAGTTGGAAATTTTCTTGTCGAAAACTATTCCTGCACTGGTGGGTGCCGACGATAGGGTGATGCTGTACTTTGCCGGTCATGGTATTGCTGTGGATGAAGAAGCGCGCGGACGACCCAAGGGCTACCTTTTGCCTGTGGATGCCCGCCGTGATGATGAAGGTTCCTATGTGTCCATGAAGTTCCTGAATGAGCATTTAGACAGACTCCCTTGTCGCCACCTTTTGCTTTTGCTCGATTGTTGTTTCGCCGGCTCTTTCCAATGGGCTGAGGAACACGCCAGGGGTCTTGTATTGATGAATTTTCCAAAACAGATTTACCTGCAACGATTTGACCTGTTTGTAAAAGAAAAAGCATGGCAGGTGATGACTTCCGCCGCATATAATCAAAAGGCGCTCGATGTCGTAAGCCGTCACGCTTTAGGGCAGCGGGAAGAGGAAGGCGGCCACGATCAATCAAACTCTCCCTTTGCCCAGGCGCTTCTGCGCGCTTTGCGCGATGGAGAAGGAGATTTGGTACCGTCTGGCGGCGACGGGCTGATGACCATTACTGAAATTTTCACCTTCATCCAGGAACAATTGGCTCAATTGCACCATGTCCATGCGCAAAAACCTACTCTGTTTCATCTTCCACAGCATCAACAAGGGGAATATCTATTTCTGAATCCTAGGAAAAAGCTCTTTCTGACGGCTTATGAAGACCATTTTAATCCCTATCGGGGACTTCAATCCTATTCATTCGAGGACCGCACGATTTTCTACGGTCGAGCGGGCGTCATTCCTGTCTTGCGGCAGCGGTTGAAACAGTCGCCTATGTTGGTGGTCAGCGGTGCCTCTGGTTCAGGAAAATCCTCCGTCGTGCTTGCTGGATTGTTGCCTTTATTAAAAGAAAATGGCTGGAATTATATAGCGATTCGTCCCGGCGTTCAGCCCCTTCTCTCTTTGGAAGCCGGACTAGGCGAATGGAAGGCAAGTTATTCTTCGACTGCCTTGTTCATTGATCAGTTTGAGGAACTTGTGACACAGTGTACGGACCGGGCCTTGCGCGAAGCGTTTTTGGAACGTGTACATGCGTTGATTCAATCGGGAAGCCCCATTCATAAAATCATTGTTACGGTACGTGCCGACTTCGAACCTCAATTTGAGAATTCTATTCTGCGCGAATTCTGGCAAGAAGCCCGATACAACCTGCCCGGACTTACTTACAACGAATTGGAAGAAATTATCGTTCAGCCTGCCTATGAGCGTTGTATAAGTTTTGAACCCAGACTAACTGAAGAGTTGATTTCTGCCGTGCAAAATAAACCCGGAGGCCTTCCTTTGTTGTCCTTCGCCCTGGCTGAATTGTATGAGCGGTTCAAAATACGAAGGGTGGAAGGCGATGAATCCAGACAACTGACCTGGTCAGATTACCATCAAATAGGTGGTGTAGAAGGTGCCTTGCGTTACAAAGCAGATGAGATATATGAAAGCTTAACGACGGCAGAAGGTGATACGATGCAAAAAATAATGCTTCGAATGGTGTCACTGGAAGGTGGTGAAGCCAGTAGTCGGCGGGTGATGCAGGACGATCTTATTTTTCCAGATGCGGGAGAAAACAAGCGGGTAACGTTAGTGCTGGACCTGCTTGTTACCGCAAAATTAGTGGTTGCCGACCTTGACGCATTGAGTCGGCCATTTTATGAACCAGCGCATGATGCTTTCGTCAGAGCCTGGAAAAAGCTTTGGGACTGGATTGATGTACTGGGGAAAGATCGTTTGCTGGTGTTGAATAAATTACAGGAGAGTGCATTAGAATACCAGGATAGTCGCCATTCGAAGGATTTATGGCACAACAACCCGAGGCTTGCGATCATTTCGGAATTAAAAAAGCAGGCTACCAACTGGATGAATGCGCAGGAAAGAGATTTTTTTACTGCCAGTGTCCGGAAAAAACGATTCAACAGGCTCCGGTTGATTGGTACAGTGTTGGCCGTAATAGCATCCCTTAGTGTTCTAACCATATTCGCTTATGCCCAACTTAACCGGGCGGAATCCAGTGAACGCCGCGCTATTTCAGAGCAACACCGTGCCGAAGAAAGTGAGCAACGCGCCGAAGACAGTGCAAAAGTGGCCCAAATACAACGACAAATAGCGGTCGTTGCGCAACAAAGCGCCAGGGACAGCGCCAGGGTAGCCCAAATTCAGCGCAATTTGGCAAAAAGTAATGAAGACTCTGCCCGCATAGCCCAAAAGGAAGCAGAATTCAATCTTAGAAAATTCCAGACAGAACAACGCGAAAAAGAAAAAGTCAATTGCGCTAAGTATATCGAAGAAGGTAAAATTGCTTTGGATGCCGACGAATATGATCTGGCCTTGCGTCGATTTAACCTAGCGCTACAGGTCATCAATCAATTCGGCATGCACGACGAAGCACTCCATAGCCGACAAAAAGAAGTGCAGGAGAAGATCAATTTTTGTTTGTCCAAACTCAAACCAAATCAATAACTTTCGAAATGACATGGAAACGTTCTTTAGACTCATTGTACAAGTTTTCCGTTTTGTATATCCATTTTTTTTCTGGTGCTTGGCTTTCTCATTTTCGGCAGGCGCGCAGGAAAACAGTATAGACTGCTCCCTTCCAGAATACCAACGGATCATAGGAAATGCCGACTCCCTATTTCATATCAGGCAATATACCGCAGCCTTAAAAAAATACCGTGTTGCCCAAATTTGTCGGCCTGAATTTTCCTCGTCCATTAATGCCAAAATAGACACCGTTTACCAGGCGATCCAGAAAGAACGCAATGAAGCATTGGCTAACAACATGGCTGGCCTGGCAAGGCAGGAAATGTTAAACAATAAAACCTTGGCCTTCAAAATTGCCAAAGAAGCTTTCCTGCTCTATGAAAATACGGAGACTAGGTCCACTTTAGTAGATATCCTCAGGGAGGTTCAAAACTTCCAGGGCATTTCCGGAGGCTTTATCTGGAAATATATTGAAAGTAAAAATTCCCCAACTGGTCTGAAAGTCAGTTATTTGTATGAAAAGGAAATTATAGCCGAGGCCGGGGGGGGCAAAACAATTGCTGTATCGAATGATGGCAAGTTTTTACTGAGCGGTGGCGAGGATCAAACGATCCGGCTTTGGACAGGAAAGGGAGCATTTATTCGTGCCATCAAAGTAGAGGCGGGGGTCAATCAGGTAGCTTTTTCACCTGATAACCTGTACATTTTAGCCGCTTGCGCAGACGGTGCTACCCGATTGTGGACCATCTTTGGTGAATTTCGTCAGTCTTTTAAAGCGTCGCCTTTTTTTCATCCTAAATGCGCATCATTTTCACCTGACAACCAATACATCGTAACGGGAAGTTCAGATGATTTTTTTGGATCAGCACGCAAAACTATAAAAAATCCAATGGCAGATAAGAATCTTTGGGTCAATCACAGTAACCTCAGCCTGTGGACGCCCGAGGGCAAGTTGGAGACAAATTTCGGCGGCTACAATGCGGATGTAAACAGTATTGCCTTTTCGCCCGACAGTAAATTATTGCTCACGGCTTCCTCAAAAGGCGCGCTCATTTGGTCCATGAAAACCAAAGCGCCGCAGCATGTCATCGACACCACACATTCATTTTCCATTGCAGCATGGTCGCCTGATGGGCAGTATGTTCTGCTTGGCATAAAAGACACCGTCATGGTATTTTTTGCAAATGGAAATCTGTATAAAAAATTCGATGTCAATGATATGATGGTACAGCAGGCTCGGTTTTCTCCGGACAGCAGAAACATCTTGGTTTGCAGTTCTATTTCAGGTCCAGCCACCATATATACCCTGGATGGGATGCCTGTAAATATGTTTGATAACGGCATTGGTTACGTTCAGGATGCTGTCTTTGTCCCGGGAAGCTCTCATATAGTTACAGCCGACATTAATAACTGCATCCGGTTTTGGTCGAGAAATCTTTCTCTAGAACAATTGTTCACTCCTTTTGCCAAAACAGCTCACAGCCTGGCCTTGACACCCGATAGTACAGGATTCCTGACATCTTTCAGTGATTCTACCGCCCGTTTTTACAATCTGAAGGGAAAAGAATTGCGGGTTTATTCCGGGTCAAATAATATCATAAGATCCATTTCCATGTCTGAGGATCAGCAATATGTTTTGGGAAACACCTGGAATGGCGACCTTTTACTTTGGCAGGAAAATGGACAGTTGCTTCAACACCTTACCCAATACTACCCTGCTGTTTTTATGCCCGACAGCAATTTAATTTATACATCTGATCCGTATGGGCAACTTAAGATTTTGAATTATGATGGAAAGCTGCAGGGCAGCTTGGAAGGGCACAAGGATGCCATTACCTCTTTGGTTTTTTCCAAAGATGGACATGGTTTCCTGACTGGTAGCGAAGACTCCACGGCTATCCTGTGGAATCGGTCTGGGAATATCCTGCGAGTCTTGCGCGGGCACCAGGATCAAGTCACCTCCGTCGCTATTTCCCCGGATGGCAGATGGCTCTTAACTGGTTGCAAGGACCAAAAAATTCGGTTCTGGAGCTGGGAGGGAGTTTTATTGCGAACGCTTACTTGTGCTAAAGCCATCCATTTCCTAGGCTATTCTAACGATGGAAAAAGAATCCTGAGTGTAGCAGGAAGCGACAATGTGCGAATATGGGATACAGCAGCAGGTACATTATTACAGGAAGTGAATGATGGAGGTAATTCAGGTTTATTTCTGAAAGATAACAAGACTTTTATAACAAGCTCTAACTTCGGCATTTTTCAATGGATGTCATTGGACTCCATTTTACAAGATCAGCAGATTCCGCTCCTTTCTGTAGAAGAAAGAATACGTTTGGAGCTTCCTGAATAAAACGAACCTAAATATGGTACCTCGCCTGTCATTCTTATTAATTTTAGTTATCCCCTTTTTTACTGCCACGGGAAAATCCCAAACTACTGCCCCAGATTGCACGGAAGCGGAGTATAAACGGTTGGTAGAGGAGGCGGATTCCTTGAGCGTCCACCGTCAATTTGAAACTGCAATTAAAAAATTCCGCGTTGCCAAGATTTGCAAACCTTCGGAAGGGGCGTTCATTGATGCAAAAATTGACAAAATATACGAAGAAATAATCGCACAACGCGACCGCGTCACAGCAGGAGCCTTAGCTAACAAGGGATTGGAGATGAATACCACAGATGCGTTGGCTGCTCTCCGGTTGGTCGCTACGGCTTATCGAATGGCTCCTGGGGCCCAGACGCAGAAAGCGGTGCAAGAAGTACTAAGGCGCTGCCAGGGCTACAATAATTACTTTTACTCTTATGCCTCGGAGCCTACGGTGAACTGGATACAAAGTCTATCGTATGCGCACGACGGAAAACAAATCTTGATCGGGACAAACGGCGATGGAATCTATCTACTTTCGCCTGAAGGCCAAAAACTCAGTCAGTTCTATCCAAAGGAAACATGTTTGTCTGCGGCCTTTACACCGGATAGCCGAAATTATTTTGCCAGTTTTCTTAATAAAACCTGTTTATACCAATTGGAGGGCGAGAAATTACGCTGTTACCCCGGGCACGACAAATTAGTGAATTCGGTTGCCGTCTCTCCTGATGGTCGTTATCTGGCTTCCGGCGGTGATGATCATTTGGCAGTACTCTGGACACCTGATACCATTGCACCGGTGATCTTTAAGGGGCATGGAGGAGAAATATTAGGCTTGACATTTTCACCAGACGGCCGTTTCCTGCTCACTGGAAGCGCAGACAAAACAGCCCGGCTTTGGGACATCAAAGGCAAAGAGCTGAAAAAATTCGGGCAGCACACTGATAAAATTACTTCGGTAGCTTTTTCACCTGATAACCAATATGTGTTTACCGCTAGTGCTGACAGCCATGTGAAACGCTGGAGCATCGATGGCGCTTGCTTAAATACTTACTATACTTATTTTAAGTTTGTTGGCGGAATTTACAGCATGGCTGTTTCGCCTAACGGCAGCCAGATCGCTGCCGCTTATCTGGATGGAACCGCCACTATTTGGGATACCTCCGGCCGACAATTGCAGGTGCTGAATCCCTCCCTGAATTACCATCGATCGTCCCGTGGCATCGCGTATGCTCCCGATGGGCAATCAATAGCGATGGTAGGTGATGACAAAACTGTTTTTATTTGGAACCAAAATATCCGGTTGGTGGATATCGTAGAACTCGCGCCAAGTGGTATAAAAGAGGCTGCCATTTCAGCTGACGGGAATTATGTAATTGTTGCACTGCGCAACTCGACTGCCAAACTTATCGACCGGTTGGGAAACACCATTCAGGCATTTGGAAACAACAAAAATGAAATATCTGATGTGGCCATTTCAAAAGACGGCCAAATGATCCTCATTGCACTCCACGGCGGTCTTATAAAATTATTTAATGCAAAAGGTGAATTGTTGCAGCTGTTAGAGGGCTGGCAAACACGTAAGTGGTTAGACACGGGCATGAATTTCCTGGATCCCAAAGTGTATTTTACACCAGACGAAAAAGCCTTTTGTACTAATATAGATTTGGGAAACTATGTAGAAATGTGGGGTATAAACGGCGAGCTCTTGAAAAGTTTTGGCGATAAAAGCCACTCAGTTCATTGCTCTGCAATAACTCCGGACGGTAAACTGATAGCGACAGGCTCCTACGATGGAATGATTAGCATATGGGATCGTTCAGGAAATGCAATCAATACATTTCATGCGCATAAGAAAAGATTAACCGCATTAGCTTTTTCGCCCAATGGCCAACAGATTGTCAGCGGAGGGGCTGATAACCTTGTCAAAGTTTGGAAACTGGATAGCACCCTAATCCAAAGTTTTGAAGGTCATGAGTATGCCGTGGGTTTGGTGGGCTTCACGTCTGATGGCCAGAAAGTGTTTTCAACCTGCAATGAAGTTGCAAAAATTTGGGATTTGCGCGACGGGCTGCTGCAAACCTATCAGGGACAACAAGGCCACATACTGGACATGCAACCTTCCCTGGATGGACAATCCTTTCTGACCGCCGGAGGAGATGGCATGCTGGCAAAGTGGAAAACGGTCTGGGCCGTGTTGCAAGATCCGCTTTTGACAAGGTTAACTTCAGCGCAGAAAATAAAATATAAAGTTCCTGAAGGAACCGATTAAAATGTCGGAAATGGCAACCCATTGCACAAAAAAACGCTTCAAAAAAGTCTCTCACGGCAGTCTCTGTGTATAACATAAAATAAGTTAAGCCAAAAAGACCCGTATCAACCCGCATTCCGCTTGCAAATGAAAAGGAGTTACAAACTTTCGTCTATAACTCCTTGATTTTGAATGTCGGGATACCAGGATTCGAACCTGGGACCCCCTGCTCCCAAAGCAGGTGCGCTACCGGGCTGCGCTACATCCCGAAATACTCTTGTAGGGATTTGCTACTTCCCGTAATCTCCAATTTTTTAGCCCATTTGGGCGGAGGAAGCGGGATTCGAACCCGCGGTACAGGTTTACCCGTACGTCGGTTTAGCAAACCGGTGGTTTCAGCCACTCACCCATTCCTCCAAAATGGGACGCAAAGATATTACGAACCAATTGGTATGACCAAACGAAGTTGTAAACATTTTTCATTTTTCTTTAAATAGGCAAACAGCTACTCAAAATCCCCGTTTCGTCGGATGCAGGAAAAAACCAGAACTGGGAATAAAAAGTTCCTTCTTTGGTAAACGAATTGCCAATTTTACGGTCAAAGATTCCAATCACCCAAATTTTATTCAATCGTCCACCAAAAGGTTTGATACCACCATGCGAATAAATTATTTTTACACTGTTGCCATCGCCGCTATTTTTATCATTGGTTTTCAGCAAGGCCAGGCTCAAAACCTTCCAGATCATATACGCTTTGCCGCTGATGAGCACATTATATACACGGGCGACCAGGAACCACAAGGCTTATACGATGCTACCCAAGTCAGGGTTTTTCAACTCTGGTTCTCTCAACCGGATTATTGGCAACAGCTAAAAAACAACTACACCTCGAAAACCGACATTCCGGCCATGTTGATCGCAGATGGCGACACCTTCCCGAATGTTGGGGTGCGGTTCAAAGGGCAAACGTCTTATTCCCAAACCCTAACTTCGGACAAAAAGTCCTTCAACATCACCCTGGATTATGTGGACAGCACCCAAAACTTGATGGGATACGAAACCCTTAACCTCAACAATGCTTTCCAGGACGCTTCTTTCATGCGGGAGGTCGCCTTTTTGCACTTGATTCGGCAACATGTGCCTGCTGCCAGCGCCAGTTATGTGCAGCTGTACATCAACGGCAGCAACTGGGGCATTTACCCAAATATCCAGCAACTGAACCGCGACTATATCAAGGAATGGTATTTCAGCAATGATGGCACCCTTTGGCGTGCCGATCGGCCAGCAGGCAGTGCAGGGAACCCAGGTTGGGGTGACGGCACCGCTGGACTTAATTTTTTAGGCACAGATACTACGACCTACAAACAGTACTATACCCTGAAATCTACCGACAAGGCCACACCCTGGGATGATCTGGTGCAAACCTGCCAGGTTTTGAACACCACACCGCTGAACAGCCTGGAATCGGAAATCTCAGAATACCTCGACTTGGACAGAACGTTGTGGTTTTTAGCCAGTGAAATCGCCTTCTCTGACGACGACAGCTATGTGTTCAAAGGTAAAATGGACTACTACCTCTACTGGGATATTGAAACGGGTCGCATGACCCCGCTGGAATTTGACGGCAACAGCGTGATGAAGTCTAATACCACGAACTGGGGTGTGTTTTACAATGAAACGAAAGTGAACTACCCACTGCTCAACCGCCTCTTGGCCGTGCCTGCCATCCGCCAGCGCTACCTGGCGCACATGCGCTCGCTTGTGCAAGATGAACTTGATCAGACCAAATTTAATGCCCTGGTGGATAAGTATGATGCCCTGATCGGTGCAGGAGTTCTGGCCGATCCTAAAAAGATTACGACCAATCCGCAATACGGCACTGAAAAACAAACCATCAAGAACTTTGTGCAGAATCATCGAACGACCTTGCTGAACCACCCGGAAATGGGCGCTGTTGGCCCTGTCATTTCAAACGCTACCATGCGCAATGCGGCAGGATATGAATGGACCAGCCCGATTGAAAACGAAAACGCGCATATCACGGCTGCGGTCACTTCACAAACGGGTATCGCGGGCGTTTATGCCTACTTCTGTCCCGCGCTGTACGGCAATTTTGCCAAAATTCAAATGTTCGACGATGGACAACACCATGATGGTGCAGCTGGCGATGGCAATTTCGGCGTGAGCATACCCGGTTATGGCACCGGAACTTATATCCGCTTTTACGTGGAGGCGAAGTCGGCCAATACCGCTGGCACCGTCACTTATGCCCCTGCTGGTGCAGAGCACAATGTCTACTACTATCAAGTAGCTGCGCCTTGGGCACCAAACCGCCCTGTGGTCGTCAATGAAATCATGGCTTCAAACTCAATTACTGCCGCCGATGAAGCCGGCCAATACGAAGACTGGATTGAACTGCACAACCTGACCAATGCGCCCGTCGATCTGAGCGGCTATTTTTTGAGCGATGATCCTTCCAAACTCGATAAATGGAGCATCCCGAACAATACGGTCATACCAGCCAACGGCTACCTGATTGTGTGGGCTGACGAAGATCCCAACCAGGGGCCTTTGCACGCCAACTTCAAACTGGCAGCCAGCGGCGAATCGCTGACGTTCGCCGACAACCAAAGAAGGTTGCTGGATACCCTTAGTTTCACGCAACAGGTAAAAGACATGGGCTACGCACGGGTGCCAAACGGAACGGGGCCGTTTGTGATTCAGGCGCCAACTTTTAAGGCGGCCAATGCAACGGTAGCAGCGGTAGAGCCATTTCAGCGCAATTGGCTTAAAGCATTTCCTAGCATTGTAGAAGACTATATGCGGGTGGAAATTTCAGGTGTTGCGACAGCATCGGCAAGGATACTGGATATGCAGGGTAGGGTAGTGCTGGAAAAGGAACTGTCAGGTGCTGAGCGGTTTGACTTAACCAGATTGGCGGCTGGAGCCTACGCGCTGCATGTGCTTGCAGATGGGAAAAGTGAAACGGTACTGTTTGTGAAAAAGTAGGCGTTCCATGTGATGTCATCATTTTTGCAATTTGTGACGAGCCTATGTTCAACCAGTAATTTTTGTAGTTAATTTTACTCGGTACTAGGGCTTGTCATTTTCTGAATGCTTCGCATACGGCAGTTGTACCAATTTTGAAACCTTGAAATAGGTGTCTAAACCGGCAATGCACACATCTTGAGCATCCTCTAACAGTATGTTTCCTGCCGCAGCGATAAGTGCTTTGGGTACATAGATATGTTCTATTTGACCAATCATCAGGATGGTGTTGTTTAGGGTAATGGGTATCTCCTGTACAAACCGCAGGCCTATTTTTATAGTACTCTTTGCCACATAAGGTGCCTGGAATCCATCCAGGAAGACAGGTGCCAAGGCACAGGCCTCAAACTCAGAAATCTCCTTTGGGTAGCGGGCCGACGTTTGGTGGGCCTTGTCGACAAAACTTTCCTGGATATGGTTGATGGTAAAGTACCCAGACTCTTTTATATTCTTATAGGTGTGGCTTTCGGCACCAAAGGGCCGCTGGATAAAGCCTAGTAGAGCAGGGTTCGCGCCTAAATGTATGACCGAGCTGAAAATGGCTAGATTCGTTTGACCAGCGGCATCACAGCTGCCAATCAAATTTGCCGGTTTAAAACCACTGGCGGAGTTGATCAAATTGGCCCGAAATATTCTTTCCAGACCCTCAATATCCGATTGGGTATAATGTTGAAGGAGCATTTTTATGGTGTGTGCTAAGAATATAAGGAGAAACAAAATTTACCTGGCGAAGTTGAGCTCAAGATGTTGTTAACTATATGCATTTAAAGGTAAAAATGCAGCAAAAGCCATATAATATTTTTAATTTAGCCCTCTTTATCCCTTAAATGCCAATATTTATTAAATGTTTTTGATAAAAAGTTCATTTGTAAAATTCTGACAAAAAACCACATTGTTTAATCTATTGCCGAACAATGTTAAACAAAGCCCGTTAGGTTTGCTCAATCTATCTATTTCACTAATGAATTTTTATTAGAATGAGACAATCAAACAAAACCTTACTCTTACTCCTGACCATGCTTTCCCTTTGGTCAACGTTGTCGGCGCAGACGGCGCGCCTTCAAATCATCCACAATTCCCCAGAACCTGTCGTTGATATTTATGTCAACGGCGCGCTGGCATTGGATGACGTTGCATTTCGTACGGCAACCCCATTTTTTGATATTCCAGCTGACGTAATGCTGAGTGTGGCTATCGCTCCTGAGAGCTCCACCAGTGTAGCAGATGCCATTGCCACTTTTCCGGTAATGTTTAATTCCGGCGGCACGTACGTCGTAGTGGCCGCTGGCGTTGTCGGCAACACTGGTGCAACGGCTTTCAGTTTGTTCGTAAACGGTGCTGCGCGAGAAGCGGCCAATGCCAGCGGAAACGTTGACGTGGCGGTATTCCACGGTTCGCCAGATGCGCCTGCTGTTGATGTAGACGCGGTATTTTTGGCCAACAATGTAGTAGACAACCTGTCTTTTGGTGAATTCACGCCATACCTGGAACTCCCTGCTGCGAAATACGACCTGGCCGTACAAGCAGCCGGCAGCAACACCACCGTAGCCTCCTTCCGTGCCGACCTCAGTGGTTTGGCGGATGGCGCAGCAACGGTATTTGCATCGGGCTATTTGTCTGGCACGCCCGCTTTCGGTCTTTTTGCCGCTTTGCCCGACGGAACAGTGGTAGCATTGCCATTGACCCCAACGGCTCGGGTACAGATCATCCACAACTCCCCTGATCCAACAGTAGACGTGTATGTGGGCGAAACACGTTTGCTCGATGATTTTGTGTTCCGCACAGCAACGCCCTTTATTGACGTACCGGCTGATCGCGACCTGAACATCGGTATTGCACTGCCAAACAGCACCCAGGCTTCTGATGCCATTGCGAATTTCCCAGTAAACCTGACAACAGGCGAAAAATATGTCGTGATGGCTGCTGGCGTTGTCGGCAATACCGGCCCTACCGCTTTCAGTTTGTTCATAAATGGCGCGGCGCGTGAAGCTGCCAATACCAGCGGAAACGTTGACTTGGCGGTATTCCACGGCGCGCCAGACGCACCTGCCGTTGATGTAGACGCGGTATTTGTCGCCAACAATGTGGTAGACAACCTGTCTTTTGGACAATTTACGCCATACCTGGAACTTCCTGCCGCAAAATACGACCTGGCTGTACAACCAGCCGGCACCAATACTACAGTGGCTTCCTTCCGTGCCGACCTCAGCGGTTTGGCCGGAGGCGCAGCAACAGTATTTGCATCGGGCTATTTGGCTGGTGCACCTGCATTCGGTCTTTTTGCGGCGTTGCCCAACGGCACCGTGGTAGCACTGCCGTTGACCCCAAC
>Ga0163144_10017823_pt1 | contig 14433 bp, 16 predicted proteins | sample OliLak19BULKMAT1_FD_123175 | JGI IMG/M metagenome (GOLD analysis project Ga0163144, IMG submission 123175) | Freshwater microbial mat bacterial communities from Lake Vanda, McMurdo Dry Valleys, Antarctica - Oligotrophic Lake LV.19.BULKMAT1 | ecosystem: Environmental > Aquatic > Freshwater >... | reverse complement strand
GCCTATGAACGCGGCGAGAATATCGACATCGCCAAGGTGATGCTCGCGCGACAGGAAGCGTCGGTGTCCTTTGAGGCAACGCTGCAAGTCAGAAATAAACTTTTGTCCGCCTACAAGGATATCATGAGCATGCCGGTATAACGCCATGAGCAACGAACTCACCCCATCGGTGCCGCTCCTTCCCGAGCGGTTTGCCAATCCCTTGCGCCAGATCGGTAGCATGCTGCAGCAGCCAGCGGTGCGGCGCAGCTTACCCATGATCATGATGGTCAGCCTGATCGCGGCAGCCGCCCTTGCCTGGATGATGCTGGCAACACCACAGCAAAAGACATTGTTCTCGGGCTTGCCCGATTCCGACAAGGCGGCAGTGACCCAAGCGCTGCAGGCTGCAAATATCGCTAGCCAGATCAATGAAGGCACTGGCGCGTTGACCGTGAATGAAGATGATTATTCCCGCGCACGCATATTGCTCGCGGGACAGGGCCTGCCCAAAGCGGCTCCGGGCGGCTATGCCATTCTTGATCAGCTACCGATGGGCGTTAGTCGTGCGGTGGAAGGCGAACGCTTGCGTCAGGCGCGCGAAAGTGAGCTTGCGCAGTCAATTAAGGAGATCGATGCGGTCGCCGAGGCGCGCGTCCATCTGGCGATGCCGGAGGCAAGCGTGTTCGTTAGGGAAAGCGCCGCGCCTACCGCCTCGGTTATTCTAAAGCTTCAGCCCGGGCGCAGCCTTTCGGAATCACAGGTGAGCTCGATCATCAATCTCGTCGCCTCGTCGGTGCCGGGGATGAAGGCGGATGCGGTGACCATTGTCGATCAGATGGGAGCATTGCTGACGCATGCTCAGGGCCAGGATTCCACAACGCTTGCGGGTGACGCTCGGATCAATTTCCAGCGCCGGATTGAAGACAAGTTCCGCGCGCAATTGAACCAACTGCTCACGCCACTGGTTGGGCCGGGCAATTTTAGCGCTGAAATCCAAGCTGATGTTGACCTTGATGAAACCCAGGCCACGCGCGAAAGCTATGACAAGGACGGCATCCTGCGCGCTGAACAGGGCAATTGGACCGGCCAGAAGGATGGCGCGCAAACCCCGGGTGGTATTCCCGGCGCACTCTCCAACACGCCACCGGGTGCGAGCACCGTCACCGCTGCGGCGGCGGCTGCTGCTGCTGCTGCCAAGAACGGCGCGGCCCCGGGCACGCCTCCGGCAGAGCTTACCAAGACATCGGAAAATTATGCTCGCGCCTATGACTTGGGCAAACAGGTCTCGGTGACCCGCGCCATGCCGGGCAATATCAAGCGCCTCTCGGTTGCCGTGCTGTTACGCGATCCCGAAACCGGCAAGCCGCGCAGTCAGGTTGAAATTCAACAGATCACGCAGCTGGTTCGCGCGGCTGTCGGCTACAACCCGGCCCGCAATGATCAGGTAACAGTGATTGCGCGCAAATTTGCCGGTGCCTCGATACGGGAGGACCAGGCACCTTGGTACGAGGCAGGCTGGCTCCCAATCGTCGCGCGCAATGTCACCGCGATCCTGATTGCGTTGTTGGTGTTGATGCTGGGCGTCCGCCCCTTGTCACGCGCCCTTTTGAAGAAGCGGGAGGATGACGCTCAGCCCCGACTGGCGGTTGGACCGGCAATGGCTGGCGAGGCATCGGTCGGCGCGACACCAACGCCTGTCGATGCCCAGGGAAACCCCTTGCCCGTCAGCATTGAGATGCTTGAAAGCGCGCGCGGCTTTGATGGCCGGATCGGCATGGTTCGGGGTTTTACACGCGATAATCCGACACGTGCAGCGCTCGCGGTACGCGACATGATCCGGTCGGATGCAAGCTGATGGAACAGGCTGAACAAACCGCTGAGGCAGTGCGGCGCTATACGGGTGTTGAGCGAGCGGCCGTGCTGATGATGCTGGTTGGGGATGATGAAGCCGCTGCCATCCTTCAAAAGCTGGACCCCGAAGAGGTTCGCCAGCTTGGCAAGGCAATGTTTGCAGTTGCCGATGTCAGCGAGCCTGAGGTTGAGGGTGTCCTTGATGATTTTGTCGGACGGGCGCGGGAACGCACGGCAATCGGTTATGATCCGCGTCCGCGAATTGAAACGATGATGAACCGCGCGCTTGGTCGTGAAAAAGCCGAAAGTGTGCTCGCCCGCATCACCCCGGTGGCCGATGCCTGCGCAATCGATTTGCTCGACTGGCTCGACGCTGGTGAGATCGGAACGCTGATTGAAAAGGAGCATCCACAGATCGCGGCCGTTCTGATTGCCAATTTGGAACCAAGCATTGGTGCAAGAGTACTCGAATCGCTTCCTGATTCGGTCCAGCCAGACGTCCTTCACCGGATCGCGAAGCTCGGTCCTATCACGCCGGAGGCGGTGGAGACGCTGAAGACGATGCTCGCCGGACGAATTGGCATTGGCGGCCATCCGGCAGGGGTGGTGCTCGGCGGGACGCGTGAAGCAGCCAAGATCATGCAAAGCGCGCGCAAAGCAACTGAAACCCGCGTGATGCCAAAATTGTTCAAGATTGATCGCGAAGTAGCCCGGGCCATTGAGGAGGCGATGTTCGTCTTTGATAATCTGCTCGATCTTGATGACAAGAATCTGGGCACGCTGATCCGCAATGTCGATAGCGACGTTCTCATTCGATCGCTCAAAGGTGTTGATGAGGCGACCCGCAATCGCTTCCTTGGCTGCATGTCAGCGCGCGCCGCCGACGGCATTCGCGACGAACTCGAATCGCGCGGGCCAATGCGCCTGTCCGAAGTGCTCGAAGCACAAAAGGCGATCATCCAGATTGCCCGGACGCTTGCCAAGGAAGGCACGATCATGATGGGCGGAGGCGAAGACGATTATGTCTAGTTTCTCGGCAGGCTTTGCCGGTCGACATAATGCTGCCGCGAAAGCTTTGCATCAATCCAACGCAGTCGCCGAGGACGGGTTCGCCCCGGCTGATTTGCGGGCGCGTGCATCGGCAGGACAGCCGAAATCCTTTTCGCCGCAATCGCCAGTGCCCAAGCATTTCAGCCCCGCAGAGCCGGGCACGGATCCAACCGAGGGCTGGGATCCATTTGACGCGCCGGGCGGTGCCGCTGAGAGCTTTGTTGATCCGATCGCCCACGCGCGCGGCGAGGGCTTTGCCGAGGGTCTTGCCCATGCCGAGTCGCTCGCGCGGGAGGAGCATGAACGCAACATCGCGCTGATGCAGGCCATCACCCATGCACTCAGGGATGCGGGTCGCATTGATCGCGACCAGCTTGCGCTGCAGCTGCGCAAGACCATCGTGATGCTGGTCAGTAAGCTTGTCGGCGAGGTCGGCATTGCTGCTGATCTACTCGCCGCGCGGATCACAGCGGCGGTCCAACTGATCGCGGATGCGATCGAAACTGCAACGCTGCGGGTCAACCCGGATGATCTGCCGCTTTTGGCGGGAAAGCTTCCGTCAACGGTGACCCCGCTGGCTGATCCGACGATCAACCGCGGTGGCTTTGTGCTCGAATCCGCAGCGACGGTGGTGGAGGAAGGCCCCGAACTCTGGCTCGAACAACTGGGACAAGCGATCGAGCGCGTTGCCGTGCCGGCATGCTGAATCGATTTGCTTCCGACTATCTTGAAGGGCTGGCACAGGCAGATTTTGTGCCCAGCCCGCGCGTGTCGGGTCGGCTGGCGTCTTTTGATGGTCTGTTGATGGAGGCGACGGGGTTGTCGCTTCCGGTTGGCACCGTCTGTGCGGTTGGCACAGGCAAAGGGCGTGTTGAGGCAGAGGTCATCGGCTTCCGCAATGATCGCACGTTGCTCATGAACCTGGGGGGTTCAGCCCCGTTGCTACCGCAGGCGATGGTGCGCCCGCTTGGTGCGCCGGGTGAGGCAGAAGTGGGGGCGGCGCTACTCGGCCGTGTGGTTGACGGCACCGGCAAACCGATTGATGGCCTGGGGCCGATCCGTGGGGCCGGTCATTGGCCGATTGCAGGCAAGCCACAAAGTCCGCTTGATCGTGGCCGGGTGCTTTTGCCGCTTGATGTCGGCGTTCGCGCCATCAATGGCCTGCTGACCATTGGTCAGGGGCAGCGGATCGGCATTATGGCGGGTTCGGGCGTCGGCAAATCAGTCTTGCTCGGGATGATCGTTCGTGCCGCCGCAGCCGAGGTGATTGTGATCGGGCTGATCGGCGAACGCAGCCGGGAAGTGGCCGATTTTCTTGAGACCAAAGTCGCTGGTGACGCCCGTAAGCGCGCAGTTGTTGTTGCCGTGCCCGCCAATCATTCTCCAGTCTTGCGAATCAGAGGTGCGCTTCGCGCCACCGCTATCGCCGAGGCGTTTCGCGCCGAGGGCAAGAATGTCCTTCTGATTATGGACAGTCTGACGCGGGTTGCCCATGCCGGCCGTGAAATCGGACTTGCGCTTGGTGAGCCCGCTTCTGCACGTGGCTATCCGCCGTCTGCGATTGCGATGCTGCCAAACCTGATTGAACGGGCAGGGACGTGTGTTTCGAGCGGCGGGTCGATAACCGCCATTTATACTGTGTTAGCTGACGGCGATGACGGTAATGATCCGGTGGTGGATAGCGCGCGATCAATTCTTGATGGCCATATCGTATTATCCCGCCAGATGGCGGAACGTGGCATTTACCCCGCGATTGACATTGGACCATCGGTCAGCCGGGTGATGACGGACATCACCACCAAGCCGCACTTGCGCGCTGCGCGAATCTTGCGCGGCCACTTGGCAACCTATGAAGAGAATCGTGATCTGGTGCTGATGGGGGCGTATCGCAGCGGGGCGGATGCGGCGATTGACCAGGCGATTGCCTGTCACGGGGCGATAATCGAATATATCCGGCAGGATCCCGACGATGTCGTGTCGCTTGACGATGCAATCACCGAGCTCACCGGCGTATTTGGTGATGAGTAAACGCGGTGTTCCGCTTGATCGTATCTTGCGGGTGCGCACACTTCAACTCGGGTTGGTCCGGGCAGAAGAGTCGCGCGCCCAGGAAAAGCTCGAGAGCGAAGGCGCACTGAAGGGACGCATCACCCAGCTCGCAACCAGTGTCGCGCCCGAGCAGACCGCTGCCGAAGCATTCTCCTTCGTGGCTGCGGCGCATTATCGGGATCGGCTGAACCAATCGGCGGCCGCCGCCGATATCCGCGTTCAGGCCGCTGCCGAGAACGTCGAACGCGCTGCCGCCGCCACGCGTGAGGCCCGTCGTGATCAATCCGCGATTGAGAAGCTGCTGGCGCGCAACTCGGCGCTGGCAACGCTGCAGGAGATGCGCGCACTGGAGGAGGCGCCGCCCGGCCGCAAGGTTCGGCACGATCCTTGCTGATAGCTTTGGGCTACTGACTGCGAACAGGATTGTGCATGCTCCAGGTTTCGAATTCACTATCGTTGGCCCCCGCAACAGTCGTCGTGGCTCCGTCGTCCGGCGCGGCGGCGGGTGCTTTCTCCTCGGCGCTAGCCGCCGCCGCTGTGGCTGATATTGGGCCGCTGTCCGATCCGGTAATGACGGCACTGGAACTGCCGCTGCGGCAGAACGATGCCGAAACCGGCAAGTTTTTGCCAGACGCTGCTTCATTTTTGCCGGGGGCTTTAACGCTCATCCGTGATGATCGCTCACTGCCCGCAGCGGTGGACGCCCCGCTGCTGGCCGAGACCAATTTTCCTGTAGGCGATGGTCGCACGCACCTGGACATTGCCGGCGGCAATCGCGCTACAGTCGCTGCGACTCCAACGGCAGCGGCGCTCAATCCAGCGTCGGCCCCGCTGGCGACGTTTGGTCGCTCTTCCCGCGCCGTCGAGGAACCACCGAAGGTCAAAGAAGCCGGGCAAATTGACGGTGCTGAGATCGCCGGGAGCAATCGCGCTGCGGCTGCTGTCAATCCGGCGGTCGCGGCGCTCAATCCAGCGTCGGCCCCGCTGGCAACGATGGGTCGATCTTCAAGTGACGCCAAGGAAGCACCGCAAGACGAAGCACCGCAAGACAAGGAAGCCGTGCTGTTAAACGGTCCTGATCAGCCCATGCCGAGCGCCAACGTCGCGATATCAATCCTCCCTGCCATCCCTGTAATTGGTCCGCCGACTGCCGCCGCTCGCGACGAGGTGCCGGTTGATGCGTCGCTGGGTGTGAACATCGCCACCGCATCGGCACCGGGGGTCCTGGAAAATACGACAATATCAGTCGCGACTGCGATCGCTGCTGCCGAACGTCTCCCGCCATCGGGCGTGCGCACCCAGGCTGCGCTTGGATTGCCCGTGTTCCAATTACCTGCCGATCCCCGGATTGTCCTTGTTCAGTCTGGCCAGCGCGTCCAGGCGTCGGTCGGGGCAATCGCTAACCGACCAGCCATCGTCGGACCAGTGGGCCAGACAATTGCCTCCCCCGCGCCGACGACATTGACGAGTGAAGCTGTCTTTCAGGGGCCGCCCGCAGCAATATTGGCGCCGCTAATTGGTGTTCCCCAGCCTGCCGCGCACGCTTTTGCGGCGGGGATCGCGGCTGCTGCAGCGCGCGCCCCGCGTGACAGCGATGCTTTGCCGGTAGCAGCCGCTATTGGCGCGTCGCCACCGCTCGCCACTGGTGCATCTGCCGATGTGCGTATCGATCACGCGCCGCTGGATATGCGTAAAGATGACTGGTCCCGGGCCCTGCTTGATCGGATCGACGCTGTTCGGGATATTGCCGATGCGCGCGATAGCCGGATTCGCCTGATTCCGGACGCGCTTGGCAAGATTGACATCGCGCTTCGCCAACATGGCGATACGCTTCACGTTCATTTTACGGCTGATGTTGCGGCGACGCGCAGTCTGCTCGCGGATGCGCAGCCCCGGCTTGCGGAGCTTGCCGAAGCGCGCGGACTGCGGCTGGGCCAGAGCGCGGTTGATGGCGGGCAGGGGCAAGAACCGCGTCGCCAGCCCCAGCCGGCAACTGTTTCACTGCCGACCCAGCGCAGGGACTCTGCCGCCAGTGAAGACATGGCCGATTCCGATCAACGCATTGCTTAAACCAAGGGGATAATGATCATGGCAAAGACTGAAGACAAGGACACAGAAAAAACGACCAAGAAGAAGGGCGGCATGATGAAGTTCATCCTGCTCGGTGTGGGGGTGTTGGTCGTCATCGCCGGCGGCATTGGCGGCGGCCTTTATGCCATGTCCTCGGGCATGATTGGCGGCGGCAAGGGGGGGCATGAGGTCGCTTATGATGCGCCCAGACTGCTACCTAAAAGCGAGGAAAAACGCGTCAGCGCCGGTGAAGCTGAGGGCGGGCATGGCGGTGAGAGCGGTGCCAGCGTTCACCGCACGCCGATGGGCGCAGGCGGCGAAAAATATGCCTCAACCTATTATGCCATGGAGAAGGAATTTACCTCTAACCTGCGCGAGAGCGTTCATTTTATCCAGGTCGGGATCGCCATTTCGACACCTTATGATGAGCGAATCATCGAAAATGTAAAGACGCACGAAATCGCGGTGCGCTCTGCAATTCTGCTGGCGCTCGGTGATGCCTCGGAGGAGCAGATGTTCCTCGCCGATGGCAAGCGCAAGCTGCAAGTCCATCTGGCGCACGCCATCAATGACGTCCTTAAGAAAAAAGAAGGATTTGGTGGCGTTGGTAACGTCTACTTTACCAATTTTGTTGTTCAGTGACCTTCTATGGTTAACGATCCTTCAGAAACGATGACGGCAGAGCGGCGCGCGGGCACCCGGGCCCGCTCAGTTGCCGTACATTCGCCCATTTTGGGGACGCAGAACCTCAACCCCTTTGGCGATCTCCACACGCTCCAGCATTTGTCGGCGCTGTTGGCACGATCGATGCGCGGCGTGTTTGAACCTGTCTTGCGGCGTGAAGTACGTGTCTGGGCAGAGCCTTTGGTCGTTCAGGGCTTTGTTGACTACCGCGTCGAACGGGCAGACGTACTGACCGCGTGGCTGCCGATGGTGATGTCCCCGCCCCAAGCGCAGGCGCTGATCGTGCTTGATGGTAAGTTTGTGCTGGAGTTGCTCGATCAATTCTTCGGCGGCACCGGGCAAGCGCCAGATGTGCTTCCCACAGAACTTTCGCCAGCCGCCGAAGCGATGGCAAGCCGACTGGGTGACATGCTTTCAGAGCCACTCAAAAATGCCTGGAAGCCGCTCGCCCGGCTGGACTTCCGGCCCGGCAAGATCGAGCAATCAGCCTCCCTGCTAACCGATTTCGATTCCGAAGACGCTGTTGTTGTCACGCGCTTCGGTCTTGCCGCAAGTGAAGGCGTCCCGACGTTTCTCGATATTGTTTATCCGGTCGCTGCGCTGAAGGCCTACACGCCGACACTGACCGGCAAGGTGCACGGGCGCACCGCCGCAGAGCCCGATCCCGCCTGGCGTCTTGGCCTTTCGCGCGCCGTCATGGGTGTCCGCTTTCCGGTTCGTTCCGTCCTTGCCGAGCCGATGATCCCGCTGGCTAAACTGTTAGAACTCAAAGCCGGTGATGTCATCCCGATCAGCTTTGGTAATGATGTGCCCGTGATGGTCGGTCGCGACCGCCTCGGTATCGGCACGGTCGGCACATCGAATGGTCGCGCTGCCATTCGCCTCACCTCCCTCGAACGTAAAGATGAAGAGGATTTCTGATGAACGAGATGACCGGGGGGTTCCCCGTCGACGGCGCCGTGGCCGCCAACTTCCGGCTGCTGCAAGACGTCGATGTCAAGCTCACAGTCGAGATCGGATCAACGTCACTGACCTTGCGCGAATTGCTGGCGCTGGGCGAATCGAGCGTGATCGAACTTGATCGTCAAGCCAATGAGCTGCTCGATGTGTTCGTCAATGGCACGCTTATCGGTCGCGGTGAGGTGGTCACGGTTGGCGATCGCTTCGGCGTTCGGATGACCGAGTTGGTCTCGCCCGAAAAGCGGGCAGCACGCTGATGATGTGGGCCTATGTCCTGAAATTGGTCGTCCTGTTGCCGCTGGTCTGCGGTTTGATGATCGGTTGCCTCTATCTTTGGCGCAAACTCGAATCGCGGCTGCCGGGGCAAACCGGTGAGCGGATGCTGACCGTAAAGGAAACGATGATGGTATCGCCCGGCCTCAAGCTGGCGGTGCTGGAATTTGAAGGCCGTAAACTGCTCGTATCGGTTGGACGTGGCGGTGTGACCCTGATCGACCGGGGCGAGAAATGACCGACCCTGTGGTTCGCCGGCTGAAGTCTGCTGGCCCCAGCCTCTTTCGCACAGCGCACCGGCGACGCCAGGGTGACCTGGTCAGCAAGATCAGCCTGGTCATCCTTGCGTTGATTTTTTGCCTCATCATTGCCGCCCCCGCCTTTGCGCAGGTCGCACCGATGCCACCTGCTGCCCCGCAAGTGCCGGGTGCGGCTGACGCGCTTGATCGCGCGATGGGCGATCTTGGCGGCGGTAAGGCGCCGCTCGCGCTGTCGCTTCAGGTCCTCATCATCATGGGGCTGTTGTCGATCCTGCCGGGCATCTTGCTCATGATGACCAGCTTCACCCGGATCATCATCGTGCTTTCAATTCTGCGCCAGGCATTGGGATTGCAGCAGACGCCACCTAATCAGGTATTGATTGGTCTGTCGTTGTTCCTGAGCTTTTTCATCATGGCGCCGGTGATCAACGATATCAACGTCAACGCGATCCAGCCCTATGCCGCGGGCAAAATTGGCGCAACTGACCTGATCAAGACAGCGGCGACCCCGCTCCACGGCTTTATGATCAAACAAACGCGGATGAAGGACATCACAATGTTCTCGCAGATTGCGAAATCCGGGCCTTACGCAAAGCCCGCCGATGTGCCGTATTCGGTGCTATTGCCTTCCTATGTCACAAGCGAACTCAAAACCGCCTTCCAGATCGGCTTTCTAATCTTTCTGCCCTTTATCGTCATCGATCTGATCATCGCCTCGGTCCTTATGTCGCTCGGCATGATGATGGTCTCCCCGACAATCATCTCATTGCCCTTCAAGCTGCTGTTGTTCGTGCTCGTCGATGGCTGGGCGCTGACAATGGGGTCGCTTGCCAATAGTTTTGTGAGGTAACCTCGCGATGGACACGCAATATTTTTTGACGATCGCCAACGAGGCGCTCTGGGTGCTGGCACTTGCGGCCGCGCCGATCCTGATTCCGGCGCTTTTGTCAGGCTTAATTCTTGGCATGGTTCAGGCCGCTACCTCGATCAACGAACAAACACTTACCTTTGTGCCAAAGCTGATCGTGGTTGGCGTGTCGCTTGTGATTTTCGGGGGGATGATCCTCGGGCTGCTGAGTGACTTTACCGTCAGTATTTTCGAACGGATTCCGGATCTGGTCCGCTAGGCCGTGCTAGGCTTTGGCCTCTCGATTGAGCCACAGCTCTGGGCATTGCTGTTTGTAATGGTGCGCGTCGGCGCGACTTTTATTGCCGCACCCATATTTGGCGCAATCGCGGTGCCGTTGCCGGTGCGTATCGCGCTCTCGGCGGCAATCGGCGTGCTGGTACTTGGCGCGCATCCCATCGTTCCGCCCGCGCAGCTGTTCGCGCTCGCTACTTTCCTTGCGGTTGCAGCGGAAGCTTTGGTCGGGTTGGCGATCGGCTTTGTTCTCCAGATTGCCTTTGCCGCCCCTCTTGTCGCGGGCGAATTGATCGGCACAGCAATGGGGATTGGCTTTGCGTCGGCGATTGATCCGCAAAATGGCCGGTCGAGTACGGCACTTGGTCAATTTTTGATGACCTTGCTCACCTTGCTTTTCCTGTCGGTAAATGGCCACCTCATACTCGTTGAGATGGTGGTCAACAGCTATGAGGTGATGCCGCCAGGGGCACCCTGGATTGCGCCGGAACGACTGCGCGATATAGCGCTGTTTGGCAGTTACGCCTTTTCGGCGGGTTTTCTACTCGCCTTGCCGGTTGGTTTTCTGCTGCTTTGCCTCAACCTTGTCGTTGGCATGCTGTCGCGTTCTGCACCGGCGCTCAATCTGTTCGCTGTCGGCCTGCCAATGAGCCTGGCCGTTGGCGTCGTCGCGCTGGCGATCGCCTTTCCCGCGATGGGCGATTATATGATTGTGATCATTCGTGAAGGCCTCGCCGCCTCACAAAGCCTGGTGCTCGGCTGATGGCAGACGAATTCGGCGAAAAGACAGAAGCCCCCACAACTAAGCGTCGCCAAGACGCGTTTGACGAGGGGGAGTTACTGAGGTCGCGTGAATTTGCGACTGCGCTGGTGGTGCTGGCTGGCTGCGGCTGGCTCGCGTTGTTCGGCCCTTCCCTGTTGGCGGCGTGCAAAGCGTTGATGATCAACAGTTTCCAGTTCGGATCCGGCGATGTCGATGACTTCCAACCGATCCGCCCGCTGGCAAGCGCTGGTTGGCAGCTCGTCCCCTCGATGCTCGCGCTGTTTGCGATCACCTTTGTCGCGGCTATCCTTAGCCAGGCCGGGCTTGGCTCCTTGACATTCAATGGCAAGCTGATCGCTCCCAAGGCCAATCGCCTCAATCCGGCGTCTGGCCTGAAACGAATTTTCGGGCCGCAGGGCTGGATTGAACTCGGCAAGTCGCTGCTCAAGGTGATCCTGCTCGGTACGATTGGCTATTACATGCTGTGGCATGTTTCGACTCAATCGATCGGTCTGGCCTCATCGGATGTCCATCAAAGTGTCGCCTCACTCGGCTCGATGCTGATCGGCACCTTGTTTGCGATGTCAGCGGGCTTAGTGATTATTGCCGGCGTCGATGTGCCGGTGCAGATGATCCAGCTTTATCGCAAATTGCGGATGAGCAAGCAGCAGATCAGGGACGAGAATAAGGAAACCGAAGGCAATCCGGAAAACAAAGCCGCGATCCGCAGCCGCCAGCGCGAAATGTCCAAACGCAGCATGCGCAAGGCCGTGGGGGGCGCGCATGTAGTACTCACGAACCCGACGCATTTTGCCGTCGCGCTGCGCTATGATCGCGGCAAGGATCAGGTCCCGGTGCTCGTCGCCAAGGGGCGCGGGCAGACCGCGCTTGCCATCCGCGAGCTTGCGGGTGAATCGCAGGTGACCATGCTCGAATATCCAATGCTCGCCCGTGCGATCTACTTTACCAGTCGTGAGGGGCAGGAGGTGCGCGATGACCTTTATTTGCCGATCGCAACCGTTCTGGCCTTCGTTTTTGGGGTCAACGTCGCCGCAGGCGGCGGCCCGCCGCCGATATCCGTGCCGCCCACCGCCCAGTTTGACGAAAATGGCGTAAAAATTGCTGGGACTGGCTAAAGTTTTGCAGGCCTCGGCCGATATCTAGTTGAGCGCAATCAGGAACGCATTATGGTCTCATCGATCGTCAATACATTGGGAGCAGGGTCAGGGATCGACGTTGCGTCGCTTGTCAACCAGCTGGTTGATTCGCAGTTCGCGGCGAAGAACAATGCGCTCAATCGTCAGAGCAGGACGCTTCAGTCGCAGATTTCTGGCGTTGCGACGATCAAGAGCGGCCTCACCGATTTTGCTGCAGGGTTGCGGTCGCTGACCACGGGCGGCTTGCTCGTGACCGCGCCGACCAGCTCCAATGTCGCCATTATCAAGGCCGCAGCGTTGCCCGGGGCAAGACTGACCGGCCTGTCCTCCACGCTTGAGGTTCGTCAACTCGCTCAGGCGCAATCAGTCGCCAGCGCGCCTGTTGTTGACCGCACCGCCGATATTGGGACAGGCACCTTAACGCTGACCTTCGGGACGGCGACCGTCACAAGCGGCGCGATTTCTGGCTTTACCGCCGGCGCGGCAGCGCCAATCGACATTGTCATTGATGCAGCCAATGCCAGTCTGGACAAGATCGCCGCCGCCATCAATGCCCAAAATGCCGGCATCACGGCCACAATCATCACCGATTCCTCGGGCGCTCGGCTCGCGCTCAAGGGCAAGTCAGGCGAGGCGCAGGCTTTCACCCTGACAGCCACCGAAGATCTGGCCGCGCCCGGGCTTGCGTCGCTCAATATTGGCATCGGCAGCACCGTTGGAACAGCCGCGCGGGATGCAATCGTCGCGGTTGATGGCATCGCGCTCAAACGCCCGGTGAACTCAATTAGTGATTTGGTCGATGGCGTGAAGCTCGATCTTGTGTCGGCCTCCCCCGGCACCCTCGTTGCGCTGGGCAGCAGCGCGCCGACCGATCAGCTACGTTCTTCGATTAATGATTTTGTCGCCGCGTTCAATGATCTGCACCGCAGCGTCAAATCACAGACCGATGCGAAAGGCGGGGCGTTATTCGGCGATCCCACTGCCAGGACGCTGCAACAGTCGCTCCGGCGTTTCACACTCACGCAGCTGTCGACGACGACAATTGTTGGCGCACCACGCTCGCTAACTGAGCTTGGTATTGGGACCAATCGCGATGGTACGCTCAGCGTCAGTGCCGCGCAGCTGACCGCGGCGCTCACCAATTTCCCTCAGGCTGTTGAGGCGTTGTTCGCCAACGGCACCGGCGCGTCGGGCGGCGGCATTTCTGCCGCGTTCCAGGCAATTGTTGATCAGGCGACCGACTCTAGTTTAGGTCTTGGCGCGAGCGAATTACGCTATTCAAAGGCGCAGTCGGTGATTGATGTCGCGCGCGAGCGGGCAACTACTGACAAAGAAGTGGCGCGCACCCGGCTTACGCGTCAATTTTCAGGCTCAGAGGCGCGCGTTGCCGCTTACAAGCAAACCCAGGCGTTCCTGACCCAGCAATTCGCGCCAAGAAACAATAACTAATGGCGCATTATGCAACGATGATCGGGCGTGATCCCGATGCAATGTACCGTCAGATTGATATCGTCGGGCGAACGGGCACCGCCGATCCGCATCTGCTGGTGCAGCTGATGTACGAAGAACTCGGTCGGGCATTGCGCGCGATAGCCGCAGCAATCGATTCGGGGCACAGTGAGGTCAAGAGTCAGAAATCGATGCGCGCCATCGCGATCCTTTTTGCGCTTGAGGGCGGACTCGATTTCGACAAGGGCGGTGAGGCTGCCAAAACCTTTGCCTCATTGTATCGCGGCGCGCGCAAATCAGTGATCGATGCCACAATGAGCAGCAACGCAAACACTTTTCTCGATATCGCCAACAACATCGCGCAGATTGCGGCGGTCTGGAAAAGTCTGCGGCCCGTTTAAGCCCGCAGCATCGCCCGCGCTGCGTTGCGGCCGGGCCGCCCACTAACGCCCCCGCCCGGATGCGCGCCTGATCCGCATAACCAAAGTCCTTTGACCGGCATCCGATAGGCACCGAGTCCCAGCATTGGTCGCGCGCTCCACAGCTGGTCGAGCGACATCCGACCGTGGAAAATGTCGCCCCCGACCAGCCCGAAACGCGTCGCCAGATCGGCTGGCGACAGCGCCATCTGGCCAACAATACTCTTCCGAAATCCGGGGGCAAAGCGCTCAACGCTATCCAATACGGCATCCGCCGCCGCCGCGCGGTTGGCTTCCCAATCGGCGAGGCCGGGGTCAAAATGTT
>Ga0163144_10017822_pt1 | contig 14433 bp, 9 predicted proteins | sample OliLak19BULKMAT1_FD_123175 | JGI IMG/M metagenome (GOLD analysis project Ga0163144, IMG submission 123175) | Freshwater microbial mat bacterial communities from Lake Vanda, McMurdo Dry Valleys, Antarctica - Oligotrophic Lake LV.19.BULKMAT1 | ecosystem: Environmental > Aquatic > Freshwater > Lake... | reverse complement strand
TTCAACACGACGCAAGTTCGCGTCGGGCCGCTGGGTCTGCTCTTGGGGATGGATCTGGCGGTCGAGGCGGCGCGTACGCGTGACCCGCTTTGGGGCCTGAGACATGATGACAAGAATCCGATGCCGCCGATGCCGGATCGCGAGGCGCCGATGTTTGATGCATCCGACGGCGTCGCGATCGCGGTGAGTGATCTCACGCGCGCAGACGGCGTCCGGGGCGTGTTGAAGCGGTTGGACGAAGCGCGCGAGGCGGTCGCGGCTGGTGATCGCGACCGTGCGATCGGGCTTTATACGTGGCTGATGGAGCGCTCGGCGCAGGTGGAGCCGTCGTTTGACCCGGCGCGGCTTTTCGTGGTTGCGCCGGAGTTTGCGGCGCTGACTGTTCGATACCCCGGAGCGATGTCGCGGGCCAACGCGCTGTTTGAGCGGGCGCAGGTGCGGATGCCCTGGGCGGGCCCGGCGGAGTGGTTCGAGATTGGGGCGACTGCGGAGTGCGCCCGCCGGAATGCGGAGGTGGCGATCGAGATGCAGGCGGCGTTGGGAGATCAATATGAGGAGAGCGCGTTGTCGCGAGCGGCGATGACCGAGCTGAAGCTGATCACGTCGCGCGTGGGGAGCACGAAGGACTTGCTGCCGACATCCGAGGCGACAGTGAAGGATGCGGAGAAGGGGCTCAAGACGAGCCGGCCGTCAAAGGTGCGGGCGGAGGATTGGGACCAGTTGCAGGCAACGCGGAAGTGGCTGATTCGTGCGGAGGGCTGCCGGGCGTATGGGGCGTTGCTGGCGGGGGGCAAGGAGGAAGACGCTGCGCGGATCGCGGCGAGCGTGCGGGCGGTACACGCTGGCGAGGGCACGCGGGCGCTGATCATCATGGCCCTGGCGCACGGGCAGGCGCGCGAGGGCCATCGCGCGTGGTTGGATGAGTCCAAGAGCTCGTTGAACGATGCGCTTCGCGCGGCGGTGGACGAGCGGTTGAAGTGAAGGCTTCGGGCGAGGGGCGCGTGACATCTGGCGGTGAAGGGAAGAGGCGATGAAGTTCTTAAGCCTGAAGCGACGCCCGTCTGGTGGCGTTGCGTCGGCGGCTCGTATCACTAGAATCCTTTCACGCGGCCCCGTGGCGAAATGGCAGACGCAGCGGACTTAAAATCCGCAGCCTGGCAACGGGCGTGTGGGTTCGAGTCCCACCGGGGCCATTTGGCGATTCGGTTTCGCGGGCAGAGGCGCGTGGACGACACAACCCGTGCATCATCTTTGTTTGTGACAGCTGGATTTGAATGTTGGCAGCGAACCTCTGGGAGGAGGCCGTTGTGGACCTAGAAAAACACCGGGGGACCATTGCGGACGACGCGTCCGCTTGGTAGGCTTCGACCCATGAACTACCAGAGCATGACTCGCCGGTTTGGGTGTGCCTTGATATTGCTGCCAGCGTTCGCGTTTGGGAGCGCGTTCGCTGTATTTGGCGAGTTAGGCACGCGTTCCGCCCATGCAATCTCCGTCGTCGCTGACGAGAACAAGCTCAAGGCGGAGCTTGAGTTTTTGCGTGAGGAACTCGTTCGGATGCGTGCAGAGAACGCGGAGCTTAAGAAGAAGCTCGACGCCAAGGTCGGCAAAGCCGCGAAGCAGGCCGCCGAGGCGATGAAGATCCTGGTTGAGAGCATTGTGCCGCTGGACCGCAGCGAACTGGAACGTTCCCATGCCGAGGCAAAGGAGAGCGTGCGTTCCACCAAGGAAGTTGCGCAGAGCGCTGCGCGGCAGTACCAAGACGCACTAGACAGTCGCGGGCGTTTCTATGAACGGCCGGCGACTCCAGAAACGCGGAAGAACCTTCACGATGACCGGAATAAAGCCAATCAAAAAGTCAAGGACGCAGAGATAAAGTTCAACAAATTTGATCGCGAACTGCGCGAGGGAATCATGGTGCTGCGCGGGCGTCTTGAAAACGGCGCGGACGTCGAGGTGATGTGCAAGGGTCCGTTCGCACTGCAAGCTCAGAGGCTCCCGCTGAAGTCGACCGTGTACATCCGTGGGCCGATCACGTCCAACGTTGGCAATCGGGTCGAAATGGTCGCTGAGGACATTTCGATTGAGCGGAAGGACAAAGACGACAGCGAGGCGAGCCCCGAGAAGAAGTGATTGATCTTGCGACAGTTTGCTGGCAGCCTGGCAACGGGCGTGTGGGTTCGAGTCCCACCGGGGCCATTTCCAGGGTGTACGGGAGCTTGAGTTGAAGCCGGCAGCGGGAACCATCCGCGAGCGATGGCTGATGTGGATTGAGAGAGATCTCGATGAGGCCCGGACACTTTGGCGCACCTTCGCGGATGCGACGATGTTCCTGTGCCGTGTATGACTGCCCTCCCCATTTTCCCCATTTTCACATTCTGCGAGCAGGATCAGCACGCCGTTTCCTTGTCTATGCGCGTTCTTTGCGCAAGTCACACATGCCGCCGGTGGTCACAGCGCCTTCGTGCGGGCATTATCTATCCGTCACTTGCGGGGGTGCCCCGCGAATATCGTCGGTGAGAGCCGACACACAACATCCGCCCTTTTTAGGGCATCAGGAGAGAGACTCATGGCTATTCGTTCATTCTTTGCTGTCGCGGCGCTCGCGGCTCTGGCTGGCTCCGCCAACGCCCAGATCATCACGCAGTGGAACTTTAACTCCACCACGCCTGATGCCACCATATCCACCGGCACGCTCCTTCCCAGCACCGGCCTGGGCACGTTCAGCCTCGTCGGCGGCACCACGAGCACCTTCGCCTCCGGCGACGCCAGCGGCGGCTCCTCTGACCCCGCAACCGGTGATGACTCGGGTCTCAACGCGAGCACCTTTGCTGCGGCGACGATCACCCCTCCCGCAGGCTCGGGCATGCGTGGCGTGCAGTTCGCGGTCTCCACTGTGGGCCGCATCGGGATCATCGTCTCCTGGGATCAGCGTCACTCGAACACGAGCTCGCGCTTCGCGCAGTTCCAGTACTCCACCGACGGCAGCAGCTTCATCAACTTTGGCACCCCCTTCGCCGCCATGACGGGCGACACCTGGTTCAACAATCGCACCGTCGATCTCTCCACCATCACGGCGGTTGAGAACAACGTCAACTTCGCCTTCCGCGTGGTCGCGGTGTTCGATCCCGCGGGCACCAACTTTGTCGCATCGAACCCGGCCAGCACGTACGGCGTCACCGGCACCTGGCGTTTCGATCAGGTCACGGTCGTCCCGACCCCGGGCTCTGCCGCGCTGGTCGCCCTGGCGGGCCTCGTCGCGTCGCGTCGTCGTCGCGCCTGATCTCGGATGGTCAGCCGCTTCGCTTCTCAATGACCAATGACACCGCGGGCCACGGATCGCTCCGTGGCCCGCTTTCTTTGTGTTTGGCACCAGACTGTGGCCCGAGGGGTTTGGCGATTATGCCTGGCGGGCTGGCGCTGCGAATGATGCGAGATGCCTGATGGTGCGCCGCTGGATTCGCTGCCGCCGATGTTGTGTGAATCGTGCGGGTACGACATTTCGGAGACGCCGCCGGAGCGAACGTGCCCGGAGTGCGGGGTTGCGGTGAGTCTGAGCAGGCCGGAGCGTCGGGATCTTTTGGCGCGTGCGACGACGCGCTGGCAACTGATCGCGGCGATGTTGAGCACCCCGCGCGCGGCGATGCGGGCGGCGCCGATCGGCGATCCGCGCGTCAGCGCGTTCGGAAACGCGATGCGGAACGCCGCGACTGCGCTGGTGTGCGTCGCAATGGTCGTCCCGGCGTTCTTTCACGCGCCGGTGCAGGCCGAGGCGCCGGCCGCGTTCGCGTTGCGGATCGCGATCACCGCGGTTTGGCTGCTCGTCGCGATCATCGGGTTGTATCTCGCCCTGACCGTTCTCACGGCGATCGAATCTATCGGCATTCGGTTCTTCGGGCGCCAGCGTGGCTGGCGCATCAGTCCGGACGTCGCGTGGACGGTTTGTCACTTGGCGAGCGTGGGCTGGCTTGTCGGCGCGGGTGTTGTTTCCTTCGGTACCCTATTGGTGCACGTCGGCATGTGGAACATATCTATTGGCCTCCTCGAAGTCCTTTTTCTCAGCCCCTACGAAATGGGAGTGGTGCTGATCTTTCTTGGCGCCGTGACAGGGCTGATGTACTTCGAGCTGCTGGTCTATCTCGGCGTGCGTCAGTGTCGGTTCGCGAATCCGGCGCGCGTGCGCCGCTACGATGCCTCGGGAGGTCTTCTTGAGTCTGCCGGAGTCCAGCGTGCCGATCGCGAGCCTTGAGCCGCGTGTTGCCGATCCTGTCGGCGCGACGCCGGTGCAGCCGCCCGCGGACATGCACAGCAATCGCGGGTCGTACCGCGAGGTGCTGGCGCACAAGCACTATCGCAACGTGCTGATTGCGCAGTTCGTCTCGAACATCGGCACGTGGACCGAGATGTTCGCGATCCAGCTCTTTGTCGCCGATCGCACCGGCTCGCTGGCGGATCAGGGGACGCTGGGCGCGCTGAGCACGCTGCCGATCTTTCTCTTTGGCCTGCTGGGGGGCGTGGTCGCGGATCGCATGGACAAGCGGCGCATGCTGGTGATCACGCAGATCCTGGCGGCGGCGGTCGCCTTCGGCGTGGTCATCGTCAGCCTGTATCCGTTCAGCGCCGGCTCGCGCACGCCTATCCACTGGTTGTTTGCGCTCTCGGCCCTGAACGGCGTGGTGATGGCGTTCAACTTTCCGGCGTGGCAGGTGCTGACGCCGCGGCTGGTGCCGCGGGCGATGCTGACGCGGGCGATTGCGCTGAACGGGATCCAGTTCAATCTCGCGCGGGTGCTGGGGCCGGCGCTCGCGGGGTTTGTGTTGGCGCAGCTGTCGTCTACGCCGCTGTTTGCGTTCAACGCGGTCTCATTTCTGCTGGTGGCGGTGGTGGTGGCGACGACGCCGAAGCCAGCGCCGACGGTGCCGGACCCGCGTCCGGTGTTGAGCCAGATTCGCTCGGCGTGGGAGTTCATCCGGCGAAGCCGCGGGCCTTGGGCGGTGTTCCTGGCGCAGTTTCTGATCAGCCTGCTCGCGGCCCCGATGGTGCGGCTGCTGTCGCTGTTTGTGATTGACGTGTACCAGTTTGGCAAGGACAAGGCCGAGGCGTCGGCGGGGACGCTGCTGGCGGTGCAGGGGGTGGGCGCCGTGATCGGCGGGCTGGCGCTGCGGCACGTGCCGGCGTGGTATCCGAAGCACCACTTCATTCCGCTGTCGGTCGCGGCGCTGGGCGCGTCAATCACACTCTTCGCGGCGACGACGCAGCTCTGGGCCGGGTACGGCGCGATGCTGATCGTGGGGTTCTTCTGGATCTGGTCTTTCAACCAGTCGTGGGCGGCGATGCAGGTGCTGGCGCCGGACGAGATTCGCGGGCGCGTGCTTTCGCTCACGACGGTCGCGAGCTTCGGCGCGACGGCGCTGGGCGTGTTCGTTGCGGGCTTGATGGGCGAGGGGTTGAAGACGTGGGCGCATCTGTCGCCCGGGCTGGCAACGCAGTTGACGGTCGGCGCGCTGGGCGTGCCGCTGCTGCTGGGCGGCGTCTTCATGCTCATGCACCGCACGCCGGAGGTTGACGGCATGGCCCAAGCTCCGCCCGGCAAGCGCCCGACGCGCAACCCGATTCGCGCGGCGCTGGCGACGGAGCATTGGCCGAAGGAGTAGCGAGAGCGGTTTGGTGCGCCGGCGCGGGCGTTGTTGCGCTTACTCGGAGCAGAGGTCGAGGATCGCGCGGGCCTTGACGAGAGTTTCTTGCCACTCAAGCTCGGGGTCGCTTTGTGCGACGATCCCCGCGCCAACCCACCAGCGCGCGGTGCCGGTGATTACGTTGGCGGCGGGCCGATGGCTGGAGTCTGGTTGCGCGTCGGGCGTGCGTCCTTCGATGCAGGCGCTGCGGATGGCGACGGAGAACGAGGCGTGGCCGGAGTCTGAGAGGTAGCCGATTGCGCCGCAGTATGGGGCGCGCTCGGAGGGCTCGAGGGCGCGGATGATCTGCATGGCGCGAACCTTGGGTGCGCCGGTGACTGAGCCGGGCGGGAAGACGGCGCGGATGATGGACTGGAGGGAGGCGTCGGGGCGGAGGAAGCCTTGGATGGTGGACGTGGCTTGGAGGATGGGGGCGTGGTCACCGCCGTGGTGTTCGATTTCGCGGAGGGTGCGGACGCGGACGGTGGCGGGGATGCAGATGCGCCCGAGGTCGTTGCGCATGAGATCGACGATCATCGTGAGTTCGGCGCGGTCTTTGGGGCTTTCGAGCAGTTCGCGATAGGTGTCTTCGGGTTGGGGGCCGGGCAGGGCGCGCGTGCCCTTCATGGGCACGGCGGTGATCGTGCGGCGATTGACGTCGCTTGCACCATCGCCGGCGCTCGGGGCGATTGAGAGGAAGATCTCTGGCGAGGCGCTGACGACGACGCGGCGCGTGGGCGGTGCGCCGGCGTGCGCGGGTGCGTCAGGCATCGGGATCAGCGCGGCCATGCGCGGGCGGGCGTGCTCGCAGAGCCGGAGGAAGAGCGCGCGAGGGTCGCCGGTGAAGCGGAAGTCAAGCGGGTGGGCGAGGTTGACCTGATAGGCGTCGCCTTGGGAGATGTGATCCAGGACGCGGGCGACGTTGCGGGTGTATTTAGTGCGGGCGAGCGCGAGCTTGGCGGGGTCAACGGGGGCGAGGTGGAAGCCCGCGTTGTCTGCGGCGTGGTCGTTGTCGTGATCGTCGGGGGCGTGGTGGTTGTCTTGGGAGGTGCGATCGTGGGGGAGGCGAGCTTGATGGGCGAGCATCGTGAACTGGTTCGCTCGCGAAGCCAGCGCGGCGCGCGCGGCGGGCTCGCCGACGCTCCACCAGCGCGAGCGGGCGTGATCGAAGACCAGCGCGGCGTTGACGCGGTACCAGACTTGTCGCGGCCACAAGCCCGTGTCGCCCTGCGATGGCGGAGCGTCGAGTACGGCTTCGGGGTCGGCGGCACGGTCGGTTGCGGGTGCGCTGCCACGACGAACGTCAGCCACGCGCGGCTCGATCGCCTCGCCAAGCTCATAGCCGAGCATGCCTATCCAGCCGCCGAGGAATGGGGGAGTCTCGGGCTCGGGGTTGTTGGCGGAGCCGGAGTTGGGGCGCGACGACTCCCCGGGCCAGGGGGGTAACTGCGAGGTCCAGGCGCCGGGTGAGTTTATCGGGCGGGTGGCGGTTGGCGGGCACTCTGCGACGATTGACCAACGGCCGCGCTGGGGCTGATTGTCGGCGGAGATGAGGGCCAGGAGCGGCCGGTCTGACGCCCAAGCTCGCACCAGCGATTGCGGAGGGAGTTCCAGCCCGGGCACAACCTCGCACCGATCGTCAGTCACGCAGGAGTGTAACGCGACGGGTGGGGCGATCGGGGGGTCCGGGGTGTTCGGGGTGGCTTGGACGCGGACTGGGAGTTGCCCGGGCGGGTGGGAGCCGGGCGCAGGGAAGAGGCGATTGCGGGAGGTTTGGTGTCGAGTCTGGGGGTTGGCTGGTCGAATTGCGGAGGCGAACGTCCTAGAATCGGTGTCGTAAGCCGGCCGCGATGCTTCGCGAGCCCGATGGCCGGCGATCGCACCAAACGGATCACGATTGTCCGGCTCGCACCTCGATTTGAGAGGCTCTTTCCATGCCCAGCGCAACGCTGAAGTCGTCCGGCACCACCAACGGCAAGTATGTCATCACCGGCAAAGCGACGCCCTCGAAGCTGCAAGCCCACAAGATGGTCTTCTTCTTCGGGCAGTCAAAGGTTGATGGCGACGCGTCCATGAAAGTGCTGCTTGGCGGCAAGGGTGCAAACCTTGCGGACATGTGTTCGATCGGTCTGCCGGTTCCGGCGGGGTTCACGATCACGACCGAGACCTGCGCCGCGTATTACCGCGCCGGGCAGCGTCTGCCGGTGGGCCTGATGAACGAGGTCCACAAATATGTAAACATGTTGGAGAAGGAGACGGACAAGAAGTTCGGCTCTGCTGAGAACCCGCTGCTTGTCTCTGTGCGCTCGGGCGCCGCGGTGAGCATGCCGGGCATGATGGACACGATCTTGAACCTGGGCCTGACGGACCAGGCGGTCGAGGGGCTTGCGAAGCAGACGGGCAACCGGCGTTTTGCCTACGACAGTTACCGGCGCCTGATCAACATGTTTGGCGATGTGGTGATGGGCGTTGACCATCATCTGTTCGAGCAGGCGTTCAAGGCGATCAAGGCGAAGTACAAGGCCGAGAGCGACACGGACGTTCCGGAGGCGGGCATCGTGGAGCTGTGCGAGGCGTACAAGGAAGTGTTTCGGCGCAAGGTTGGCGAGATGTTCCCGCAGAACCCGTTCAAGCAGCTTGAGCTGGCGATCGAGGCGGTGTTCAAGAGCTGGAACGGCGATCGCGCGATCAGCTACCGGCGTATTCAGGGAATCCAGGGCCTGATCGGCACCGCGGTCAACGTGCAGTGCATGGTCTTTGGCAACATGGGCGATGACTCAGGCACCGGCGTTGGCTTCACCCGCAACCCCGCCACCGGCGAGAACAAGTTTTATGGCGACTTCCTGATCAACGCCCAGGGCGAGGACGTCGTCGCTGGCATCCGCACGCCCAAGCTCATCGACGAGATGCCCAAGTGGCAGAAGAAGTGCTACGACCAGCTCATCAAGATCAAGCACAAGCTGGAGAAGCACTACAAGGACATGCAGGACATCGAGTTCACCATCGAAGAGGGCAAGCTCTTCATGCTCCAGACCCGCACCGGCAAGCGGACGGGCACTGCGGCGGTCAAGCTCGCCTGCGACATGGTGAAAGAGAAGCTGATCACCGAGAAGCAGGCGCTGCTTCGCATCCCCGCGGGCGATCTGGTTCAGCTCATGCTCCCCAGCTTTGACCTCACCAAGAAGAAGCTCGCGACGAAGCTCACCATTGGCATCCCGGCCTCGCCCGGCGCGGCGGTGGGCAAGCCCGCGTTTTCCGCGGCTGAAGCGGTGGAGCGAAAGCAGAAGGGCGAGAAGGTCATCCTGGTTCGCGACGAGACGAGCCCGGAAGATGTGGAGGGCATGCACAGCGCTGAGGGCATCCTGACCAGCACGGGCGGTCGCTCGAGCCACGCGGCGGTTGTTGCGGTGGGCTGGGGCAAGTGCTGCGTGGTCGGCGCTGGCGATCTGCACATCGACGCCAAGGCCCGCAAGTTCTCGGTCGCGGGCAAGACCTTCGGCCCCGAGGACATCATCTCGATCGACGGCACCACCGGCGAGGTCATGGCCGGCATCGTCCCTGTTGTGATCCCCGACAAGCTCAGCGGCGATTTCGCAACGATCATGCGCTGGTCTGACAAGTATCGCACGCTGCAGATCCGCACCAACGCCGATACCCCCGCGGATGCCAAGCGGGCGCGTGAGTTCGGGGCCGTTGGCATCGGGCTGTGTCGCACCGAGCACATGTTCTTTGACGGCGCTCGCATCAAGAGCATGCGCAAGATGATTCTCGCTGACAGCGAAGAGATGCGCATCAAGTATCTCGAAGAGCTGCTGCCCTATCAGCGCGACGACTTCAGCGGCCTCTTCACTGCGATGAAGGGCATGCCCGTCACGATCCGCCTTATCGATCCGCCGCTGCACGAGTTCCTCCCGCACGAGGAGAAGCAGCAGGCCGAGCTGGCCAAGGCCATGGGCATCACGCTGGACAAGGTGAAGCGCCGCGTGAGCGAGCTGCACGAGTCCAACCCGATGCTGGGCCATCGTGGCTGTCGCCTGTGTGTGACGTATCCCGAGATCCTCAAGATGCAGGTTCGCGCGATCGTCGAGGCCATGCTTGATTGCCAGGCCAACGGCGTCAAGGCCATGCCCGAGATCATGCACCCCCTGGTCAGCACCAAGAAGGAGCTGGACTTCCTGCGGGCCTTGACGCTTGAGACCATCGAAGAGGTCAAGAAGCTCAAGGGCTGGCAGAAGCGGATCGATATCCCGATCGGCACCATGATCGAGATCCCGCGGGCGGCGCTCACGGCTGACGAGATCGCGGAGTCGGCCGACTTCTTCTCCTTTGGCACCAACGACCTGACGCAGATGACGTTCGGCTTCTCGCGCGACGACATCAACAGCTTCCTCCCGTCATACATGGAGCACGAGCTGCTGGTGGCCGATCCGTTTGTCACCATCGACCGCACTGGCGTGGGCCAGCTTGTGCGCATGGGCAAGGAGAAGGGCCGCCTGACCAACCCGAAGCTCAAGGTCGGCATCTGCGGCGAGCACGGTGGGGATCCCAAGTCTGTCCACTTCTTCCACGACGTGGGCCTCGACTACGTCTCCTGCTCGCCGTTCCGCGTGCCGATCGCTCGCCTCGCGGCGGCGCAGGCCGTGCTGATGGAAGAGGCGGCGAAGTGAGTCGCTCGGCTGTGATGGAAAGGGTTTGAGGGCCGAGGGCCCGGCGCCGCGGTTGGGATCGTGAAGTTCGACGCTCAGCGATCCTTAAGTAGATTGTGAATCAATGACGACGACCCGCCGCCGGGTCGTCGTTTCTCTGTTCTGCTTGCCATGCCGGCTCGACGCTGCAAACTCACCGCGCCCGCGAACACGCGCCGGAATCTTTCGCCACCACCCGCCCCGCCGGTGCCCACTCCGCACCGCAGCGCGGGCAGCGTCGCACGCCGCGCTCGCCGCGTTGGACGCGCTCCAGCGAGCCGGCGCACGACGGGCAGCGATCGGCCCTCAGCATCGCCCGCAAGAACCCGCTTACATTCGTCACCTTCGTCGGCCTGAAGTATCGCGTGATCCGCACCGCGCAGAACCCCGCGAACGCCGTGGCCCCGGCCACGCCAACTGCCGACATCGCCGAATCGACGGTCAGCTTCAGGGGCAGCGCCTGCCGCAGGTGTGAGAAGGCGAACCAGAGACAGAGCGCGATCGCGCCGAGCAGCAGGACCACCGTTGCGACGCGATCCATCCAGTTCGCCGCGATGTGCCGAAGTTCAGCGAGAACCTCCGGCGGGATCGCCGCGCATTCCTCAGCGCTCAGATTGCTCAGGTTTGCCGGGGCCAGCAGTACCGGCCTCGCGTACGCGTCATGCACTGTGTCGCGCACTGGCTTTGGCGGCCACATCCACCCGCGCCCGTCGCGATGATCCGGAGTCGGCTTCTCCGGCGTCGGCTGCGCATCGGTCGCGCGCAGCCCATCGAGCACGCTCGCCGGCGCGATTCGCGAAGCCCGCCACGCCGCCGCGCACTCCGGGCAGACGACGCACCCGTCTTCCGCCGGCGCGATTCCGCGCAAGCTCGAAAGACACTGAGCGCACCGCCCGTAGTACGTGTACAGCTCAATCCACCGACCGAAATGTCGGGTCCGTCCGAACGGCGCGAGCACGAGTAATACCCCGAACATCGGCACCGGCCATGCGTACTTTACGACGGATTGCGGTAGAGCCAAGATCGTCGCAACCGCCATAAACAGGACAACTGCGGCGCCCATCGCAAGCACTCGCACAATCGCTACCGCGTCCAGCTTCTGCATCAACAGATGCACCTGCGGCAAACCCGCACTCCGCCGCCAAATCTCTTCAAGCTCCGGCTCTTTCTCGACGCTGGCGACTTCCAGTTCCAACGCAAGATCAGCCCGCGCGACATCTACCGCGACGCCGCGATCATCCCTCGGCCGTTCTCCAAAGCTCCACCACGCCATGCACGCCACAGTATGTTCTACGCCGCGCCCCCCGCCCCGAATATTGCAGCCCTCACCCGCACCCAAACAAGTATCCAGTTCACGATACGCCTTCCCCCGCCGGGCATCGTAATCTGCCGGCGCGGCGACCTGGTCCGCCGCCACATCTCGTCATCCGTTCAAAGGAAATCGCGCATGTCCACGTCCAACCTCGTTAATCACGTCGCCATCGTCACAGGGTCCGCGCGCGGCATCGGGTCGGCGATTGCGCACCGGCTCGCCGCGGATGGCGCGAGTGTTGTTGTTAACTACGCCAGCAGCGCCGGGCCCGGCGGAGGAGACCGTGGCGGCGATCACCAAGGCCGGCGGCGTAGCGGTCGTGGTGCAGGGCGATCTGAGCGAGCCCGGCGCGGTAAAGTCGCTGTTTGACAGCGCGGAGAAGGCGTTTGGCCCAGTGACGATCTTGGTGAACAATGCCGGCGTCTACGAGACGAAGCCGGTGGAGACCGCGGACAAAGCGCACTTTGAGAAGGTGTTTCACGCGAACGTGCTGAGCGTTGTGCTCACGGTTGCGGAGTTTGCGCGGCGGTTCAAGGGCAAGTCGGAGCGCGTCGTCAACATCTCGTCTGGCGGCGCGCGTGCCGCGCTGCCGGGCGGATCGGTGTATTGCGCGTCCAAGGCGGCGGTCGAAGGGCTGACGCGCGGGCAGGCCTTGGAGCTTGGCGGCAAGGGGATCACGGTGAACGCGATCGCGCCGGGCACCACCGAGACGGAGATGCTTAAGGCGGGCAAGCCGGAAGACATTAAGAAGCACATAATCTCGATGACGACGCTGGGGCGGCTGGGCAAGCCGGAAGACATTGCCGACGCCGTGGCGTTTGTGTGCTCTGATGACGCGCGCTGGATCACCGGCACGTTCATCGATGTGAGTGGGGGGTTGCGGGTGGGGTGAACGGGTGGGAAGAGACCGCAGGGGGCACGCGCGGCTGTGGCCACCGGGCTGCTCAAGTCTGTGTGACTCGCTGATGCGCGGCCCGCTCGTCGATCCCCCGATCCCCTGATCCGTCGGATCCTCTCCTACTTCAACAGCCGCTCCAAGAAGTGAATATCGACGCCGCCTTTGCGGAAGTCGGTGTTCTCCATCAGTCGAAGGTGGAGGGGGATGGTGGTCTTGATGGGCTCGACGTTGAACTCGCGCAGGGCGCGGGCGGTGCGGTTGATGCATTGGGTGCGGTCGTCGGCGTGGACGATGAGCTTGGCGACCATGCTGTCGTAGTACTTGGGGACGACGTACCCGGGCACGACGTGGGTGTCCATGCGGACGCCCGGCCCGCCGGGCATCTCCCAGCGTGTGATCAGCCCCGGCTGCGGCATGAAGTTGCGGGCGGGGTCTTCGGCGTTGATGCGGCACTCGATGGCGTGCCCGCGGACTTTGACGTCGGCCTGCTTGATGCCCAGTTTCTCGCCCGCCGCGACGCGGATCATGGTCTTGACGATGTCGATGCCGGTGATCTCTTCGGTGACCGGGTGCTCGACCTGGACGCGGGTGTTGACTTCAAGCATGTAGAAGTCCTGCTTGGTGTCCATGAGGAACTCGACGGTCGCGGCGCCGTGATACTTCGCCTGCTTGATCAGCCGCACCGCGGCCTCGCACACCGGCTGGATCTTCTCGCGGCTCAAGCCCGGGCTTGGCGCTTCTTCGATCAGTTTCTGGTGGCGGCGCTGCACGGAGCAGTTGCGCTCCCAGAGATGCACGGCCTCGTTGTGCTTGTCGCCGAGGACCTGGATCTCGATGTGCTGGGCCTGTTCGAGATACTTCTCGATGAAGACGGCGCCGTTGCCGAAGGCGGCCTGGGCCTCGGTGCTGGCGGCTTGCAGGTTGGAGCGCAGGGTCATCTCGTTGTGGCAGACGCGCATGCCGCGCCCGCCGCCGCCGGCGCTGGCCTTGATGATGACCGGGTAGCCAATCTTCTCAGCAACCTTGACGGCTTCGTCGGGGTCCTCGACCGCGCCGGGCGAGCCCGGGAAGACCGGCACGCCGGCTTCCTTCGCGGCGTTCTTGCAGGCCACCTTGTCGCCCAAGCGCGCCATCGCGTGCGGCGTGGGGCCGATGAACTCGATTTTGCAGTCCAGGCACGCCTGGGCAAACTCGGCCCGCTCGCTCAGGAAGCCGTAGCCGGGGTGAATGGCGTCGACGTCGGCGATCTCGGCGGCTGCGATGATGCGGGAGATGTTGAGATAGCTGTCCTTGGCGGGCGCGGGGCCGATGCAGATGGCGCGATCGGCGAGCTTGAGATAGGGCGCATCCTTGTCGGCCTCGGAATACACGCAGACAGACTCCACGCCAAGCTCGCGACAGGCGCGAATGACACGGAGGGCGATTTCACCACGATTGGCGATGAGGATGCGGGTGAACATGGGAGGGGGATCAAGGGATCGGGGGATTAAGGGATCGAAGGGGGGAATGGAGGAAAGGGATAGAGGGATCGGCGGAGGCGATGAGGTCAGGAGAAAGCGAAGCGAGCGATCCTTTTGCTCTCAAATCGGCCGCACGAGGAAGAGCTTCTGCCCGTACTCGACGCTCTGGCCGCTCTGGACCAGGACGCGCTCGATGGTGCCGGTGGTCTCGGCTTTGATTTCGTTGAAGACCTTCATGGCTTCGACGAGGCAGACTGTGGTGTCGGTGGTGACTTGCTTGCCGACGGTGATGAACGCTGCGGCTTCGGGGTTTGGTGAGCCGTAATAGGTGCCGACCATGGGGCTGACGATGGCGACAAGTCCCGCGTCGCTGGCGGCTTTGTCGGCGGCGGCCGCGCTGGTG
>Ga0163144_10017821_pt1 | contig 14433 bp, 9 predicted proteins | sample OliLak19BULKMAT1_FD_123175 | JGI IMG/M metagenome (GOLD analysis project Ga0163144, IMG submission 123175) | Freshwater microbial mat bacterial communities from Lake Vanda, McMurdo Dry Valleys, Antarctica - Oligotrophic Lake LV.19.BULKMAT1 | ecosystem: Environmental > Aquatic > Freshwater > Lake... | reverse complement strand
TTCTTGCTGCGCTGGTTGCCGATGGCGAACCAGCGCAGCACTGCCGGATCGAATATGAACTCGAATTACGCTACCAGGGCCAATCGCACGAATTGACCGTGCCACTTAGTAGCGTAGATGATCTCCCCCTCCCCAACTCCTCCCCCACCAGTGAGGAGGGGCGTACAGAGTTCGCAACCGATCAATCCCCCCTCGCCCCGGCGTGGGCGAGGGGGTCAGGGGGAGAGGGCAGAAGAGCAGACCTGGCCGCCGCAGCCACACAATTTCACGAATTGCACGAACGGCGCTATGGTCACGCCATGCGCGATCGGCCAATTGAGGCGGTGTTGTTACGTGCGCGAGGCATCAGCCCACGCCCTGAATTGGATCTGGCTGTTGATCTGCCAGCGCGCCAGGGATCACTAGCGGCTCGGGCAACCGTCATGGCCTGCCTTTCCGCTGATCCGCAGCCACAAGCGGCGGCATTATATCATCGCGATGATATGCGCATGGGCGATCAGTTTAGTGGCCCAGCTGTGGTTGTTCAACTTGATGCAACAACGATCATTCCACCAAACTGGCAGGCAGTTGTTGACCGAGATCTCAATCTGGTGCTGACACGCCACACATAATATGACACTTCTATTTCGGCCAATGGATGCAGATGGCGCTCGGACGCTGATCGGCTGGCGATACCCGCCGCCCTACCAGATCTACCAGCTTGATTTAAGCCCAGCACATATTGGTGAGGCTGTTGCATTTCTGACCGATCCACTCAATGCGTATTGCCGGATCGAACAGGCCGATGGCTCAATTGAGGCGTTCTGCTGCTTTGGGCTTGATGCTCAGGTTGATGGTGGCGATTATAGCGACGATGCGCTCGACCTTGGAATGGGTGTGCGGCCCGATCTCACCGGCCAGGGGCGCGGCGTGATCTATGCCACTGCTGTCGTGCAGCATGCATTGGAAAGCTATGCGCCAACAATATTACGGGTGACGATTGCCGAATTCAACCAGCGCGCCCAGCGGGTCTGGCAGAAGGCTGGTTTCAATCAAGTTCAGGGATTTCGTTCGGCAACGAATGGCCGTGGGTTTGTGATATTGACCCGTGATGGGGTAGGCGAGGAGTCAGGAGTCAGGAGTCAGGAGTCAGAATAGAGCTTTCAGCTTTCAGCCGTCAGCTTTCAGGAATGTGCCAGAAGTAGCCACTACCATATCTCGACCGCAGCCGTGGCATGACCAACGGGCGTTGATACGCCACCAAGCTCCATTCGGGGCAAGGCCCCCGACCGTGGGTCGTGCGGACGGAACCGCCCTGACCGCCTGCCACGCGCAGTGGCATACGTAGAACAATTTCTCAAATGATGCTAGCCGCGCATAGCGGCATCCATTAACCATATTAAGGAGCCTTATGTCAACCCAGGATGAGTTACAGAAAAAAGTTGATGAGTTCAAGATTGGGACGTACCAGCGCCATATCTTGATCTGTGCCGACCCAAGCGAAGCGAAGTGCTGTGCCCGCGAGGATGGGCTAGCATCGTGGAATTATCTCAAGAATCGGCTGAAGCAGCTCAACCTCTCGATGATCGATGGTGGCGTGTATCGGAGCAAGGTTGGCTGCCTGCGCGTCTGCGTTCACGGCCCGATTGCGGTTGTCTACCCTGATGGTGTGTGGTACCACTCCTGCTCGCCCGAAGTACTTGAGCGCATTATCCAGGAACATCTGATCGGCGGGCAAGTTGTGAGCGACTATGCTTTTGCGTCCAACCCGTTGTCGATCACCTGATGCTGCTGTGCAGGGCAGGCGTTTCGCGTCGCTATGCGCGGCTGGCGGCAGGGAACCGGTTCCTATTCTTCCGTTTTTCAGGGCTACGCGCCCGCACCACGAATGGATGTGATTGGCACGCCAACACCCGTTGGTTCTGCCTTGGCTGTGCTAGGTCATCGACGTCCGCATGCCGCGCAAACCGCCATCACCTCTACCTGTGACCCTGTGGTTACGGCAAGCTCTTCAGATTAAACCGATTCAGATACCATATCCGCTCCTCGCTGGCGCTTAGGCGGCGGAGGTCCCCCGGAAGGCGAAGCAGGTACGGTTGGCGAACGTTATCATTAGGATCCTTACTGCGTTGGTTCGAAAAGACGATCATCGTCGCATCGAGCCAGATTGGATTGCTGCTTGCTACAGGCAGCGAGGTTATTTGCTGCACGTCTGAACCATCAGCTTGCATGATACAGATCTGTCGGTCGTAGCTGTCTGATCTTGGATTTCGCACAAAGGCAATCCGGTCGCCACTTGGCGACCACGCCGGAATGTCTTCATGATAGTCATCTGTGTTGGTAAGATTAACTGCGTCACTGCCATCGGGGTTGGCGGCGAAAATGTCAAAGCTCCGACTAGTGAAGCGTGTGAAGACGACCGTACCGACCGGCGACCAATCCGACCAGCCATTGTTTTCCTCGCCCCAGGCTGCTATCTCGCCCGTGGCGAGGGTGTAGGTATAGTTCCTGGCTTTCTTGTCTCCTTCCAGCGGCACTCCTGTAAACATAAGCGCACGACCATCAGGCGACCATGACGGATACTGGCTATTCAGAGAGATTGGTGAGATCTGTTTGACCTTGCCACTTGTAGTATCAAGAATCCAGATTGTATTCTGGTCGTTGCCTGCACGCACTGATGTGAAAGCAAGCAACCTCTGATCGGGCTGCCACACCGAGTCGAGGGCATCGCCCCCCGTATCGATATAATGCAGGCTGATCCGCTTGGGCAATGCAAGGGCAATCTGCCACTGGCGATTGGCCCCTCGTACGGAGACAAGCAGTGGTACTGGCAGTTCCGCATCCAGCGAGATCGCCACCGGACGGTAGCGCTCGCGCAACATTGCCAGCTCAGTATGATCGCTATCGGCGAGAACTGCCTCGGATGATAAGAGCCTGCACCAAGTCTGGGAGTCCATCCTGCCATTGCCCGACAAACCATTGCGACGTTGAAACTCTGTAACAGCGCTCATCGTCTGGGCGTTGTAGATGCCCATTCGATCTGTGGTGTAGCCGAGGTGAGCAAGACGGCGCTCCACTATCGCGACGTCCTCGCCGCGAAGAGCCTCGTTGCTGGAAGCGCCCGTACCGAGTAGGCGAAGCTGGGCGCAAGGCTGCTGGGTGCCCTGCGCTCCGGTGGTGAGCAGCAGATTATCGAAATGGATTGCGAGCCGATCATCAGCGCGAGCGAAGAAGCCAACCGTCCCAACTTTCGGTGCCGCTGCCGGTGTCGTGAGCACCTCTGTTCCGTCCACAAGTATCGTCAGGCTGTTCTCATGCCGCTCAATGACCAGCCGCACCACCTTGTCCAGGCTAAGCGGTGGGATGGCACCCTTGGCGGCAGAGAGCACCTGAAGCTCAGGCCCGATCCCTTTGATCAGCAACATCACATCGCCATCGGTCGTCAGCCCCACTCCATAGAAAGATAGGCTGCTGTAGTCGGCCTGATCGCCACTTACTTCAAATAGCAGGCCAAACATGCCCGTACCTTCGATGGGCTGGAGGTCAATGCCATAGCGCGTTGGTGCAAAGCTCAGGGTGGGCAACACATTATAGAGAAGCTTCCCAGGGCTCGCTGTGCTAAAAGCAAAGCTTTCTGCACTATACCCGTTCACAGTCTGCTCTTGGCTCACAAAGAGCGGAGTCCAGCCGCTAGTGATCTGGGAGAAGTCGTCGTAGAGCAATGGTGTGAGCACCGACGGAGTTGATGGGATAGTCGTGGCCTCTGGCCTGACGCCTACTGTAGCTGTGGAGGATTGAGCGCCGCTCTCTGTTGGCATAGAAGCCTGTGGTACGGGAGTAAAGGCAACTTGGCTCGGCTCCCGATCAACCGAAGCTGCTGGAGTGCTGGTCGTCTCACGTGGTTCAGCGGCCTGCCGCCGAAATGGCCCATTCAGGATAAAGGCGGCCAGCAGGAGCAGGAGCAGCGCTCCTACTCCGATCAAGATTAGCAGCGATTTGCGCACAGCGCTCCTCCTATTGCCGACAGTATTACGCCGATCAGGATGAGGGCTAGGGCTCCACCCTGGAGATTCGTGTGGTGCAGGTCGGCTACGCTGACCTGCACCACACATGCTCTGCCATTATTCCGAGGCATTCTTTCAAGGTTTCGTGGGTTCCATAGCCCACACTTCTGTAGGCAGCCGACGCATGAATGTGCATGCGTAGATGCCAGGGCCGGGCACCGCACCACCAAGGGTGATCAGGTCGCCTGACTCAATGAGCATCGCTTGTCCAACGCGCACACTATTGAGATACGTTCCATACGTGCTTTGGAGATCCCGGAGCCAGATTTGGTCGCCATAGCGATGGATCTGTGCATGAACACGACTCACTCTTCCATGGCCACGCGGGACGGTCAGGGCGCAGCTTGACGCACTTCGCCCAATCTGGAGCTCAAGCGTGTGCAAAGGAAATACCTGCGCCTCCCCTTGTTCGTCATGGCTCATCAGGTAGGCATAGGCCTGGTCTGAAGGCATGAGCGCACTTGCGGTCGTCCAATCCACACCGTGGAAATCTTTGATGAGCTCGACAATCTGCTCTGAATCGAGTCGGTACGGGCGAAACAGGTGGTCACGATTCTCGACGAGTTCAAAGCGCAGGGCCGCAGCCCAGGCCGGGAACTCGTTCGGGATGAGCAGGTCGAATCGCCCGAAACGGCTGTAGTCAATATCGGCCGCACCGATAATCGCAGACTTCACCTCTGCGGAGATCACCATCCCTGGATGGGTGAAGCAGACCGCCGACTGAACTCGCATGTTCTTACGAAGGTTGTGCTCCATCAGCGACCACCACACTGCACATCTTGGCAGGAGTCCGTCACGAATGGTGTTGGCGTAGCTTTGCACCTGTTCACGCGGGTTCGCGAAGCCTTTTGACTCAGATCCAGCCTTCACCTGGCCATACTCCGTCATCCATGTCGAGCCATTTACGCGTAGCTGACCCGAGTTGTGCTTCAGCTCAACGATGCCGACGCCAAGTTCGGTAAGCACAACCAGATCGGCTTGTGGCTTGTCAAGATTAGCAATCACAACATACTCTTGCAGCTCGTCGCGAAACGATGCGTAGAGCCGCTGCAGCAACGACAGCGCGCCAGCCGTCTCGGAAGAGTGAACCGGTGGCAAATCCTGCTTTGCATCGCGCCTCACAAATGCTTTGACTGGCATGGCCGAATCCTTTGCTGATGCGTCCAGATGACAGTATTGTATAAAACCTAGCGGGTGCCTGTCAAGCGTGCTACAATAGATATGCCCTTTAGATAGACCTTTTCTGATGCCAAGCCTTTTTGCCGTGAATGCATCGTCATGGTAGGCAGCTAGAAGACTCATATCCGGCGTTCGTTTGCACCAGAGGATCCTCCACCCATACAACCTTGCGGAGGCCGAACATGCCTCTTCCCGTAGGTCAGACAATTAAAGATCGCTACCAGATCAGCCGTATCATTAGCACTCAGGGCGGTTTTGGCAACACCTATCTTGCCTTCGACAGGGCGCGTCAGCAGGATGTTGTTATTAAAGAAAGCAAGACGGCTGCTGATATTGAGCAGGAGGCACTTCTTAGCGAACTCCAGATTCTGCTGAACCTAAGCCATCCTCGTCTCCCGAAAGTCTACGAGGGTTTTTTTTATGAGCGACAGCTCTGTGTGTCGATGCAGTACATTCCTGGCCGCGATGTCTCAAGCTATCTTATGCTGGTTGGTTCGGACAGGCGTGCAGATCCACCAGACAGGCCAACCGTTCTGCGCTGGATCATTCAAACGCTTGAGGCTCTCGCCTATCTTCACAACCGCGGAATTGTGCATCGGGATATTAAGCCGTCGAATCTGCGCGTTCATACAGAGACCGGCGATATTTTTCTTCTTGACTTCGGAATCTCATACCATATTGATCGATCCTTGATCCGGGCCCACTCACCGCGCTTCTCTCCACCTGAGCAGCACGATCCCAACGGCATAACAACCCCGGCATCGGACATTTACGCAGTCGGTGCGACGCTCTACTTACTTCTGACAGGGCGCGAGCCACCATACCGTGATGATCACAATGACAAGACGATCAGCCTCCCAACCGAGGAGAATCAGACTCTGCCCAAGGAACTCGAGAATATTGTGGTTAGGGCGATGTCTTACAAAGCGGCAGAGCGCTATCAGGATGCCCAGAGCATGTTGGACGAGTTTCAGCGCTTGGGCTATGCCCCACGGCCTACTCCCTCGATTGCTCCACCAAGTGATCGAGAGCCACAGGTCAGCGTACCCCTGATTGCCGAGGAACACCTCGTACAAACGCTGGCGACGGTCACCTTGCCAAACCTTGATGCTACCGATGACGTGCCCCCACAACCTATCGGGCTGCCGATCAACGAGATCATCAAGGGAGGGTTCCATAGTTACCACATCCGCAGAGAAATCTCGAGTGGTGGTTTCGGCACTACATACCTCGCCTTCGCTATTGAGCGGAATCAGGAAGTTGTGATCAAGGTCAGCAAGGCGTCCGAGGACACAACCCAAAATTCTGTTCTCGCCGAGCGCGAGTTGCTCAGCAAGCTGAAACATCCGCGCCTGCCAGCGGTGTACAACGCCTTCTTCTATAAGAGCCTACTCTGCATTGAGATGCAATATATCCATGGTCGCGATGTGTCAAGCCATCTCCATAATGAACCGCTTGATCGGCCTAGAGCGATGCTGTGGATCCGGCAACTCCTGGAAGCGCTTGCGTACCTGCACAAGCGCAACATTGTCCATTGCGATGTCAAACCCTCGAACCTGCGTATCGACACGGAGACCGGCAATCTCTTCCTGCTCGACTTTGGGATCTCTCAGCAGAATAATCACTTGGTTGTACGGGGGTTCTCCAGATATTACTCGGCACCGGAGCAGCGATTTGGCAACGGTCAGATCAGCCCGGCAACCGATGTCTATGCCGTTGGTGCGCTGCTCTACACCTTCCTCACTGGAGTTGCCCCACCCGAAGCGACTGCGCAGACGCAGCCAGTTCTGTTTCAGGAGGGCGATTCGCAGGCGATCTCAGCGGATCTCAGCCGGATCACACGCAAAGCGCTGCGGGTTGACCAGGCTGAGCGTTATCCGCATGCACAGGCCATGCTGGACGATCTTCAGCGCCTTCCCTATGTACGTGCTTCCCCTTCATCTGCTGTTATATGGGGTGGTGTCAGCATTGTGGTAGTGGTACTGATTGTGCTGGCGATCACAATCGCTACGCTTGTCTCGGAGCGATCCGAACCGCCTCTAGCGGCCTCAGGAGCGACGCCCGAATTTATGGTACGTGTGACACAGCCATTGGCGACTGCAACGCTTGGTGCAACGCCGACAAGCCATCCAGAGCCTGGGGCTTCGCCAGCGCCTACGCTTGCGTCAACCATTATTGTGACTGATACGGCAGTGTTGCTGGCACCACCGAGTCGCACGCTCGTGCCCACCATATCGGCCCTACCAACGTCTGTGGCGGAACCTACTCCTGGCTCCTATCTAGTGCGCCAGATCGAAGTCGCGGGTCAGGCGGATAGCGCTGCGATCAACGTCCGGATGTTGCCGGTGAGCTTCACCTTGATCGGCGAGCGCTTGGAGAAGATTCAATCGGTGGTCCTCCAGCCCAAATCGCCAGGGCAGCGCACAATCAACCTCCATCTACTGAATAGTCTGCCCAACCGTGCCGACTTTGAGCTCGCCTCTCTGCCGCTCAGCTTTCGTACCGGCGAGTACGAACTGATGATCAATGGTGAAAGGAATCGCACCCTCGTGCTGCGTGACTATGTGCGCGAGGCACGACTCCAGGGTGTCAAGCTTGAGTACCGATACCTGGCTGCCATTCGACCATTCCCGAGTATCCGCTCTAAAAACCAGGATATCCCTGGCCCATTCACGATGCTTTACCAGCAGCCGGACCCGGCGGAGAGGGGTTCGTATCTTCGCAATGGCGATCTAGTTGAGATCCTCGATGACAAGACGAACCCCAACTTCTATCGGGTACGTGTCAGAGAGAATTTTGATCCTAGCCTTGTGGGAAAGGAGGGCTGGGTTTGGGCATGGGTTGTGGATGGCACGCCCCCTTCACCACCCACGCCAGGCGCGATCCAGATGCCCTACAATATCCGGGGCGAGTCGCTTGAGCAGGTCACTGAGTGGCTCACTCAGCGTGGCGTACCGGCTGATAATATTGAGAGCGATCCCCAGTCTCGCGAGCGCATCCCAGAGGTCTTCGACCATTTCAAGCCCAAGGATGTGGTCAGCTCACAGCCCGCAGAGGGCGAGTGGATAGCTCAGAGCAGTAAAGTTATCCTCGGCATCCGCGCCCCGTAACTTGCAAGTACACATCGGGCTATTATAGGCCGCCCTTATGAAGATGAACAATCCTAACCTCTAACCCCTCGATGCTGCTTCTCAGTTCTCGGCCTCGCCTCCCCGCAACATGGATGATGAGATAGGGTACAATAGCATTCTAGCGGCGCGGAGCTTCCGGGCATGTGCGCTGTGGAACCCTTGAGTGATGGAGATGTACCAATGAGTAGGATTGCCATTCACGGCTTCGGCCGCATCGGTCGATCAGCGCTCAAAGCAGCGCTACGGGCCAATTTGTGGACACCGGTTTCGATTTCGGATATTCGCGATACGGCGACATTTGCAGCGGTTTTTGAGGTCGACTCAAACTATGGTCGCTGGCCAGAGCCTGTTTCATCAACCGAGAATAGCTTCTCGATTGGCGGGCGCGAGATCCCCTACTATAACTCAATGAAGGAAATCCCCGATTGGAATGCGCTCGGTATCGATCTGGTGATCGATTGCACAGGCCGCGCAGTAACCCGTGATGGCGCACAGGCCCATCTGGATCGCGGAGCCAAGCGCGTGCTCGTTAGTGCACCAAGCAAGACGGCCCAGGATTGCGATGCTGTGCTGCTGGCTGGTATCAACCTGGATTCGTTTGACCCAGAGAAGCACAAGATTGTGAGCATGGCAAGCTGCACCACCAATGCACTAGCACCGGTTGTGAAGGTGGTGCTGGAGAACTTCGGCATCAAGACTGGCCTGTTCTCAACGGTGCATGCCTACACCAATACACAATCGCTGACCGACCAGCCGATGCGGGATCGGCGCGACTCGTGGGCCGCTGGCGAGAATATTATCCCGGCATCATCTGGCGCAGCCCGCGCACTCCAGTTTATCTGGAAGGATCTGAAGATCACCGGCAAAGCCTATCGCGTCCCAGTCAAAACCGGCAGCATCGCCGAGTTGAACCTGATCACCGAGAAGGCCGTCACCGTTGATGAGGTCAAGGCTGCCTTCCGCAAGGCCGCTGCTGAGGCTCCATTGAAGGGCGTGATGGATGTGCTAGAGCAGGAATGGGCATCATCACGCATCGTTGGCGATCCGCATTCATCGATCATCGATCTGCCGATCACCCAGGTGCAGGATGGCACCCTGGTTTCGATTGCAGCCTGGTACGATAACGAGGCCGGCTATTCGACACGTCTGGCTGAGGTTGCCGGGTTCCTGGCGGGCAAGTAGTACAGGCGCAGGCCATAGAGACGCAAGATTTTGCGTCTCTATGGCGCATGTGCAGTGCGGGGTTATGCTGGCATCACCACCCCGCACGATGTTATACCGGATTGATCACCTGGGTATACAACGCACTGCCCGCAACATCGCGGAGTGTCACTTTCAGCGTACCCGTCTGCCCATCGATCTGCACCTGCCCAAAGAACTGCATGCCAGCCGATGGTGGCAGATTGACCTGACCAGTTGGCGGAATTTTCTGGAACACAACCTGCGGCCCAAAGGTCTTGTCGAGATCATTAGGGCCGAACGTCCCCGAATTGAGCGGCCCTGAGACAAATTCATAGAATGGGTTGAAATCGCTGAATGCAGCCTTGTTCGGGTCGTAGTAGTGAGCCGCTGTATAGTGGACATCGGCGGTCAACCAGACGACATTAGTGATTTCGTTGTACTTAATAAAGCGCAGCAGATCAACGATCTCTAGCTCGCGGCCACGCGGCTCGCCAGGATCGTTATTGGCAACTGCCTCAGAACCCTGGCGCGTCACAAAATTATCGAAGATCACCAGGCCAATTGGCATATCGGCAGCGATCACCTTCCATGTCGCATCCGATGCCAGTAACGCCTGTTTCAGCCAACGGATCTGGTTGCGGCCAAGGAAATCGCTACCTGGTGTGCGCGCTAGCTGATCATTTGGGCCATTCGGCGCGCGGTAGCTGCGCATGTCCAGCATGAAGACATCCAGCAGCGGGCCGTAGCTGATCGTTCGATTGATTGTGGTGCCACGCACTGGCACATATTCAAGGAAGGCCTGTTTGGCGCGGGCGGCCAAGAGCGAAACATCCTTGACGGCATAGCGTGGGTCGTTGAGAATCTGACCAGGCCACCAGTTATTGACCACCTCGTGATCATCCCATTGCCCGAACATTGGCGTAATACTATTGAAGTAACGCACGTTATTATCGAGCAGATTGTAGGCGAAGTTGCCCCGAAATTCCTGGAGGGTTTCGGCAACCTTCGATTTTGCCTCGGTGGTCACATTCTTCCAGATCGTCCCATTGGCCAGCTTCACCTCCGCACGGATGGGATTATCGGCATAGATCGTATCGCCTGAATGGATGAAGAAATCCGGTTGGAACCAGGCCATGGTGTTATAGATCTTCATGCCACCCAAATCCGGATTGATCCCCCAGCCCTGTCCAGCGGTATCTGCCGACCACACAAACGAGATGTTACGGCGGTCGGCGGGGCTGGAACGGAAGCGTCCAACCTGTGGTTCGCTGACATTCCGAGCATCCTTTGGATCCTGGAAGCGCACCCGATAGAAGTATTGCTGACCAGCCTGCAAATCGCTGAGATTGAGTTTGGCGGTATAATCCGAACTCGCCTGGGCAATTGGCCCCTGGATCGTTCGCGCATCCCGAAACTGCTCATTGGTTGCGAGATCAACAAGTAATTGCGCCGGGCGGTCCGTTTTGCTCCAGATCAACGCCTGTTCTGCTGTAATATCGCCTGTCGCAATGCCACTGGTGATCTGTGGGCGCAGATTGTCGGAAACAACCTGAGCTGGGGCACTGGCCAGCGCTACCGTTGGCAGAATCGTGCTGGCAGCGACCGTCGTTGCCGCACCCACCAGCCCCCGCAGAAAATTCCGTCGGTCGATCAAACGCCGATTGGTTGGCATGCGTTCCTCCTCATGCACAAAACAAAGCGTGCTGATCATAGCACACCGCGGGCTGATAGAAATTGACGAATTCATCGGGAATCTGCGGGCGGCTGAAGTCGCGCCTGATGGCCTGATGGTGTTCGCCCGCGCAGGCGAGCGTCCTGGCCCCACGCCGTAGGCTTCAGCCTGCGGGGCATAGTGCAATTAGCCTGCGGCCGGGGATACCATTGGCGATTGAATAACCATTCTGCGCCAGGCCAGCAGCCCGCCAATAGCCAGGACGAGAAAGACAACATACAGACCGGCGGTGAGATAGACTTCTTTATAGACGTAGATTCCAATCGAGAGCAGATCAACGGCGATCCATAGATACCAGTTCTCGAATTTTTTACGCATCAATAGGATTTGTGCAAGCACACTCATACTGCTGGCTGCCGCATCCCAGAACGGAATATGGGCATCTGTGTAGGTATCGAACATATAGCCAATTGCGGCGGCACAGATCACCAATCCAACACCAAGGGCAATGATCTGATTGCGCGATAGCCGGGTGATCGAAAGTTCGCTACGATCCTTCCCGCCATGCAGCCATAGATACCAGCCCTGAAAACTGGTGACGAGAAAGAAGATTTGTAGCAGCATGTCGGCATACAGCTTGATCTCATAGAACAATAACCCATAGGCGATCACACTGACAATGCCGGTCGGCCAGCACCAGATATGCTCGCGCACGGTGAGATACACCGATAGCAGCCCGAACACGACGCCAATGATTTCGTATGTGCTCATGATATGCTCCCTTGGTGCAGCGCGATAGCCAGATCAACCGAGTTCTGGTATTTGCTGTGCTTGGCTAGAACCTGCTTGACCCGTACGACCCGTGTATCGAGATCGCCACGAAGCAGATAAAACGGAATATGCCGCATCTGCAAATCGGCCAGAATCTGCTTCTGAAAGACTGCCCGTTCGGCAGCTCCCGAACGATCCCACGTATCGTCATATGGAATATCGGTATCGCACACGAACACGAGATCATAGCGTGCAGATGCGGCCAATGCCAGATCGCGCAAGCGTGCTTCGGCCATGCCATGATAGGAGAGCGCGAACATATAGGTGGTTATCGCATTTGTATCGGTGAATAGGTAATGGTTGGCCTGTGCAAGCAGAAGTTCCTCGCGCTCAAGGTGGCATTCGGCGATCTCCACAAGCTGTGCTGGCGTGAGCCGACGCTCGATCTGCTGCTGCTGCCAATATTCGCGGCCATATTCTGGCATCCAGGTGGTGTTGAACTCTGTGGCCATGCGCTCCACAAGTGTTGTTTTACCCGTCGATGGTGCGCCAAGAAAGACGATATTGCTGATCAGATCGCGATAGACAAGCGGGTGCAGTGCATCGCGCAGCCCGTATGGATCGGCACGAATGCTGGTGCCCGAGAATGGGCGCTGCTGCCGTGCTGGATCAACCTGGCGATTAACTGCTCCCAACGCCTTGCTCATATGATCGCCATAGAACTCGCTTGAGTAGAAGTGTGTGATGCCGCTGATCTTCAGCCGATCAATGATGTAGTTCTCGTTGATCGCCCGGATCTCTGGCGTATCACCAACTTCCTTCGGGCCATCCCATGCCTCAATCACATGAATGGCCGGGTAGAGCTTGCGTAGCCAGGCGCTACGAACCGGCAATGGCACATCGGTGACCTCCTGGCTGTCGTAGATCACAACAATCAGTTGATCGACCTCGGCCAATGCGGTTTCGATCATGAATTGGTGCCCGCAATGCAATGGCGCGAATTTGCCCAGCGTGAGGCCAATATGGGGTGTTTGTGTGTTCATAGTCATTTAGTGTCAAATATACACTTATACTATTGGGTAGTATAGCAAAAATATTGATGGTGTCAAGTGGCAATACTTGTATGGAATGCGGCAGCCATGCTGCCGCCCACGCAAGCATGGCTTGCGCACCATACTACCTACAATCAACAGATGCAGAGCGGTATCTCAGGGCTGTGGTACTATACCAACATACAGAACGATTGATCCCGCACCTCTGCTGCGCTTCCCCTCTCCCAGTGGGAGAGGGGCTAGGGGTGAGGGCGATTGGATGATACTCTCCCACACAAGAGGAGGACGATAATGTCTACTGCGCATGGTCTCACGATCAGCGGGCCGATGACGCCTGCGTATGCAGAGATTCTAACCGACGAGGCACTTGGGTTTGTTGCCACACTAGCCCGCGCATTCGAGCCACGCCGCCAGGAACTTCTGCTGCGCCGCCAGGAGCGCTGGGCGCTGCTCAAGGCTGGCCAACAGCCCGATTTTCTGCCCGAAACGGCCCATATTCGCGGTGGCGATTGGCGGGTCGCACCGATTCCTGCCGATTTTCAGAATCGGCGCACCGAGATCACCGGGCCAACCGATCGGCGCATGGTGATCAATGCACTCAATTCCGGCGCGAATGTGTTTATGTCCGATTTCGAGGATGCCAACTCGCCCAGTTGGGAGAATGTCGTTCAGGGCCAGATCAATCTGCGCGATGCGATCCGCAAAACAATCAGTTTTACCAACCCGGATGGGCGCGAGTATCGCCTACACGGCCAAACCGCAACCCTGGCCGTGCGCCCACGTGGCTGGCATCTTGTCGAGAAGCATGTGCAGCTTGATCGGCTATCAATCTCGGCCAGTTTGTTCGATTTCGGGCTGTACTTCTTCCATAATGCCAATGAACTGCTAGCCAATGGCAGCGGCCCGTATTTCTATCTGCCAAAGATGCAGAGCCATCTTGAGGCCCGGCTGTGGAATGATGTCTTTATTCTGGCGCAGGAGCAGCATGGCCTGCCACGCGGCACGATTCGCGCCACCGTGTTGATCGAGCATATTCTGGCGGCCTTCGAGATGGAGGAGATCCTGTATGAGTTGCGCGAGCATTCGAGTGGGTTGAACCTTGGTCGCTGGGATTATATCTATAGTTTTATCAAGGCATTCAACCATCGCAGCGATTGGATCTTCCCAGATCGTGTGCAAGTATCGATGACGACAGAGTTCCTGCGTTCGGCAGCTGAACTGGTTGCCTATAGTTGCCATGCCCATGGTGCCCACGCCCTTGGCGGGATGTCGGCCTTCATCCCCAATCGGCGCGAGCCAGATGTGACAGAGCGGGCGCTGGTTGCCGTCAAGGCCGATAAGGAGCGTGAGGCTCGGCAGGGTTTTGATGGTGCCTGGGTGGCCCATCCAGATCTGGTGCCAAC
>Ga0163144_10017816_pt1 | contig 14435 bp, 14 predicted proteins | sample OliLak19BULKMAT1_FD_123175 | JGI IMG/M metagenome (GOLD analysis project Ga0163144, IMG submission 123175) | Freshwater microbial mat bacterial communities from Lake Vanda, McMurdo Dry Valleys, Antarctica - Oligotrophic Lake LV.19.BULKMAT1 | ecosystem: Environmental > Aquatic > Freshwater >... | reverse complement strand
TGGAAAAGAAATTTTATTTTTCCAAGAACATATTATTTATATCTCCTCTTCAAAAGAAATCCACTCGTGAAAGGAGTACAGAAGAGTCATCTTCTGATAAATAAGTCTTTATGGCAAATCAAGCGCCAAAAACAATGGAGGAGCTTCTCGCTCAGTCCGGAACGCAGTTAAAAATCCCCCAAAAAGGTAGCATTATCGAAGGTGTCATCACCGACATCACTAAAAAAATGGTGATCGTCGACATTGGCGGAAAGACCGAGGGTGTCGTCACTGATAAAGAGTTTGAGCTCGCGACAGATTTCATCGATGATCTTGGAGTAGGTGACACAGTTTCTGTCTACGTTATTTCTTCCGAGAATGACCGTGGTCAAACGCTGCTTTCACTGAAAAAAGCTGCTATGGACAAGAAATGGGATATCTTTACTCAAGCACTTGAGAAAAACTCTAGCTTGGGTGTCAAAGGTGTCGAGCTGAACAAAGGTGGAATGATCGTACTCGCCGCTGGGATTCGAGGGTTTGTCCCTTCAAGTCAGTTTGGCAAAAAGCACCTTGGAAAGCTTCAAGACCTTATCAACAAGAAATTTGATGTCAAAGTCATCGAAGTCGATCGAGAGAAAAATCGACTGATCTTCTCTGAAAGACACGTCTCTGAGCAGAATATTATCGAGCAGCGAGATGCGGCTTTAGATAAGATTAAAGTAGAAGATGCTTTGAATGGTATTGTCTCTGGAATCATGCCGTTTGGATTGTTTATCACTGTCGAAGTAACTATTGATGGTGAGAAATCTGGCCAGGTCGAAGGACTCGTCCATATCTCAGAGATGAGCTGGATGAAAGTCGAAGATCCTAACAAGCTGTTTAAGGTCGGGGATAAAGTTGATGTCAAAGTGCTTGGTATCGATCAAGCTGCTGGCAAACTGAACTTATCGATCAAACAACTTTCCAATGATCCATGGCAGACAGCTGTGGAGAAGTATCCAGTCGGTTCGACCGTTTCTGGAAAAATCTCAAGAGTCGAGTCATTTGGAGTATTTGTCAACTTTGAGCCTGGAGTCGATGGTTTGATCCACATTAGTAAACTTGCATCACTTGAAGATTACAAAGAAGATGATAAAGTTACTGTAAACGTAGAAAGTATGGAGCCAGACAAGCGCAGAATGAGTTTAAGTCCAGTATTAACCACAGTACCAATGGGATACAAATAGGAGGTATAGAGGTATTTAGTATGTAGGTATATACGTATATACTTAAATACTCAAATACAATATACGTAAAAAATGGCAAAACAACGCATGATCGTCACGGACGACCAACTACTTATCGACATGGACTTACTGTTTAATGCGATTCGAGAAGCAGGTGGGGATTGGGAGAAAGTAGAACAAGAAATGAAAGCATATTTGGCCGCTGTCCAGAATATGACATCAAAACAAGAATAATAAAAATTCATCTAAAAAGGTCTGCCTTGGGCAGATCTTTTTTTGTGTTAAAGGGGACCTATGAGCTCTGTTGAGACCATTACTGGGCGACCAGACAGTGTGCGATGGTATCAATTAGTGATGGAAGGAAAAACTATGATAGAAGTCGAACTTGATATGTTACAGGAAGATGTTGAAATTCATGTCAATGGTAATACTGTGGAAGCTGACTTTACCCGAAGTATCTGTGTCGATGGACGCCATAGTATTGGACAAAATCGAGGTGCGCTAGCTCGGCCTGGAGGAGATTTAGGACTGACCTTAGCTTTATTAAAATTAAAACAAAACAAAATACTAGACGTTACCGCTGAAAAAGCCTTGAATCTCACTCTTGAATTTGTGAAAAGTCAGGAGCGTAAACTGGGTTGGCATTCTGATACACATGTCGAAGATAATGATCATAGTGAAAGTATCTGTGGCTGTGGACATTTTGCCAAGCAAGTCAAGTTTGCAAATGATTATGGTGTGGATCAAAGTGACGTCCTCCTCTTAAATGAAAAGATTCGAGCTCATCAAAAAGAGCACTCAGAAGATATGGATTTTGTGATATTAAAAGGGGACCATGCTGAGCAAGCAGTGTTATTGATCAAGAGTGATTATGCAACGGTCAACTCGTATGATCAATCAACAGATGCTCAATTTTTCATCTACGATCGAGTGAGAGATCAAAAACTGTCAAGTGATTTTGTTGTATTCTTGAATCAAAAAGGCATTACTGTACTTTTTGATGAATTTATGTCCGCAATAGATTATCAAAATGCCACAACCTTGAGTCTGTTGGCAGCTGACAAACCTATTTTTGCCGTTGAAGCATCACTTCAAGGTACAGCAAAGGTTGTTCTGGCTCAAGACAGAATAATTTCAATTGAAGAGCTTCGTGAGCAGAGAAGACAGAGCTCTCAACAAGCGGCATAGTTTCTCGACTTAGCTGGTTATATTTTCCTGTTCTTGGGAAATGAGTTGTTTTAGGAAAAGGCTATCTGATTTTTTCAGTGTTTCTAGTGTGTCTAACAGGCTTTGTGAACTTGAAGGATCCATAAGGGACAGAGTAATGGATCTCTTAAGTAAGATGTAAATTTTCGGTGCGTACAACACTGAGAATAGAATAGAATAGAATAGTAGAGGTGCTAAGTAAAACAAATAGTGTTCTTTATTATCAAATTACGTAGATAAATCAATCTTTTGGAGAAAAAAAATAATGAAAAGTTCTTCCGTCTTTATCTGCCAACAATGTGGCAACAGCTCTCCAAAGTGGTTTGGTCAATGTCCGCAATGTGGAAGCTGGAACACGGCTGTCGAGACGGTCGTCGAGAAGAAGACTGGGAGTAAGGCAAATCAGCGAGCGTCAGTCGTGAATGTCGAGAGTTACACCAGCTCATTAAAACAAGTGGATATGAGTCAGGTGCAGACTCAACGCATATCCACTGGGATGGGGGAGCTGGATCGGGTATTGGGGGAAGGACTAGTGAAAGGTTCGGTAGTGTTATTGGGTGGTGAGCCAGGAATTGGAAAGTCGACGCTTCTTACTCAATTAGTCATTTATTTGCTGCATCAGCAACAAATCCTTAGTTCTTCAGAAGTGGTGAAAAGCTTTCTCTACCAGGGAAGCGTGCCCAAAAAACTCTACTATGTCAATGGAGAAGAGAACGCTGCCCAGATAGCCTCCAGAGTAGAACGACTGTATACACTGTATGCAAAGTCAGACTCGAGAAAAAGTGATTCGAAAGTTTCTGCTGATGCCTGGCGAGAACAATGTGTGTTCATTAGCACTAATGATGTAGACAAAATTTGTTCAATTGTAGAGCAGGAGCCGCCATTCTTGCTGATTGTCGACAGTATTCAAACCGTGGAGACGGATGAGCTGACTGGTGCTGCTGGGTCTTTTGGACAAGTCAGAGAGTCGACCCAAAAAATAACCGAAGTAGCGAAGAGACTCCAAATCCCTACTATTTTAGTCGGTCATGTCACCAAAGAAGGGACGATCGCTGGGCCAAAAGTCCTGGAACACATCGTGGATACAGTTTTGGAGCTCAGCGGTGAGCGAAATAACGAACTCCGGACAATCCGTGCGATAAAAAACCGATTTGGTGCCACTGACGAGGTTGGACTTTTTGTGATGAATGAAACAGGATTGAAAGAAGTCACAAACCCAAGCGAGATATTTCTCCAGCACGCTGAAGCCAATGTCCCAGGGAGCGCCACCGTGAGTATCATCGAAGGGACTCGACCACTGTTGATCGAAGTCCAGGCACTGGTGATCAGTTCCCATTTAGCAATGCCTAGGAGAGTCGCTCAAGGGATACAGTTGCCAAGGCTTCAAGTCTTGACTGCGGTTTTACAAAAGCACGGTCGCATCGGAGTCAACGATGCTGATGTTTTTGTCAACGTAGCCGGAGGGCTCCAGGTGCGTGAACCTGCTGCTGATCTAGGAATAGCCATGGCGATCGCCAGCTCTGAGAAAAATAAGCCACTCCCAAATAAGTCTGTCTTTATCGGAGAAGTGGGTTTGCTGGGTGAGATACGAGACGTGATGTATTTGGATAAACGGATCAAAGAAGCGAAGCGATTGGGGTACGATCAGGTGTATTCAAGAAAGACTCACAAGCACATTGGAAGTTTGATAAGGGATGTGTTGTAGTCATATCAAATTATATCTTAATTATACTTTAACTATCTAAATAATTCTTAAGTATTCAATATCGTCTTTTTTGCATCAACGCATCCTCGCGTCGCCCACCGACGAGAGTCTCACTAGTCGCAAATAAGATGATTTCTAAATAAATTCTCTTCACCTTTTCGCGATCTCTGCATGTTTTTCAGTAATATTGTATCACGATGAAGGTCCTCGACCAGCTCTTGGCAAGCATCCCTTTGCTTGAGGGTAACTTTTCCAAAGTTTTCCACATAGTGATTGTCACCAATTTTAATGTGTAAAAGTATCACATTTCAAGATACAAATTACAGGATTATTAGTTATAAGATAAATACATCTTGAGTTATAGGTTGACAATTGAGGGTGTTTTGCTATCATATCAATATCCAAGCGCCGCACCCCTCACTGTTAGGGGATTGAACTCGTTTAAGCTCTTTCTCAATTGAAACTGTCTTAAATAGGAAGTCCTTTATAAGTGATGGGGGAGGAGGCGCGGAAGAATGACCAGTAAAAACAAAAAAAGCATCATTACCGTTGGTTTAGGGGCCACGAATAACAATGCCTTATTTGTTTGAGTTTTAAGTGACTTTTGTCTCGAAATCAGTTCGGGACCAAAATTCACTTTACCTGAATAAATAAAGTACTCTCTTTGAAATAAGTTGTCAAGTACTTGTTGTGTTTTGTGTGGAGGCTCGGACGTTGGGCAGGCTCCGAGTTTCCACACAGACTACATGATTATCTGACAACTCGACGACTGCATTTAAGGCGCATTGACTATTTACAAAAAAAGAGTTAGAATAACCATATTGCTCAAGAAAGCAGTAAGAAAAACCTCCTTACAGATTGATTTCATCCTAATAATACAGAATTTTTAAATTGTATCGAAGTATTTTCGTTAGGCCTTCAACACAACACTTTTTATGTTTTTATCTCACCCAATCTTTTTTTAGCAATCGTTATACAGGAGTAAAAGGATTTTTCCTTATATTTATATGCCAATCAAAAAACAAACTATCGAACCGATTGTGACTGAAGAGATGGACGCCGTCTCTCAGCTTATTGGAAATCAAGCACCAACCATAGAACCTTCTCTCCCAGAAAAAGTAGTCAGTCCTATCCCTCGTAGAGAAATCAGAGTCTCTTACGATCGTCGAGATGGTGGACAACAGTCATCTAGACCAGCCATGCGGACAATTCAGAAAAAATCATTTACAGGAGTCGTCGATGATCGACGCATCCCAGATGCCGATGCCTTGACTGAAGTGATCACTGGAGTATTGGATACTTCTCCAGATGGACATGGATTACTTCGACCTGCATTTTCACCATCTGATCGAGATGCCTACATTAGCGCTTCTCAGATCAGAAAGTTTCGGTTACGCCCTGGTGACATGATCGAAGGTCCTGCGCGTGCTCCAAAAGAGAACGAGCGCTACTGGGGATTACTGAAAGTTGAGCGAATCAACGGCAAGTTGCCTGATGAGATCCTCAATCGCGTCAAGTTCTCACATCTCACACCGGTTTATCCAAACGAAAAGTTCAATCTCGAAACTGGCACCGAGCCACTTTCCACTCGTATCATCGACTTGATCGCTCCGATTGGAAAAGGTCAGCGTGGTATGATCGTTTCTCCTCCAAAAGCTGGAAAGACTACGATCATGAAGGATCTCGCCACAGCGATCGCGAAGAATCATCCAGACTCTCACTTGATGGCTGTCTTGATCGGGGAGCGTCCTGAAGAAGTCACCGATATCGGTGGACACATCACTGCCATCACCAATGGAAAAGGTGAAACTGCCGCGAGTAATTTTGACGAGCGAGCAGAGGATCAGTGTCGAGTAGCGGAAGTCGCACTCGAGCGCGCGAAGCGCTTAGTCGAAGAGGGTGGCGATGTCGTCATCTTACTTGACTCGATCACTCGTCTGGCTCGAGCATACAACTTGGCTATCCCAACATCAGGCAGAACGCTTTCTGGAGGATTTGACCCAGCAGCGTTGCACCCACCAAAGAAGTTCTTTGGAGCTGCTCGTAACTTTGAAAATGGTAGTAGTTTGACCATCATTGCCACTTGTCTGGTCGATACCGGCTCTAGAATGGATGATCTCGTCTATGAAGAGTTTAAGGGAACTGGAAACCAAGAGTTGCACCTGGATCGAAGATTGGCTGAGCGCCGAATCCATCCCGCGATCAACATTCAGCGATCAGGGACACGTCGAGATGACTTGCTGTACGATTCAAGTACTTACCAGAGTATTATCACGCTTCAAAGAATGTTTGATATGCTTGGTGAAGATGAGCGAACTCCAATGTTGATCGAGAGACTCAAGAAGAGCAAGAGTAACAAAGACTTTTTGGCTTCTCTTAAAGAGGGGTAACCGCGCCAAACTTTTTTGGCTTTCAGCCAGAAAACTTAGTCGGGTAAACCTCAGTGGAATAATCATAAAAAAGGGCGAGAGTGATCTCGCTCTTTTTAGTATTTAAACGAGAAATGATTCAGCAGGGTTGTCCAATGAATATTTTTTTTGACAAGAGAGTGATGTATACAGTACCATATACATTATGATTCGTACCCAAATCTATTTTCCAGAAGACCTTCATAAAAAACTGAAACGATTGGCTGATAAGCAGGGAGTTTCGTTGGCGGAGGTACTTAGGGTAGCAGCTCAAGAACTGATTGAAAACCAAAAGCAAACGCAACAGCAGCAAAAAGTCCTTCAGTTTTTTAGCGAGTATCCTCATTCTAGAAGAATTTCATTAGACTCAAAACATGTGCGCCGTGAGTAATCTATGAAAAACGTTTTGATCGACACCTCCGTGTATCTAGCATTTTTTTCGAAAGACAATCGGTACTCACTTTCCAGTCATGCATTTTTTGAATCACTGCTGAAAGAGCGTATGCAGATCATTCTGCCTGTGATCGTCTTGACTGAAGTGATCGATCGGTTACGAAGAGTCGAAAAAAAAGATCTGGAAGAAATTACTCGGCAACTCATACTGCTGAGAGTCGTCGAGATGGATGAGTACTGGTTGGCAGATTTTTTCTTCAAGAGCATGAGTACAGAACCGCTTTCTATTCGAAGTCAGGTGATCTTGGCGACTGCCCAGATGAATGAGGCAGTCGTGGTGAGCTGGAACCAGAAGCTGCTTGATCTGAGCCGAGAGAAGTATCATATCTACTCACCAAGCGAGTATTTTGTCATGACAGAAATGTCCTGAACTGCTGAAGTGATCAGGCCGTTTTCATGGTAAAATAAACACTCTCCACATATGAAATTGCCATTCAAGAGACCTCAAGCTTTTAAAGATTTTCAACAATTTTTTTCGTATGGGTTGGGATACTCCAGGCGACGTGGGTACAAATGGTTCTCAAAGTTTGAGTTTGTCAAAGATGTCTTGGTTGATCTGCTCTACAAACGTCGCGGAAAGTACTCAAGGCCGTTTCTCCATACAGGGATGATGAGTTTATTGGTGTTTGGTATCACGTTTGGGCCGATGATCGTCGAGGAAAGTGTGTCAGCAGCTGAGCAGCCGTCGGATGTCTTGCCTTCAGGAGTGCTGACCTCTGCGACAGATTATGGCAATAGCATCACCACCATCCAAGGAAAAGAAGTGGCCGAGTTTCGAGGTGGAGAAATCCTCAAGCATACAGTCGAAGAGGGAGAGACATTTTCCTCCATCGGTCAGCGGTATAACTTGGATGTCAGCACCATTTTGTGGCAAAATAATTTCACTGAGAAGTCGACGATCAAGCCTGGTGATACCTTGGAAATCTTGCCAGTTGATGGTATCAGACACAAGGTGAAAAAAGGAGAAACGATCTTTACGATCGCAAAAGTGTACGGTTTGGATGAGAGTCAGGCACAGGGTATCGTCAACTATCCGTTTAACGAGTTTCAAGATGATGAGAATTTTACGCTGACTGTCGGTCAGCAGTTGATGGTTCCAGATGGTGTCAAACCAGAAGAAAAGAGTACTGCGGTACCTAGAGCTGCGATCGCCTCACGTCTGACTCCAGATGCTGGATCGGTCTCATCGACTGGTTCTTTTGTCTGGCCAGCTTCTGGGAAGATCACGCAAGGGTATCGGTTCTACCACAAAGCATTTGATATCGCGAACCGCGGTGGTGGTCCGATCTTGGCTGCTGATGCCGGACGAGTCATCTTGGCTGGATGGCCTGATAACTCAGGGTACGGGAATCGAGTCATGATCGATCATGGCAATGGCTATGTCACCCTGTATGCTCATATGTCTTTGGTTCAGGTGCAAAATGGTCAGAGTGTCAGACGCGGAGATATGATCGGGCAGATGGGAAGCACAGGAAGAAGCACAGGTGTCCACTTGCATTTCGAGATTAGGAACAATGGGGTGCTGGAGGATCCGGGAAGGTATTTGAAGTAATAAGGGGTTAGTAGCAAGTAATTATCAATAACTTCAATAATAGTAATCCTGCCTAAGGTATTTAAGTATATACGTATGTACGTATATGGCGGGTTATGAAAAAGATTGTTTCGTATACAGATTTAATTGTTTGGCAACAAGGTCATAAACTAGTACTGGAAATTTACAAGGTGACCAATAGCTTTCCAAAAAGAGAAGATTATGTATTAACCGCTCAGATGAGGAGAGCAGCAATTTCTGTAACCTCAAACATTGCAGAAGGATTTACCCGAAAAAGTAAGAAAGAAAAAATCCAATTTTACTTTATTTCTAAAGCATCATTGATTGAGTTACATAACCAACTCTTTGTTGCTAGAGACGTTCAATATTTAACGAAAGTGCAATCTGATTTGATAACTGAACAAATTTTTTCAGTGGGAAGACTATTAACGCGATTTATTAGTACTGCTGAAGATTTGCAGAGTTAGCCATATACTTACATACGTACATACTATATACCAAATACTAAATCCATATGATCGACCTAATCAAACTCACTCTCAAAGCAGGTAAAGGTGGAGACGGACGCGTTTCGTTTCATCGTGCGAAGTATATTCAAAAAGGTGGTCCTGATGGAGGAGATGGGGGAGATGGCGGAAGCTTGTACTTAGTTGGGAGTCGAGAGCTAAATACGTTGGGGAGTTTTGCGGGGAAAAGAGAGTTTAGTGCCGAGCCAGGTGAGCCAGGAAGCGGTGATAAAAGCTTTGGGAAAAAAGGCAAAGATCTGTACATCAAAGTACCGGTTGGGACTGTAGTTTGGAAGCTGTTGGAAGCTACGGAACTGGGAGAAGTGATGGTGTCTGATGAAGGTCAAGTCACCCAGGAAAATCTCAAGACGATTCGCGTCGACAATATTCAGAAAGAAAAGGCCGTTGAGATTTTGGAGGAAGGGCAGACTGTATTGGTGTGTCAGGGTGGTGTGGGTGGAAGAGGTAATGATCGATTTAAGAGCTCTACCAATACGACCCCAATGGAAGCCGAAAAAGGCACACCTGGTGTGGAGTTTGAGGCGTTATTTGAGCTCAAGTTGGTCGCTGATTTGGGGTTGGTTGGGTTTCCAAATGCTGGAAAATCAACGTTCTTATCCATCGTCACGAAGGCAAATCCTCGTATCGCCAATTACCCGTTTACCACTATCGAGCCGAACTTGGGAGTACTGGCTTTAGGAAGTGGTGAGGCTGGGGTACGAGAAGTGGTGATTGCAGACATTCCGGGTTTGATCGAAGGTGCGAGTGATGGGAAAGGGTTGGGGACACAGTTCTTGCGGCACGTAGAGCGATGTAGAGCACTGATGTATGTACTGTATATCGATGAAGCGATCGTGTTTGAAGATGGTATCAGTACTGAGGAAAAAGCTAAGAGTGTCGTCACACAATATGAAGCTCTGTCCAAAGAGCTAAGACAACATGAAGAAAGACTTGTCCATCTGCCAAGCTTCGTGACAGTCAATAAGATAGACCTCTATGATGAAGAACTGCGTGCGGAAATATTGCGTCAATTACGCGGGAATAAAGTTGATGCCGTGCTGTGGAGTGGAGTGACGAGCGAAGGTGTCGATGAAGTAAAAAAGAGTATACAAAAAGTACTCAGCTAATTTCAGGTTCATTGCAACTTCCTTTTTCAGATTGAGTACATTTTGTGAACAAGTAAGCACTCCAAAGAAATCCCCTCTGGATAATCTTCTTCTTTAATAGTTTCTTTCAGAAAAACAGATTTTTGGTACAGAGATAAATGTATTCAAAGAAGGGTGAAGAGCATACATTTGAAGTGTAAGCAAAAGCTAATTTTTTATATTACTGCAACAGAACGTTTGCTCTTTATTTAATAAAAATGATTCGTTAATCATTCGGTAATTCTTCTCTAGCCAATTGTATAATCTGCGAAAATAATAATCTCACTCTTATATTTTAGTGCGTTCAGTCACTTTCCATTTTTCGCGCTCTTGAACACTTTTTTTGCTTTGCTTTGTAACGTATTTTATATACACTGAGAAACATTAATATACTGAGAAAGAATATATCAGCAGACAAATAGAAAATGGATATAGAATGCCTGGCTTAGATGACAGCATGACTACGATGGTAAGAACGATGTATGAAGTTCTCACAAAGGATAATGGGTTGGATCTCATGATGAGGTTACAAGCAAAGTATCCAGATAAAGATGTAATTAGTCTCGGAAAACTATTGGGAATTCCCGCAGTATTTATCTCTGACTATCAATTGACTATTGAACTTGAGAATAGCAAGAAAGTTGTAAGATCTGATCAAGCCAAAGTAGCGATGGAAGCGTTGGGTCAAAAGACATTATTGGTAAGTGGATATCAAATGCCTGGGAAAACTGGAGAAGAATCTAGGCATGCTCACCTTGAATCAAGAGATAATGTTCAATCAGAAATGCATCCCAAGCATAGAGTCAGATGGATGGAGCAAATGAGGCCGATTATGGAAAATCATATAAAGGGAAAAGGTGAGAAAAACATGTCGAACGCAACCCGAGATATCGCTTCTGGCTCCATATCAAGTCTACTGTTCGGGAAAGAGGATAGGAATAAAGTTGCTGAAACCTTACTGCTCCCTGTATTTGCTCAAACGGTACGAGGGAGTAGGACGAGGGCAGCAATTGATAAGAAGTATTGGGGAGAGATCCCTGATGGGTACATGAGATATAGCAGAAGAGTTATGTCGTATTTCACTCCATTTGTAGGTGAGTACACTGATGGGAAAAAAGAAACTGAAGAAGGTTTGCTCCGTCATTTTGTAGATCTTCATAAAGCAGGAAAAGTAAGTAAAGAATGGGTGAGAGATCAGGTTATCACTATGTACGGGGCTGGAGCAGACACTACAAAACACACGATGGATTTTATGTTGTTTTCGTTGAGTGAGCATCCGGAAATACAGCACAAGCTTAGACAGGTCTTTCAAGAAAGGTATCAAGAGCTATTTGGAGATAAACAATTTGATGATCTATCAGTTGTTGAGATGAATGAGCTGATCAAAAAGATCCCGGAAATCAATTATTTTGTGAAGGAAACACTCCGGAGATATCCAACAGCACCGTTAACTGTCCGTAAGAATCTGGAAGACATCAATATAGGAGGAGAGAATATTCCAGCCGGTGCGAGTATTTTTGTACCAATTCTTTTAATGAATGTGGATCAAAAATACTGGGGAAGTGATGCAATGGAGTTTAATCCAGACAGATTTTCTCCGACTGCATCTGCAGAGCGAGATAGTAAAGCATTAATGACCTTTTATACCGGAATTCATCGGTGTTTAGGAGAATCTTTTGCTTATGCCGAACTTGAGCTTTTTCTAACTTTAATCTTGGGACACTCTTCAGGAGTTGAAAGAGTGACAACGGACGAGAAGGCTCTAAAGCAATTTACAAACGGAACGATGCAGATTAAGGGTCCAGTAGAGTATCAGTTTAGTTAGAAGACCAAGCTAATCTTGGTGGACTCACGGGGAATTGAACCCCGAACTAACCCATGCGAAGGGTTCGTTATACCGTTTAACTATGAGCCCAGGGGTGGACCGTAGGGGGGTCGAACCCCTTACCTCTTCTATGCCATAGAAGCGCTCTACCAGTTGAGCTAACGGCCCGGTTAAGGTTTTTATTTTACCACAGAGCAAAAGTATTTAGGTATAAGGTATGTACGTTCTTAGTATTTGGAATTTATACTATATACCTACTTACCTACATACCTATATACTTTATTGTGTGCCCAAACTTCCTAAACTCCCTTTACTTTTTCTTGTCGGAGCGTTGACTGCAGTGCTGTTTGCGTACAAAGCAACTACGAGTATTTTTGCGCGGAACTATAGTGCTTGTGATGTGGATTTTGATCGGGACGGGATCGTGGATGTGAGTGATTACTCGTTTTTTACGCGGAATTTTTTAAAAGTGAAAAGTCAGAAAGATGCGGATATCAATAAAGATGGGTATGTGGATCTGGCTGATTACTCGATATTAGTAAGTAACTTTATGAAACGATGTTAGGGATAGAATATTGAATGTGGAATTTAGATAGACCAGATAAAATCAGCTATTTAAATGTCAGTAACTACACTTTTTTAATATGTTTTATAAACACTCTCAATATTCTATATTCGACATTCAATTTTCCAACGAATCCGGATTTACCTTTATTGAAGTGTTGGTAACCGTTTTGATTTTGGCATTGATTATGAGCGCGGTGGTTTTCCAGGGGCCGAAGTTCTTGGTGAGTGGGCGTGATGCACAGCGCAAGGTTGATCTGAAGGTCATGAAGACCGCACTGGAAGATTATGCAAATGATCAAGGGTGCTATCCTGCGAACAATCAAATGAACAACTGCACATCGACTATTCTGGAACCAAATATCAAAAGAATCCCTTGTGACCCACAGACAAAGCAGCCGTATTCCTACTCACGATCATCGGATTGTATCTCGTTTGAACTGTACACAACTTTGGAAAAAACTTCAGATCCTGATATCGAAGAACTGGGATGTGATGACGGTTGTGGGCCAGGCGGAGACTACAATTACGGAGTAGTAGGGGGGAAAGCGTTGCTGGATTAGTAAGATATATGCGTATGTTGTATGTACGTATATAGCAAGCAATAAAAAAAGCTATATACCATATACGTACATACCTATATACTCATTTGTATGAAGGAAAAATACAAAAGTCAGTACACTCGATACAAAACCAACACATTAAAAGTAGGCTTCACCCTTATCGAACTTCTTGTCGTGATCACCGTTATTGGCATCCTTGCTTCTTTGATTATTGTCAATTTTTCTAGTACCCGTGAGCGTGCTCGAGATGCAAAGAGGAAAAGTGATCTGCGAAGTCTAAAGACTGCATTGAGGATCTACTATAACGATAAGCAACAGTATCCCAATGCCTCTGGTGGAGCGTTCCAGGGTTGTGGGACAAATGGGACCAGTACCTGTAGTTGGGGTGGAGCATTTGATGCAGGGTCGACTTCTTACATGAAAGAAATCCCTACTGATCCATTAAATACTGGACAGTTTGTGTATACATATGCTCAGACAAATTCAGGTGAGGGGTTTACAATCACTACATATTTAGAAAATGGCTCTGATCAAGATAGTACGACGACTCAAGATCGATGCGGATTGAGTAATACCGCAAGAAGATATGTGATGTGTGAGGATTAAATATGTCTTTACCTGCCTTCTTCATCATTTTCTACACTCTGTTTGTTACTATATTTGGTAATTTTTTTAGACCTCCTGTCCTTGGTTTGACCAGCCCGACGGCCTGTGACGCTGATATTAATCAGGACGGGCTTGTAGACATCCAAGATTACTCGATCCTCACTGCCAATTTTTTTCTCACCACTCCAACTGTCACTAGAGCTGATATCAATCAAAGTGGCTTTGTCGATATCTTGGACTATACGATTTTGGTTCAATTTTTCTTTCAATCCTGTATTGAACCAACCTCAACTCCAACTCCAACTCCAACTCCAACTCCTGTTGCGACTATCGCACCAGGCGTGCCAAATCTTTCATTGCCGTATGATCCCAACATGTACCTCTTAGGGTACTCAGGGAGAAGTCGCTCAAAAACAGATACGAATACTGGTCCCATTATCACCATCCGCCGAGGGACTTCAGTCGTTCAAATAAAACAAATGATTGATACTGCCGCAAATGGATCGATCATCGAGTTTGAAGCAGGCGAACATATCTTTGATCGGCAGCTACTAGTAGAGAGGGGGAATATCACTATCAGGGGGAAGGGAATGAGTCAAACTGTACTCAAAGCTGCGTTTTCTTCTGACAATGTCGTAGATAATCTGATCGAAGTACGACCACAAGGATATGATCAAAACTCAGCTGATTGGCCATA
>Ga0163144_10017813_pt1 | contig 14438 bp, 8 predicted proteins | sample OliLak19BULKMAT1_FD_123175 | JGI IMG/M metagenome (GOLD analysis project Ga0163144, IMG submission 123175) | Freshwater microbial mat bacterial communities from Lake Vanda, McMurdo Dry Valleys, Antarctica - Oligotrophic Lake LV.19.BULKMAT1 | ecosystem: Environmental > Aquatic > Freshwater > Lake... | reverse complement strand
TTCCTGATGTTCGTCATCGGGCTGGAATTCAACCTGGCCAAGTTGCGCTCGATGCGTTCCCATGTATTCGGGCTTGGCGTGTTTCAGGTCTCGTTGACCATGATGCTGGGCACCGCGTCGATGCTGGCGTTGGCCTATCTGATGCCCCGGTTCTGGGGCATGTCGTGGCAGACCGCACTCGCCTTGTCCTGCGCGCTGGCCATGAGCAGCACCGCTGTCGTCGTCAAGCTGATGGTAGAGCGACTCGAACTCGAATCCGAGCATGGCAAACGGGTGATGGGAGTACTGCTGTTCCAGGATCTGGCCGTCGTTCCGATGCTGGTACTCATCCCCGCGCTCGGCGCTGCAGGCGAGAACCTGGGATTCGCACTCGGTCTGGCCGCGCTGAAGGCAACGGTCCTGATCACGGTCCTGCTGGTAGGCGGCCAGCACGTGATGCGCTGGTGGCTCACGTTGGTGGCGCGGCGCAAAAGCGATGAGTTGTTCGTGCTCAACCTGTTGCTGATCACGCTGGGCCTGGCCTGGATGACGGAAATGGCCGGGCTGAGCCTGGCGCTGGGCGCGTTCATCGCCGGCATGCTGATCTCGGAGACGGAGTACAAACACCAGGTGGAGACCGACATCCGGCCGTTCCACGACGTGTTGTTGGGCCTGTTCTTCATCAGCATCGGCATGTTGCTCGACTGGCGCCTGGTGCTCGAGCGCTGGCCGCTGGTGCTGCTGCTGGTGACGGTGCCGGTGTTGTTCAAGGCGGTTCTGGTCACCATGCTGGCCAAGGGTCTGGGTTCGTCGTGGGGCATCTCGCTGCGCACCGGCCTGTACCTGGCACAGGCGGGCGAATTCGGCTTCGTGCTGCTGACACTGGCACAACGCAACGCGTTGGTGCCGCCTGCGCTGCTCAATCCCATCCTGGCCAGCATGGTGTTGTCGATGCTCGCAACGCCATTCATCATCTTGTACAGCAACCGCATCGTCATGAAGCTGGTATCGAGCGACTGGCTGCAGCAGTCGCTGCAGATGACCACCATCGCGCGCAAGTCGATCAACTCCAACAAACACGTGATCATCTGCGGTTATGGTCGCTGCGGGCAGAACCTGGCCCGGATGCTCGAAGGCGAGGGCATTCCCTACATGGCGCTCGACCTCGATCCGGACCGGGTGCGCCAGGCTGCGGCTGCCGGCGACTCGGTGGTGTTCGGCGACGCGGTTCGGTTGCAGGCGCTGATGGCGGCCGGCCTGTCACGCGCCAGCGCCGTGGTGGTCACCTACGTGGAGACACAAGGAGCGCTCAAGGTGCTCGACCATGCGCGCGCGCATGCGCCCCAGGTGCCGGTCATCGTGCGCACCCGCGACGACCACGACCTGGAGCGGCTGAAGGCAGCCGGCGCCGCCGAAGTGGTTCCCGAGGCGATCGAAGGTTCGCTGATGCTCGCCAGTCACGCTTTGGCGCTGGTTGGCGTTCCGATGCGCCGTGTGATCCGGGTGGTGCAGAACCAGCGCGACGAACGCTACAACCTGCTGCGCGGTTATTTCCACGGCGCCGACGACGACTCGGTCGATGAGATGCGCCAGGAGCGTTTGGCCACGTTTACGCTGCCACTGGGCGCCAAGTCGGTCGGCAAGCCGCTGGGCCACCTGGCGCTGCATTCGCTGGGCGTGCGGGTCGTCAACCTGCGGCGCAACAACGGCCGCTCGCTGGTTGTGCAGGACGATACACAGCTCGAGGACGGCGACATACTGGTGTTGTCCGGTATCCCCGAGAACCTGTCCATCGCCGAGCAGAAGTTGCTGCAGGCACAATGACGGCCTTGCCTTTCACAACCAGAGAACGCTTGTGAACCAACCCGACATGCACGGCCTGAGCGTCAACCAATATTTGCGCGACCATATCCGCACCGTGCCCGACTGGCCGGCACCCGGTGTGCAGTTCCGCGACATCACACCGCTGCTGCAGGACGCCAAAGTGTTCCGCGTCCTGATCGATGCCTTCGTGCACCGCTACAGGAAACCACGGCGACGCCCCGACATGGTGGCCGGGCTGGATGCTCGTGGCTTCATCCTGGGTGCCGTGGTGGCTTACGAACTCAACGTGGGATTTGTACCGATCCGCAAGAAAGGCAAGCTGCCGTTCACGACTGTCGAAGAGACCTACGAGCTCGAATACGGCAGCGCTACCGTGGAACTGCACACCGACGCGGTCAAGCACGGTGACCGGGTACTGCTCATCGACGACCTGATCGCCACTGGCGGCACAATGATGGCCGGCAAGAAGTTGCTCGAAAAACTCGGCGCCAGGGTGGTGGAAGGCGCCGCCATCGTCGATCTGCCTGAACTCGGGGGTTCGATCAAGCTGCGTGCCTCGGGTCTGGATCTGTTCACGCTGGTCGATTTTGAAGGGCACTGACACGGCAGTGTCAGGCCATCGCCGCGAACAGCGGCACAGACAAACGCCTCAGGTCACGGCGATGCGCCGACGATTGCTCACCAGGCGTCGCGCCATGATCGCCCCCAGCGCCATGGCCAGCGACAAGGCCACATTGGGCTGGCGATTGGCGAGTTCGGAGAATCGCATCGGGCTGAGCGTCCACAGCCGACAGGCGCTGCCGGCCTGAACCGTCGCGCTGCGTGCCAACCGTGAAAAAAACCCGCCCTCGCCAACCACTGAGCCGGCGCCCACCGCCGCCAGATGAATCTTGCCGCTGGCATCCTCGAAATGCACCGTCAACATGCCCGACTCGACGAAATACAACGTGCGGTCTTCAGCCCCCTGCGAGATCAGGATGCGCCCGGCGGTGATGTCCATCGGCTGCAAATAAGCTGCCAGCACATCCCATTGCGCTGTCGTGATTCCATGGGATAACGTGGTATCCGACGTGTCGCTGGCAATCGCCCCGAGCAGGAATTTGATGTCCGACTTGGCATAAAGGGAAGGGGCAGTACTCATGTCGCAACATCATTCGCTAGGGCCGTGTCCGCCAGCATATCCGCGCGCACGTGCGGGTCAGCGACGACAGGTCATTTTCCGATACAGAAACGTGAAAATATGACACCGAGCAGATCGTCGGCGCCGAACGCCCCGGTAATCTCTCCCAGCGCATTTTGCGCCAAACGCAGTTCCTCCGCCACCAGATCGAGTGCTGGTGATCGCGCGGCCACCTCGGCTGCGGCCTGTGTCACATGCTGGTCCACCCGATGCAGCGCCTGTACATGCCGCGCGCGTGCCATGTAGACACCTTCGGGGATCGTGTTCCAGCCCGCCAACTGCAGCAGGCATTGCCGCAGGTGCGCAAGGCCGTCTCCCGTGCGTGCGGACAAGCACACCGAACGATCGGTGTTCGCGGACTGCATGCCGCTGGACAGGTCCGTCTTGTTCCAGACATCGATCACTGGCACCTGGGGCGAGAGCCGCGCCAGCAGGTCCGCTGCAATCCGGGCATCCGCGGCCAGATACAGGGCCTGGTCGGATCCGGCCACTGGTGGGGTGCCAGGAGCAGGCAAACGGGTCAGGTCGTGCAGGAACAGCACCACGTCGGCCGTGTCGATGGCTCCCCAGGCCCTTGCCACACCCATTTGCTCGACTTCGTCGCCGCTCTCGCGCAGGCCCGCCGTGTCAATCACATGCAGCGGAACACCTTCGATTTGTATCGTCTGCTGGATCTTGTCACGGGTGGTACCTGCAATCGGCGACACGATCGCCAGTTCGGCGCCGGCCAGCGCGTTGAGCAAGGAAGACTTGCCCGCATTGGGCTGCCCGGCGATCACCACCTTGATACCTTCGCGCAACAACACACCCTGGCGTGCATTGCGCCCGATGGCGGCGATCGCATCGCGCAATCGCGCCAGTCGGCCTTGCACATCGGCCCGGCGCAGGATGTCGATCTCCTCTTCCGGAAAATCCAGCGTCGCCTCGATCAGCATGCGCATGTCGATCAAGGCATCGCGCACGCCATGAATGGCAGCGGAAAAGTCGCCGGACAAGGACCGCAGCGCGCTGCGAGCCGCCGCCTCGGTACTGGCATCGATCAGGTCGGCCACCGCTTCGGCCTGTGCCAGGTCCATCTTGTCGTTGAGAAATGCGCGCTGCGTGAATTCGCCAGGCTGCGCCATGCGCAGCCCGATGGACTGGCCTGCCTGCAGGCAACGCGCCAGCAGCATCTGCAGCACCACCGCGCCACCGTGGGCCTGCAGTTCGAGCACGTCCTCACCGGTGAACGAATGCGGCGCCGGGAAATGTAATGCCAGCCCCTGGTCGATCGCCTGCCCTTGCGCATCCAGGAAAGGCAGGTAGGTCGCCTCGCGTGGGCGCAGCGCACGGCCACACAGGGCCGCAACCAGCGACGACAGGTCCGCCCCGGAAGCACGCACGATACCGACTGCTCCGCGACCCGGCGCGGTTGTGATCGCGACGATGGGATCGGGCCGGTGCGGCAACATGCTGGGTGGGTCGGCCCGCGCCAGAGCGGGCTTGGTGGGTTATTTGAATTTCGGCAGGTTGAACTGCGGCGGCACACCCATGCGGGTATTGATGACCCACTGCTGGGCGATCGACAACACGTTGTTGGTGATCCAGTACAAAACCAGGCCGGCAGGGAAGAAGAAGAACATGACCGAAAAGATCAGCGGCATGAACCACATCAGCTTGGCCTGCATCGGATCCGGCGGCGCCGGGTTGAGCGCGGTCTGCAACAACGTGGTCAGCGTCATGAAGACCGGCAGAATGAAATACGGGTCGGGCGACGACAGGTCGGTGATCCACAGGGCCCACGGCGCGTTGCGCATCTCGACACTGGACAACAAAACCCAGTACAAGGCGATGAAGACCGGAATCTGGACCATGATGGGGAAACAGCCGCCCATCGGATTGACCTTCTCCTCACGGTAGATCTTCATCATCTCCTGCTGCATCTGCTGCGGGTTTTCCTTCAGGCGCTCTCGCATCTCCATGATGCGCGGGTTGACCGCCTTCATCTTGGCCATGCTGCTGTAGGCCTTGGCATTGAGCCAGTAGAACGCGATCTTGAGCAACAGCACCAGGCCCATGATGGACCAGCCCCAGTTGCCCAGGATGCTGTGGATCTTGTCCAGCAGCCAGTACAAGGGCTTGGCCAGGATGGTCAACCAGCCATAGTCCTTGACCAGCTCCAGTCCGGGCGCAAGTGCCTCCAACACTTTTTCCAACTGCGGGCCGACGAACAACGTCGCATCGACCGATTTGCTGGCGCCCGGGGCGATAGCTTCCATCGGGGCAATCTGCGTCGCCCGATAACAACAGTCGGGCACAGCCGATCCGATGTCGACCGCATCCATCGAGATGCTGCGGCTCATGCCCGGGGGCAACAACCAGGCGGTGGCGAAATAGTGCTGAACCATCGCGACATATCCGTCGGTCGAGGTCTGCGGGTAATCGGCTTTCTTCTTCTTGATGTCGGAAAAATCGATCTTCTGGAACTTCTTGGCGTCGGTATAAACGGCCGGGCCGGTGAAGGTGAAATAGAACGACGATTCGCCTACGGGCTTGTTGCCGTCGCGCACCAGTTGCAGGTACAGCTGAGGAACAACGGGCTCGGTTCCGGAGTTGGTGATCGCATGGCGCACCGCAATGTCATACGCGCCGCGGCGCAAGGTGTAGGACTTCACCAGAGTCGCTCCACCCACCACGGGCGAAGTGAACGTGACGACAAGTTCCTTTTCGCCATCCTTGAGTTCACGCGCACCAGAGAAGGCCATCACGGTCTTGTGGGTCGGATAATCCACGCCGGCCATGTTTCCGATCAAGCCACTCTGCGCGACGTAGACTCGGTCGCGCGACTCTTCGAGCAATACAAACGACTTGCTGCGATCCGTCATGTCCATGTGCTTGAGGAACGCTGCGCGCACCAGCGATCCTCCCTGGGTATCGAAGGTCAGTTCCATCACGTCGGTGCGCACCACCACCCGCTCACCCTGCACAGTGGCGCCGCCGGCGACTGGCGCAATCGCTGCCGCGATGGTTGCCCCACCCGTGGCACCCGCCACCGGGCCCGGAATCGCATTGTTGCCACTGGCCACCGGAGCCGGAATGGCACCACGAATGCCATTGGCATCCGGCGCGCTGGCGGTTGCCGCCGGCCGGGGAGCCGTTGGCAGGAACGTTGCCGGATTACCGTTGTAGACCTGCCATCTGTCCCACAGCAAGACCATCGAAAAACCAAAGATCACCCACAAAATGGTGCGGCGGATATCGTTCATACATTCTTCTTGTGAGGATTCGGGGTGACCAGCCGACTAAAAAATCGAGGGGCGACGTCAGGTACCGGATCGCAACCGCCAGCGCACCAAGGATGGCAACGCACCAGGCGCGCCACGGTCAGATAACTGCCCGCCGCAGCGCCGTGTTCCTGCAATGCCTGCAGGGAGTAGGCCGAACAGCTTGGCTCGAAACGGCAAGCACTGCCGATCCAGGGACTGAGCAACAGGCGGTAGGCGCGCACCACAGCGATCAGGCAGGCCTTGATCATGGCAGGGGGGGCGACGCCGACACAATGGCGGAACGGTGTGGTCGGGCGCAATCGAACAAAGAGACCAGTTCCTCGTGAACCTGTCGTTTCAGCGCTACAGAGCTCGCGCTGACGAACTGCTTGCGGTCGAAACCCGTGCGCAAGCGCACCACAAACGCAGCACGGGGAAGACCCGGCTCGGCTTGCAAACCCACACTGAATATCTGGCGCTTGATCATGTTTCGTGTGACCGCCCGTTTCGCCCAGCGTTTGGGCACCATGGCGCCCATCACGGATTCGTCTGGCGGCGCGCGCGGAGCCGATTCAGTGCCAGTGGCTTGCGACCCCTGCGCTGCAGTTCGCCCACCGATATCTTTCAAGTCGCGCTGATGCAAAACGAAATGAGCCGTGCTGGCAATACGCTGGCCCGCGAGCACAGCCTGGAACTGGCTGCGCGTCTTGAGGCGCTGCACGGCCCTGCAAACGTCTGCCGGTGCAGTCAGTCAGTCGTGCTCGTCAGACCGCCAGACGCTTGCGCCCCTTGGCTCGGCGGGCGTTGATGACCGCCCTGCCGCCACGGGTCTTCATGCGAACGAGAAAGCCATGGGTACGGGCCCGGCGGATCTTGGAAGGTTGGTAAGTGCGTTTCATGACGATAATCCTGTTCAGTTGGGATCCAATGACCGGATCACCCCTCGGCCCGGTTTCCGGGAAACCCGCGATTATCACCATTTTTATGAACACCGGCAAGCGCTTGCGAGGCTTTCAGTGCGTAACACCGGAGCCACCGGACCGCATCAGGACGGCGCCGAAGTGCTTGTGGATAAATTCTTGATAATCTACAATCCGTGGTCGCCAGACATGGCAACTATCCACAGAGAACAACAACAGCGATGACCGAGGGGCAACACGCGGCAAACGCCGCCGGCAAGCGGCTAGACACGACGCACGACGTCTGGCAGACCTGTATCGAACAACTGGCGCAGGAGTTGCCGGAGCAGCAATTCAACACCTGGATCAAGCCCTTGTCGGCGATTGTTGCCGTCGACATGTCCAAGGTCACGATCTACGTCGGCAATCGTTTCAAACTGGACTGGATCCGCGCCCAGTACAGTACCCGCATCGCTAACACCCTCGAAAAGATCCTGGGCCGGGACGTATCGCTCGAGTTAGCGCTTGCTCCGCGGGAATCGCAAGCCAAATCAGTTTTTGTCACGACTGCTCTTGGAAAAAGTCCGATCGAGGAACCAGCCGATCTGGGCGAAGTGGTGGCGCCTTCGGGCTTCCGCAACCGCCTGAACTCCGTCCTGACTTTTGACACCCTGGTCGAAGGTTCAGCAAACCGGATGGCGCGTGCCGCCGCCATGCATGTGTCGGACCTGCCTGGGCACCTGTACAACCCCTTGTTCATCTACGGCGGCGTCGGATTGGGCAAGACGCACCTGATGCATGCCATCGGCAACCGCTTGCTGGTCAACAAGCCTTCCGCCAAGGTTCTCTACATCCATGCGGAACAGTTCGTTTCGGATGTGGTCAAGGCGTACCAGCGCAAGACCTTCGACGAATTCAAGAACCATTACCATTCGCTCGACCTGTTACTCATTGATGACGTGCAGTTCTTCGCCAACAAGGAGCGAACCCAGGAGGAATTCTTCAACGCGTTCGAAGCGTTATTGGCCAAGAAGTCGCATCTCGTGATGACCAGCGACACCTACCCCAAGGGCCTTGCCGACATTCATGAGCGCCTGGTGTCACGTTTCGATTCCGGACTCACCGTGGCCATCGAGCCGCCGGAACTCGAAATGCGGGTTGCGATCCTGATCAACAAGGCCCGTGCCGAATTGTCCGAGATGCCCGAGGAAGTAGCCTTTTTCGTGGCCAAGAATGTGCGCTCCAACGTGCGTGAACTCGAAGGTGCGTTGCGCAAGATTCTTGCGTATTCCCGCTTCAACCAGAAAGACATTTCTATCGCCCTTGCTCGCGAGGCATTGCGCGACCTGCTATCGATCCAGAACCGGCAGATTTCAGTCGAGAACATCCAGAAAACCGTTGCCGACTACTACAAGATCAAGGTCGCCGACATGTACTCGAAAAAGCGCCCGGCCAGCATCGCCAAACCGCGCCAGATCGCGATGTACCTGGCCAAGGAACTGACGCAGAAAAGTCTGCCGGAGATCGGTGAATTGTTTGGCGGGCGCGACCACACCACGGTGCTCCATGCCGTACGCAAGATCAGCGCCGAGCGGCAGCAACTAACCGAACTCAACCAGCAACTACATGTACTCGAACAGACACTCAAGGGTTGATCCGGCCAGGTCCACCATGCTGTATGCCGACCGCTTGGCAAAGCTGGGGATAGTTGGCGCACAACTGCACTGTTATCCACAGCCGCAGCCAATGGCGCAAAGTTATACCCAATCGGTGTGCAGCAGCGAAGCACGGTTGCACACACCGATCAACACTATGCAAGTGCTTGATAAAAATGGGGAAAATGCCCCTGTCCACAGGTGGGTGCCATCCTTAGCTACTACAACTACTGATATCTATCTATAAATTGAGGAAGAAGTCGACATGATCGTATTGAAGACAACGCAGGAAAAGGTGCTGTCGGTCCTGCAGGCTGTGTCTGGCATCGTGGAGCGCCGCCATACGCTGCCCATTCTCGCCAACGTGTTGATCCGCAAGACCGATGGAGAATTGCAGTTCACCACGAGCGACCTGGAGATCCAGATCCGCACCGTAGCCGCGCTCGGCGGCGATGAAGGCAACTTCACCACGACCATCGGTGCGCGCAAGCTGATCGACATCTTGCGTACCATGCCGGCTGAGCAGGCGGTGGCATTGGAGTCGGCCCAGAACAAGGTGATCCTCAAGGGCGGCAAGAGCAAATTTACGTTGCAGACGATGCCAGCCGAAGACTTTCCGCTGGTACAGGAAGCGCCCGGTTTTGGGCCGCTGTTCAGCGTACCGCAAAAGACGCTGAAAGACCTGCTCGGGCAGGTGGCGTTCGCCATGGCGGTGCACGATATTCGTTACTACCTCAACGGTATCCTGTTCGTGGCCGAAGGCAAGCAATTGAGCCTGGTGGCTACCGACGGACATCGACTGGCGTTCGCGTCGGTCACGCTGGATACCGAGGTGCCTCGCCAGGAAGTGATCTTGCCGCGCAAGACGGTGATCGAGTTGCAACGTTTGCTCAGCGATAACGATGGTGCCATCGAGATGCAGTTTGCGGCCAACCAGGCCAAGTTTGCGTTCGGTGGAATGGAGTTCGTCTCCAAGTTGGTCGAGGGGAAGTTCCCCGACTACAACCGCGTGATCCCGAAGAACCACAAGAACAGCATCACGTTGGGCCGCCAGGCTTTGTTGGCCACGTTGCAGCGAACCGCCATTCTGACCAGCGACAAGTTCAAGGGCGTGCGATTGAACATCGATCCGGGCTCATTGCGCGTGGCATCGAACAATGCCGAGCAGGAAGAGGCGATCGACGAACTCGACATCGACTACGCCGGTGACAGCATCGAGATCGGTTTCAACGTGACCTACCTGATCGACGCGCTGAGCAACATGAACCAGGAGATGGTCAAGCTCGAATTGTCGGACGGCAACAGTTCCGCGCTGTTCACGATTCCGGACAACTCGACGTTCAAGTACGTCGTGATGCCGATGCGTATCTGATGGCGCGCGCCGGGTTGGCGCACGCAAGCACACACAAACCCGCCGTAAACGCGGGTTTGATGTTTCATGAGTGACAAATACTGTTCAGAGATAGCCCGACATGACTGAAGAAAACAAGCCGGATTCCCAGCCAGGCACGAACCCGGCAGCCGTTGGCGACAACAGCAACCAGAACAACGACAGATCGGCCGAGAGCTCCAACTACCAGCCTACGATCGACAGCAACCAGTCAGGTGCGTCAGCGGCGTATGGAGAAGGGGCGATCCAGATCCTCGAGGGCCTGGAGGCGGTGCGCAAGCGCCCAGGGATGTATATCGGCGACACGTCCGACGGAACCGGCCTGCACCATCTGGTCTTCGAAGTCGTCGATAACTCCATCGACGAGTCGCTCGCCGGGCATTGCGATGACATCCTGGTCACCATCCATTCGGATAATTCAGTGAGTGTCGTCGACAACGGCCGGGGTATTCCAACAGGCGTCAAGATGGACGACAAGCACGAACCCAAGCGTTCTGCATCGGAAATCGCACTGACCGAACTCCATGCCGGCGGCAAGTTCAACCAGAACAGCTACAAGGTGTCGGGCGGGCTGCATGGCGTGGGTGTGAGCTGTGTCAATGCCTTGAGCAAGATGCTGCGGCTGACGGTGCGCCGCAACGGCAAGGTGCACGTGCTCGAGTTCTCCAAGGGCGTGGTGCAGAACCGTCTGGTCGAAACCGTCGATGGTGTTGAGATCTCACCAATGAAGGTGATCGGCGATACCGAGAAACGTGGTACCGAAGTGCACTTCTTGCCGGACCTGGAGATATTCCAGGCGAATGCGGACTTTCACTATGAAATCCTGAGCAAGCGGTTGCGCGAACTGAGTTTCCTGAACAACGGCGTCAGGATTCGTCTGAAGGACGAGCGTACCGGCAAGGAGGACGATTTTTCCGGTGCCGGCGGTGTACGCGGTTTCGTCGATTTCATCAACAAGGGCAAGACCATCCTGAATCCGAACGTGTTTCATGCCATGGGCGACCGCCAGAGTGACCAGAACACGAACATCGGCGTCGAAGTGGCAATGCAGTGGAACAGCGGCTACAACGAGCAGGTGCTGTGTTTCACCAACAACATACCGCAGCGCGACGGTGGTACCCACCTGACCGGCCTGCGCGCTGGGATGACCCGCATCATCAACAAGTACATCGATGACAACGAACTGGCCAAGAAGGCCAAGGTCGAGGTCACCGGCGACGACATGCGCGAGGGCCTGTGCTGCGTGCTCAGCGTCAAGGTGCCCGAACCCAAGTTCAGCAGCCAGACCAAGGACAAGCTGGTCAGCAGCGAGGTGCGAGGCCCGGTCGAAGACATCGTCAGCAAGCTGCTCAACGACTATCTGCAGGAGCGCCCGACCGACGCCAAGCTCATCGTCGGCAAGATCATCGAGGCCGCACGCGCCCGCGAGGCGGCGCGCAAGGCACGCGACCTGACCCGCCGCAAGGGTGTACTCGACGGCATGGGCCTGCCCGGAAAGCTGGCCGACTGCCAGGAAAAGGACCCGGCCCTGTGCGAGATCTACATCGTCGAGGGTGACTCCGCTGGCGGTTCCGCCAAGCAGGGTCGCGACCGCAAGTTCCAGGCTATCTTGCCGCTGCGTGGCAAGATCCTGAATGTCGAAAAGGCACGCTACGAAAAACTGCTGACCAGCAATGAAATCCTGACCCTGATCACTGCGCTGGGCACCGGTATCGGCAAGGCCGGTGGCAGCACGGGCAACGACGATTTCGATGTGGCCAAGCTGCGTTACCACCGCATCATCATCATGACCGACGCGGACGTCGATGGTGCGCACATCCGCACCTTGCTGCTGACGTTTTTCTATCGCCAGATGCCCGAGCTGGTCGAGCGCGGGCATATTTACATCGCGCAGCCGCCGCTGTACAAGGTCAAATCGGGCAAGGAGGAGTTGTATCTCAAGGATGCCGGTGCGCTCGACAGCTACCTGACCCGTATCGCGCTGGTCAGCGCGTCGGTGTTCACCGGTGGCGAAAACAGTACCGAGATCACCGGCGATACGCTGGCCACGCTGGCGCGCAAGCACCAGGTGGCGCAGGCGGTGATTGCACGCCTGAAGAACTTCATGGATGCCGAAGCCCTGCGAGCAGTGGCCGATGGTGTGGTGCTCAATCTTGACACCGTGCCCGACGCCGAGTTGTCTGCCAAGTCCTTGCAGGACCACCTGCCCGATGCCGAAGTGGCCGGCGAATTCGATGTGCGCACGGACAAGCCCATCTTGCGCATCAGCCGCCGCCACCACGGCAACGTCAAGAGCAGCGTGTTGACGCAGGACTTTGTCCACGGCGCCGACTATGCGGCTTTGGCTGAAGCCGCCAATACCTTCCGCGGATTGCTCGGCGAAGGCGCCAAGGTCACGCGTGGTGAAGGCGAACGCCAGAAGGAAGCCGCGGTCAACGACTTCCGCGAAGCCATGGCTTGGTTGATCACACAGGCCGAAGGCTCCACCTCGCGTCAGCGTTACAAGGGCCTGGGTGAAATGAACCCGATGCAGTTGTGGGAAACCACGATGGACCCGACCGTGCGGCGCCTTCTGCGCGTGCAGATCGACGACGCGATCGAAGCGGACCGGGTGTTCACCATGCTGATGGGCGACGAGGTCGAGCCGCGGCGGGAGTTCATCGAGACGAATGCGCTCAGGGCGGGAAATATCGACGTGTGAGGTCAGCGCGGGGGTTTCGTCTCACCCTGCGCCGGACCCGGCGGGGCTGAAGCCGCGGACGCTCCCGATGCCACCCCCTTGGCCAACGCCGGCGCCTGCCTTGCGCTCTCCAAGGCTTTGCGGATCTTGTTCGCATCCCGGTCCCGCAACCCGTCCGACAACGCTTGTGACGCATCGCTGCGCAGCGCCGCGTAGGCGCGCAGCACTTCCAGCGCCTGGGCCGACGGTGCGGCTGCGTCCAGGTGCAGGGTCGAGAGTTGTTCGAAACTCTGCTGGTACGGCGTGGTCACCTTGTCGTCGATGCGCCCGGCCAGCTGGTCGAAACTCAGTTGCTCCTTCTGTCCTTGGCCGAGGATGAATTCCCATTGCTGGCTGATGCGCTGGTCCTGCTGCAGGAACAGGGAGATCGCCTGGCGCGCGAGCAGTTCTTCGCCGAGCCGGTAGCTGGGCGCCGGGATGAGCATGATCAGGCCCGCGGTTGCCGCGACCAGCACCGCGCCGGCGCTGGTGCGCGTGGTGTGCGGGTGCGGGCTGGTGCGTGTCCAGCGGCGTGCCAGCACCAGACTCAGCAGTGCACCCGCGACCAGGCCACCCAGGTGGGCGGCGTTGTCGATGCCGGGCACCAGAAAACCCATCACCAGGGCCAGCACGATGAACGCACTGGAGGCACCGAACAACCAGCGGAACTCGCCCGGGTCGACCTGGCGGCGTTCGCGCAACAGGAACACCACCAGCGCGCCGTACAGGCTGAAGATGGCACCCGACGCCCCGCCCGAGACCGCCTGGTTGCCCTGCAGCGCCAGCGACAGCAGATTGCCGATGATGCCGCTGCCCAGGTACAGCGTGATGAAACGCCAGCGGCCGAATAGCTGTTCAATCAGCCGGCCCACGTCCCACAACGCCCACATGTTCAGCGTCAAGTGAATGACGCCGAAATGCAGGAACAGGGCGCTGCCCAGTCGCCACCATTGGCCGTCCTGGGTGGCCGGTCCGAAATTGGCGCCCCATTGCAGCGGAACCGCCGTGCTGCCGTGCCACAGGCTCGCGCCGTTCATCAGCATGGCCAGGAAGACCAGCACATTGGCCGCCAGCAGGGCCATCGTCACCGGCGCCTGGGCCGGCGCGGCATGCAGCAGGCGGGCCAGGGCCGGAGCGGTGACGCCGTGGTCGTTGTAAAGGGAGTTGCGGTTCAAGGAAGCGTGGCTCGGAAATCGCGGGCAGTGCCTGATTAGAGCGCATGCCGCAACCCCTGGGCTGGGCTGGACGCAAAGCCCAAAAAGGGGACAATCCGCAAATGACCATTGTTGCTGCCACCGTCCAGACTCCTGCGCCCGCCCCATCGACCCAGGACGCGACGCGCATCGACGATACCCGCATCCGGGCGGTGCGCCCGCTGATCACCCCCGCGCTGTTGCAGGAGTGGTTGCCGGTATCGGAGCAGTCATTGGCCCTGGTCGAACAGAGCCGGCTGGCAATATCGCGCGTACTGCACGGCCAGGATGACCGGCTGGTGGTGGTGGTCGGCCCCTGTTCAATCCACGACCACGACCAGGCGCTGGAGTACG
>Ga0163144_10017812_pt1 | contig 14438 bp, 9 predicted proteins | sample OliLak19BULKMAT1_FD_123175 | JGI IMG/M metagenome (GOLD analysis project Ga0163144, IMG submission 123175) | Freshwater microbial mat bacterial communities from Lake Vanda, McMurdo Dry Valleys, Antarctica - Oligotrophic Lake LV.19.BULKMAT1 | ecosystem: Environmental > Aquatic > Freshwater > Lake... | reverse complement strand
GGATGCGGCGCTGCTCAACCTGCCTTTTGGCATCGCGTACGCCGACGGCCGGCTGCTGATCGTCGACACCGGCAACAGCCGCATCCGCTCGATTCGCCTGCGCTGAAGGGAGCGGACGATACCCATGCCGATCACCGCGCGCGCTCGCTCAGCTTCGTTCGCCTCCCCGCTCGCGCCGCCCCTCGCAGCGCTGCTCTTCGCGTTCATCTTCGGCGCGCTCGCTGGCTGCGGCGACGACACGACGCCGGGCGTGCCGATCTTTCCCGCCGATTACCGCGCGTCGTATGTCGAGGTCCGCGACTGCCGGCAGAGCGCAGACCACGACCTGCACACGATCCGCGTCCTCGCCGATCCGCTCGCGGCAGGCCCATACACAGGGCGTGACGCGCCGATCCCCGAGGATGCCATTCTCGTCAAAGAGGAATACGACTTCGGCGACTTCGATTGCAGCGGCCCGATCGTGAGCTTTGCCGCGGCGCGCAAGCGCGCCGTCGACAGCGATCCCGACAACCTCGACTGGGAGTGGCAACGCCTCGATCCCGCACGCCGCGTGATCGTCGAAGACGAGCCGCGCTGCGTCGGCTGTCACACCGGCTGCGAAGAACCCGAAGGCTACGACCACACCTGCGCCGTTCCGTGACGCGCATCCCTGCGCGCGAGCACGTCTCGCGCCTCGCGACGCGCTGACCTCAGCGGATCCTGATCCGCCGCGCGCTAGCGTTCGACTGATCGGCGACGAGCAGCGTGTCTTCGTCGAGCGCGAGCCGCGCGAGATAGCCGAATCGCGCGGCCAGCGCCGGCCCGCCATCACCGCTTCGACCCTCGACGCCGATACCCGCCATCGTCTCGATGATGCCGTCTGGGCGAACGCGTCGAACGCGGAAATTGCCGCGATCGGCGATGTACAGCGTGCCATCGACGTCGACCGCGAGGCCGTTCGGCTGATCGAGCATCGCGGCGCTCGCTGCGCCGCCATCGCCGCTGAATCCCTGCGCGCCGTTGCCCGCGATCGTGCGAATCGTCCCGTCGGCCTCGATACGCCGCACAGCGTGGTTGCGCGTGTCTGCGATCAGCAGCCGTCCCTCGCGATCGAAGGTCAGCGCCGTCGGCGCAAAGAGCGCCGCGTCGATCGCCGGCCCGCCGTCGCCGAGATACTCTTCGTTCCCGGTGCCTGCGACCGGCGCGACGATCCCATCGCGCACGACGCGCACGCGATGCGCCAAGCTGTCCGAGACGTAGATGTTCCCGTCGGGCGCGACGGCGATGCCATCGAGCTGAATGAACAGCGCGTCGAGCGCCGGCTCGTAGTCGCCCTCGTTACCGCGCAGCCCAATCTCACCGCTGCCCGCGAGCCGCCCGAGCGTTCCATCGCGCTCGAGCACCAGCACCCGTGGGTCGTGATACGAGACGAACACCAGGCGCCCATCGGGCAAGAAGTCGAAGTCGACGGGATTCTCGAGCGGCGAGTCGAGCGCATCTTCCCCGAGCGCCGCGGCCGCGTGAAACCCGCTGCCCATCAGCGTTTGCACCAGGCCGTCGCTGCCGATGACTCGCAACCGCTGGTTGTTGAAGTCCATCAGAAACAGCCGCCCATCCGGCGCGCGCCGCACCGCCGACAGCAGATAGAAGTCAGTCTCCGTCGGCCGAAGCCCATCCCGATTGAACCCGAGCTCCCCCGTCCCGGCGACGGCGCAGACGCTCCCGACCACCGGCGCGACGCAAGGATCCTCCTCGGCGCAAGCGCAGAGGAGCGTCCCCATCACGAGCAGTGCGAACCGGAGAGTCACGCCCTGCATCCTGTGCCGCGAACGGCCGAGCGGCTACTCCCGAAGGTCCGCCGTCGTGAGCCTCGCTCATACCAGCGCCTCAACCTCGAAAGCGCCCAGCGAAATCCCGATGTACCTCGAGCTTCGCGTCCGCAGCGCGCTCGCCGTACAGCTGCGAAGCCCGATATCCGCTCGCGATCCGCTCGATCACCGCGCAGCGCTCCTCCACGCGAAATTCGATTCGCCAATCGTGCAGCGACAACACCTGCTTGCCGTCGGCGCCCGCGCGAATACGCCGATACGCATGTGGCCGCGGGCCGAGCGCCAGCTGTTTGTCGACGCTCGCCGCGAGCTCCACACCGCACTTCTCGCGTAGCCACTGCGCTTGCTCCGCCGCGAGCGGCTCCCAGCGCACCTCGAACGCCGGGTCCGGATCGTTGCCAATCCAGCCCGTCGACGCATCGGGGATCGCGTCGGCGAATGGCACGTACGGCTTGATGTCGAGCACCGGAGTGCCATCCACCATGTCGACGCCGCGCACGTGCAAGATCAGGCCATCGACGCGCTCGAGCTTCATCGGCGAGATGCCGATCGGATTCGGCCGGTGCGGTGAGCGCGTCGCGAACACACCGCGCTTCTCGTTCGAGCGCGGCGGTAGCACCTTTGGGCGCCAGTTCTGCTGGCCTTCGGCGCTGTTCAGGTGAAACCAGTAAATTACCCAGATGTGCGACCAGCGCTCGAGGTCGGCGAGCGCGTCCTCGAAGTCGTGCCCAGGGTAGAGCTCGATGGTGCCAGTGGCGTCCGCCGCGACGTACGGCTGACGCGGCGCGCTGACCCGATCGGCGAATGGCGAGTGGACCACGCCGATCGGGTGCAGCAGGAGTGAGTCAGTGGCGCTCATCGCTGTCCGCCGACGGCACGCGTGAGCGTCGTCGTGCGATCGATCAGCGCGCGGACGGCCCTCACTCGCCGATGTTGATGCCGAGCTTGTAGCGCAGCGAGAGGTACGGCTCGCTCACCGCGTAGAGGTACAGCTCCTTGAGCCGGTCCTTCTGCGCGATGGCGGCGCTGTCCTCGGGGCTCGCTTGAATGACCGCGAGGGCGAGCTCGAGGTCGTTCGCGAGGATGAAGCCGACGCGATCGGCGGTGAGATCGACGGCGGTCACCCAGCGCTTGAGGTTCAGCTCCGGCGCCGCGGCGAGCAGCTTCGCCACGAGGCTCTTCAGGTGCTCCTGCTGCGGCGGCGTGAGGTGCTGGCGGAGCGCGGCGAGGTGCTCTCCGACCTGTGCGTCGAGGTCTGGCGGGATCGGGAACTGCGGTGTTGCCGTCTTGATCGCGGCGAGCAGCCACGCGCGGAGACCGCCGCCCGTCGGCACCAAGTGCCGCAAATAGTGGCCGCCGCGGAAGAAGCTCAGGTGCCGGCCGGCGACGAACGCGAGCGCCTGCTGCGGGCCACCCGCGAGCGCGCCTTTGCCGAGGCCGATCGACGGCGGCTGCGAGAACACGAACGAGAGACCGCCCGGATCTTGCTCGCGGTAGTAGACGTCCGGCAGCGCGACGTCGCTGACGCCCGACGCGTAGTGGAGCATCTGCGCCATCACCGCGGGATCTTGCGCTGGGTTGCGCTTCTTCGACGCGTCGACGCCAAAGCTCTGTAGCGGCTGCGAGCGCGAGGCGATTGCCGCCGGCGCGATCGTCCCGAAGATGCCGGTGAGCAGCGGATCCTGATCGCCGTGCACCACGTGCTTGAGCCAAATCTCGTCGTCGAAGCGCTCCTGCGCGACGGCGGGCTGGCGCGTGCGGTGCTTCTTGAAGAACGCCTCTTCGTCGGGCTCGGCCTGCTTGAGCGCGCGCAGCGCCTGACAGACACACCACGACTCGTCGGCCTTCTTCACTTCGGTGTAGAGCTTGCGCAGCGCCTGATAGCTCTCGATGCGATATGGCGACTTCTCGAGCAGCAGCGCGTGCTGATGCACCGCCTTGGTGTAGAAGCGCTTCGGGTCGCTCGCGTAGATCTCGCTGAGCGTCTCGGCGCGGCGGCGGTTCTCCGGATCGAGCTTCTGCGCCTCTTCGTACGCCTCACCGGCCTGCGACATGCGGTCGAGGCGGTGGTGCAACACCTCGGCGAGCGCGTCCCAGAGGCCCGCCTTCTGCTCCGCGGTACCGCCTTCTTCGAGGCGCCGCAGCTGCGCGCGATAGACCTCTTCGAGGCGATTCCAGTCCTTGAGCTCGGTGATGCAGCCGACCAGCCCCTCGAAAGCGCGCGGTGCGGCTTTGTCGTTCTCGAGCGCTTGCTCGTAATAGTCGGCCGCTTCTTCGGGGCGCTTCAGCTCGCTCGCCGAGATCGCCGCCGCGGTCGAGTAGTACTTCGCCAGCTGCCGCTTGTCGGTGATGAGCTCCGCGATGCGCAGCACGACCTCGACCAGGCGGCTCCAGTCTTTCGACTCGGAGTAGATCGCCATCAGCTTCGTCAGCAGGTTGCGATCGTCCGCCTTGAGCTCGAGCGCGGCGACGTAGCTCTTCTGCGCCTTCACCTTGTCGCTTTGCTTCTCGAGCAGGACGTCGCCGGTGCGCACCAGCAGCTGATAGCGCTCTTCGTCGCCGGCGTGCTCCATGCGGCGGCGCAGCGTGCGGACGAGATCGTCCCACTTCGACTGCGCTTCGTAGACTTTGGCGAGCGCCTCGAGGGGCTGCGCATCACCGGGAAGAAGATCGGCCGATTCCCCGAGCGACTTCGCCGCGCCGTCGAGATCATCGGAGCGGCGCGAGGCCTCGCCGATGCGATAGAGGATGCGGCCCTTGTCGCTGCCGCCGAGATCGGCGCCGAAGCGCTCGAAGATGTCCTTGTAGAGCTCCACGGCTTCGTCGGCCGCGCCCGACTCGAAGGTCACCTCGGCGACGCGCTCGAGCACCTCGCGGTCCGAAGGCGCGAACGCCTTCGCGTTAATGTACGCGCGCTGCGCCTTGTCGAAGATCGACTGCTTGCGGAACGCATCGCCGCACATGAGGCTGACGTCGCGTGCGGACTTCGCGTCCATCTCGGTCGTGCGCGCGAGCAGCGGCTCGAGGTATTTCGTCGTCGCGACGTAGTTCTGATCGGCGAAGGCCATCTCGCCGAGGCCGCGCGAGGCTGGCGTCGACGTCGGGTCGAGCTCGAGCGACTTGGTGAACGCATCGCGCGCCCTGCCACGCTCGCCGAGGCGCTCGCGCGCCATCTGACCGAGCTCCGCCCAGAGCTTTGCCTTTGCGATCGGGCCATCGGTCGCGCCGATCTCGCGCTCGAGCAGATCGACGGCGCCGTGCGCGTCGCCGCGATCACCGTAGATCGAGCGCAGCGCGCCGAACGCGGCGAGCGAGCGTGGATCGGCGTCGAGCGCCGACTTGTACTTCGCGATCGCGCGGTCCTTGTCGCCGCTGTCCTCGAGGATCTTCCCGGCGCGCAGGAACAGCTCGGCCTTTTTCTGCGGGTCGCGCTCGTTGTCGGCGAGCCGCTCGACCGAGGCGAGCGCCGCGGAGGCGTCGCCGGTCTGCGCCTGCAGACGCGCGACGAGCTCGAGCGTCGGGCCGTGCGCAGGGTCGAGCGCGAGGATCCGCTCGCACATCACCAGCGCGCGGTCGGGCGCGCCCACGTCGACCATCAGGACCTTCACGGCCTGCGACAGCAGCTCGAGCTTGCGCTTGTCGTCATCGCTGCCCTTCGCGTGGCGATCGAGCGTGAGCGCGAGGTCGTCGAAGCGGTGCAGCTGCCGATAGAGGCGCGCGAGCGCCGCGTTCGACGCGTCGTGACCCGGGTCGATCGCGATGACCTCTTCGAACGTCGCCGCGGCCTTCTCGTGATCGACGAACTCTTCTTCCTGAATGCCACCGATGCGCTCGAGCAGCGCGATGCGCTGACGTGGCGTCGCCGATAGCTCGATCTGCGTGCGCAGGTTGAGCAGCAGCTCTTGGTACTTGCCGACGCGTGCATAGAGGCGCTCGAGGCCCTTGAGCGCGCCGAGATGACGCGGCTCGACGGCCAGCGCTTCTTCGAAGCGGAGCTGCGCCTTGCTCGCATCGGCGAGGCGATCTTCGTGCAGCTCGGCGAGATGGCAGAGCGTCTCGACCTTCGCTTCGCCGCGCTGATTCTTCGCCTTCGTCTCGAGCAGGAGCACGAGCTCCGCCCAGCTCTGCTGGCGCGCGAGCAGATCTTCGAGCGCCGCGCTCGCCTTCGGGTGCACCGGATCTTCGGCGAGCACGAGCTTGTAGATCTCGGCCGCGCGCGGGCCGTCGTTCAGGCGACCGCCGATGACCTCGGCCGCCTCGACCCGCGCATCACGCCCACGCGCAGGGACCGACGCCGCATCCGCGCGACGCAGCAAGATGGTGACGAGATCGGGCCACGCCTGCGCCTTGCGATAGAGCGCGATGGTGCCGTCGAGCGCCGCCTCGTTCGCCGGATCGAGCGTGAGCGCCTGCGAATAGCAGGGCAGCGCGAAGTCGGGGCGCTGCAGCTTGTCGGCGTACCAGCCGCCCATGAGCGTGTAGAGCCGCGTGGTGACCGCTGGGTCGCCGCTGGCCTGCACCGACTCGTTCAGCGTGCTCATCGCCTCGTTCCAGCGGTCCGGGCTCGTTCCCGCGAGACGCTCGATCTCGCGCACCGTCTTGTCGTCCGACGGATCTTCTGCGAGCGCCTGCACCCAGGCGACGAACGCGTTCTCCGGCTGGCTGAGGTTCTCTTCGTAGAGCGACGCGATCTCGTGGAGCACCGCGGCGCGATCGCGACCCTCTTCCGCGCGTCCGACCTTCTCGAGCAGCAGCTCGACCAAGCCCTCGACGTTGCCGCTCTGGCGGCGCAGCTCTTCGACGCCGATCTGCGCGATCTCGTCTTCGGGATCCGCCTCGAGGATGCGCACGTAGGCGGCCTCGGCGCGGGCGACGTCCTGGCGCTCGTGCTCTTCGATGCGCGCAATGCGAAACAGCAGCGCCTTCTTCGCCTCGAGATCGTCGGTCTTCAGGGCCGCTGCGTCGAGCGCCGCGAGCGCCTTCTCCCACTCGTGCGCCGGCCCGGCGATGCGCTCGAGCGCGACCGCGAGCTCTTCGTTGCCCGGCTCCAACAGCAGCAGCTCCTTCGCCGCGTCGAAGTCCTTGACGTCAAAGCTCGTCTTCTCTGCGGGCGGCCGCATCGACTGGCGCGCGAGCGCGTCCATCGTCTCGCGGATCGCGGCAGCGGACTGATATCGCTCCGCTGGATCCTTCGCGAGCGCGCGCAGCACGATCTCGTCGAGCTCCTTCGTCACCCAGCCGCGCGGCGCGACGGAGCTCGGTGCTGGCGGCGCTTCTGCGACGTGCTTGAGCACGACGTCGATGGCGCTCTTGCCCGAGAACGGCGCCTTGCCCGACAGCACCTCGAACAGCAGCGCGCCGAACGCGTAGACGTCGCTGCGCGCGTCGAGCGGAGCGCCGTGCGCCTGCTCCGGCGAGATCGCCTTCGGCGTGCCGAACAGCGGCAACAAGCCGGTCTTGTCGATCGCGCCGTGCACGCGCGCGAGCAGGCGATCGGTGCCGCCATCGGTGAGCACGCCGCCGAGCTCGGTCTTGCCGCCCGACTCCGCGGCCGCCGGACGAACGACGAAGACGTTCTCCGACTTCACGTCGCCGTGGACGAGCCCGCGCGTGTGCAGCGCCTCGAGCGCGTCGAGCACGCCGCGGAGCACCGGCCGCGCCTCGTTGAAGTGCATCGGCCCGACGCGCGACACGCGCGCCGCGAGCGTCTGCCCATCGACGTAGGTCGTCGCCACCCACGGCCGACCATCTTCGAGCTGCCCGACCGCCAGCACTGGCGCGAGCGTGTTGCTCTTCACCGTCTTGAGCACGCGCGAGACGGTGAGGAAGCGCTGCACCGCCGCGCGATCGCGCGCGTATTCGCCGCGGATGACCTTCAGCGCGACGCGGGTCGTCGCCTCGCCGTCTTTGCGCTCGCTCAGATAGACGACGCCGAGGCCGCCCTCGCCGAGCTTCTTGATGACGCGGAAGCCGGCGACGTTGGTGCCCGGCGCGAGCTCTTCGCCGAGGGCGCCCGAGTACACCTGCTGCACGCGCGCATCGACCCCTTTGGCCGAGAGCAGCAGCGCATCGACGAGCGCCTCGAGCGCGTCTTCGCGGGCGCAGCGCTCGACCAGCGCGCGCGCGAACGCGCCTTTGGCGGAAGTGCTGCCGACGTCCTCTGGATCGAAGCCGAGCAGCTCACCGCTGAGACGCTTCAGGCCGTCGAGATCGAAGTGTTTCTCAAGCTCGCCGCGAAGAAGATCCGTAGTCGCAGTCATCGTGATGGTGCTCGGTTCGGTCGGAGTTCGCAGATGTGGGCGCGCGCTGTGCCTCATGGGCCGAGAGGCGCTGAGGTAGGCGGCCGCCTAGGTGACGGGCGGCGCATGTTACATGTCCGAGGCGAACGGGCCAAGCGTGTGCGTCGCGCGCCGCCACGACGCGGAACTAGACGCCCGAAGCGCGATCTGTACTCTTGCTTGCAGCGCTCCGCTTCGGGCACCCTCGCGCCATGGCTGACGGCTTCCAGATGATCTTCGAAGAGCCGGAATTCTCGATCGGCACGCTCGAGCACGGGCTGATCTGGTCGTTCCGCGGCGAGGCCAACCTGCGCCGCATCGAGCACGGGCTGGCCGTTCACCAGAGCCTCGCGGTGAAATACCCGAAGGGCTTCTCGGTGATGACCATCGTCTCCGAAGACGTGCCGCTGACGATGCCCGCCGACGCACGCGAGCTGAGCACGCGCATCACGCGCGACTACCAGCCGCACTACTGCGGCATCTGCGAGGTGATCGAAGGTGACGGCTTCCGCGGCTCGGTCGCGCGCAGCGTCGTCGCGGGTGTGCGCCTCGTCGCACGCTCGACCGTCCCTGCAAAGGTGTTCTCCGACACGGCGACCGCCGCGCGCTGGCTCGGCGCATTGATGGCGCCGGGCGCGCGCGGGGAGAAAATCGGCGTGGAGCTCGCCGCCGCAGCGCAGCGACTCCGCCGTTACTCGAAGTCGTAGCGACGCTCAGAGGCCGAGGTTCTCGCGCCAGTATTGCGTGAGAAAGACGTTGCCCGGATCGACCCGCGCGCGCACCGCCTTCCAGCGGTCGAAGTCGGGATAGCGCGCGAGCAGCTTGGCGGGGTTTGGCGGCGTCGGGAGGAACTTGCCCCAGTGCGCGCGATAGCCGAACGGCTCGAGCGCATCCCAGAACTTCTTGAACAGCTTCTGCGGATTGCCCGCGCTGTGCGCGAACCAGAACACGTCGACGCGAAACACGTCCTCGTGTCCCGTCGCCGGGCTGAGAAAGAACGTCGGATCCGCCTTCGCGGCATAGAGCTCGTAGGAGTAGAAACCCGTCTCTTCATAGGCGCCTTCCGCGGTGCCGTCTGCGGCGAACAGCCGGCGCATCGTGTCGATCACCGCCTGCACCTTGCCGTCGCCGGGCGTGAACGGGATCCACAGTTCGGTGAACCACGTGGGCATCAGCAGATCGTCCATCTGATTGTCCATTGGCAGGCCGAGGAATGAGCGATCTTGGAAGTATTGCGTCACCGACGCGCCGTCTTTGCCCGCGCCGACGAACACGCCGAGGATGCTGTCGATGCGCGTTGGCACCATCTCCGCGAGCTTGCGGAACAGCGGTCGCAAGATGGGTAGCGTCATCGCCGCGATGATCAGATCGTCGGCGCCGGTCACGAGAAACTCGATGAGCGGAATCCACGCCGCACCCGAGGTGATCGGATCGCGCGAGAGGCGCGCGGCGATCGCATCGAGCCACGGATGCAGGTGGCGCTCCTCGCTCGGCAGGTCGTCGTCCGTATCGCCCGTGGTCGCCAAGCGCAGCTTCGACTGGAGATCACCGCTGTTCGCGACGACCTGCGGATGTTGCCGAATCGACTTCAGCTGTGCAATCGCGCGCTCCGGGTCTTTCAGGTTGCCGAGCACGGTCAGCAACATCGATGCAGCGACCTGCGACAGCACTGGAAACGAGGCGATCTCCTTGTAGGGAATCAGCTTCGTCTCAGGGTCGTATTCCGCGCGCGAGGCTTGCCAGACGACGAGACGATCGAAGTCGAACTGCGGCCACCACATGATGCGCACGTAGTCATTCTCGAGCAGAAAGCGCTCGAGGTTGGGCAGATTGGCGTTGCCGCGATCCCCGTAGAAGTCGAGCACATCGGACTTGTTCGCGGCGCTGATCGTCTCGCTGCCGGTGATGTCGAACGTCGGCTCGCAGCGGAACGTCACCGTCGAGATCACGCCGCAGAGGCCCATTCCGACGCCCGCCGCGCGGAACCAATCGGCGTCTGGTCCCGACTCGCGCAGCTCGTGTACGTTGCCCTCGCCGTCGATCACCCGCAGCGCCTCGATCGCCGCGTGCACCGACCACTTGGTCGTGCCGCCCGCCGAGCCCGTCGAGATGAAGCCCGCGACCGTCTGGTGCGAGATGCCGCCGAGATCACAGAGCGCGAGCTTCCATTTTTCGTGCAGCTGCCAGGTCAGGCTCTGCTCCCACTCGCCGTCGTGCCACGGCGCCGGCGCGAGCTCGTCGGTGCCGCTCGAGCCGCCGGGATCGATGCGACCTTGCACCGGCCGCTGCGGTGACAGGCCGAGATGACAGCCCGCCTGCACCTCCACCAACTTCGTGCCTGGGTGCGCTGGGTCCGCCTTCGGCTCGGCGATCTGCACGTAGTGATCGAGCACCACCGTGAGCTCGTTCTGTGGTGTCGCGGGCCCGTCGAAGCTGTCGGTGACGATCGCCTTCCACACCGAGTGAGTCGAGCCCATCACGCGAAGCTGCGCGCCAGCCGCGCGCGCATGGCGAACGAGGGCGGCGAGCTCTGCTTCGGTCGTGGGGTGATGACAGCCGTCAGCGTCGCGCGGAGGAATGGTCGTTGGCATGGTCGGCTCCCTCAAGCGACGATCAGTCCGAAGACCTTCTTGTACAGCCACGCAAACGGCGGGAACGGCTGCACCAGCGAGCCGACTACGTCGAAGTAATCGCGGCAGAGATACACCTTGCCGTCGCGGCCGTGGCAGTCAGTCGCCATGTTCGACTTGAACACCGGACCAATCGCGAACTTGAGGCTCATGCTGTACGTCATCGTGAAAAACTCGTCGGTGCCGATGACGACGATATCGTGGAACTGGAAGAGCTTGTAAGACTTGAGCGCCTTCTGCCATTGCACCTGGAAGGCAGCGAGGCCAACCTCGTCGACCACCGGATTGATGAAGTGAATGTCCGAGCTGTAGAGCTCTTCGAGCTCCGGCATCGCTGCCGCACCCTCACTGGAGATTCGTTCGTAAAAATGCTTAACGCGCTGTGGGAGAGATTTGTCCGCGGTCGCCGTGGTTGCCATGCGCAGACGATAGAGGGGGGGCGGTGCGCTTTGCAAGCGCCGCGAGGGGCCGGTGTGCGGGGAGCCGACCAGTAAACTTGCACGGTGCGCTCGACGGCCTCCACCAGCCACCAACCCGCTGCCAACCTCGCAGCACCATCGCACGTGGCGCCGGCGACAGCGCCGCGATACGCATGCGCAATGAGCACGCCATCTGACGCGACGTTCCGCGCGCGGCTCGCGCGGCACCGGTCCACGCTCATCGTCGGCGCGATCATCCTCGCGCTGCTGGCCGCGTTCCTGGAGCTCGGCGCCGAGGTCGCGGAGCTCGAGCTCGATGCGCTCGATCGGGCCGTGCTCGCTTCGCTGCGTTCTGCCGATGGCACGCCCGTCGGTCCGCGCTGGCTGGCGCGCGCGATGCTCGACGTCACCGCGCTCGGCTCGAGCACAGTGATGACCCTCGTCACGGCGATCGCCGTCTTCTATCTCGCGCTCGCGCGCCGCCGTGCTCTCGCGCTCGTCGTCGCCGTCGCGTCAATCGGTGCCTGGGCCGTGATGGCGCTCGCGAAGGGCTTTTACGCGCGGCCGCGCCCCGACGCGACGCTCGCCATCGACCTCGCGACCGGCCTCTCGTTTCCAAGCGGCCACACCATCGCCGCGACCGCCGTCTATCTCACGATCGGCAGTGTCCTCGCCCGCGCCGTCGAGCCGCGCGTGCAGCGCATCTACGTCTCGTGCGTCGCCGCCACGCTCGCGGTCGCCGTCGGCTTCAGCCGCGTCTATCTCGGCGTGCACTACCCAAGTGACGTGCTCGGAGGCTGGCTCGTCGGCGGCGCCTGGGCATTGCTATGGGGCGCCTTCGCGGCGGGGCTGCATCAGCAGGAGATGGCCAAGCGGTGAGTCGTGAACCCAGCGCCGACCGAGCGTATCTCGGCGTTCAGAGTCGGGGCGCGGGGGCTTGACGACGCGCGACCTTTCTGAGACCGTCGGCGTGCTCGTACGACTACGGCTGCAGCCCAACCTGGGGGGTTCCATGTCTCGTTTCTCGTTTCTCGTTTCTCGTTTCTCGTTTCTCGTTTCTCGTTTCTCGTTTCTCGTTTCTCGTTTCTCTGCGTCGGCATAATTCTGATGGCGGCCTGTGAGCCTGTCCCTCAGACGCTGACCCTCATCGGTGGACCGAGCGGTGTCGACACGGCCAGTCGGATCCTGCCCGCGGAGGGTTCGCTCTCGCTGTCGAACGCGCTCGATGGCCAGCTGACGAACGCCGCCTATACCGGTGACCTCGAGAAGCGGGTGTACCTGCTATCCGCGCCGCTCTGGCCCGATGGCGTGTCTGGCGCGACGCGCGACGTGCGCACGCTCGAGCTGCCCTTGCCCACGGAAGCTTTTGCGACGTCCTCGACGGTCATCGCACCCGACACGGCAAAGTGGCCGGGCGTTCGCGCCTACGATATCGGCCTCTGCTCACAGCAGATCCCATGGAATGAGTTCGCCCAGCAGCTCGCGGAGGGCGTCCTCGCCGAGCTGAAGAAGAAGCCGGACGAGGTGCGCAGCCCGCGCCTCGTCGGAGTCGCCGAAGCGTTTCCCATCTTGCGAGGACGAGAGGGCTCGGAGTTCGACCGTGTCGGTTTCAAAATGCGCTTCGCGGCCAGCACCATCGCCGGCCGTGGTGGCTGCACTCCCTTTGGGTGCATCACAGGCGGATGCCGCAGTCCCGTCGTCGAGGTGTCGTTCGACATGAGCCTCGGCACGAAACCGGGAGCGTATGTCCAGCCCACCCACGACCTCGACGCGCTCGCCGAAGCCCTCGAACGCGTCGGCGCCGCTACGACGAGCGACGAGCGCCGGACCTTGCTGGCAGACCCTGCCATTCAACTCCTCACCTCACTGGAGTCTCGCGTCACTCTGGCGGCGTTTTTGCCACAGCTTCGAATCGGAGGCGGTGGCTCGTTGGAGTACCAGGCTCCCCGCTCCCCGGCGCCGAGCGCCGACGAGTTGGACGCCCTCCTCGGTCGGCCCTGGTGTGGACACATCGCACCCGACGGCCCGATTCCGAACGCCTTCGATCCGACGGCATCCGTCGCGAACCTGAGCGTCGCAATCGTTTCGGCGGGGGACTGCTTCGGATTTGGGACCAGGGATAGCGTCGTACGCGCTCTGCTCAGTGCGTTCGCGACGGCCTTGATTCTGCAGGACGGCGTCGGGGTCGCAATCCGCGATTCGCTCCTTCGATCGCATGTCGCATTCGCGCGCCCGGGCTTGCCGGTGCGACGCTGTAGCTGCGACGTGGAGTGTATCGACGGTGCGTCGGAGCTGCCGAATCCGTTCGGCGAAGGCAGCGGAGCGCGGCACCGGTGTCTCGGGGGCTCGTGCGGCTTCCAGCTCGAGGCTGACCGCATCGAGGTGCGACCGGAAGGCCTCGAGTTCGTGCTCGCGGAAGACGACAGCGATGGACAGGCCGCCGTGTTTACTGACCCGATGCGCTTCGTTTCGGGCGGGGGACTGTGCAAACCGAGTCGTGGGCGCGACGTAGTCGGTCGCGAACGCGACCGCGTAATCGCTCGTGATCTCGTGCCGGGCACGTTCCCGTGACGCGCTCGGCGCTCGTCGTGTTGCTGGTCTTCGGCCCGCTGCTCGTCGCGAGCGCTGGTTGCAGCGATTCGTTCGTCGCGGATGCCGGTTCCGACGGCAGTACGGACCTCGGCATGGATGGCGGTTCGCGCGACCTCGGTCGCGATACCGGACCGCCGGACTTCGGCCTCCGCGACCTCGGTACCTACGATGGTCCCGAGGACTGCTCTGAGATCGCGGGCTATCGCCGCTGTGACGAGCGCTGCCCGCGCCCGTGCGACAGCCCGGATCGGTGCTGGGAGCAAACTGGCCTATGCGTCGGTCCAGCTGAGGTCGGTGGCTGTGGCTTCACTGCGCTGTCGGAGGACTATGCAACGTACTGCGGCCAGGGCGGACCGTGCGCGGTCTATCGTGGCGACGGTTCGACGGCGACTCCATGGATCGGCGCCTGCTTCGGCGCCGACGTCTGCCTCGCGTCCGAAGGCGCCGGACTCCCTGAGTTCACCTGTCGCTACTCCGACGGCAGCGTCGTCGTGACTGGGCCGCCGGCGGGGACCTGCCCACCGTCCTCGGAGGGTGCGGCATTCTGCGGTGGCGCGTGCGGCATGGCGCCGGAAGGCTGCCCCGACACCGATGGCATCATTGGACGAAACACGGCGAACCCGTGCATCGGCCTCTCGGACTCACGTGCATTCGGCGTCTGTACCTACTGGAACTTCAATTGCGCAACGGTCGTCACGCGCTTCGGACTCG